>Ga0209488_10002285_pt1 | contig 15820 bp, 16 predicted proteins | sample Rivendell_Oct201_8_FD_188349 | JGI IMG/M metagenome (GOLD analysis project Ga0209488, IMG submission 188349) | Vadose zone soil microbial communities from the Eel River Critical Zone Observatory, Northern California, USA -... | ecosystem: Environmental > Terrestrial > Soil > Vadose zone >... | reverse complement strand
GCGCTTGCCCTGGTAGTTGTCGAGGAATTCGAAATTCCCTTCCCGAAGCTCCATGATCGCGACGTCCGCCGGCGCCCCGACGTTCAGTGTGCCGCGGTCGCTGAACGAATCGAACACTTTTGCCGCATTGGTGGTCGCGCAGGCCACTACTTGGGAGAGCGACATGCCGAACATCAATAGCTTCGACATGACGTTGGGGAAATCGACAACCCCGGTGGTGCGTGACGCAGGGCTCCAATCGGTGGAGAGGGTGTCGGGCCAGAAACCTTGTTTTGTCGCGCGCTCCACCATGTCCCAATTGAAGTGGCCGGACACTCCATTTCCGAAGTCAAAGATAACGCCGCGTCGGCGCGCGGCTGCCACGTCCGGAAACAGACGGCCTTGGTCGTCGAGGATACCGTTCGGCGGCGGGGCATACATGTGGGTGACGATGTCGCCGCGCTTGAGCAGCGCAAGGATAGCCCGCATGGGCGAGACTGACTGGCCAATGTGGATCATCACCGGCAAATTAAACGGCGCGGCCGCCTCCTGCGCACGGCGCAGTCCCTCAAGATCGTTGGTGCCGGCGACGTCATGGGTCAGCCGCGCCTTGATGCCGACGACGACATCGCGATTGCGTGCAATGGCCCCACGCACCAAGGACACGTTAGCCCGGTTGATGTCCATCAGTTCTCCGCCGGTGAAGCCGGTGCGCGTCGCGACGTTCACCAGAGCCCGGCCGATTTGCGGCCCTCCGCGCACGACGGCGGCAATTTCGTCGATGTTATCTGGTCCTCCCGATCCGGCATCGACAAAGCCCGTCACGCCGTCTTGCAACGCCAGAGCGGGCGAATCCTTGCCGCGGCCGGCGTGGGTATGAATGTCGATCAGGCCGGGCGAAACGATCTTGCCACGCGCATCAATCGTCTCGTTTGCATCGCCCGTAATGTTAGCTTCGACCGCGACGATGCGACCGCCAGCGACCGCCACGTCCCGGACGCCGTCGAGACCAACCGACGGATCGACGACACGCCCGCCCTTGATGAGCAGGTCGTAGGTCGCGGCCCGCACGTCTGGAATGCGTGCGAATAGCGCAGCGCCTGCGGCGGTTGCGCAGAGAATCTGGCGCCGGTTCATCATGGCATCGCCTCCACGTGGCTGGAATTTGACATCAACTTGCGCTCGCGGAAGTGGGCTTTGGGTACGCCCGTTGCGAGGAGCCATGTGGATAGTGCGCGCGCCCGAACCGGCCGTCAACAAGGGCGAGGATTGATAGGACATGCAAATGGCGCCACCCGCCCGCCGATGGAAAACCATCGGCGGGATACCGGATCAGCCGGCGACACAATCATGCAGCATCACGGACGACGACGATAAACGACACCCATATCTTCGGCATTGCCCCTGTCTTGCCACCACTCAGCGCCGGTGATCGGCACAGTCGTGTTGTTATTGGGTTTCTGTTTGGGAGTGGCGAACGCAGCCGAAATCGTGGTTGCCAGCATGGCGGCCAGGATGGCCGACAATGTGAGTTTCTTGAACATGGCGATATCTCCTGCTTCTTGTATTCAACACACCGCTTTGGTGTGCGTGGCCATGTAATCGCCGCCACGAAACAGGGTAAATCAGCCGGAGGTACCGCCGGCGGCGCGACAAACGCATCCGTATGCCGGCCGAAATCCTATATCGAACAAGCGCTTTGGAGCCCTCGACACGTCTCAAACGACAAGGCCGTTGGTCTTGGGACCGATGTATGATTTCGCGGTTCCGCGACGGCGGATAGGCCGTTCTGACATGGTCTGCCGAGACGGCATCCGGTCCACCGTCAGGTGTTACAGACGAGCGTTTCGGACGCGAGGGGCGAAGCTCTCAGAGTGCAGTTTCCTGGTACATCAGGAGACAAAAGCCGTGCGAGCGCTGACCCTGAGGACTTTAAGCTGACCTTGGGGACGTTGGAGCAGCTGAATTAGGACAGATCTTTCTAATGTCCGCCCGGCGCGCGACGGGTGGGGCCGAGCAATCAGGGGCACCGAGTCGTTTCTAGGACAAGCTGGGCCCGAAGCACGCGCATAATCCTGTCGTTCGGAGTATTCTGGTCGCCGGGCGGACACAAGAAAGGTCCGCCCCTACGCAACTCCACGATACTCGTCGGTCGCGCAACAACCGAAACATACCAAACGCGTCTTGAGCGGCGCGCTCAGAACGTCGCAATCGGATTGACCGGCGTTCCCGTCGCATTGGGGAGCGCCAACGGATTAACGGTCAACATGAACTCCCAGCGATTGCGGGCGGCAGCCGCCTCGCTCAGCGCCTCAAGATCGGCGCGGTCGAGCACGTGGATACCCAGGATCGCCTGGATGAAATTGTGAACCGCGTTTCTGAACAGATCTCCCGCTGGCTGCGGCGTATATGCGGCGGTCTCCCAGACGACCAACGCAACGTCGCGCTGTTTGAGCCACGGGAGGATCGAATTATCGAAGCCGGCGGCGCCCTCTTCCGGACCAAGCTTGGCTCGCCGCCCATAGCGGCCCCAGCGAAGCACCAGCGCATCCCCCGGTCCCACGCGAACACCTGCTTGCTTCTCCCAAGCCTCCATGTCGGCGGGAAGGATGCGCTCACCCGGCGCCATGTACGGCACACCCTTGAGCTTCGCGATGTCGTATAGCACCCCGCGTGTGGTGATCCCGTTCTTCATGGGCATCACGGAGTTCTTCGCAGCTCCCCTTTGCATGGTCACCAAGCCGGGAGTGTCATAGCCGTTCCACATCTTGCCGGCGAAAAACGTGTGCGCGAGCGAATCGATGTGCGTTGAGGCCGCGCCGTGGATACAGGGAAATGCCACGCGATCGGTGGCTCCGTCTTCCCTAGCGGATGTCATTGCCCATTCGGCTGGGCATGGGACGTCGATGGCCTTTTCAAAGGCTGTATTCGTCGACAGCGACACCGGCACGCCTTCCTTCACCAACGCCAATGCGGCCTTTCGTTTCTCGGGCGTGACCAGGTTGAGCGTTCCCAGTTCATCGTCCTTGCCCCAGCGCCCCCAGTTCGACAATTCTGTTTGCCAGGCCTTGAACTGTGCCTCGCTCACGAGAGGACGGGACGACGACACTTGAGAGGCCGCGTTACCGACAAGTGCCGCGGTGATGCCGAGGGAATAAACAAAGATCGTGACTACCCTGGAGAATGTCAGCGTACTCATGGTGTCTCCTCGCTGCTGTTGTGCTTTTCTTCGTGGTTGATCATCCATCGTAGAGGCTCATTCCTCGACCTATTCAGCAGCATGGCGGCAGAACTGTCAACGCCGAAGCCCAAGCCGAAGCCCGAGGACGTCCTTCTCGCTATCCGGATTAGGCAGTTGCGCAATATAGACGGCTTTGTTTTCGACCACACCTCCGTTGCGGACTTTGGCCCGCCGCTCCGGGTTTCCTATCCGCTGCGCCGGGATATCAATTCAGCGGGTATATGGCTTTGACCCTTTCAACGACGTCCGGGGCAATGCTTTGCACCTCGCTCACAATTTTTTGCAGGTCCGCTCCGGTCATCGGGTCGATCTCGATGCGCAATCTTTGCGCCTCGGCCAGCACGGCCGGATCATGCACCACCGCATCAAATGCCCGCCTTAACGCAGCGACGCGGTTAGCAGGGACTTCGGGTGTCGTGAGAACGAATTTTCCGATTTCAGACGCGCTGGATACCGTGCGCAATACGACGGCTTGATCCGGAGTGCTGGCGACTTCCGCCGAGGTCGGCACATCGGGCAGTTCGGGATGTCGCTTCAGCAGGTACTGCACAACGATATTGACTCGTCTGTCCGCAATCCAATCGGGATGTTGTGTCTTCAATCCGTCATAGGTCGCGGAGTGCCCCTCCACTTCCCCTCGCTCCATCGCAAGCATGGCGGCCGCCGTGCCTTCGTAGCCCATGACGATCTTGAACTTTGTGCCCAGCACATTGTTGAGCACAGTCGGATAGACGGCGTTTGTTGAACTGCGCCCCGTGGCGCCCAGTATCGCTACTTTATCAAAGGCATCCTTGATGGTCTTGACCGGCGACGTATTCATAATGAACGTGACGTTGGGATTCGTCGCCAACCGGCCGATCCAGTTGAATTGCGATGCCTTGTATTTTGAAGCTGGCGCGCCAAGCGTCTCCTCGAGCGGAATGGTCGGCGACGTCAGCCCCAAGGTAGTGCCATCGCGTGCCGCGACATTGAAGAGATGATTGGCAGCAAGAAGACTTCCCGCTCCCGGCATATTCCGCGCAACGATCGCAGGCCTTCCCGGAATATGTTTTCCAAGATTGCGCGCGACCAGGCGCGCATAGACGTCAGGGGCGCCTGCGGTTGGATAACCGATGATGAAGTTGATCGTCTTGCCCCGATAGAATTCCTCGACGGATTGAGCGCCACCCGGAGTGGGAACAGATAAGAGAATTGCCAAGGCGAGGCCGGGCCGGAGCGTGCCGAAAATTCCGGCGCGGTTTCCGCTTCTGCCGAACGGATATCGAACCGCAAGATGCATCGAATTGGTAGCTTGTTGGCTGGCCATCTGCATCCAACTCTCGTGAGACGAACCCGTCTTTAGAGCAAGCAAACTTTGTGCCACGCGTGGTTTTCATGATATCATCTGTGATCACAGCGGACTAGTCGCGTGATCACAGAATGGGCGCGAGTCTCGAATGAGGAAGATTGCCGTGATTGGAGGCGGTGCCGGCGGCGCTGCCGCGGTGGCGGAGCTTGTCGCCGCCGGACACGAGGTCCGATTCTGGAGCCGCTCGGCGCAAACTCTCGCGCCCTTCCAGGCGCAAGGAGGCGTCGCATTTGACGGCATATTGGGCAGTGGCACCGCGCAACCCGCCTTGATGACATGCGATTTCGCCGCAGCGATTGACGGGGCGGAAGTTGTCCTGGTCTGCTTGCCGACGTTTGCCCACGCCGGCATAGCGCTCGCCCTCGCGCGCGCGGGTTCGACGATACCTGCCGTGCTCAATCCGGGGCATACCGGAGGTGCGCTGGAGTTCGCCCAAGTCTTTCGGAGCCTTGGCGCGACGCAGCCGCCGATCGCCGAGTTTTCCACGCTGACTTATGTCGCGCGCAAATACACGCCCTCCCGGGTTACAATTACGGGCAAAGCCAAGAATGTTCGGCTTGCAGCCTTGCCCCATGGCAAGGACGCGGCAGACGCTGCGCTCGAAATGTTTCGCAGTGCGAGGATGGCATCGGACGTTCTGGCTTGCGATCTTGCCAACGTGAACATGGTCTTGCATGTGCCCGGCACGGTGCTCGGCGCCGCCTGGGTGGAAGCGACGCGAGGGGATTTCACGTTTTATGTTCAAGGCATGACGGCGGGCGTTGCACGCGTCATGCGTGAACTGGACGGCGAGCGCCGCGCCGTCGCTCACGCCTTCGGCCACGACTTACCCAATCTGATTGAAGAGATGCAGGCGATCGGGACGGTCGATCAATCCATACGCGATCACGACGATTTCGCGCAGGCTATTGCGTCGGGTGAAGCCAACGCCCGTATCAAGGCACCCGACTCGTTGCAGCACCGTTACTATCGCGAGGATTTCGGTCACGGCCTCCTGCCATTCATTGCGCTCGCCACAATCGCCAGGGTTGACGTCCCGGTGGCGCACTCCCTGCTGCGGGTTGCCCAGGCATTGCTTGGCTTCGATCCCGCATCAACTGGCCGCACGGCAGAGCGGATGGGTATTGCGGGCCTGGATCGGAACGGCCTATTGAATCTCGTCGGAGGGGCTTGTCGTGGCGCCTGATGTTTCTGCTATCGATTGGAAGAAACTGACGATCGGAATGCTCGGCGGCGACAAGCGCGAGCAGGAAATCGCGCGCCGGGCGGCCGCGACGGGCGCCGATGTGCGGGCGCATGGATTTCCCTGGCCGGAGAACGGCATCCCAAATGTGAAACACCTGGCAGATCCGGTTGAAGTGCTCAGTGGCGCGCGATTTGCGCTTTTTCCCATTCCCGGCATTTCCGCTTCAGGCGCACTCTTTGCGCCGGCGGCGCCTGCCCCGATCGTGCCGGATCACGCCATGCTTTCCGCAATGGCGCCGCGCGCTCACATCATCCTTGGCTGGGCGGACAAGAACCTCAAGGCGCACGCGGACGCTCTGTCGATCGGATTGCACGAATATGAATGGGACCGCAGCCTCATGCTGCAGCGAACCCCGGCGATCCTGGAGGGGCTCCTCAAGATCGTCATCGAGAACACCGCCATCACTATCCACAACTCGAACGCCTGCGTGGTTGGACAGGGAACCATCGGGACGGTCCTGACGCGCTACCTCGTGGCGCTGGGCGCACACACCCATATTGCGGCACGCAATCCCGAGCAGCGCGCCGCTGCGTTCGTTGCTGGCGCAACACCGCATGTGCTCGAGGAATTGCCCGAACTTGCGCCGCGCCTTGATTTCATTTTTTCGTCGGTCCCCTCGCGCGTGGTCGGGGAGGACGTGCTATCACGATTGCCGAAGTCGGCGCTGGTCGTCGACCTTGCGGCGCCGCCTGGCGGAGTCGATTTCGACGCTGCGAAGCGGCTCGGGCTGACAGCGATCTGGGGACGCGGATTGGGCAGCCGGGCGCCCGTGACAGTGGGAGCGAGTCAGTGGGGCGGCATCCGCGAGCGGATCGAAAAAATCCTTCAAGAGGACAAATGAAATGCCTGTGGTGACCGTACAGATGTGGACCGGGCGCACGCCGGCCCAGAAGCGCGCCCTGTGCAAGGCGATCACCGACGCGATGGTGCAGCACGCGGGCGCCAAGCCCACAAATCTCCATGTCATCATCCAGGAAGTGCCGAAGGAGGATTGGGCACTCGCCGGCGTGATGGGGGATGAGAGAAAGGACTGAAGAATCGGGGACGGACCCCGATTTCTTCCTAATCGGGGTGGACTGCACCCCGTTTTCTTTGGAGAAAGGACTGAGCATGGCCACGGACACGATGACCAAGACAGAAAGTATGGCCGGCGTGGCAGACTATGCGCACATGCTGCTGAAGGTGTCGGACATCGCACGCGCAGAGCGTTTCTACGTCGATCTCCTCGGCTTCAAGATCCGGCCCGCAAAGCCATTGCCCGACGGACGCCCGTTCGTGCCGTTTACGCAGGGGATCGCGCTGACCTCGGGTGGCGCGAAGAACTCGCCGCAGATCGACCACATCGCCTTCAAGGCGAATGATGTCCGGGCCATCGCGGCAAGGCTGCGGGCTGCCGACGTGAAGTTCGATCGGGACCTGCACGACGGCATCTACGGGCTCACGATCTATGTGTTCGACCCCGACGGCACGATGATCGAGCTGTACGAGGAAGGGCAGAAGATGCCGTGAAGAATCGGGGTCCGTCCCCGATTTCTTTCAGAACCCGCGTGGCCCGAACACCTTGATCCCGAGCTTCTTTTCCATCGCGCGGCCAAAGCGGTATTTCATCTCCGGGCCCTCATAATTCGCGGGCGGTGCGCGCTGGTAATCCGTCTCGGCCTCGATGCGCAACCGGATGAAATAGGGGCCGGGAGCGGCGACGATTTCCGGCATCTTCCTATCAAGCTCGTCGAGATTGTCGATGGTGATGGCGCGCTGGAAGCCGGCGCCGCGGGCCATCATCGTGTAGTCGGCTCCGTCCTGATTGACCATCGGCATGTTCTCGACGGTCTGGTAGCACTGATTGTCGACCACGAAATGCTTCATGTTGGGTAGCTGCTGTCCCGCTTCCGTCAACAACGTACCGGTGTTCATGCAGAGGCCGCCGTCGGAATTGATGACCCAGACCGGCGTATTCGGAATCGAAATGGCCAGACCAAGAGCAAAGGTCGACGCCAGCCCCATTCCGCCGTGCATGTAGAAGGAGTCCTCACTGCGCGTCACCGCCCACCATTCATTGGCTGCCATCCCGAGCGCGCAGACCACCACCGCATCGCCGCGGTGCTTGGCCAGCACCTTCATGCATTCGTTCGCTTTCATGCGGAAGTTCCTAGTTGCATTTGTAGGGTGGGCAAAGACGCGCATGCCGTGAACGCGCAACACACTCGATCGTCCGGAAGCGCGCCGTGCCCACGCGTTCCGATGTGTGTGTCCGACGACGCGTGGGCACGGCGCCACGATGGCGCATCGTATGTTCCAACGTTGTGCCAGGCGCCTTTGCCCACCCTACCGTTCGCTTTCATGCGGCGGTTCCGAGCAGCTTCTTGGACAGGAACAGAATGAAGGGCCGCTTCTGCAACCGGTGCCATTCGTAGGCATTCGGGATGTCGTCGATCTCATCTTCCTTGTCGATGATTTTGTAGGGGTAATCGTAGGCCTGCAGCAGCGGAATTGTCCGCCGGCCCTGGACCTCCTGGTAGACCTTGTGATCGTCGATCGAGCCACGTCCACTGACGATACAGAACACCGGGATCATGTGGCGCAGGCAGAGTGTCGCCATCTCACCTGTGCAGGTGAGGAGCCCCGTATTGCCGAAGATCGCGACCGAGCGCACGCCGCCGAAGAATGCGCCCGCGCAAACCGCGATCGTTTCTGCCTCCCGCCCGACGCGCACGTGGCGTATCTCGTTGCCCCGCTCCACCCGTGTGATCAGGTTGTTGACCCAATCGTCGGGAAGACTTGCGGCAAGTTTTACGCCGGCTTTGACGAGCTGGGCGTGAATTCGCTCGTTGACGTCCATCGTGTGATCGCTCGCAATGCGCAAAGGAAGCTTGAGAGAAGTTTGGATGGTCGCATGATAGGAAAGGCACCCTGTTGCGTCAAGCTGTGATCACAGGCTGATCAGTTCAGTTTGATGCCGGCGGTCTTGAGCAACGGCGTCCAGCGCGCAAGTTCGTCTTGCACGAATTTCCCGGTCTGTTCCGGCCCCGAATCGATCACCGGCTCGAAGCCGGCGTCAATCAGCTTCTTCTGAAAGTCCTTGTCTGCCAGCGCCACGTGCGTCGCAGACGCGATCTGATCAATGACAGGCCGGGGTGTGCCGCCGGTCGCGAACAGTCCCATGAACATCACCGTCACGAGTTCGGGAAAGCCTGCCTCGACATTGGTTGGAATCTCAGGTGCGCCCGCAAGATGGCGGTCGTTCCCCGCAACCAGGATGCGAATCCTGCCGCGCCGGTGCATGTCGATCACCTGCGGCGAAATGCTGGCAGCAAACATCGGCAGATGTCCGGCGTAAAAATCTGCAAGCCCGGGATTGGCGCCCCTGTAAGGGACATGAACGATATCCGGCAGGCCTGCGAGGTGTTTGAACAGTTCCCCGCACAGGTGGGCCGACGTGCCGACACCCGCCGAACCATACGAGAGCTTGCCGGGATTGGCCTTGCCGTAGTCGACGAGTTCCTTGAGAGTTTTTACCGGCAGGGACTCGTGCACCATGAGCGCAGAAATGGAGACGGCCGTTATGGCAATTGGGGCAAGGTCCTTTTGCGGGTCATAGGTGACTGTTGCCATCGCCGGGCTGATGACGAGTTCCGTCGTGGTACCGGCGAGAAGCGTGTGTCCATCCGGTTTTGCGCGGGCGACCGCATTGGCAGCGATGATGCCGCCGCCGCCGCCCTGATTCTCGATCACGACATTTCCGAGCTGCGTTTTCACCTGCTCGGCCCAGAACCGCGCTACCACGTCGACGACGCCACCCGCCGAGCGCGGTACAATGAGCTTGATCGACCCCTCCGGAAATCTGCTCTGCGCGGTGGCGAACGGCGAACCGAGCGCGGCAAGCGACAGCGAGGTCAGGCCAAGTCCCAAAAGGTCGCGTCTGCGCATAGTCGATATCTCGCTCGATTGCATGACCGGCTGCCGCATGAGAGTTTAGAAAACACAGGCACCCAATGCGAGCACATTCGTTGAGCACTAGCGCTGCAATTATGCGACAATAAGTAGCTTGTCTGTGTTTGCGTAGTCCGACAAGAGTTCGCAGCCCTCGTTGGTTACCAGCACCATGTCCTTGTTTTGCATGCCGAAGCCGAACCCTGTTTCATAGATAAGGGGTTCGATGCCGAGAACCATGCCGGCTTCCAACGGCTGATCTCCGGTCGGACCGAGATAGGGGTCTTCGTGCAGGTGCAGGCCTATTCCGTGACCGATGAAGGAGATCGGCGGAAGCCTGAGTTCGCTGACCTTGCGGAGATAGAGGTCGTAGATTGCCCGGCTCGATGCACCCGGCTTGATGACGTCGAGCAGAAGATATTTGCAGGCGACCAGGTTCGCCCAGATACGCTCGGCCTCCGGCGGCGGCGCCCCCACCGCCGCGGTGCGGCAGACGCCGGCATGATAGCCGCCGATCATTGGAAATATCTCGACGCGACATACATCGCCGCGCTTGATGATGCGTTCGGTCGGGCCGACATTCGGGAAAACGCTGCGCTCGCCGGTCGCAACGATCATCAGCTTGAAATATTCGGCGCCCTGTTCGTAGACGCCACGCGTGAGCGCAGCTGCCAGGTCCATTTCGCTCGCGCCGGCGCTGACCGAATGATAGGCGTCGGTGATCGCTTTGTCGGCAATGCGCGACAATCGCCGCAGAATATCGATCTCTACCGGCGTCTTGATCTGGCGCAATCGTGCCAGCAGATTTTGCCCGGCCACAAATCTAGCGTCAGGCAGAATCTGTTGAAGTTCGGAAAGATCGCCTGCCGGCAGATAATCCATCTCGATACCGATGCGGCCCTTTGCGAGGCCGTGCTTGCGCAGCAGTTCGGCAAGCACATGCATGGCGTCAAACTTGAATTCATGCCAAACGGCGATCTCGGTCCCCGCAGGAGCCTTGGAACGGATGGTGTTTGCTTCCATGTCGACGACGACCAGCGCGGTCGTGGACTCGGCGCTCACCAATGCAATGGCATGGCGCCAGCGCATCAAAGGCTGAGTCGGAGAGACAAATCCGGTGACATAGGCGAAATTCTCGGGCGAAATAGACAGCAAGGCATCAAGCCCTACGGCCTTCATGGCGTTAACCTGCCGCGCAATGACATCCTGGCGCATCTATCCGCCGTGTGGTTGACCGACGCCATAGCGCCGGATTTTTGCTTCGTCGACCGCAATTCCCATTCCAATTCCAGTCGGCAATTCAATCGCCCCATCGACGAACCGCATCGGCTCGGCGATCAGATCATCCTTATAATAAATGCCGGCAATCTGCCCCGACTGGAATTGCGCCGGCGTCGACACCGGCACGACGCAGGAGAGCACGACGGCGGGCGCGGCGGCGGCGAGCTGCAGATTCGCGAGGTTGCCGACGCCGGTCTCGACCGAACCGTTGACATTGCAGATGAGGCCGGCCGCCCGCGCCACCGCGGCAACCTCCATGGCGCGGTAGAGGCCGCCCGGCTTGGTCGTGTAGATTGAGACGATCTGGGCCGCACGCCGTTCGATAATCTGGATGACGTCGTGTGCGTTCCATGCGCTTTCGTCAGCCATTACGGGCGCGTCGATTGCGCGTGATACCTCCGCGAGCCGCTCGATGCCTTCGACGGGCTGCTCGAAATAGATAAGATCGTATCGGTCCATGCGCCGAAAAGTGCGAATGGCCTGGGCGGGCGTGAGGTATCCCTGGTTGGCATCGACGCACAATGAGATTTTCGGCCCCACAGTCTCGCGGATCCGTCGCACCATTTCGACATCGCGATCCGGATCGACCCCAACCTTTATCTTGATGGTGCGGATGCCTTCCTGGGCGACCTGCGCGACCTCGCGTTCCGCCTCCTCGAACGCCATTAGCCCGATCGAATGGGTAACCGGAATACGTCGCCTGCTGGCGCCGCCGAGAAGGCGGTTGACGGCAAGGCCGCATTGCTTTCCGGCCAGATCATAAGACGCAAATTCGACGGCTGCTTTCGCGTAGGGGAAGCCCTTGATGGCGCGATCCATCCGTCCGTGCAATTCGGCGATTTCTCCGGGCACGCACCCTTTGACGGCCGGCGCCAAATGGCGCGTGACCACTTCGAGCGTCGTTCCCGGACTTTCCCCGAAATAACGGCCGAATTCGCCGCCCCAATCCTTGAGCGCGGGCGCCTCGCCCCAACCGGCGACGCCGGCCTCGTCGCTCATTTTGACGAGAACATACCCGCCGATCGGTTCGGTCAGGCCCGTCCACTTGTGTTCGCGCCGGGTCGGCAATGCGATGTGGTAGGTTTCGATTGCAACGATGGGCCGTTCGGTCATTCAGATCTCGCACGAAGCCGCTCTGTGATCACAAGCCAAATGATATTATCGACGGGGGTGGCCGATTGCAATTCATGCCGTGAAGGATGCGAATGTTAGCGCGAATCGTAGGATGGGTAGAGGTAAAGCGCGTTCTTCACGCGCTTTGCCGAAACCCATCATGGTTCCACGAGTGTGACGTTGATGGGTTTCGCAAGAACTCAACCCATCCTACGATCCTTGAGTTAAACCGACCGGAAAGCGCTATAGCATCGGGTGATTTTCCGGGGCCGCTACATCATTGGCATCCTCGAAAATCGCCTTCTTGAGGAGTTGCACGCTGGTGTCCTCGATGTCGGCTTCGATGGCGCGCCGCGCCACGGGTGGGAGACTTGCGCGAAGGCCGGCGAGTACGGCTTGATGATGCCGCGCCGTCCAGCGTACCCCCGGCGTCGTCAGCGAGAGCGCCAGAAATGGACCCGCTTGTAGCCAAAGCATTTCGATGAGAGGGAGAACAACAGGATTACCCGCCGCTCGATAGAGCGTGAAGTGAAACGCCATATTGTGCGTCAAGGCCCCATGGAAGTCGTCGACCGTCACGCAGCGCTTCATGGCTTCGTTGATTTCGGAAAGCTCCCGCAGCAGTGCAGGCGTGGCGCGCGCGCAGGCCGCTTCCGTCACGTGTCCCTCAAGAATCTGGCGGGTTTTCGTCAGTTCGTTGAATCGAGCGCGCGACATGCGTGGCACGATAACTGACCGGTTTGGCAGAAGAACCAATGCCCGCTCCGCAATCAGCCTGCTCACTGCTTCACGAACCGGCATCGCGCTCGTGCCGAGGTGATGAGCCAAGGTTCTCAAGCTCACCGCCTCGCCCGGTTTGAACATGCCGGCCATCAGGCCGCGGGCAAGGGCGCGATAGACCCGCACTCTCATCGTATCGCGCTCTTGCGACGGCCCGGCCCCAGTTCCGGCCTTCATCTCCCGCGCCAGGTGTCGCGCCGGATCGCGATTTGCGGCAGGGCTCCCGCGATCGCCAAGGCTCCTGCGATTGGTCGGTCTGCCTTGAGTGCGTCGTTGCGTCATGACGTCATTTTGGCTTGCTGAAGTAATTGGTTTACGCTGGGGCAGATACAACAGATTAGGCGCGGCACACGTTCACGCGCAACTGGCGCGGCGAATGGCAAGGCAATTTCTTTTTTCTTGTAAATTCCACCCCCTGCTGGAATACTGCTGTGATCACAGTGTCACATTACGACACTGATGCGGCACGATACCGTGACGACACGACGGAGACTATTCCCGATGCGACGCTTCGACTGCTTGCAGGCGCTGGCGCCAATGCTCACCGACCAGTTGCTCGTGACCAACGTCGCCCGCACCGGCTTCGAGACGCACATGGCGATGCCGCGCGAGGGCAATCTCTACACCATGGGCATGGGCCTGGTCACACCGGTGGTTCTTGGCCTGGCTTTGTCGTTACCGCATCGAGGGGTCATCGCGCTCGACGGCGACGGCAGCATCCTGCTCAACCTGGGCACCCTCTCCACCGTCGGCAATTATGCGCCGCCCAATCTGATAACGATCATCTTCGACAATGAATCCTACGCCTCGACAGGCGGACTGCCGACGGCGACCGCGGGCAAGACGAATCTCACCGGGATGGCAAAGAGCGCCGGCATCAGCAACGCTTTCGAGGTCAGAAAAATCGAAGACTTCACCGCGGTCATCACCAAGGCCCTGGCTGGCCGAGGTCCCTGGTTTATCGTCGCCAAGGTGGTTGCAGAAAAGCCCCCGGTCGAGCCGAAGCTGATGGATGGCCGCGAGAACAAATATCGCTTCGTGCGGTACATTGAAGAGACCGAAGGGTCGGTCATCCTCAAACCGTCGGTCGTTGGCCGCAAGGACTAAGCCATGAATCAATCCGACGCCGAAACAATCGGCACCGCGCTCGCCGATGCGGGATTCAATTTCGCCGCCACGCTACCAGCTGATCAGCTGCACGCCCTTCAGGCCTGGGTGTCCAAGAGCCAGCGTTTCCAGACGGTCGCTGTCACGAACGAAGGCGAAGGTGTCGCCATTTGTGCCGGTGCCTGGCTGGCGGGCAAGATGCCCGTGATCATCCTGGAGACGTCGGGAATCCTTTTGTCGACCTATGCGCTGATGCGCTGCCATGCGACCTTCGGCATCCCGATCCTGATGCTGTCCACCTATCGCGGCGGCCTCGGCGACCAGGAATGGTACGCGGCACATACCGGCGCCGTGCTGCCGGATCTGCTGGCGAGTCTGCGCATCCCCTGCAAGGTCGTGTCCAGCGCAGACGAGGTGGCCACGACATTTGTCGATGCCCGGCGTACGATGAACTCGTCACTGCACCCGGTGTCGATTGTCATGGATGTGCGCCTGACCACGCGCGAGTAGGTCCTGCAAGATCGGCGACGAGGAGAAACAGAATGACGCTTGATGTCACTGGCGGCGATGGCGCCGCACGCACGCTTGAATTCGCCCACATGGTTCTCCAGGTCGGAGACATCGAGGCATCGAAGCATTTCTATCTTGACCTCTTGGGCATGACGCCGCGGCCGGCGATTCCTTTGGCTGATGGCCGTCCCGTCGTGCCTTTCAAACAGGGGATCGCCCTCACCTCGGGGAACCCGGGAACACCGCCGCAGATCGATCATATGGCGTTTCGTGTCAATGACGTGCGTACCATTGCGGGGCGATTGAGCGCTGAGAAAGTCAAGTTCTTCAGGGAATTACATGACGGCGTCCTGGGTCTGACCGTTTATGTCGCTGATCCCGACGGCAACAAGATCGAACTCTTTCAGCAGGACGCAAAGCTTGCGGATTAGTCTTACGACAACAGAACGGGTGATTGTCGACATAGATGGAATAACAATTGCGTGTCCCGAGCGCACTGCAGTGCGCCCGGGACACGTCCATCATCTGTAGCTATTATTCCTGGACAGGCCGCGCGCAAGTCTGTGGTGCCATGCCTGCTCCTCGAAAAGCGGTACGATCGCGCGCTCAAGCGCCCTGCACCACAGGCGAACTGTCAGAAAGGGGCCGACTCTGAAACCGATCGTCACGGGCCTCCGGCACGCTATCGACGGAGCCCCCATCGGTTGGCGCGGCTGAAGGTGCCGACATCATCGAAGCGCACGCCGTGGCTGCGCATGGCCGCGTGTGCATCGCGGCGCACCAGTTCGCGCAGGTAGAACGGCTGGGCTACGAAGAAGTGGTGAGTCGCGTGGCTGTTGCCGAAATTGCAGGCGAACAGCTGCAGCGGCAGCCAATACCATTTCGACAGCACCTGCGTCTGCTGAACAGTGCTTTCCACATCTCCATAGTAGTGCATGGACGAGGACAGGACCTGCACGCTCGCCTGCCGGATCACGTTCGGCAGCACCCAAACGACCGCCACGATGTTCAGAATTGAAACGACCGGAACGAGCCAAGCGGGCAGCTCGAGAGTGAGGTCGACCAGCCATGCCGCGAGGGTCGCGCCGTGGTAGGCGAGGAAGCTCAGCCACATGAAGTAGAAGATGACATTGACCGGTACGAGGCTCCGCAGGAACTCGCTCTGCTTGAAGCCCGGAATGCTCTCGAGTTCACGTCGCCGAAATACAGACGATAGACCCGCGTCGATCATCGTGAACCATCGCATCGGGCCGAACCCGTTGCCGTTGCCGATCAACCGCTCCTC
>Ga0209488_10002284_pt1 | contig 15824 bp, 14 predicted proteins | sample Rivendell_Oct201_8_FD_188349 | JGI IMG/M metagenome (GOLD analysis project Ga0209488, IMG submission 188349) | Vadose zone soil microbial communities from the Eel River Critical Zone Observatory, Northern California, USA -... | ecosystem: Environmental > Terrestrial > Soil > Vadose zone >... | reverse complement strand
ATCTCCCACACGCGCGAGCTCTACCTCCGCAACCTGTCTCTCCTTCACTCGGATATTGTCCGAGAGATCAGCATCCAGAAAGCCCCGGCCCTGGAACGCTTCAAACTCAGCGTGTCGAGCACCTCCCCAATGGGCATTAAGCACCTTGTTGAACACTCGTTCTTTAAGGGGCCGCTTCCAAAGTTACGGGTCTTCTTCGTCTCCCAAATCCTCTTCCCTTGGTCACTTATTCCTCGTGGCCAACTAACCCAGCTGACAGTCGCCCTCAACGAAGAATTCCTCACCTCTGGGCCCGAGGCTTCTCCGCACGACGATTTGAATCAGTTGATTGACCTTCTGGCCAATTGCCCGGCATTGGAGGTTCTCACTCTCGAGAACTGTTTGCCTGTTACGCTTAGCGAATCGTCAGGTGGACAAACAATTCACCTTCCACGGCTTTCACGTTTGTGTCTTGGCGGGTCAAGTTCCCGCGTCACGAACCTGTTTAAAATGCTTAAGTTATCTTCGTCTGCGTTGTACGTCCGAGAATGCTACAACCCAGAACGAGCACCTCATTCTTCCTATCATCTCGGCACACTTTAACGGCCCTACCCCCGTCAAGTTCCGAAGTCTCAAGATCTTCCTGGGCCATGTAGATCGTAGGATAGAAGTGGTCGCATCTACTTCCCTCCCTAGAATCCGCCGCTCCCGCATTAGGGAAGCCGACAGTGACCCCGAGCTTAGTTTATCATTCCACCGCGTTGCTGGACTCAACAACAGGATGGACATTTTGAGGCGAGCGTGCGACGTGCTGTCACTTTCAAACCTCGAATTTCTTTCCCTGTCCTCCCCCAGCCAGAATCAATTCATAGATTGGAACAAGATCTTTCAACACTACACAGAAGTCACTACAGTCAGACTCAACGGATGTGGCACGATCGGTGTCCTACAGGCGCTCACATCACCAGAACCAGCCAATACGACGGCAGGTGGAAACGGAGGAAAGTGCAAACGCGGCGACGATGCCAATGGTGCGTGGGCGCGGGCGCCCGACAACGACGACAACGACAACCATGGGCCTGCACCCGTACACATGCCGCCTTTCCCAAAGCTGACGTCCCTGCTATTAAAGGAACTAGATTTCTCTAATACGGTGCCCGGCTGGGACGACCTGTATGACCTCATCGTAAGCATGGTCGAGCAGCGCGAGGCGACCAAGACGCCACTGAAGACACTGTGCATCGAGCCCTGCGTGATCAGCGCAGACGAGGCGGACGGCCTCGAGACGTTCGTCCCCAATTTCTACTGGGACTACGAGGAGGATCCGTGGGAGTCGCTGGCGACGATGTTTGAGGGTGGGTTCGACGACCCTAGTGATGATTCCGAGGCGGAAAGTTCTGATACTGATTTTTTTGCGGGTGATTGATATACGATACTTTGCTGTACATCATGTCGTGTATTTTTCCTCTTGACCTCCAACGTCAGGGGCAGCCCTGCGAAAATGTACTGTTTAGCCATAACTGGCTAGTTCTCGTTGTAACCAACCTGTTAAGTGCTAGATGTATTCGAGTTAGTTAGGCAGTGCGCCCTTGGACAATCGTGTCCCTAGTATCTTGCTCTCATAGGATCGCTCCTTGTTCAGATTTGCACCTCGGATTCTGAAAACACTTCTAGAGGACGCGATAGCCTACTCTATGTGTTCTATCTGATTGGAAATAAAGCCCCATATAGATATCTCGACCATGTGACTAAGCGAAGAGGCTGGCATGTCACGGTGATGTACATGAAAGAGTGAACGGGAACCCAACCGGAACAGCTCTCAGTAGATACCTAGTCGTGCCCCAATTACGTTTGATGAGCCTGAGAGTAGGGTCACAGTGCCAGTGGTCTGATGAACCAGGGACGGTGGAGGAATGATATGCAAGCCTACAGGGACCACAATACAGAGACACCAAATGGGGAACCGTCGTCCGAGTCAGCGTCCCGGTGAGAATTTTGGACTTGTGACGGACATAAAGGTACTGAGATACAGTACAGTGCCGAGTGGGGCTCTCAGCTTGTGATGGTGACGCCCGGCGAGCGACACTGTAGGGGAAATTACAGTGAAGCCAAGTCCGAAAGTTGAACCATCAAGCGAGATCTTGCAGGAGCCACAGCTGTCATCGCAACTTATCTTTTTTCCAAAGATAATAATCATTTCCACAGTTTCGAAGGCCCAAAGGTACAGAAATACAGTGCGGAGACAGCTCCAAGTCGTGGCGCGCACACGAGACCCGCAACTGTACACGTGATCTGGCCTGCTCCGCACCACCGCGACTCGCACAGCTCTCAACGTCAAAACCCAGAACTCATCATCGACCTTTCCAACAACGACGGGCACCGGAAGCAACATCATCTCACCTCACGCAACAACTTACGAACGCGTCTTGTATGCATGTCCGTTCTGACTTATGCCCAAGTCCAAAACGTCCTCGTGTCTAGCAACACTCAAGCATCCCCTCGCGCTCTCAGAAGTGTTCGCCCGCCTCCAATGCGAGCTGAACGTGTTACAACCCGCCATCCAAACATCCAAGGCACGGGCGGCAGCCGCCCTCGCCACAGTCGACCAAGACATCGATGCTGCGAAACGTCTAACCCTCGCCATGCCCACGCGCGCCGCATCATGCTCGTCCCAATCTCCATCCTTCCTGCGGAGGTCCTTGCGCGCATCTTTCACTTCGTCGCATTTTCGGGGCAGTCCTATTCCTGTCGCTGGTCAGGGTTCATGTCACGCACGTATGCCGACGCTGGCGTCAGATAGCGCTGGATGACTCGACGCTCTAGACGCACTTTTCGGCCCATCCGCGGGACAAAGACCGGATCTCCGAGCGTCTGTCCCGCGCAAGGAATGCGCCGCTCGTCATCCAGCTCGACGGGTGGATAGTCACAGTACTAGGTAAAGACACGTTCTCCCTGTTCCTGCCGCACATACTATCCCACACGCCACGAGCTCTACCTCCGCGACCTGTCTTTCCTTCATTTAGAAATTGTCCAAGAGATCAGCATCCAGAAGGCTCCGGTTCTGGAACGCCTCGAACTTAGCGTGTCGATCGCGCATCAATTCATAAATTGGAGCGAAATCTTTCGACACTGCACAGAAGCCACCACGGTCCAAGTCTACGGGCGTGGGACAGTCGACCTCCTGCAGGCGCTCATGCCACCAAAACTCCGGCCCGTGGAAAACGAGGAAAGAGGAAGCGTGACGACAATGACAGAGACGCACGGGCGCAGGTGCCTGACGACGACGACAACGACCGGCCTGCACCCGTGTACGTGCCGCTCTTCCCAAAGCTGGCGTCCCTGCTATTGGAGACGCTGGATTTCACTGATGCCAGTGCAGTGCCCGGCTCGGGCATCGTGTAACGACCTCGTCCTGAAGCGCGGTCCAGTGGCGCAAGGCGAACAAGATGCCGCTGACGACGCTGTGCGTCGACACCTGCGTGATCAGGGGGAAACAGGCTAAAGCGCTCGAAAAAGGTCGTCCATGACTTCCGGTGGGACCATGACGAGGGCTACTACCACGACGAGGGATGGGGAAGGTTTCACGGCGTCAGCTTGCCAGTCAATCAGGACGCGGCTTAAATTTTTAAAATAAAGAAGATAGGAGATTCGTCATCATTCCTTGTTCTCGTGTCTGTATCGATGACTGTCACGAAAAAGCCAGGAGATGAAAGGCTATCATTTGGGAAGAGGCTAGCGGTCCGACTCTTGCAGTTCAGACTCCAACTCTGATTCCGCTCAAAACTGTCATGTGATTGTATGTATGCACCTCCCGTCACGATCAGTCGCCACCTCCCCTGTTGTCACCTTTCTCGCAACAAGAGGAGCCGGCGCTGGGAAGGGGTGAGGTCTAGGTGCAACCACAGCGTACCGCATCGGCGTCGTGTCCTCCCGTGAGCGGCACTTCTTTGTCGAGCTGCTCAAGCCCAACCCCAACCCAATCGTCATCATGGTCTCAATCGTCATCGTGCTTGTAGGCCGCCTCAAGCTCAAGGCGCCCTTCGTCCCGCCCTCGCCAAGCTTCCAGCTGTGCTTCCGGCCCACCGCGCCAGACGGCCAGCCGCCACTCGCGTTTATCCTCGATAGCGCAGAGAAGAGCAACTAGTGGGCCGTCAATACCACGACCTTAGTCGGGCTTTTACTGTAAAACACCAACCTACTCAATCGTGATGATATTACTATTCAAGATAAACATGGCCAATCTCGCGAGGAGCGGATTCTATCATTACACAGCACTAGATCCATCATGAGAAATGTGACGGGGCTGTTCCATTGCTTGCGCACGTTACTTGAAGCGTCTGAATACAGAGAATTTGCCAAGGGGCGTGCCACCGTAGGTACAATTTCTGGGGATCCTGGTTAGAGCCGCAGTCTGTGTCAGCGAGCTCGGTCTCCTCGTCGGTAGAGAGGGTCTGGGTCTATCAAATAGAAGAGGTCTGGTAGGGTGCGAGAAGGAAACGGGTACCTTGAAGTCACCTGTCAGCCGTACGCCACGAGTTGTTGTTCTAGCCCAGGATCTTGTTGATAGGACCCACGAAAAGGCCCATGGTCCGCGCAGAAGAGGGTCATCATGATAATCGATTCCGTCCCTGAAGGTAAACGTTCATGCCGAGCGGGTTGAAGTTCGATTTTCTCATATTGAAAGGCAAGAAAAAGAAAGCCCCCAGAACACGTCATGGATCATTACGTTTGACGGCTCCCGTCCCTGAATCATTTCAGCATACCTAATGAGATCCCTGACAGGCGGGTTGAGAACTGACTTGCTCGACCGGTGTTCATTCTGTCAAGCGATAGTGAACCCGCTGGTGACTAAACAATTACCAACTGAACCAGACTCACCGCAGACCGGGGAGAAACGGCGTTCGGTGGCGCCGTCCTTCAAGTTCTCGTTGACTTGGGCGTGGTGCAAATGTATGGTCGCGTAGGTCCGTGGCAGTGTCGAAAACAGCCATACATTCCAACATCCTTGGTATGAACATGTTGGCATCGAAGCGGGTGTCAATGGATGGTGCCTGCGAGACGCGCTTGCGAAAGGCGGCTGGCGATGTAGTTGAGGGAAATGGGATTGAGAGATGAGGAATGCAGATCTGGGCGCTCGTAACATGGCGCAACTCTGTAATTTATGAAGCAAGGACGTCCAAGCACCATCGATAGAAGACGGCCTGGGACGACGGAGTTCCCACTTGGCGACGAGAGTGCATCAGGAAATTTGCCACCAGTTTTTTTTTGACTCATACGAGTTTATACGAGTGGAAAACCCTCTTTTTCGAGAAGTAGAAAAGTTAAAAAGCTGTTGGATGTTTTCCTGATGTGTGTTCTCGCAGGGGGGCCATGACCAACACACGCCGCAGGTATTTCGCAGAGATTAAAGACAACTCGTGGGCCATCACCTGGCACGACGACGAATGTATTGTAGCGCGCCTGGTAGATCAGGTGTACCATTGTTTGGATTTGGAAGCACGGACGATGGATGATTGTAATTGTAGCTCGCGAAAACGCCGTGAATGTGGGATGATTTCTGGGGTTCGGAAGCACCAATTATTTACGTCAAAAAAAAGAAAGAGCGGAAGAATCGATAATGCCTGGAACGTGATATCTCGGGAAAGACTCGGAATGGCTGGAGGATACCAGCGCACGTAATAGTACGGCAAGAGGAGAGGAAACGTTTTTTTTTTCAAGTGTGTGTTCTTGTATCTCTGGGTAGCGCCGCGTCCAAAACGCGAGAGTCAGCGGATCTAGACTGACTTCCGAGTCGGAATGACTTCGGAATCAATTGAAATTCAACAGAGATCAACCTTGAACTTTGCCCTTGAACACGGCGGTCCATCAGGGTCTGTAGGTCAAAAACGTATAAGAACTCAATAGCTATGCGGTGAGTGATCACACAACCACCCAACCGCTCACCATCTGCCGAGTCGACTCCTTTGAAAGCATCTCTTTACCATCATGTACGTACTTTTCGGTCATTTTCATCGCAATTTCTGAACCTACTTTTCCAGGCCAGCCAGCTGTAAGTTACCTGCTGCACATTCCATCCCTTCAATGATAACTGAGTGTCAATCTAGCCTCACAGCACGGTTTCAAAGTCAAGAACGATAGCGCTCATGATGCAACCATTAAGCCTCCCACTGGAAATCCGGTCACCATCCCCAAGCATGCCACCTCGGCTTCCTACGTTGAATCTGGGCCATACGAAATCGTGGACTCCGTGGGCGCATCGGCGAAAGTATTCTTCACCGTCTCCATCGATAGTGACGATGGCTCTATCACCATCTCTCCTGGAGTGGTGGACGGCGGTAAGTTCGACGTGATAGCCACTCTGTCTTGATTCAAGTAAGTAAACATTGTTTGGTCATTGCGCACCTCAGCACTTACGCACTGCACTAGGCATTTGTTAGCCCACATCAGTTCAAATTCAACTTTGGACACTATATATGTGTAGTAGATGTCCAAATAGCTTAGTTCTCAAATTGATCGTGCACGTTCAATTCCACTGTAACTGGCAAAATCCTTGATTGAGTACCATATGTCTGCGCAGCGACTCAACCATCGTACTACGCAGTCGCTCGGGTTGGCACATCTGCGCCAGGCGCACGAGTGCTAAGATCTGCTCAGTCTCGCCCCCGGCCCCTCCGTCGGACTTTTTACTGTAAAGTGGTGATCGAAAATTGTCGTGAAGTCAACAGCAACTGTGCACGTGCACAGTTGCTGAAGCGCCCGACGTCCTGCTCCTCCGCACTGTACCTTGGAATCGAAGTCGACTCGCATAGCCCTCAACCCGGAGCTCACAATGAAGGGCGTCGCTCGGCGTCGTCAGACCAAAACCCAGAACTCATCGACCTTTCCAACAACGATGGGCACAGGAAGCGACATCATCACCCCTAACGAAACGTACGTGACGAACGCGTCTTGTATGCATGTCCGCTTTGACTGATGCCCAAGTCCAAAACATCCTCGTGTCTAGCAACACTCAAACACCCCCCGCGCTCTCCGAGTCAGATGTGTTCGCCCGCCTCGAATGCGAGCTGAACGAATTCCAACCCGCCATCCAAACATCAAAGGCACGCGCGGCAGCTCTCGCCACAGCCGACCAAGCCTGAGACATCGACGCTGCGAAACGTCTGATCCTCTCCATGCTCGCGCAACGCAACATGCTCGTTCCTATCTCCATCCTTCCTGCGGAGATCCTTGCGCGCATCTTTCACTTCTCCGCGTCCTCGGAGCAGCCCTATTCCCGTTCGCTGGGCTGGGTCCATGTCACCCACGTATGCCGACGCTGGCGTCAGATCGCGCTGGACGATCCGACGCTCTGGACCCACTTCTTCTTTCCCTACTCGCGGAACGAAGACAGGATCGCCGAGCGTCTGTCACGTGCAAGGAACGCGCCGCTCGTCATCAAGCTCAACGGGTCGATGGTTAAAGACACGTTCTCCCTGTTCATCCCGCACATCTCCCACACACGCGAGCTCTACCTCTGCGACCTGTCTTTCCTGCATTCGGAGGTTGTTCAAGAGATCGGCATCCAGAAGGCTCCGGCCCTGGAACACCTCGAACTCAGGGTGTCCGAGTCAATCTATAGTTGCTCAATGGAACTTGTCGGGCACTCGTTCTGCAAGGCGCCACCTCCGAAGTTACAGATCTTCATCTCTCTCAAATCCTCTTTCCTTGGTCACTTGTTCCTCGTGGCCGACTAACAAAGCCGCAAGTCACTCTCTTCGAAGAGGAGTCCGTCGTGACCTCTAAGATTTCTCCGCACGGCGATTTGAATCAATTGATTGACCTCCTAGTCAATTGCCCGGCATTAGAGATTCTCACCCTCGAGAACTGCTTGCCTGCTGTGCTTAGCGAATCGTCAGGTAGACAAACAATTTACCTTCCACGGCTTTCTGTTTGTGCCTTACCGAGTCAAGTTCTCACATCGCGAACCTTTTGAAAATGCTTAAGCTATCTTCTTCTACAACACTTCGTCTGAAATGTATGTCCGAGAATACTACACCTCACAACGATCACCTCATACTTCCTATCCTCTCGGCACACCTCAACGACTCCACCCCCGTCAAGTTCCGAAGTTTCATCATTTTCCTGGACCTTGCGGGTCATTTAATGAGCATGTTTGCGTCTACTTCCCTCCCTATCCCCCGCACCCACGTCATTGAAGCCGACCTTAGTCTATCATTCCGCGTTGCTGAACTTGACAACAGGTCGGACATTCTCGGGCGAGCATACGACATGCTGTCCCTTTCAAGCGTCGAATTTCTTTCCATGCACTCCCTCACCTCGAATCAATCCATGGATTGGAGCGAAATCTTTCGACACTGCACAGAAGTCACCACGCTCCGAGTCTCCGGGTGGGGGGCGATCGGTCTTCTGCAGGTGCTCACGCCACCAAACTTCGCCGATGCGACGATCCGTCGGAAAGGAGGAAAGAGGAAACGTGGCGACAATGGCAGAGGCTCACGGGCGCAGGTACCCGACAACGACCACAGCCGAGGGCCTATAACCGCGCACGTGCCGATCTTCCCAAAGCTGACGTCCCTGCTATTGGAGACGCTGGATTTCACTGATGCAGTTTTTGGCTCGGGCGTCATGTACGACCTCGTCCTGAGCGCGGTCCAGTGGCGCAAGGCGAACAAGACGCTGCTGACGGCACTGTGCATCGACAACTGCGTGATCAGTGAGGAACAAGCTAAAGCGCTCGAAAAGTTTGTCCATGACTTCCAGTGGGTCCGTGATAAAAGATGAAGAGGGCGACCGCGAGGACTATGACGACGATGAGTTTAGCGAGTGGGGCGATGACATAGGCCGTCCGGGCGTGAGGTGGGGATAGCCTCACGTCGGCTTGGCGCAAGCGGAGTGGGAACCCGAGCGGCAGTGGCCGTCGCGGTCCCACTGTACTGCATATCATGTAAAATTTTCTGTTGATCTCCACCTTAAGGGGTGGCCTCGCGAAATCTGATGTACCGTGTTGTTGGATATTAAAGCTGTTGTACGATGACGGTGTTCAAGTTGTTGCTTTTGTCTCTCTTTGAGGCCAGTGTTGACGTTTCCGGCCCGGTCGGCGGGATGTGTTCTGGATGATCGGACATTCAAAGGTACATTTGTCTAGCAACGCGCTCTCAGACGTGTTCGAGTGCATGCTGAACCGGTTTCAATTCGCCATCCCAAACCCCAAGGCGCACACGGCAGCCCGCGCTGTGGACGACCCGGACATCGACGCTGCAAGGCGTCTCATTCTCTCCCCGCCAAGGTCCTCCTGCAAATCTTCTGCTTCCTCACTCGTGGAGAGGCTCCCGTTCCACACCTGGTGCCACCAACCTTCGCTCGGCTGGATCGGAGTCATACACGTCTGCCGGAATTGGCATCAGGTCGCCGTGGATGACCCGATCGTCGGTCATTTCAGGCTCAGGGTGCACCGCCGGGCGGCTATCTTGCGCTCGAAATGGGCTGCTCGTCGTTGATCGGATGAAATGAAGATGAAGAGACAGGACAAACTCTCCATATGCCCACCTCGCACCTCTTACACATCTGCGGGCGCCAGCTCCGCGACATGTAGCCAAGTCTTTTTCAAGGCATCCAAGAGGTATACTGCCAGCACTGGAACTCTTCGAACTCTCGGCATAATAGTTACTCTCTTCCCGGGCTTTCCGAAGCTTAGTGGGACGCAGTTCTTTAAGGGCAGGCTCCGATGTTACGGACTTTCTGCCTCTTACACGTCTACGTTCCTTTCTCACTTGTTCCTCGTGGACAGCTGACGCAACTGAAATCGTTCAAGGTGATGAGTCAAGTTCAACCCCCTGCCGACATTTCTGTGAGTGGCAATTTGTTGATCTCCTGGTCTCCTGTCCAGCTTACGAGCTCTAGGACCCCAGAGGAGGTCCCTATATATCTTTACCACGTTTTCACAGGTCGTATAGCCGCAATCGCCCAGAATTCCTTCTCTGGCATTATTTGGCATTTCATAGAACAAGCAGCTGATGCCGATGGGAATGATAGTGCCCAATAATGTCAGTTGGGGTCTAGTGTTGCCTAAGCAGTAAGCCCTACAAGACATGAATTATCATAGAGTATGTGTTTTGGTTATGGTGGCAATGGGTTAGAAGGGAGTCGAGTCTGTGTTGTGATTTTAGTCAATGACATGCGCCTCCTTTTCCTAGATTTCGGCTGCTCGGCCGAGCGTGCCAAATTCTGGCTCCGACCGAGGGCTGATGCACACTGACCCCCGTTACATCATGAAGCGCATCTCTCGGCAACATCGGACCAAGAAACAGAGGTCATTACCTATCTCTCCAACGCTAACGGTGGGCATTACCAGCGACAGTATCACCCCTAACGAAACGTAGGGGCATGTTTTACATGTGTCTGCTCTAGCCCATATTCAAACCCCCTCTTGTCTAGCAACATGCAAGTGTCTGCCGCGCTCTCAGACGTGTTTTCCCGCCTCGAGTGCAAGCTGGACCAGTTTTAATTCGCCATCCAAACCCCCAAGGAACGGACGGCAGCCCTCACCTCGGTCGACCAGGACATCGACGCTGCTAAGCGTCTGAACCTCCCCATGCTCACGCGCCGCAACATGCACGCGCAGATTTCCGTCCTCCCTGCGGAGATCCTCGCGCGCATATTTCACTTTAGTGCGTCCCCGAAGCAGCCCTATTCGTGGAGCTGGGTCCATGTCACGCATGTATGCCGCCGCTGGCGTCAGGTCGCACTGGATGACTCAACGCTTTGGGCGCACATCTCGACCTGGCACAGGAACAAGGAGTGGATTGCCGAACGCCTGTCCCGCGCGAGGAACGCACCGCTCGTCATTAATCTCTGCGAATTGATGGATACAGACACGATCTCCCTGTTCGTGCCGCACATCTCCCACACACGCGAGCTCTACCTCCATCATGTCTCTCTCCTTTATTCTGAACTTGTCCAAGCGATAAGCATCCAGAAAGCTCTAGCACTGGAACGCCTCGAACTCGCCGTCATTAGCACCTCCCCAATGGGCATTGGGCACCTTATTGGGCGCTCGTCCTTCAAGGAGCCGCTGCCGGAGTTACGGATCCTCTGCGTCTCCCAAATTCTGTTTCCTTGGTCACTTGTTCCACGTCGCCGGCTAACACGGCTGAAAGTCACTCTCAACAAAGAGATTTTTATCTCTGGGCCTGACGTTTCTCCGCACGATGATTGTAGTCAGTTGGTTGACCTTCTGGTCAATTGCCCAGCGTTGGAGGTTCTCGAGCTCGAGAACTGTTTGCCTGCTACGGTTAGCGAATGGTCAGGTGGACGAAAAGTTCACCTTCCACGGCTTTCCCGTTTATGCCTTACCGGGTCAAGTTCCCGTGTCACCCACCTGTTTAAAATGCTTCAGCTAGCTTCTTCTACAACACTTCGCCTGAACATTACTTCCGAGTATGTTGCAACCCTGAACGAATTCCCCATACTGTCCGTTCTCTCGGCACACTTCAACGGCCCTACTACCCCCGTCGAGTTCCGAAGGTTAAAAATCAACTTGGACCATGAGGGTTGTGTGATAGGCATGGTCGCATCTACTTCCCTCCCCACATTGTCGATCCCCCACGCCCATGCCATTCATGCCGTTCGGAACATTTACGCCAAGCTTAGTCTAGCATTTCTTCACGTTCCTGACTTCAAGAGTCTGGCGAACATGATTCTTAGGCGAGCATGTGAGACGCTGCCCCTTTCAAAGCTCGAATTTCTTTCCATTTCCTCCCATGTCATGACTCAACCGATAAGTTGGGGTGAGGTGTTTCAACGCCTCACAGAAGTCACTACGGTCAAACTCTATGGGCACGGGACGATCAGTCTTCTTCAGGCCATTACCCCACCGCGTGGAAAAGGACGCAAAAGGGGACGCGGTGACAACTGCAGAGGTCCACAGTGGCAAACACCCAATAACAACAGTTTATCAGCACTCGTGCTCATGCCGATCTTCCCAAAGCTGACGTCCCTGCTGTTGGAGAAGCTGGATTTCACCCACGTGGTGCCCGGCTCGGGTGTCCTGTACGACCTCATCCTGAACGCTGTCAAGCGGCGCAGGGCAAAAAAGCCACTGGTGTCGGCGATGTGCATCACCCGCTGCGCGATCAGCGCGGAGGAGGCCGTCGCGCTCGAGGTGATCGTCCGTGACTTCTGGTGGAGCTACGACAAGTGCATCGACATCGATTTGGATGAGGACGACGACGGCGACTGAGGCAGTTCTGATCCCGGCTAACTATGATGGCGACGACTACTCGAAACATTTCTGATCGTGGGGAGAGGTTTACGTTGGCCCAGTATGAAATGGGTGGGGACCTAGGTAGAGTGGGTAAGAGGGGCGGTCGCTGTAGCACTTGTATTTGTATCATGTCACCTCTTCTCGATCCATTCGCTTTAGCAGTTCACTTCGAGTCCCCGTTACAGTTGGAGTACCTACCGGTCCGGTCGGGGGACACGTGTGACGCAATTGCAACTGTGACTAGCATGACACTTGATACGGAGCTCATCGTGAAGCGCATCGGACTTCTCCATGCTCAGTTCGCAATGTCTTGCACAGGCGTGGGCCCTACCTCCGCGGCATGTACAGCCGTCTTCTTGAAGCCATCCAAGAGATCTGCCGCCAACCCTGGAACACTTTGAACTCGGCATAATGCTTACTTTCCTGCCCGGACTTATTGGGATGCCATTCTTCAAGGGGCTCCAATGTTACGGACCTTCTGCCACTCACACCTCTACGTTCCATGCTCACTTTATCCTCGCGGACAAGCTAACCCAGCTGAAAAATGTGTGGCGATGAGTCAAGTTCAAACTCCTGGCGACAACGCTTTGAGTGACGATTTATTGATCTCCTGCTCGCCTGTCCAGCTTTACAGGCTTTGATACCCCAGAGGGGGCTCGTCCATGGATACTGAATACCGAACAAGGCTAAAGAAAGAGTTTTGAGACTGACAAAACGAGTGCGAGTATAGGACCTGTGAGAACGTGGCAAAGACATAGAACAAGCCACTGATGCCGATAGGAATGACACTGCCCAGACCGACGGTTGTGTTGATGTCTAGTACGTAGTCGGCAAGCGCCACGAAGAATAGGAAGAGGGAGACGTGGAGGAGAGCCGGTAAAGCCTCTGCCATCGCAGCCCCGCGGCTGTTTCTATCTCCCTCCCTAACCCTTACGTGGGCCAAGCCCGGCCCAAGGTAGGCGACGACAAGGGAGAACGGCCGCAAGCGGACAATAAAATGATTCCAACAAAAAAAAAGCCTCCGCCATCGCTGGCAGATATAAGTATTGCCCAAGTAGGGTACTCGTCACTATATCGTTGGAATACTTAAACCCGGACCCATGGCTGGACGAGTATCGCAGGGAGTGCCGCGGAAAGGCTAAAGGCCAGAGCCATGGAACAGAAACCGTTCATGCCACGCAGATAGCGGAAGGAAATGGGTTGAATTCGGGGTGAACGGGCGCGTGTGTGGAGGGCACGATGACCAGTGGGGTGATGGAGGAAAGTTAGTTGGAGATCTGACCAAGCATCGCGACATTTTGTTGCAGGTAATACACAATTTGGTCTGCGGGGCCTGCTTGCAAACACTGGTTGTTGTCAATTATAAATGCAGTGAGAGTGGTGGAAACTAAACCCGCCTACGGGACCGTGCATTAGCATGACCAAGCGCGCGGCAATAGGGAAAACAACAAACATGAACGAACGAATATACAGACATCACCCATATTCTCCTTTACGGGACTCGTGCTTTTTGACTTCCCTTTCCATAGAGTCCACAGTGCATTAGCGCTGTCATCGAAATCCCCAATCATGTACTCTTTTTAGAGTTCTTAGTAAGGTTACGAACACTGAATCCATCGTTGCCAGGTCGATTTTCTCTTACATCCGTTCATTTGCGCTACGCATCAGATCGTAAAGCATACCGCCATTAAGGAAATACTGACCGCGTTCAGACTTTGCATCACGTTGAGCGTGAGCTTTGGTCTCGAGAATCTGCCTTGACTTGCGCCTTCCGTCGCTTGTGTTGGCGCCTGATTTGATGCGCTCTCACGCTCAGACCGCAAAACACTACTGTCGTTTACCTCACTTCTCTCCCCCATAGTCGTTCGAAATGGCCCAGCCTTAAGGTACGTTTTTGATTGGTAGGGATTGATATGTAGCCCGATCGACGGACGTCGTTATTGAGTCTAGACTGACGATCTTTCGAGTCAGAAGTTCTGAGCAAATATGAGACGAGATGGAAAGGGGATCGTGGGACATACCAAAGGCTCGTGAGACGGTTCGTTAGGGTTTGGAATCAATTTCAAGACCGTTGGAATCGGCTATTGCCATCTTGAAGGTGGGGATGGGAGCTGCAGCGTAGGGGGAGAAAAGGCGGTTGCACATCACGAATGTGGTTCCGGTGTGACCGTGACTTGCTCGGTGTCAGGGAGGAATGGCGCTGTGGTTATTGATGGTAACGAGGGGCAGCTAATTCGATTTAGAAGTTCTCACCCTCGAAATTCAGCCGTAGTGTAGCCCTGGGTCCGCGGGTTATCATATTGGATGCCAGGCTTGAATTCCGGCTCCGGGACTTGTTCTGCACCATCATGAGGGACATATGACATCGGGCGATGGTACCAAATAGGGAACCGTTGAGGTTTTTGGATTTGTGACGAACCTAAAGGTGGCGAGAAACAGTGGTGGAGACGTCAGTGGTTTCCCGGTCCCAGGTAAGGGGAAGGACAGTCTACAGGAAACCGAGGCTGGAATTTGAACCGTCAGAGAGCCAAATGACACATTTGTCGCAGACTCGTGGCTTGGCTGTGCAGTGTGCACGTGCCGCTGAAGCCCCCACATCGTGTCACTGCACCTTGGAATCAGGGTCGACTCCCACAGCTCTCAGTATGGAGCCCGTGATGAAGACCGTTGCTCGGCACCATCAGACACAAACCCAGAACTCATCGTCGATCTGCCCAACAACGACAGGCACAGGAAGCGACACCATCGACCCTCACGAAACGTAGGAACCCCTCCTGTATGTATGTCTGCTCTGACTGATGCCCAAGCCCAAACTCCTCGTATCTAACAACACTCAAGCATTCCCCCCGCTTTCAGACGTGTTTGCCCGCCTCGAGTGCGAGCTGAACCAGTTCCAACCCGCCATCCAAACACCCAAGGCACGCGCGGCGGCGCTTGCCACAGTCGACCAGGACATTAAAGCCGGGAAGCGTCTCATCCTTTCTTTATTCACGCGCCGCAACATGCTCCTCCCGATCTCCATCCTCCCTGCGGAGATCCTCGCACGCATCTTCCACTTTATCGCGTTCTCGAAGCGGCCCTATTCGCCGGCGCTGGCGTCAAGTCGCGCTGGATGACTCGACGCTCTGGACACACTTCTCGGACTCCCCCCAGCGTAAGAAGTGGATCGCCAAGCGTCTGTCCCGAGCGAGGACCGCGCCGCTCGTCATCGAGCTCGGCGGGTCGATGGTTACAGACACGTTCTCCCTGTTCATCCCGCACATCTCCCACACGCGCGCGCTCTACCTCCACCATCTGTCTTTCCGTCATTCGAAAGTTGTCGAAGAGATGAGCATCCAGAAAGCTCCGGCCCTGGAACGCCTCGAACTCAGCGTGTCAACCTTCTACCCAATAAGCATCAAGGAGCTCGGTGGGCACTCGTTCTTCGAGGGGCCGCTTCCGAAGTTACAGATCTTTTGCATCTCTGAAATCCTCTTCCCTTGGTCACTTGTTCCTCGTGGCCGACTAACAGAGCTGCAAGTCACTCTCAAAGAAGAGGTGCGCACCGTGACCTCGAATGTGTCTCCGCACGGCGATTTGAATC
>Ga0209488_10002283_pt1 | contig 15827 bp, 12 predicted proteins | sample Rivendell_Oct201_8_FD_188349 | JGI IMG/M metagenome (GOLD analysis project Ga0209488, IMG submission 188349) | Vadose zone soil microbial communities from the Eel River Critical Zone Observatory, Northern California, USA -... | ecosystem: Environmental > Terrestrial > Soil > Vadose zone >... | reverse complement strand
CCAGAATATAGATCTTGTCCTGGCGCTTGCCGGCCTGGCCGAACAGCTCGTGCAAGGACAGCACTGCGTCGTTGCAGGGGTGGTAAGCGTAGTGGCAGGTCGGGCGGTACGCGACCGCGTCGCCGTCGCGCAGGGTGAAGTAGTCGGCGATCGAGATCGACTCGTTGTGCGTGACCATGAATCCGAATTGGCTGCGCGCTGTCGGCGTCCATGAGCGCACCCGCGTATTGGCGCCGGGCTGCAACAGATAGATCGCCGCCTCGCAGCCGGAGGCATGCCGTCGGGCATTCGGCGGCATCCACTTCTCGTGCGTGCCCCAGCCGAGTTCGGACGGCTGCATGCCTTCCGAGAGAAAGCCCTCGACCGACCAAGTGTTCACGAAGACGCTCTGCGGCTTTGGGCTCCTTGCACGCTGCGTGTCGCGCTCGGCGATGTGGATTCCCTTGACACCCAGGTTCATTGCGAGCCGGCCCCATTCCTCGCGGGACTTGGGTTCGGCAGCCGCAACACCCGCGCCGGCAACGCCGGTGTCGGCCGCGACATTCAGCAGCGCCTGCTTGACGAACCAAGAGACCATGCCGGGATTGGCGCCGCAGCACGACACCGCGGTGGTGCCGCCGGGCTTTCGCTTCCGGGCCTGCAGGATGGTCTCGCGCAGCGCATAGTTGGAACGGGCGGCGGGACCGAGCGTTGAATCGAAATAGAAACCGGTCCAGGGCTCCACGACCGTGTCGATATAGAGCGCACCGATCTCGCGGCAGAGTTCCATGATCTCCAGGGAAGATGTGTCGACCGAGAGGTTGACGCAGAAGCCCTGGCCGCCACCATCCGTCAGCAGTGGGGGGAGCAGGTGGCGATAGTTGTCCTTGGTGACCGCCTGGTGGATGAAGCGGATACCCTTTTGGTCGAGGAGCTTGCGGTCCCTGTCATCGGGGTCGATCACCACGAATCGTTTCTTGTCATAGCCGAAGTGGCGTTCGATGAGCGGCAGCGTGCCTTTGCCGATCGAGCCGAAGCCGATCATGACGATGGGGCCGTCGATCTTGCCGTGAACGGGCCAGGTGGTCATGGAATGCTACTCCGAAGGTGCAGGGAGAACGGGAGGCATCGGCGCGGGGGCCGCGCCGCTAAAAAACGGCCAGGTTGCGGACGGACGCCCGCAGCCTGGCAACGATTGCGATTTGCAAACGACATATAGCGGAGGAAATCAAGCCGCGTGTGACAGCATTTCCTCGGCTTTGACTCGGGCGACCAACGTCCGCAGAGCGGGCTTGGGCGCGAGCCGGCCGGTCGCGCTGACGAGACCGCGGGCGCCATCGAGCACGCCGGGTCTTAGTTCGAGGCCCAGGAACCGATTGGCGTCGTAGCGTCCAGGTAGCCACAGGCTGGCGGTCTTGTCCGCGGAGAAGCCGAAGTTGCGATAGTACGGCGCGTCGCCGACCAGAAGAATGCAGTCATGCCCGAGCCGCGTGGCGGCGCCGAGGGCGTGCCGCATCAACGCCCCGCCCAACCCGCGGTTGCGAAAATCGGGATGGACCGCGAGTGGCCCGAGCAGCAGCGCCGGCCGGCGAGGTCCAGCGGTGACGTTCCAGAGTCGCACGGTGCCGATCAGGCAGCCGCGGTCGGTCGCCACGAACGAAAGTTCGTCGGCGGGCCTGCGGCCTTCGCGCAGCCGCTCGGAAGCCTTGGCGAAGCGCGTTTCGCCGAACGAGAGGTCGAGCAGCGCCTCGCGCACCGCGGTGTCTTTCGAGAATTCCTTCCGGATCGTGATCATGGCCGTATCCCCACCGCCCGGCGCAGCCGGACGTTGCTGGAAAGTTGATGGGTCGGAGCCGGCTCGTCTCTTGCCGGCTCCGGCGATGTCAGATGTGGAAAGTCTTCAGCGGCGCAAAGCCATTGAAGGCGACGGCGGCGTAAGTTGCCGTATAGGCGCCCGTCCCTTCGATCAGCACTTTGTCGCCGATCTCCAGGCTCACTGGCAGCGGATAGGTTTCCTTCTCGTACATCACGTCGGCCGAATCGCAGGTCGGGCCCGCCAAGACGCAGGGCGCGAGAGCATCGCCGTCCCGCGGTGTGCGAATCGGGTAGCGAATCGATTCGTCCATGGTTTCGGCAAGGCCGCCGAACTTGCCGATGTCGAGATAGACCCAGCGCACGTCGTCGTTCTCGCTCTTCTTGGAGACGAGCACGACCTCGGCCTCGATCATGCCCGCATTGCCCACCATGCCGCGGCCCGGCTCGATGATGGTTTCCGGGATGCGGTTGCCAAAGTGGCGGCGCAGCGCGCGGAAGATCGAGGCGCCGTAGCTTTTCACCGTCGGCACGCTCTTGAGGTACTTGGTCGGGAAGCCGCCGCCCAAGTTGACCATCTGGAGCGAGATGCCGCGGTCGGCGCAGTCGCGGAACACGCCTGCGGCCGATGCCAGCGCCCGGTCCCAGGCGTGCGGGTTGCGCTGTTGCGATCCGACGTGGAACGATACCCCATAGGGTTCGAGTCCGAGCCGAAGCGCATGGTCCAGAACGTCCGCCGCCATGGCGGGTTCGCAGCCGAACTTGCGCGACAGCGGCCATTCGGCCCCGACGCAGTCGGACAGGATGCGGCAGAACACCCGCGATCCCGGTGCCGCGCGGGCGATCTTCTCGACCTCAGCCTGGCAATCGACCGCAAAGAGGCGCACGCCGAGCGCAAACGCGCGCGCGATATCGCGCTCCTTCTTGATGGTATTGCCATAGGAGATTCGGTCGGGCGTCGCGTTGGCAGCGAGCACCATCTCGATCTCGGGGACCGAGGCGGTGTCGAAGCACGAGCCGAGCTTTGCCAAGAGCGCGAGCACCTCCGGCGCCGGATTGGCCTTGACGGCGTAGAACACGCGCGTGTCCGGCAAAACCTTTGCGAAGCTCATATAGTTGTCGCGCACGACATCAAGGTCGACGACGAGGCGCGGCCCGTCTTCGTTCTGGCGGTCACGTAAAAAATCGCGGATGCGCTGCGTCATCGGCGCTCTCCTCACCAAGGCTGAACGGCCGACTTCGGCCGCGGTTGCGTTCAGGCGGTAAACCGCCCGGCTTCAGCGGGTGATGGCCATGAGCGCAAGCCGTGCGATGGAGACACGACAAACGCCAAGGGTTCTCACCCGAGATGCTGCCTTGGTTTGGATCGGGAATCCCGTCCGCACGGCCGGCAAAGATGGACAAGCCTCTACGGTGCCAACCTTTGGAGGGTTGGCGAGACCAGAGAAGCCCGCTCCGTCGTTGCTTTAAGCCGCGTCCCCCGTTGAGCGCGGGGTGCGCCGGTTTCGCCTCCGGCTGCCGGTCAAGTGGTTTCGGAGCTCAGACGATCGCAATACTCAACCGAGCTCTACGATCTCGCTCCGGGCGGCTGTCCGGCCTCTTGTCCGGATGCCCACCGACCGACACACGGCCACAGGCACGTGCGAAATAGGGCAATTGCGCAGATATGCGAATCGCGAACGCAATGCAAGATTTTTTTTCAAGTGTCGTAAAAAATCTGTCGCTAACGAGACCAGCTCACGTCTCTCTCGCCGATTCTTCTTAAGACTTGTTCTTCTTAAGACTTGGAAGCTGCGTTGCTTCACTCGCGCGCGGTGAACGGCTCGATTACCTGCGCGCTGCGAATGAACTGGATCATCACGTAGATGCCGAGCAGGAAGAAAGCTGCCTGCAGGATGAGGACGCCTTCCGACCCAAGGCTAAACATGTTGGCAACCGCCCAGCCGCCGGCGAAGGCTGCGCCGAACACCTCGGCGCCGATCAGGATGGCTGCGCTCACCACGGTGAGCACGTGCATCCAGATGATCTTGCGGCCGCCGTTCGTTGCATCCGTCATGGCATGGGTCCTTGAGTTACGCGTGACACCCGACATTTACGCCATCTGGCGGGGGGATCAAGGGGCCCGGGATGGAGCAATGAGGCATGGAGCCTGGATGGAGTGCCAAAAGCGCGTTTACGCGCGTCTTGCCACGCGCAATGAGCGCTTCGAAGAAGCGCAATCGCACGCAATCCGGGGCGGAGTTGTGGCTTGGCGTGATCCCGGATTATGCAAAGAGCGCGTCAACGGACGCGCCCTTTGCTCCAAAGGGGCTACGGCTTACACCGGCAGGAACTTCGCGAACTGTTCTTCGGTCGTGCGCTTGAGATATTTGCGGTAGCGATCGTAGCAGCGTTGCCCTTGCACGATCCGGCCGAATTCGGCGTCGGGAACGTTTTCCGGCGGCACGTAAGCGATGGGAGCCGAAACCGGAATGAGGTTGGAGCCGCGGCCGACCTGAAGCGTAGTCATGATGCCGAACATTTCACGCTTGTTGTTCGGCCGCGAGATGATCACCATGCGATACTGCCCAAGCCGGTTGGTGATGAGGTAGACGAAGCCCGACTGATTTGGCATCGACACGAGGCCGCTTTGTGAATATTCGGCATCCACCCGTTCGGATTCCTTGAAAATCAGACTGGACAGGGTGTCGTCCCAGCGCAGCACGGTCTGATAGGCATAAATGTCGCTGGGTTCGCCGAAGGAGGGCCGGAGCGTCAAATAGGTGCCTTCGAGCCATGAGACGGAAGGGCGCGAATAGAAGCCGAGGTCGCCAGGTGCGAGGCTCGCGAGGCTCGAAACAGTCGCTTGAGCCGGGTTCCCATTGGCGCCATTCTGCCGCAGAGATACGCCAAGCGCTTCCTCCAGCCGGACCATGGTTGCGAGCGTAAACGGCCGGCGGCAGGCCAGCACCTTTTCAAGCGTTGAGACGCTGATCTTGGCTTGATCGGCCAAGCGCCGCCGCGACAGGCGCCGGCGCGCCAGTTCCTCCAGGACGAGCGCGGCCACGACCCGGCTCTGCTCATCCGAAAGCTGCTTGTCGGAAGCGGCGGGCATTGCGATCCCCACTACGGTATTCATCCGCACAATTCCTCACATATCCGCACAAGCCGTCCATCGGCAAGGCCGTTTCTGGCGTGTCGTTGCCAATCATTCGCGAACATAACGCTCACCGCACAGCACCAACCTGGCGCAAGAACATCGCGGATTGGAAATGAATCAACGGGAGCGGCACGCATGAGCCAAGTAGTCCACATGGGCAACAGCACGACGGAAACTCAAGGAACGCAAAGCAACATCGCAGCAGAAAATGACCGTCACATTCGTCGAGGCACGCAAGGCCATAGCTCCGATCCCAGCTTCGGGTTCGGTTGCCGGGGCCAGCGGTCCTGGCGGATTACGGATTTTTCTCCCCACCTGTTGACCGTGATTGTGGCCGCAATTGCGGCTTTTTTCACAATCATGCCGGGCCCTGGCAGGGCCGAGACCCTCACGGTCCCGAAATTCGTCACGCCCGCAGAAATGCGTTCAGGATCGCTTTTGCTCCGCAGTGAAGGCGACCGCTACGTCGAAGCACCGCTTGTCGCAACCGACATTGATATCGCGGTCTCTGGTCCGACCGCGCGTGCACGCGTCAGTCAGATATTTCACAATCCCACGGACGGTTGGGTCGAGGCGGTCTATGTGTATCCGCTGCCCGAAGGCGGCGCGGTCGATACCCTGAAAATGGTGATCGGCGAGCGCATCGTCGTCGCCGAGATCCAGGACCGCAAGACTGCACGCGAGATCTATGAACGCGCCAAGGCCACTGGCCAGAAGACCGCGCTCATGGAACAGGAGCGGCCAAACATCTTCACCAATTCGGTCGCCAACATCGGTCCCGGCGAAACGGTCGTGATCCAGCTCGAGTACCAGGAGCCGGTCCGCCAATCGGGTGACCAGTTCTCGCTGCGTGCGCCGCTGGTGGTCGCGCCGCGCTACAATCCGCAACCGGTCGTGCAGAGCGTGGACTTGCGCGCCGAAGGCCGCGGCTGGGGTAATGTGACTGATCCGGTGCCGGATCGTGACCGCATTTCCCTGCCGGTCAACGACCCACGCGTCCATGCTCCGGTCAATCCCGTCGCCATTACGGTCCGCTTGCAGGCTGGGTTCGCGTTGGGCGAAGTTAAAAGCCACCACCACACTGTCAACATCGACACGATTGCGGACGATACGCGGGTGATCAAGCTCGCCCAAGGCCCGGTACCGGCCGACCGCGATTTCGAACTGACCTGGAAACCGCACACTGGCGCGGCGCCTACCGTGGGGCTCTTTCGCGAACAGGTCGGCAGCGCCGATTCGCACGCTGAATACCTCCTGGCCTTCGTGACGCCGCCGGCATTGCAGCAGGCACAAACAGAAGAACAGCGCCCGCGCGAAATCATCTTCGTGATCGACAATTCGGGATCGATGGCCGGCACTTCCATGACGCAAGCGAAGGCGAGCCTCATCTATGGCTTGGAGCGGCTCAAGCCCACCGATCGGTTCAACGTCATCCGTTTCGACAACACGTTCGACGTCTTGTTCTCCGATGCGGTGCCGGCCGACGCCAACCATGTGTGGCAGGCCAAGAACTTCGTGAATGCGCTGCAGGCCCGTGGCGGTACCGAAATGGTCCCGCCCATGCAGGCCGCCCTCAACGACCGGCGCGGTAACGACGCCGCCGGCACGATGCTGCGCCAAGTCGTGTTCCTCACCGACGGCGAAATCGGCAATGAGCAGCAGCTGTTCGACACCATTACGGCCATGCGCGGACGCTCGCGCGTCTTCATGGTCGGCATCGGCTCGGCCCCGAACAGTTACCTCATGACCCGCGCGGCTGAACTTGGCCGCGGCACGTTCACCCATATCGGTGCGGTCGAGCAGGTTCAGGAACGCATGCGCACGCTGTTCGACAAACTCGAAAGCCCGGTCGTCACCAACCTGACTGCGACGTTTTCAGCTAACGGTGCCGATGTGACCCCGGTGGTGTTGCCCGACCTCTATCGCGGCGAGCCGGTGGCGCTGACCGCCCGGGTCGGCGCGCTTTCCGGCACGATCGAAATCAAAGGGTTGATCGGCGAGCGGCCCTGGATCGTGACCTTGCCGCTGGCCAACGCGGCGCAAGGCCGTGGACTCTCCAAGCTTTGGGCGCGGCGCAAGATCGCAGATGCTGAAGTTGCGCGTACCTTGCGCTCAATCACGCCGGAGGAAGCGGACAAACGCATCCTTGCGCTTGCTTTGGATCATAACCTCGTCACGCGGCTGACCAGCCTGGTCGCAGTAGACAAGACGCCGAGCCGTCCTGCCGGCGCGCAACTCACGCGCGCCGAAGTTCCGCTCAACCTGCCGGCCGGTTGGGAGTTCGACAAGGTGTTCGGCCGTCCGGGTGCGGGTGGCGATCACGCGCCGCTGCCGATCGAACGCCGTGCGGACCGCGCCGACGAACTCCAGAAGGTGGCTTACGCCAGAGTGGTGCGCACAAGCGCTGCTGCCGCGCAGACCGCTCCGGGTGGAGCCGCCCAGATGCCTACCGCCGGCGTGGCGCTGCCGAAGGGCGCGACGGACGCTGAGATCCGCATGCTCGTCGGGCTGATGCTCTTCCTCATGAGCCTGGTGATCTTCGTCCTTCACCGCAGGTGGCGCGTCCAGTCAGAAATTGGGGTCTGACCCCTATTTCGAGGCAACAGGAAAACAACATTCGAATCCTCCCCTTAAGCCCCCTAGGGGAGGCCCAAGGAGGGGGTGGTTCCCCCCGACACCGCCCCTCCAGCGCGCACGCAGCCATGGCCAACCGGCTGCGTGCGCGCCCAAATCCAGAAGTCGGGAGAAATTGGGGTCTGTCCCCATTTTCTCAATTTCGAGGCACCCATGCGATCCGCGATGACCGAAGCGATCTCCGATGTGCTGCTGTCAAACTTGGCGCGTGTGGCACGTGCGCTGTCAGCCCTCATGATGATCCTGGCGGTGGTCCTCGCGCTTGCGGGCCTTGTCCTGATCGGACAGGGCGTATGGGTGCACGCCAAGGCGGTCCTTGCTCAAGTGCTGCTCGATCGCGCCTTTGCACAAGCGCTGGCGACCGGCGAAGCCGTCAAGCCGTGGTCATGGGCTGACACCTGGCCGGTGGCGCGCATCGAATTCCCGCGATTGGGAAAAAGCGCGATCGTTCTCAGCGGATCGAGCGGCCAGGCGATGGCTTTCGGACCCGGCCAGGTCGAACGCACGCCGGTGGCCGGCGAGCCCGGCACCACGATCTATGCTGCTCATCGCGACACCCATTTCGACTTTCTCGGCGGCGTCGCGATTGGCGATGCCGTGACGGTCACGCGGCAGGACGGCAAGGTCGTTCGGTTTCGCATCACGGGGACCGGAATCGCGCGCTGGGATGCTTCCGGCATCGACCCGCGCAAGGATGATGCGCGTCGGCTTGTGCTGGTGACCTGTTGGCCGCTCGACGGGCGGTTATCAGGGCCGTTGCGGTATCTCGTTTATGCGGAAATGGTCAGCGAGACCGCCGACGTTGCCAGGTGAACGCATGCGTCTCCTGATTATCAATCCGCCGCATCCATCGATCGGCAGTCGCATCCCGCGCGAGCAGTTGCCTCCACTCGGACTCTTGTCCATCGGCGGCCCGCTTATCGACGACGGTCATGACGTTGCGCTCATCGATGCCGAATTTGGTCCGATGCCGTTTGGCGATATCGTGCGTGCCGCCATGGCAGCCGAGCCCGATGTAATTTTGCTTGGGCATTCGGGTTCCACGTCGGCACACCCGATCGTCGCCGATCTGACCCGCATGCTACACATCGCGATACCGGCTGCGCGCGTCGTCTATGGCGGCGTGTTTCCGACCTATCATTGGCGGGATATCCTCAACGCGGAGCCGCAGATTGACATCATCGTGCGCGGCGAGGGCGAGGCGACAGCCCGCAACCTCGTCCACGCGTTGGAAACGGGCAGGTCGCTCGCTGAAGTTCCAGGGATCGCCTATCGGGCTAACGGTGTCCCAACCGCGACGTCGCCTGCTACGGTCATCCGCGACCTCGATGCTTATCGGGTCGGCTGGGAGCTGATCGATCACAAGCGCTACAGCTATTGGGGTGGCAAGCGCGCCGTGGTGGTGCAGTTCTCGCGCGGTTGCCCGCACCTGTGCAATTACTGCGGACAGCGTGGCTTCTGGACGCGATGGCGGCATCGCGATCCGCAAAAGTTTGCCGCCGAGATTGCGCGGCTCCATCGCGAACACGGCGTCGAGGTCATCAATTTCGCCGACGAAAACCCGACTGTTTCGCGCAAAGCCTGGCTGGCTTTTCTCGAAGCGCTGATCGCCGAAGACGTCAACCTCACGCTGGTCGGCTCTACGCGCGCCGATGACATCGTGCGTGATGCAGACATTCTGCATCTGTACAAGAAAGCTGGTTTCGAGCGATTTCTGCTCGGCATGGAAAATACCGACGAAGCGGCACTGGACCTTATCCGCAAGGGCGGAGCGACCAAAACCGACCGGCAGGCGATCAGCCTGTTGCGTGCGCACGGCATCCTCTCCATGGCTACCTGGGTTGTCGGCTTCGAGGATGAGCGCCCGCGCGACTTGTTACGCGGCTTGCGCCAGCTCCTGTCATACGATCCCGATCAGATCCAGGCCCTTTATGTGACGCCGCATCGCTGGACGCCGTTCTATCGTCTTGCGGCGAACCGGCGGGTCGTAGAAACGGACCAGCGCCGATGGGACTACAAGCACCAGGTCCTTGCCACGCGCCACTTGCCGCCCTGGTGCCTGCTGCTCTTTGTGAAATGCATCGAAGCCATCGTTCAGTTGCGCCCAAAGGCGCTTTGGCGCGTGCTGGCACATCGCGACGCAAAGCTCCGCCGCGCGATGCGATGGTACACCCGCATGGGCCGGCGCGTATGGCCACACGAGATATTGAGCTTCCTGTTTCGCGAACGACGCGTGAAGCATGGCCCGTCATTGGCGGAATTCTTCGGATCCGCGCAGGATGCGGAGGAGGAATCCATGAGAGCACACACCAAGGAGCGTGCCGTGTCATTGCCACGGGACGCGGTGGAACTGGTGTAAAGGGTCAGAACGATCGAGCGGTCCGGCGATCGCTATTCATCCTCAGGAGTTTGTAGCCTGCTGATCAGGACCGAATTATTGTAAAATGAAATAGCCAGATCACTGAAACGCAAAAGCCTGGTGCCGATAATGATCGACTTGCCCGACCAAACGATTTTCTTCAGACACGGCTGAGAAATCCGATTCCACGGCACCAGCCTTGCGTGTGCCCGTGTTGGCTCGATAAGCCTTAATTGCTTCGAGGTGCGATGGGCCCACAACAAAGTTTTCGTTTTCCAGATTGAAGAGAACGTATTGGCCAAAGTACCGCTGCTCAAGGTGTGCGGCATGGCGTTGGTAGAGGGTGTCACCAAACTCTGTCACTTGGTCAGTGTCGCCTTGCATCGTGGGTCCTCTTACCACTACGCCTATTGGCCATCTTTGCCACTCAGTCTTTCTTTTTTGATTGTTTACCACCAAAGCGCTCTCACGTCCTTTATGTCCTCGCAATTGCATTTTCCCCGATCGCGTTGATCGGTTTCAGTAATTGTCGCCAACTTATTAACGCATCACCGATCCAATCACACGGAACGCGCCCTGGGACGCGCCGGATTGAGCCCCTTGGTGGTGAACTTCTGCGCATTGTGCTTGCGTCCGATCTGCCGCCCTTCGCCGCCGCTGTTGCCTGCCTGGGCCGGCGGCCCGTTCGGCACCAGTTGATGCTTGCCGGGGCCGATCAGGTCGGCGCGGCCCATGCGTTTCAAGGTCTCGCGCAGCAGCGGCCAATTCTCGGGCGCGTGGTAGCGCAGGAATGCCTTGTGCAGGCGGCGCTGGCGCAGGCCCTTGACGGCTTCGACAGCCTCGGACCCGCCATGTCGCACGCCGCGCAACGGATTGACGCCGGAATGGTACATGGCAGTCGCGACGGCCATGGGTGACGGCAGGAAGGTTTGCACCTGGTCGGCTCGATAGCGGTTGTTCTTGAGCCAGACGGCGAGATTGAGCATGTCCTCGTCGGTCGTACCCGGATGAGCGGCGATGAAATAAGGAATCAGGAAATATTTCTTGCCGGCTTTCCTGGCTGCCTCGTCGAACAATTGCTTGAAGCGGTCATAGGTGCCGATGCCGGGCTTCATCATTTTTGAAAGCGGCCCGTCTTCGGTGTGTTCCGGTGCGATCTTGAGATAGCCGCCCACGTGGTGGGTCACGAGTTCGTTCACATAGGCCGGACTCTCGACCGCAAGATCGTACCGTACGCCAGACGCCACCATGACTTTCTTGACGCCCGGCACCGCGCGCGCCTTGCGATAGAGCCCAATGAGGGCGTCGTGAGACGTGTTGAGGTTCGGGCAGATGCCGGGATAGACGCACGACGGCCGGCGGCATGCCGCCTCGATTTTCGGGTCCTTGCAGGCCATGCGGTACATGTTGGCGGTGGGACCGCCGATGTCCGAAATGACACCGGTGAATCCCGGCGTCTTGTCCCGGATGGTTTCGATCTCGCGCACCACCGAGGTTTCGGAACGGTTCTGGATGATGCGGCCCTCATGCTCGGTGATCGAGCAGAAGGTGCAGCCGCCGAAGCAGCCGCGCATAATCGTCACCGAGAATTTGATCATGTCCCAGGCGGGGATCCCGGCATCGCCATAGGAGGGATGCGGAGCGCGCGCATAGGGCAGGTCGTAGACGCCATCCATCTCGGGCGTCGTCAGCGGGATCGGCGGAGGCGTCACCCACAGTTCGCGGTCGCCATGGCGTTGCACCAGCGGGCGGGCATTGCCGGGATTGCTTTCCCGATGCAGCACGCGCGAGGCCCGCGCATAGGCTTCGCGATCCTGTTCCACCTGCTCGAATCCAGGCAGGCGGATGACGGTCTTTTCAGGACAGATGCGCGCGCCTTCGTCGGAAGCATCGAGATCGTCGGCGCGCAGCTCGGTCCAGCCTTCCGGGACTTCCTTTTTGAACAAAGCGACGCCGCGGATATCGTCGAGCCCCCTCCCTAACCCGGGAAGGGAGGGGGTGCTCGTCGCCGCCGCTCCGGCGAGCCGGTGCGCAACCTCGACCACCGCCCGCTCGGCATTGCCATAGAGCAGGACATCGGCCTTGGCGTCGGCCAGGATCGAGCGGCGCACCTTGTCGGACCAGTAGTCATAGTGGGCAATGCGGCGCAGCGAGCTTTCGATGCCGCCAAGCACGATCGGCACATCGCGAAACGCCTCGCGGCAGCGCTGCGCATAGACGATCACGCAACGATCGGGGCGCTTGCCACCCTCGCCATGCGGCGTGTAGCTGTCGTTATGGCGCAGCCGCCGGTCGGCCGTGTAACGGTTGACCATGGAATCCATGTTGCCGCCCGTGACCCCGAAGAACAGCGTCGGCCGTCCGAGCGCCGCGAACGGTTCCGCACTCTGCCAATCGGGCTGCGCGATGATGCCGACCCGGAACCCTTGAGCCTCCAAGAGGCGGCCGATGATGGCCGCGCCGAAGCTCGGGTGATCCACATAGGCATCGCCCGTCACCAGGATGATGTCGCAGGCGTCCCAGCCGAGTTCGTCCATTTCGGCGCGCGACATCGGCAGAAAAGGCGCCGTGCCGAACTCGTGCGCCCAAAAGGGTGGATACGAGAACAGCGGCCTGGGCGGTTGGCTGCCTGCGTTCTTGGCAAGTTCCTTCGCAGTGTCCATCCCGAACATTTGCGGTGCCTGGCCGGTTAGTCAAGGAAATCGGGGACCCGATTACGGTTGTTTGGAGTTCCGCGTTTACGCGACCTTTCTTTTTACGCACGACAGAAAGAGCCGCCTAAAGGCGGAACTCTGAACCTGCCCGTCCCGAGTTTCGTATAAGCCACGTCACGGCCTGCCTTTGGCCTTGAGCAGGCCCGCCTCGATCAGCGCCGCCCGGATGCGGTCGGCTTGGCGCGCGCGAGTGTCGGGAGAATCGGGGACAGATTCCAATTTTCATGTCCCATACAGGGGAAATCGGGGACGGACCCCGATTAATCCGTTCAGCGGCCCAATAAATTTGTTCCCTTTTCGTTCCAAATCGGGTAATCTTGGTCGAGCTTCCAATTTGCGAAGGGGAGGGCGAGATCATGCCACGTCAGGCGCGAATTGCGCTGGCTGGAGTGCCGGTCCACATCATCCAACGCGGCCACAACCGCAGTGTGTGCTTTTTCTCCGATCAGGATTTCGTGCGCTATCTCGACGAATTGGCAGAACTGTCGGTCCGGTTCAGCTGCGCGGTTCACGCCTATTGTTTGATGACGAACCACGTGCACCTCTTGCTCACGCCGCAGGAGGCGGACGGTTGTGCACGACTGATGAAGCATCTCGGCCAACGTTATGTGCAGCATGTGAATCGCACCTATCGGCGCAGCGGGACGCTCTGGGAGGGTCGTTTTCGATCGTGCCTGGTCGAAACGGAACACTATCTGTTCGTCTGCGGTCGCTATATTGAACTCAATCCAGTCCGTGCCGCGATGGTCAGCCATCCACGAGAGTACCGATGGTCGAGTTACCGTGCCAATGCCGAGGGCGCGCGCAGTGACCTGATCAAACCGCATGACCTCTATCGCACGCTTGGCGGCGGTGATCAGGCACGCCGAGACGCATATCGCGGCTTGTTTCAAGACCAAGACATGGCTGCGATTAAAGAGATTCGATTGGCGACAAACGGAGGTTTTGTCTTGGGCGGTGAACGGTTTCGTTCGGAAGTTGCGCCGATGGCTGGTCGGCGGGTGGTGCCCGGCAAAGCCGGGCGGCCGGCGCGGGAAACCACGGGTCCGTCCCTGATTTTCTTCCAGTAGTGATTGAGGGGATCATATGTATTACCGACCTGGATTCGCTGCGCTCGTCATTTACATCATCGGCCTATTGTTCCTTTTCCAACTCTTCGGGTTAGGCGGACTTGCATGCCTTTTGGTCTTGTTCACACTCGGCGACATTCGCGTGAGCAAAAAATCTGACTGAGCGAACAGGCCGCAGTGGCGCAAGAAGAAATCAGGGGGCCGTCCCCGATTTACGATGATCATGCTAGACTCGTGCAGTATTGAGACGTGCTCCAAACTGTCCGAGATCAAGAACTGGAATGGAAAGTTCTGATGCCCTGAGGCCCCAAAGACCAGAGAACACCAATGCGCTTCGTGGAAGCATTTCTCGGAACTTCCCTGCTTGCAGCAGGTACCGTTTTATCGCTCGGGCTCGGTGTTGGAGCGCAAACGCGGCCGGGTCCCGCGCCGGAGGGTCCTTTGGAGCTTGCAGCCAATCTCGCACGATTGCGTGATGCCGCGCTCACGAGCGACTACGCCTGGCGGCAAGTCGCGTATTTAACCCAAAACATCGGGCCGCGCCTCGCAGGCTCGCCACAGGCGGAAGCCGCGGTCAACTATGTGGCCGAAGAGCTGCGCCGACTTGGACTTGAGGTGACGCTTCAGAAGGTCATGGTGCCGCATTGGGTCCGTGGCGAGGAGAAGGCTGAACTGACCATTTATCCAGGACACGTCGAAGGAACCGTACAAAAAATAGTGCTGACGGCACTCGGCAACAGCGCCGCGACGCCTGCGGAAGGTATAGCGGCGGAAGTCGTCGTCGTGAACGATCTCGATGAACTCGCAGCGCTCGGACGTGACAAAATCGCAGGCCGGATCGTCCTCTTCAACGTGAAATTCGATCAACGCATGGCCGAGGCGGGGCGCGGAGCAGCCGCCTACAGCCAGGCCGTGGCCTACCGCCGGCGCGGGCCGCAGGAGGCGGCAAGGCTGGGCGCCGCCGCGGCCTTGATTCGTTCGATTGGAGGCGCGAATTATCGTTTGCCTCACACCGGTGCCGGCCCGCGCGCCGGAATTCCTTCGGCGGCGGTCACGGCGGAGGACGCCGAGCTGCTCGCGCATCTCACGCAGCAGGGACGCGTCGTCATGCATCTGGTGCTGACGCCGCAGACCTTGCCGGACGTCGAGAGCTACAATGTCATCGCCGATCTCAAGGGCAGCGAAAATCCGGACGAAATCGTCATCGTCTCAGGCCATCTTGATTCCTGGGACCTTGGTACCGGCGCGATCGATAACGCGGCCGGTGTGGCGGTCGCGATGCAGGCTGCCCAGCTATGCAAGCAACTCGGGCTTACGCCGCGACGGACCCTGCGTGTGATCGCGTGGATGAACGAAGAAAACGGCAGCTCGGGCAACAGGAAATATGTGGAAGAATACGGAAGCGCACTGCCGAAACATGTCGGAGCCATCGAAAGCGATCTCGGTGCTGGGCATCCGCTCGGCATCAACGGCATCTTCAGTCCGTCCGCAAAGGCTTCGCTCCAACAGGTCACAAGCGTGCTCGCGCCGATCGGCGCAACGCTTGTGGAAAATACCGGAGATGCGCCGGCCGATGTGAAGCCGATGGCGGCGCACGGCGTCCCGGTATTTGGCCTGACCCAGGACGAGAGAACGTATTTCAGCTTCCATCACACGGCGGCCGACACGCTCGACAAGATCAACCCGCATGAACTGGCGGAGAATGCCGCCGTCATGGCGGTTCTGGGATTTGCGCTCGCGGACATGCCGCATTCGTTGCGGCAATAGACAAGGGACGCAGTGCCATCTATGGCCCGCATTTCTCACACCGGTGTGAGAAATGCCGGCTGGCGTCACGGCGTGATCGGCGTACCAAGGCGCTTGGCGGTAGTACCTTTTCTGAAATGGCAGAACACGTTGAACAATGAAATCAGGATCGCCACCAACGACAATTTCGTCTTGGGAGACAAACGGTTCCAGGGTGAAATAGCGCGGTGGGACGACAGGCGATGGTTGGCGCCCCAAGGGGGCCGTCCGGTCAGACCCCGCTTCGCACAAGATCGCACAAGATCGCACAATATATTTGTTTGACTGCGCGCTGCGGATCAATTATTGGCGAAATGGTCGTGTCGAATTGCGCC
>Ga0209488_10002282_pt1 | contig 15832 bp, 18 predicted proteins | sample Rivendell_Oct201_8_FD_188349 | JGI IMG/M metagenome (GOLD analysis project Ga0209488, IMG submission 188349) | Vadose zone soil microbial communities from the Eel River Critical Zone Observatory, Northern California, USA -... | ecosystem: Environmental > Terrestrial > Soil > Vadose zone >... | reverse complement strand
GTGGCAATTTCCCACTACAGGTAACTCCTTGCTCCTTGGCCCCTTCCCGCCGTTGCCTGTTCACCGCCGTCGCATCGAGAAGCAAGAAGCAAGTGAAAAATTTAGTGTGGCAGAAAGAGAAAATTGACCAAAGTTCGTTTCTGCATATCTAGGACCTCGTAGTTTTACAAAGCGTATACATGCGGAGTACAGGACATCTCTACAATGAATGAATCACGTTATTTTCATCTCTACTCTCTCGTCTTCTTGCACATGTATGCGGGGTGTTCAGCGGAGAGATGCGTTGGCTCGAGGCGCGAGGCGCAGAGACATAAACACATGCGCGAGAGAAGTGTCACCAGCTAACTGGACGGGGATTGGTTGGATCGGGAGACGCGTGCTGTTGTGGTCATAGACCAGAGAAGGTCGGGAGCCGATTGCAGGGGCAACAGAATGCTTTTGTGTTCTTCTCTGGAGCAGGTACCCAAGCGCGCACGTTCATTAGCCTTACTATGTGCGGATGGCATGGGACAGATCGCCTTTGAGGATCGGAAAGAGGGGGTGGGACTGGAGGCGCTGGAACCGCGTCCTTCCCTTTTTCATTGGGCACACAGGTGGGCCCGAACTACAACCGGGACTACGCGCGTCTATGGGTTAGAGAGTGAATTGAATTGCCTGTCCTACACGTGTATTTCCCATCACAAGTGCATATATATCTCCCTTGGACGAAGGCTACTACTCGACGATGGTCGCCGTATCGGGCCGACAATAAAAAAAAATCATGTCCAGCTCCACCAGCCTGCCACGACATTTGCCGGCAGGCACGGACCTGAGCCCGATTGGCTAGGCCGTGAGTGCTGGCAGATTTAACGAGTTAGGCGACAGGTGTGAGGTGTCGAGAAAGAGGGAGAGAAGGACACCGAACACGAAGAGGCAGAGGAAAGGGAAAGTGGTGGCCGCATGTACGGCGGCCAAAGACGGGGCAAGGAGAGAAAAGCCAAATGTAGGAGTAATTGGAGTCGGATCTCAGTTTAGTAGATCTCACCTCAAGACCGAGGATTGAGGCCCTTGTGATGGTGTGGGCAGGAGCTGAGGTAGATAGATTGTCACTTGTCGGCGAGTGGTGTGTCAAATTTTGCGAAAAGGGTTTGCAAGGAACGAGAGGATGATAATAGGGTCAAGGGTTATGGAGGAAGCAAGGGGAAAACGGGAGATGGGCGTGTGAGATCAGAATCGTGGCAAGCGTTTCTGGATTGGAAGTGAGCGGCTAAGCGAGATGGAGTACTCCTTACACATGGACATGGACTGTTGTGATGCGCGCGCCGAGAGGGAAGGGAAGAGAAGAGAAAGAAAGAAGGTTGAGCGCCATCGGGAGGGTATGGAGGCGGGAGGGAGGGGGGGAATGGTTCTAGAGGATAACGAGATGTTCTGGAGGGAGTGAATTTGAATATGCAAAAGATGTAATGGACAGTAAGGGAGTTGAGAGAGAGTGAGGATGTGAGTCAAGGGAGTCCCGTCCGCGGAAAGAAGCCTGGGTGAGATTTGGAATTCGGAAAAAGGAAATATGGGAAATATGAGATATGTAAATAGTCAAGCGTGTGAGAGCGAGAGAAGGAGTTGAACGCAGATGACCTGCCTCGAGGAAGGAGTGAAAAGCGAGAAATTGGATTCTGATGACGAGTTCCATCTTTAGAGACACTCACTCACTCGGCCGGAAACAAGTCGGCTGCATGTAAATCGGAGTTTAGAAAGAGAAAAAAAAAACAAAAAAAAGAGTGATCGTTTTTGAAAATTAAGTAGGACGAGTGCAAGGGAGAGAGACGTGCACTTGTCGCATACTCGTTTATACTCTTTAGCGCTCTCTCTCAAAGACCCTCCCCGACCTTCCCTCCTTACCCTCCTCCTCTCCCTCACTCTCCCCCCCTCCCAACCCCCTTTAAATGCCGTCCATCTTAAATCTCAAGTTCAAAGTGTGTTCCCACTTTCTCTTTCCCCACCCGCCCTCCTCCTCATGTTCGATAATATTGAATCCTTCCTTCCCTTCATGCATCCTTTCCAGGGTAATAAATCCTTCATCGCCTTTTCCAACCTTGGTGACGCCGATGCCCTAACAAAGACGTGGAAGGTATGTCCTATCTTCTCTCCCTTCCCAACGCCATTTATTAACACCCCTTCCTCCCCTTAGGTGTGCACCAAAGTCGCTAGTTTCCTAGAACAAGGGCAGCGACTCGAGAACCTCAGCTGGAGACTATGGCACCTTCAAAATCTCATGGTCGACGTCGACAGTGCCAAGTCGAAGCGAGAGTTCAAGAGATTGAGCAAGACGATGAGCGACAAGCTCGACAAGGAGAAAGGCCGGTCCGTTGTCTCCGCCCCCCGCCTTTGCCGTAACCCTCAGCCCTGACGATTTCCCCCCCCCCTCTCGTCTCGCCTCGCCTCGCCTCACTTGCATCTCCGACATGCTCTGTATCACTCATTCACCAGGAGTATCGAGGAGTTAGAGGCCCCTGGCTTCAGACGTAATCACTCGACAGACATCATTCGACAACGTGCCGCAGAGAAAGAACGTTCTCGCGAGGCCAACGTCAATGGACGCCCCGGCACCATCAAACGCATGCAGTTCACTTTCTCCGTCGATCAACCGACGCCCACTGCTTCCGCTACCCCCGTGCAAAAGCCGGATCTCAAGCCTTCAGTTGAGTTTAAGGACAACGTCATTCGCCGAACCCGTCCGGTGACCCGGTCCACTACCACCCAAGAAGACACTCTCCCCGATTCGGTCTCGGTTCCTTCCGACAACAGCGAAAAGGACACGCAGTTCATCCCCCACGAAAGGGACACCACCACCGCAGTCGCCACAACAAGTTGTCCTCAAGATGTCTTACTTCGCTTCCCCTCCCTCTTCTCCACCGACTTTGGTCCCTCCGCCCTTCTTTATCCTACTCCCTCTGTCACGAACCCCATGAACTACGGAGAAGGCGTCCGACACTCTATCCCCACTTCAGATTCTTTCGACATCATCCGCCCCACGATTGAACTCCCCCTCGACGAACTCCTCATGGAGCCTGGTGACTGCTCCGATGTGTGGCCCATTCCTTCCTACCCTCCAGTCTCCACTACCGACACTCAAACGCGCCAGCTGGACCTGGCAACGGAAACAGATATCGGGATGAAAAGCGAAGCGTTCGAACACCACCATCCCGCCTTTTCTCAAGCACACTTTGCTAGACGCGCCTCGCAACAGGAGCAGACGGTCTCTCCTGCAAAACTCGGTCATCACGCTGACCCCCCTACCACTTCCAGCCCCTCACGACCCACGCTCAGCGTCCGCACGCAAGGCGCAACCACTCGTTCTTCCGGACCCGGTGCCACCGTGACCAACGCACCGACGACGCTCCCACCTTCGGGTGCGAATCACAACAACGCCCCCGGAGGTGTCAAGGCCGAGTGTTCAAATTGTGGTGCCACTCATACGCCACTTTGGCGTCGCGGCTTGAATGACGAGCTTAATTGTAATGCCTGTGGCCTTTACTGCAAGTTGGTAAGAAACCCCCCTTAGGATATTCTTATTGCGTCCCTAAACACATAATTTAGCACAAACGTCCCCGCCCGAAGAGCATGAGGAATAACCATGGGGAGGGACGCTCCCAGGCGGCACCTCGGCAAGAGTCCTCGGACATTATTGGTGCGCCACCTCCCGTTTACATGACCCATTCGGTGTAAACTGATCAATTCGTCGCACAGCGCAATGTTACAATTGCCATACGACTGCCACGCCTCTTTGGCGGAAGGACGACGAAGGCAAGACAGTGTGCAACGCGTAAGCGTCACAAATCCCATCTATCCTTGACTACTTCTCACATGATGTCCACCTTTTCCCCGTCGTTGCGTAGTTGCGGCCTATAGTAAGTCTCTGAACGATTTCTTGTCAGTTCACCGCTAATCGCGATCTCTTCACAAGTTACAAACTGCATGGTTGTGCCCGCCCAATCTCGATGAAATCGGACGTGATTCGCAAACGCTCTCGTCATGACGCTCGCCGCGGCAGTAGCAGCAGTGGCAATGGGAGCGGGAGCAACCTCGAGACCCCTTCCGCGAGTCCAGGCGCATCCCGTCGTCCGTCTCCCAATGGCGATTTGGATGGTGGCGTTTCTCCCACGCTTGCGGTCGACCCCAATTCCAACGCATTTGACGATATTGACGCCGATCCTACCGGCAACCCCAATAATATGGCCAATGGCACTAGTAGCGGCTTTGGGTATACGTCATCAACGCAGAGTGAATTGGTTGGCGCTCTTGGCAACGCGTACAGTTACCCTTCGCTCAACCTGTCGAACTTCCCGGGGCCGTATCACCCGGACTTGCTATCCCAGCTGTACTCTTCGGACTACACCACGAACAGTGGGGACACGTCCGAGGGAGAGAACGGCGTCGAGATGCGTGTGGCGAAGCGCAGGCGGATGAGCAACGATTCTGCAACCGAACCACCGAGTTCGGCCGTCTCATTCTCGTCCTTCGGTGACGGCAGTGGCTTTAGCAGTGCGACGTCTTGTTCTGGATCGGCCCGACACTCGATGGACTTTTCCTTTTCAGGTTCGAGCAGCTCACCTTCCAACGGAACCGGTTGCAGCAGTCCAAGTATGAATGGTGGGGGCTGCAACGCTCCTAATAATGCCAACAACAGCTCGGGAGCAAACGGATACTACAGTGCTTATTGGCATCCACCGATGCTCCCGCAGCCGCATGGGTCACCGTTTATCCACCCTCCGATGCTCCCACCGTCGTCCACGACCGAGAGCGACGTGCAGATGGACTTTTTGCACGGCACTGGGGCAATGACTGAAGGCGACCACTTCTTGAACCCTTACGTCCATCCCCCGATGTTGCTTCCTGAGCCTCACCCACCTATGTTCCCCAGCGACTGGTCAGGCAGCTACCCTTCGGACGGTGTCGGCGCTAGCACGGGGGGGTTCTAAGCGCTCGAGGCGTGGGGCCTTTGGCGATGGTCTTGGTTTCTCGTTTCTTTCATCTCACTCTACTCATGGATCCGGTCATAGCAATCTCCTCTTCATTGTTCCTGTATAGAATATTTTTTCGCTTCTACGCCATAACGACCCACGGCCACCCAGTCTCATACTCGTTTTCGCTTGCTTCTGGCCCCCCCATGACACACGACGCCATTTCGACTCTCGGATCTCTCACGCTCCATTTTTCTTTCTCTTACCTTGTGTTCCCCTTTGCTTGTGTTATTCGTTTTTCTTATTCGTTTTTCTTTCTTTCTTCATCTCTCTCACACACTCATGCCGATGGCTCTGGGCCAGGCCTGCCTAGCCTCTCGCTCGCCTACTATATCCATACTGCTTACGCCACTGTGTTTTTTTTTGGAGGTTTTGTATGACGAGAAGCAGGTGCAGTTAGTTACAGTAGCAAGTAGTATGAAGTACCTAGGAAAAATGTTGTCTACGCGAAGGGCTTCGCGGTCAAGCCCCATCAATCCCATATTATCATCGCATCGCCATCCATAATTTGCCTTTTTTTTCACTTCCGCAGGATGTGTCCTTGTTTCGGCCGTAAGCCGTAAAACCGCTTAAGCAGTGATTAGTGAAGTGATTGATTGTATGTAAAGTGTCGTCATCGTCCATTCGCCGGTTTCCAAGAGGGGGATAATTGTTTCGTTAAATTGCACCCGGCTCATGTGACTCCACACGTCCGTCCATCCATGTTCATGAATATGAATGAATCACGTCAACCCCCACACCTCAGGGGCTCCCCTATAGATAGTTCAAGGAGTGTAAAATGCCGTCAACTTATATGGAAATGGACGGGTCGTCTTTTAATTTGTTGGATCGGTGGTGTTGTATGTATTCGTTGTTTCGGTATTCCTGGTGCGACCGGTGACGGTAAGCCGTAAGCAATTGAAGCGGACAATGAAAAGCAACAAGCGCACTGGGCACTGGCAACTGGCACTGGCACTGGCACCTTTTTGTTTCTCCTGGCTGTCGTCACTGGCAGTCGCCGAGGGTAATACAATACAGTAAAACGCACGTGCACGCATGCACACGTACTACGTACGTCATGTAGGTATACTGTATGGAATGTGAGATATAGGTGAGTGACAAGGAGAGATGGAGATTTGCGTGGAAGAAAGGGGGAAAAAAGAACATTAGGCTCTTCGACTTGACTCGACGGACCTTACTTCCCACGTCAACCAGTAACGGTCGTACAACCAACATACACACCTCTCTCCCAACTCCTTCACACACATGACACACCACCACACGGACGATCATGACAACAACTGTACGACCAACCTTTGCCGTGCTCGGTCCCTTTGCTTTCCCACACCATATCCCTCCCCTCCCTGTGTGTCTTGTGTTCTGTTCTCACCCTCCGTTTCGGTCCCAGCAAAGCTTGGCATTGTTTGTCGGGGGTTATTTTTTTCAGAATGCCGTACGTACGTACACGTACACACACGATAGTAGAAAAGTAAATCCGGATCCGTCCGTTCTGTCGGCGCCTCGGCGACGGGCTTGAGATGAGATCAACGGGTGGATCTCACTGCAACCACCACCCTTCTGATATCACCCCTAGAGAAGGCGAGCAAGCCAGTTATGTAGTAGCATCTTTTTTTATCGAAAAGCAACGCAGAAGAGTCGTGTCGTGTGTGTGTGTATGTATGTGTATGTGTGTCACTACTACCCCCACTTCGGTCGGGAGAACTTCGACGTGGAGCCCCCGAGGAACGAGCAAATAATATTCCACGCCCTTCGAATCGGACTTATCTTGGCCATGACGTATGAGGGATGAGCGGTAACCCCGAATTTCGCCACCTGTGTGAACAAACACTTCTGTTTCTTTCACAAAGTAGGGTAAGGCGTATCAAACCCTCTGGCAGTCAGTAGAACCGAGGACATTACTTGATGAGCTGTGCGCGTGGGTACGCAATTTTTCCCTTTTCGCTAGTGATGAAGAAAAGGCTCTTCGAAGGGTGGGGCAGCTGGATGGAAATGATGGACACCTATGAATAGATAGGTTCAGCACCATTACACAATTGCGTCAAGGGGACACAAGTTTGGTTCCGTGCACCAGACAACCACGGTCTCGTGCGCGTCGAGAAGGGCATACCAAAAAAAAAAAAACTGATCCTTCTTCCACCTTTTGATCGACGTGGATTGTGGAAACGTTCTCGGCCTCAGCCATTCGTATCACAAAGTTTTCCACGGAAATCGTCTATCTGCTCCAGTAGCGTTATTTCACCTTTCAATGAACAAAGTGGCTTGATGGCTTGCTGGAACCAGCCTGAGTGCCGCGGTCCCTTACCCCCCCCTTTTCTCAACGGCAGCTGCTGATGCCGTTTACGTTGACATCTGTCGATCACAAAAACACCTGTCATAAGCGTGAGTGACGAGGGCATCCACAACTGCAAGAAACCATGAGGTCCGACCAACCGCAAGGGGCCATACTGGTTCCCGGATTTCGTCCTCAATCCACACGCACGGCTTCTCTGTCAAAGCGTGAAACCAACCAAAGAGTACATACGCATAATACAGCGAGATAATTCTAGGGCCGAGGTCCAGACCTGGAAAGTTCCTGATAGTGACAGTTAAAAAACAACAGCCCAAAGCTCGATGACTCGCCCGATCTTCTTCACCTACCCAAGCTTTTGTTAATCGCTACAACGGGGTGCGGGGGCCGTTCCAGACAGACGGGCGCAATCACGCTCTTTGCCTCGCAGGGCATAGCGGATGTCTTCATTTCGCATAAACGTCGTAACGTCCAAAAAGGTGGGTTACCACAGGGGAGGGTCCAGGCGAGAGTCTTCCGCATCAACGGCTGCCTTTACGCCAGTGAACGGGCGTAGTTCATTTCGCACATACGGCGCAGAGGGGGTGGGAAATCAAGGCACAGGAAGACGCGTCAATGACGCCCGGCTCGCAGCGGCTGCCGTAGGGTGCTTTCCATTCTCGTCTCGCTTCTCCCTTGGGCGGTTGCTTAGTGGGCAAAGCGCAAGGGACTTTACGCCCAACTGGCTGCGGCGCGGGGAAGCTTCTAGGGATAATTGTAATTCACGTCCACCCATTTCATGCGAAACCAGGACGACGTCCAAAAGGGTGCCCTTGCGGCCAATGCCCTGGGGGGTCCATCTACGATCACGGTGACGTTTGGTTCTCTTCGGACAGGAACGCTTTGATCGAGGGGCCGAGAGCGCAATACCCCCAAGGGTAAAGTGTTGATACGATGCCCCATTATGTGTACGTGAAAAGAAGCTCGTCACGGTCCGACCGCTACGCCCGAAATTTGTGTTGTGCTGTGTTCGTAAAGCCACCCTGAGTCCGAGGCAACTGTTAGCGCAGGTCTTCTTTTCCCTACTATACATAATACCATGCTTCGGGACTACGCATGAATCATTACACGTAACTGTGTCTCTTGGCAAATAGTAAGCCGTACCGTTCACGGTGAGTTGGGGGCGAAATGGGGTCATGAACTCGGGTCAGTGACTGGAGGGCTGTCGGCTCGATTGTAATGACGAAAAGTCAACATACACGCTTGCTTGCACGCCTGAAAGGTCTGGGAAAGGAGTGCTGTAATCGCCTTGAGAACTGAATTGTGTCGTAAATGGCAACCCTACAGCACCGTCAATGATCGCCATTAATATTATTCCTGCTTCGTCCCTGTATTACGTCCTCTTCGCTCAGGAGTCAGCTGAGGTCGCGTCTCTTGAGATAGTCATGAATACAAGCACCCTTCACGTCAAGTGGCGCGCTTGGATCACCAACTTGTCGAGTGGTGGGAACTCCTTCTGATATCACGAGGGCACGAACGCTACGCACGTTCCAAGGCAGCAATGATCAACGTGGGTTAATCTCGGATACAGTCACCAGTTCTGATGTCACGATTAACTAGTACAGCCAAGGGTTCCCAGTTGCGTAGTGGTAATTGGGTTACGTTGTGAGTTTGAGTGAGGTTTAGGTAAAAGTCGCCCAAATATCAACAAATAGTTGGCCTGGAGCGAGCTCTGCCCTCCATTCAATGTTCCCTACTAAAGCAGGAGCATCAATCGACGATCTGGACTCTTCTTCTCATCAGACCACAAAGCCCAGAACTTTGCGTGGAAGCATGGAAAGCGAGAATACCTTCCAAGCAAGCTACGGTCCTTTCCTTATCGCGCGGTCTCTCGGTCAATTAGGGCCCAACACCCCTGCTGACTAAATAGAGTTTCTGAAGAGTCTGCGTACCGCACCCGCACCTCGGAATTGCGACAATATCAGGGATCCTGCAATGGCATTAAAATTGCACAATCCCGTTACTTGTTTGACGTCATTGAGTTGCGTCTACAAGTGAATGCAATCAATGCAAGGAAGCTAACGCACCACGGACGAGCCACGGGCGGGATTCTTGGGCTATGTTGGTCTGGGGGTCCTCGCTTTGACTACCGAACGACGGCTTTTATTTGAGCCTACCTGGCGAACTTGGGATGGCCGGCTTTCACCGACGCTGTACACGACACTTCCTAGGCAGTCTATGAGGACTCGTCCTGTACCTGCACCCGAGACCCGAAAGCTCGGCAGTGGCAAGTTCTGATGCTAGAAGCCTCCGTTCACTCGCGTAGCCCACCTTGATTCCCTGACGATAGAAAGGCTGTGCGTCAGAAGCCGACACCTCAGCCAGACCGAAAAGATTCACGCTGCATCTCAATTGAGTTTGTGAACGTTGCGTACGACCTTTTTCTTGTTCCCCGACGTTCTGATGAGTCTTTTTGTGGATCCCGCGGACACGCCTTTAAGCGACTGTGTCACGGGAAATGTTCTCGGCACTGTCGTTGACTGTTCTACTTAACCTGTCCGTCACATGGCGCAAATGCCTCGCCGATTCTCTCAAGCCTTTGTGGAATACAGAACCTGCCTATTTAGATACGCGCTGGCGGTAACACCGCCGCCACTGGACATCGCTGATTGTTAATGTTCTTCTGAAAAGGTTATTCTACAAAGAAAGGGTATGGGGTACACTCGCCTTGTGCCGCGTACAGTACTGCGATGGCTCGGCACCGCCGCCTCGGCGGTATGGACAACCGCCCAACAATTAATGCTCATTCGCAGCCCATCCCACCCGTATTTTTTTGGAAACAGGCCGCAGATCCTGGTGCCTTCGCGACCAGATGAACGGCAATTCTCCTTGGGGACTCCTTTTTCTCCGCGGAGATGTTGGCTGGCCCGACGAGGCATTTACGTGGCGCAGAGCTAGCTCAACTCAGTTTCTGCTTTTCGGCCGAGACTTACCGATAGTACGTACGTAGACGTAGACCTATTATAGTACACTGACCATCGGCTTAGCACAGTAATCCACGAAGTTTGGTCCGGGCTGTCGTACAGCGAAAGATTGCTTCAACGCTCTGGCGTTGGCATATTTCCATATTCCGTAAGACCGTACTGCGTTTCCTGATACATGAAGGCAGGTAAACACGACACCAATGCCACAAATAGGATATAGCTTCTTAGCCGTGATCTTGTGACGGGGGGAAACCAAATCCGAGGGAATATGACTCTACTACAGTAGCCTTCCGATACATGGCCGCTCTAGAGTCCCGGCCCGGCTCGGCTCAGAAGATGCGCTGAGAACTCAATCTCAACGTTCCTTTGGAAAATAAGTATTGCGTTCTCCACATCACCGACCACAGGCAGCGCATTCCGCGTGGCTAGCATGAGGGAGCATCCTAGAGCAGAGTAGATTCTGATTCGACCACCGTGGCGAGAATATCATCGGGACTCAAGCTAAGTTTACAATTCAAGAGTAGCATCCGCGTCGTTCATCTCATCTCGGTGGAATTCAGCCCTCTTGGCGCCGGAATCATCGAGGGCCGGAGGGCTTGGCAAGAACACCCGAATTTAAGTCGGAGCTGGCGTTGATGCGACGGAATATACAAAAGCATCTTTCTCTGCTTTGAAGTATTCATAGATACGAAATATCAAAATAAAAAAAATTGGTAGTTACTAACCCCTGTATATTGGCAACCCACTATATGTATGTGAGAACTGGCCCGGACTCGGACTGCACGGCCTTGTAGTGAGCTGAAACCTCCCTCAAACCTGGCGTACATCACGCATGGTAGTTGTGCCGGGAACGGCCCGAACTTTAGCTTTAGAGAATTACCGGGGCTATACAAGGTAAAGCCGTCAACGAAAGCGTATAATCTAGGGCGTGTCCCATCTACAACGCTGCTCAGGCGCGACGAAGGTTGAACGTCCTCGTTTGTTGGTTTACCCGCATGTATGATGCCAGTATCCGCGACACGTAGCAACACATTTGGCGAAGGCTGTTATATCCTTAACAACTACGCGCGGGCTCGCTGTACACGCGCACCAAGTACGTTCCAGGGTCATACATGACGCTACGTAGATGGGCGCGCAAGCTGGAGTCTACGCGGTGAGATGATTGCTACACCTACTGCCACTGACAGACCCAGAAGCCAGTGGAACGTCCGAGCACTAGGCTCTGCCCGCGGAGCGCTGCCGCGGCGTGCGCATGTCGCTTTGGGCTCACGGCAGTTCCCTCTCGGCGGCCGAAGTCATTGTCTTTGAGGTAGCGCAGTTTCCGTCCCCTGTACTTTAAAACTTAAACAGCAATCTTTCAGAGTTGGAAGCAACGTTTGGTGGCGGTCCTTGTTTCATTTGCGTTCACGCACAGGGAAGTGTATAATAGATCACGTGACATCAGGGATGATGTTGGTGGCGTACCTGCAAGTTGAACAGTTATGTTTTTTTTTGACTTGATACCAGCGGATGTAGTGGCGGCTGCTTCAGAGGTGGTTAATGATAACAAAGCTTGTTCACACACGTTCGAACTAGTGTGGGGACATGGATCCTGATTGGGTACCAGAGCGTCTGTTAAAGTTGATTGATGGATCCGTGGTGTCATCCCCATCATTTTCGCTGCCGCGTATAGACCTTCATTAACCAATGTCGTCTCATAGCAAGCGCAGGGCAGAGTCGGAGGAAGTTGCTCACAAGAAAAAGTGAGTTTTGGTTTAGCATACTAGTGGTCACATGAGTTACAAAGCTCCGACTAGACCTCGGAAGGAAGAGGATGATGAGTTCAAGCCAGATGAGGAAAACGGTGATGTCGAACTTGAGGATGGTAAGAGCTCTTAGACTTGCGCGCCATGACCAATACCAACGAAGTCCACAGAAGGCGCAAAGATAGCAGGCCCGGGCGATGATGGTGATCTCGAATCCGAGGGAGGAAAAAAAGGAAAGAAGGCGATGTCTGCCGGGTCCTCGACTAGATCTCCACAGAGGAACGTAGAAGCGAATATCAATGAAGACGAAGACGAAGATAAGTATGAAGAGGAATATGATGAGGATGGGAACGAAGAGGATGATGCGGAGGACTATGTTGTCGCTGAGGATGAGGAAGAGGGAGAAGAGGGAGAGTAATAAGTTAATTTCCATTCCTCGAACCAGGAAATAGACAGAGTAGACATTCCATGACTGGATTGACTGACATATGTCGGCAGATGCCGGGTGTCCGCGTTTACGGATTCTGTGGTGAACCCTCATGTCTCAGCAAGAATACTGGCACGCAGGCTCGCGCTCAAGCTACCTCACTGCTCTCGCTTTCGTTCGCAGTCACGCAGAGCATCACGGCCGCTTCCCTTCCCATCCAATGCATGACGCGCGCACACCAATGCGTCTCCCACCTTCCGCCATCCCAGACCTGCGCTTCGAACCGACTTACTTGGCCAAGCTTGCGACTGCCGGACCCGGCTGGCAATCCGTCTTATGGGTGACGGTACGGGATCAAGTGATAAGCCCGCTAATACAGGGCGCGCTTTGGTGCGTCGTGTGTGTCCCACTGGCTCGGCGGGACTTGACGACGATTTTTCATCTACAGGGGTGCCGCATCCGTGTTCATACAACCCTTGGTACAATCTCTTTTTGGATGGCGGTCTTCGCGTCGCGACCCGCAGCCTCAGAAGGAAGGCAGTGCTGTAGCCTGGCTGCGCCGGTGGGCCCTTTCGCTCTTTCCTGATTCAAGGTGGGCAAACTCGGCAAGAACTCGATGACGGGATATCGTCATCTAGGGGCGTGGGATGTAGACAATATGGGAACGTATTGACGTCCTTGTGCGTATGAATAGCAATTTAGTTCTTACCCTGCGACGCCATCTCCCGAGTTGTCGTTCTTCATCCGTCGTCTTTTGCTTCGTTCCTCAGATGATATTTGCGGGCAGTGCCCTTGTTCTTCTATCTCTAGTCCTACCATCCAAGTCGAACTAGCATTGGTTTGTGTAGGCCCTTTGGCCCTCTCGGTATTCCTGGCACTAGGAAAGCCTGTTGGCCTCGTACTGGAGTCAGAACAAGAAGCCCAACCTCCGTCGGTACTGGTAAGGTAGTGTGCGGCACCCTGGTCACCACCACCCAGTCACAACAATTATACGCGAGCAGGCAATTATTCCTGCCTCACTGTCAGCTCTACGATCCCTCTTTCGGCTATGCAGTTCCAAACTCCCCGTTTCGGGCCTTCTATAGTCCACATTGACTTCTGCCGGTGGCAAACGCAATAGCATACATTCCAGCGTATCAAGGCATAAAAAGACTCACTGTGCAGTACGGTACCGTTGATGCAATGCCCGCCTAAATGAGTGACAGCGTGAGTATGATATCTCGCAACATCAACACGATATCACCCGTCCAGCCACGCCTGTCAATCGGGTAGGAGAACAATTTCAAACCAATTCCAAACGCTCCTTCGTACTGAAATCTGCTGTTCAACTTGCTCAATGACGTTCTCTCACGCTGTCACACTAGCATCACGGTCGTTATGGCGGCAAGTGTACAATTCAGAGCTTCAAAGACTTTCATATAAGTAGGTACATTTCCCACCTGAGAGGTGTCAGGCCTTTTGTCCACAACCTCCACGACCACTTCTTGTCCCAAGCTTTGTCGTTATTCCATCTCTGGTGATGGCTTCTAGATCGGCTCAATCCCTTGGTCAGGGCATTGACCTAGAAGCCTAAAAAGAAGTCGCCGCCCAGGCCATATCGGAAATGCAAACGTTTCTCGAGGTGTTTTTGGGAACCAGCGAGATGCACGAGACAGGTATCCGTCATTCTGACACAGACAACGACGGTGGCGAAGCGCTATCTGTGACTTCTGAGCAAACTGTCGACACTGAGACACAACCAGAGATCTCCCCAGATGAAGGTACCGGCTTCCATTTCCTATCACGGAGATATCTTAAGTTACAATTACAGGGACTAGAGAAGGCGGAATCTATGAAACAGAAATCGACCAGCCCGAGCTCCATGATAGGAACAGTCAATCAAGAGGACAAAATGAGCCGAATGAGACTCATAACGAGACGGAAGCTCACCAAGACCTTGGCCCCCGTGTATATCCCACTGTTGTGGAAAGCTTCGATGAACTGACACTGTGTGAACTGTTGTAGAGGACAATCCGCCTGTAGACGGAGACCTTCGTGGTGGCGGCTCGAATCCAGAACCCGAAGAAAAGCGTATGATGGGAGACTTCGATGGCAGTGCTAACCCGTTATGGACGCTTTACGGGAAAGAAGCTAAGAGTCATGACGAGTCCCGGATTCAAAACTTGAAGGAAGACATGGATGGCGTCCTAATATTTGTCAGTTCATATTTGTTCATTCATATAACAGACTTACGAATGGCGTCATAGGCTGGTCTGTTCTCTGCTGCTCTCACCGCATTCATAATCGACAGCAAGCAGGCTTTGAAACCAACCCCATCCGATAAGATGGCTTACTACCTGCAACAGAAAGTCGAAATCCTCTCTCGGATATCCCAGCAGATCTCCACCCTAGCCCCACAAGTCACCATCCCTTCCACACCACCACCCCCTTTCCCTACTACATTCAGCCCATCAGCATCCGATCTTCGTGTGAATGTTTTCTGGTTCATGTCCCTAATTTTCAGCCTCTCCGCGGCGCTCGTGGCGATCCTCGTTCAGCAGTGGGTTCGCGATTATATGCATGTCTTCCAGCGATACAGCGACCCTCTGAAGAGTGCCCGGCTTCGACAATACTTGTATGAAGGCGCGGAGGGATGGTACATGCCTGTTCTAGCCGAATCGGTCCCTGGTCTCCTCCATGTTTCCCTTTTCCTATTCTTCCTGGGTCTTGGCGACTTGGTATCAGGCCTCAACATAAAAGTCGCGATTACTACCATCACTCCTATTGTCATTTGCACTGTGTTGTACATCTTCACGACGTTTGCACCAGCTCTATACCCTCAATCGCCATACCAGAATTCATTCTCTGGCCTCATCTGGTACATAACCCAGACGTTTTGGGGCAGGAGATATCAAGACCGGGATGGGGAAATGAAGTCTGTCAGTGGAAACCTGGCACAGGGACAGATGCAACTTGCGATGGAAGAGACGAAAGAGCGCATTGAGCGAGATGCAAGGTCAATTCGATGGCTGGTTCACGGCCTGACTGAGGAGGCAGAGATGGAATCGCTCGTAATGACAATACCTGGCTCTCTCAACGTGGAATGGGGCATGGAAGTGTGGAAGCGGCTCTCCAAAGTCATCTCGGAGGACGCGAACAGGAACACACCCGGAAGTGAATTTGCAACAGGGTCGCCCATGGACGCAAATTTATCTACTGCTATCTTACCCGTTGGCCGTTCTCCGCGCATCAATCTAGTTCGCAGCACTCTTGGTTCCATCCTTCATAGGGTCAGGGTGCGCACTGTAGATCGCCACCTCGCTATGGCTCCTCTTCCGGCACTACATCCGCCTGACACTTCCCGCCTCTCCAATCAAGGAGACACCGTCGTGCGCGATCTCAGCACGCGCATCGTCCCTTTATTATTGGAGAAG
>Ga0209488_10002281_pt1 | contig 15841 bp, 16 predicted proteins | sample Rivendell_Oct201_8_FD_188349 | JGI IMG/M metagenome (GOLD analysis project Ga0209488, IMG submission 188349) | Vadose zone soil microbial communities from the Eel River Critical Zone Observatory, Northern California, USA -... | ecosystem: Environmental > Terrestrial > Soil > Vadose zone >... | reverse complement strand
GGTGTCGACCGTCAGACGGTAGCCGAACCAGCCATTGTCGAGGACGGCGCGCTTGCTCGCCGTGCCGCCGTCGCGCTGCCCTTGGTACCGGATCGTGATCGTGCCGGGGGGGCGGCCGTCGCTGCGCGTGAAACTGCGTTCGACGAGGTGGCCGTCACGCCATCGTTCGACCACCCACTCGCCGTCGACCAGGCCTTGCCGCTGGCCGTCGCCGAACCCCGCGACCGGATCCGGCAGCCAGGGGAAGAACACGCGTTGGACGTCCAGCAGGATGAACCGCGGCGGGAATGGCAGCTCCTGGCTGGTGTCGTTGCGGAGTTCGATCTCCGAACCGCGCAGGATCACGGCGTAGCCGGTGGAGCCGAACGGGGAGAGACCGATCACCGTCAGGGTGTCGCCGGACTTCTGCACCACGGCGTCGAAGCCGCGCTCGCCACCGCCGCGCCAGTTGGCGGTCACCCGCTGCTGCCAGACCACGTCGATCGCGAGCGCCGACGGCGATCGGAGCACGCCCGGATAATCGGCATCGGTGAACCGCGGCGCCGCGGGTGGCGTGGCGCACCCGGCCGCGATCAACGCGGCGAGGCCGGCAGAGCAGGCATGGCGCGAGCGGTTCAAGGTCGTGGCCGCCTCGCCCCGGCGGCCAGGGCGCTGGTTGCATAGGCGAGTACGAGGGACAGCAGGATACCCACGCCCGAGGTCAAACCGATGCTGAACAGAGCCGGCTGATCGGAGAAGGCCAGCAGGCCGAAGCCGAGGATCGTCGTCGTCCCGGCGAGGCACACGGCGAGGTTGGTGGCATCGATTGCCTTGCTGCTGCCCTGCGCCTCGACCAGGAAGATGCCGTAGTCGGCGCCCATGCTGACGATCATCAGCAGCGCGACGAGGGACAGGATGTTGAGCGCGACCCCGGCCAGCGCCAGCACGGCGACCGTCCCGGCGGCCGCCAGCAGTGCCGGGGCGCAGGCCTCGAACGTCGGGCGCACGGCCCGGTGTCGCACGGCCACCAGGGCGATGACCGCGACCAGGCCGAGCAGCAGCAGGATGGTCATGTCCTGTCGATAGGCGGCGTAGGCAGTGGTGAGGATGGACTCGATGTCGATCAGCCGGGCGCCATCGATCTTCGCGAGCCGCCGGCGCAGTGCCGCCTCGTCGTGCAGGTCGTTGAGAAAACTGACCATGCCGACGCCGCCGTCGATGGTGACGCGGAACGGCCGCACCAACGACGCCATCGGCGTCGCCACCAGGTCCGACCACGACAGCGGCGCCGGTGCCGCCGTGGTGAGCGCCGCGGCAAACGGCAGGAAGCCGTCGACGACGAACCCGGCGTCGGCCAGGCTCGCGCGCAACCGCGGCCACAGGGTCGCGTCGCCGCGCACGGCGGCGTCGACGGCGCGTTGGCGGGCAACGCTCGGCAACAGCGTTGCCGCGCTGCGCCAGCCGGCCAGCTCGCCGGCCTGCTGCGCCGCATCGAGGGCCGCGGCGACGCGGTCGTTGACCGCCAGGGCCCTCTCCTCGGCATCGCCAGTGGCAATGACGAGCCGGCGCTGCTCGTAGCGGACCACGCGATCGCGGACCGACTGGTCCTCGGCGAGCAGCGCCGGGTCGAGCCGGTTCAGATTGGTGATCGCATCGTCCCAGCGGGTAAGCGGCAGACCGACGGCCATCAGCAGAAGGACTGCCACGATCGGAACGGCGAGCAGCAGCCGGCGCCTGCCGCCCAGGTCGGTGATCCTGCGAATGGCGCCCACGAGCCACCAGGCGATCGCCGTGGGTCGCGTGTTGCCGGACAGCCCGGGCAGGAACACCGACGTGGCGAACAGGGCGGCGGTGATCCCGCACGCGGCGAACCAGGCCAGTTCGCGCAGCCCGGGGAAACTCGACACGACCAGCGCGATGAAGCCGACGACGGTGGTCGCCGCGCCGAGCCAGAGCCCGGTCCAGATCCGTGACAGCGTGTGCCGGTGCCCCAGGGGATGCGGCGCCACGGTCTGGTGGCAGTGGAACTGCACGGAGTAGTCGACGCTGACCCCGATCAGCGAGGCGCCGAACGCCAGCGTCAGTCCGTGCACCTTGCCGAACAGCAGCAGGCAGGCGGCGGTGCCGGCGAGGAAACCGGCGGTGAGGACCGGCAACGTCAGCAGGACGATGCGCAGCGAGCGGAACATCAGCAGGAACACCAGCGCGAGACCGACGATCGAGCCGACCGTCACGCGATCGATGTCGGCCTTGATCGTCGACTCCGCGTGCACCGCGAACCGGTTGGCGCCGCTCTGCATCAGGCGGAGACGGCCGCCGTGGCGCGCGTTCACCTGGTCGAAGGCGGCGCGGATGCCGGCGAGGACCGGACGCTGCAGCGGCGCGTCGGACGACGGCGCCCGGGTGCCGAGGAACAGCACGGCGCTGCGCCCGTCTTCGCCGAGGAAGCAGCCATCCTCGATCACCAGGCCTTCGCTGCGGCCGCCGGCGAGGCGTTCGTACAGCCGCGGCAGCACGAGGAACGGGTCGCCCGGTGCGACCCGGCTCAGCATGCTGGAGAGCGGCAGCCGCAGCTGCTGCTTGAGGCGCGTCGCGGCGGCCGCCAGCCCGGCCGGGGCCAGCAGCGCCGGCACGTCGGCCGGGTCCACTGCCATGAACGCGAGGCGGCGTGGCTGGTAGAGCTGCCACATGGCCTCCTCGATCCCCGCGGGCGGACCGGCGTCGAGGAACTCGATGGCCGCGGCGACCCGCGGCTCGGCCCGCAGCGCCGCAGCCAGTTCCTGGCTGGCGGCGACGGCCATCTCCGTGTCGGCGGCCTCGACCAGCAGGACCATGGTCCGGCTGAGCTCGCTGGTGGCGAGCTGGCGCGCCAGCGCGACCTCCCGACTCAGTTCGCCGCCGGGCAGGAAGTGGGTGATGTCGGTGGTGACCGCCAGTCGCGCGGCGACGAACACGGCGAGAACGAGCAGGACCAGCGTGCCTGCCGCGAGCCGGACGGCTTCGCCGCGGCTCATTGCGGCTGGATCCCGAACAGCTGCTTCTGCTCCGCGGCAGTGAAGCGACGTTCGGGATCGGCGGCGACGATGCGCGTGATCGTGCGGTCACCATTCGGCTCCTGGACCTCGATCTCCACCACCGCCTCGCCCTCGCCGCGCAGGCACAGCTGTTTGATCATCTGGGTCAGCGGTGGCTCGCGCGGGGTCAGCGACAGCTTCCAGGCCGAATCGCTGTCGGGGTCCGGTGAGAACACGATCGTGTAGGAGCGCGCCAGGGCCGCCTCGTCACCCGCGAACACCAGCACCAGGGAGGTGATGAACAACCGCACCTTGTCGCTACGGCGCAGGTCCACGATCTCGACGCCAGTCTTGCTCGCCATGCGCAGTTCGCTCGGCGAGATCGTGAGCGTCGCCGGCTCCGGCTGCTCGACGATGCGCGACAGATAGCCCGGGCGCATGAAGTACAGGCGACCCTTGCTCTGCAGCGGCAACACCAGCAGGGCCAGGTGCTTCTCCTCCTCGAAGCGCGCCTCGAGGCCGGTCATCGTCGTCAGCAGCTTGAACAAAGCTGCGGCGTCGGCGGGTCGGGCCTGCTTCTTGGCTCGGGCCGGCGCCGTGGTGGCTGGCCCTTGCACCGGTGGCGGCGCCTTCGCCGGGTCCTGCCCGCCCGGCATGAAGCCGGCGAGCACGCTAGCGAGCAGGAAGGCGTTCGAGGAGCGCATCGGGCGTGGTCGGCAGCAGGGCACCGTCGGAAGTGGTCGTCGCCAGCACGGTCGTGGCGCGCGCACTCCAACGGCCTGACTCGCGATTGTAGATGTCGTAGCCGACGCGGATCAACGGCGCCACCGCGCCGAACCAGGCCGTCACCACGGCGGTGTCGCCGTAGACCAGCGGCGCCATGTAGCGGCAGCGGGCATCGACGACATACATGCGCAGACCCAGATCGCGGATCTGCGGGACGTCGAGGACGAAGCTGGCGAACAGCGCGGTCCGCGCCACTTCGAGCCACTCGAAGTAGCGGCCGTGCCAGGCGACCCCGAGCGGATCGCAATGGTGGAAGGCGATCCTGGTTTCGATCGTGATCGCGTGGTCGGGCCGTTTGAACCGGGTCACTCGCGGCTCCAGAAGTCGAAGAAATTGAACCAATTGTCGGGAGCGCGGCGACAGTAATCCTCCAGCCGCTCGGCGTATCGCTGCGCGCAGCGTTCGAGACCGGCAGCCCGGTCGCGACGCGGAAGGTCGATCTGCTCGGCGAACAGTTCGCAGTGCAGGTCGTAGCAGTTGGGCTCGCGATAGAGGCCGAACACCAGGAACACCGGACAGTGCAGCAGCGCGGCCAGCAGGAACGGCCCCGCCGCGAACCGGGCCTCGCTGTCGAGGAAGCTGGCGCGGACGACCCGTTCGTTCAGCCCCACGCGATCGCCGAGCAGGGCAATCAGTTCACCGCGGTCGATGCACGCGCGGACCCGCGCCATGACGCCGACGGGATCGTCGCCGAAGTGGATGACCTGCGCCGCGCGCGCCGGATCGAGGTCTGCCAGCAGGGCGTTGATCATCCTGGCATTCTGGAAGTAGCCGAGGATCCGGATCGGCACGTCGTGGGTGCTACCGCTGGCGCGCATCGCTTCGAAGCTGCCGAGATGCGCACCGAGCAGTACCGCGCCGCGACCGGTCGCCAATTGGCGGCGCAACAGTTCCTGGCCGGTGTGCGTGAAGCACAGGCCGTCGGTGCGCCCGGAGACCATGAAGACGCGGTCCATGGTCACCTGGGCGAAGGTGCGCAGATGGCGGTAGACGGCCCAGAAGCCCGGGCGCCGACCCTGCACCCGGTGCAACCAGTCGCGCGAGGCGCGCACCGCTGTCCGGTCGAACAGCCGGTACCACATCGCCAGCAGATCGACCAGGAGGCGCATGGGCCGGCGGCCGAGCAGCATCGCCAGGCGGATCGACACGCGGATGCCGAGCAGGGTGCCACGCTCGCGCTGGCTCAGCCAGGTGTCGCTGTCGTTCACCGGCGGCCACCGAGGACGACGCGCAGCCAGCCGAACATGCCGATGATGCACAGCCGGCTGTGCAGGCGGCAGAAACCGAGGTTGTCCCGGATCAACCGGAAGTGCGAGACACCGCCGTCTCCGGCGGCGAGGTACTGCACATCGACCGGCAGGTTCTGCACCGGACAGCCGTTGCGGACCATCCGCACCGCGATCTCGATGTCGAAGTCCATGCGGTTGGCGCGGGTGCCGCTGGCCAGCGCTGCGGCCAGCGGATAGACGCGGAAGCCGATCATCGCGTCGCGGATCGCCCCGCGTCGGCCGACCTCGAGGTCGACCCAGAGATTGGTGAACCGACGACCGATGCGGCGGCCGCGCGGAATCACGCCGTCGTAGCGCGGGTAACCCAGGATCAGTGCGTCCGGCTGTTCGGCGCTGGCACGCAGGAAGGTCGGGATGCTGGCGATGTCGTGCTGGCCGTCGGCGTCGATCTGGAACGCGTGGGTGAAACCGAGTTCGCGGGCAGCGGCGAATCCGGCCTTGACCGCCGCCCCCTTGCCGCGATTCCGGTCCAGGCGACGCAGCGTGGCCAGCCCGTCAGCGGCGATCAGGTCGCAAGCCGCCCGGCCTGCTTCCCCGCTGCCATCGTCGACCAGGATGACGGCAGGGAGGTGGCGGCGGATCGCCATGACCACGTTCCGCACCGTCCGTGGATTGTCCAGCGTCGGCACCAAGCCGCAGGGACGGAACGGCGCGCTCACGGCGTGTGCTCCACGTCGTCGCAACGGAACGACAACCGCCCGCTCGAGCACCGGGTGGTTCCGCGCGAGATCACGAACAGCACTGCGTCCCCTGCCGGCAGCGAACAGAGCGCCACCTCGACCTCGTCGCCCGGGGCGATGCGCGCGAGGAACTTGAGATCGACCACGCCAGTCAGTTCGCGGGCGTCGGGACGGACGCGGCGCAGACAAGGGAGCACCAGTTCTTGGAGCTGCACGGCACCGGCCAGCACCGGGTAGCTCGGGAAATGCCCTGCGAAGGCGAAGAACTCCGCCGGCAGCCGGGTGGTGAACCGGTGGCAACTCGTCGCTGCGGCCTGGGCCGCGTCGTGCTGCCAGGTCAGGGTCCGGCACTGCGGTGTGCCGTCGGCCCGGCAGCCGAGCAGGCTGAACAGCATCGACCTCGACAGGCCGCCGTTGGGATCGCGCGGCAGGACGTCGAGACGCCGCAGCAGCGGCGGCGTGTTCGCCGGGTGCAGTGCGCCGAGACGCGCCACCAGCACTTCGTCGGCGACACCCGGCGCGGCGACGGCGGCCAGCAGGCGGGTAGCGTCACCCGCGGCGTCACCAGCGAGTGCCGTGGCCGCGTCCAGGACCCCGTCGATGCCCAGCAACGCCGCCGTCAGTGCGGCCTCGGCCGGCGCCGCAACGTCGACACCCGGCGAGGGCACCGCCCGCACGACCAGGCCGTGGCGGTGCCGCAACGCCAGCAGCGTGCGGTCGTCGAGGTTGCCGCCGGCGACGACGACCAGGGCCAGCGGTGCCAGTTCGCCAGCTGACAAGCGCGCGAGTTCGCGCAATTGGAACGGCGCGCTGACCAGGACCTGGGCGCGATGTGCCCGTACGAGCGCGGCCGTCGCGGCCGGACCGACGGGAGTGTCGACGCCGAACGCACCACCGAGCCGCAGCGGGGCGAGCGCGCCGAGCAGTAGACCGGGCAGGAAGGTCGGCGTGCCGGAGGTGATCACGCGGACAGCTTGCGGCAGGGCAACCTGCCGGATCAGGGCGTCGATCTGCGCCGCGAGCATGTCGCCGGTGAAGCGGACTGCCGCGGTGCTGCCCGATGGTTCGCTGGCAAAGGCAGCGAGTCCGCCAGGTAGCGGCAGCTCGGCCAACGCCTGACCCGCTGCGTCGGGGACCGCCAGCAGACGGGGCACGTCGATGCCCCGGCCGACCCCGGTGTCGTGCACGAACGCGACGACCTCGGCACGCTCGAGCACCGGCGCCACCGACTGGCGGCGCGCGTCGGCCGGCAGCGCCACGGCGTGACCCCTGGCCCAGGCACCGAGCAGCGCGGCGATGCACGCGCCACGATCCCGGCCGAACGCGAACGCCACATGCGATCCAGGGCTCGGGTCAGGCAACGCCGCAGCGACCGTGCCGGCGTGCCGCAGGAGAGCAGCGAACGACAGCGGAATCGATGGACCGAACGCAACCGGATCGTCTGCCCGACGCGAGGCGAAGAACCTGTCCACGAGGGATGTCCGGGTCAGAGTTGCAGCTGCTGCCCCGGTTCCATTCGGCCCGGCGGCCGACGGGCGCGGGTCAACGCGGCGGATGGTGCAGCGGCGTCGGATCGAGAGAATGGTCCGGATCGTCCGATCGGATCACTTTCGCGAATCGCCGCCGGCGCATGACCCATTCGCTGGCGAACAGTACCCCCATGAGGATGTACGCGACAAGACCGTTGTAGAACGCCCACCACGACAGTGGTGCGGATAGCGCCAGCCACAGCGCGGTGCCGCCGTTCAGCACGAAGAACCCACACCAGATCCAGGTCCACAGCCGGCACCAGGCCTGTTGTCCAGGCGTCGGCTGCCGGACCTGCAGGCGGGCGAAGCGCTCGATCATCGGCGTCGAACCCGGGCCCAGCGTCATGGCGAAGGCGATCAGCAGGACGCAGTTGATCGCGACCGGCACCACGAGCATGAAGCCGGCGGTGTCGAGCAGGGCCGCGAGTACGAGTCCGGCCGCCGTCACCAGGGGCAGGGCGGCGAGCCCGCGCATCGCCGCGCGGTCGGCGCGCCACAGCCTGATGGTCGCGACCGGGCCGACGATGCACAGCAGCACGAGGGCGAGGGCGCGCGGACTCTCGCGGGTCAACCCGAGCCAGACCAGCAACGGATAGCAGATCAGCGCGACCCCGGCGAGGATCCTCGCCCCGATGATCCACCGGGACTTCCCGGCGCCGGTACCAATCCGTTCCACTCAGCCTCCCGAGGCGGACTTCTCGGCCTGCCGACTGCGAATGAACTCCGCGAGGGAGCTGACCGAATGGTAGTACTCGCGGTTCTTCTCGTCGTTCTCCTTGGTCTGCACCCCGAACCTGGTGTGGATCGCCAGCGCCAGTTCCAGGGCATCGATGGAATCGAGTCCCAGCCCTTCACCGAACAACGGGGCTGCGGTTTCGATGCTCTCGGGCGTGACGTCCTCGAGTCCCAGGGTGTCGACTATGAGCCTCTTCAACTGGTCTTCGATCGGATCGGGCACGAGGAGTTCTTTCCTTCCTGAACATATGAGGCGGATGGATGGCCGGCAAGCGCAGCGCCGAACCAGGCATTGAATCGTGATTCGGCCATCTCCCGCAGCATCCGGCTGTCCAGCCGCGCGTCCGTAGGATCGTCGACTGCGAGCACCTGCAGGCGAAGTTCCGGCAGCGTGCGCGCCGGACTCAGCAGTGGATCGTCCTTCGACAGGTACCGCGGGCTGCAACGCACGCCGATCGAGACCAGCGGCACACCGGCGCGACAGGCGATCTCGAAGGCGGTCCGGCCGAAGTGCCCCAGACGATCGCGCGGTGACCGCGTCCCCTCGGGGAAGACGATCACCGAGAACCCGTCCCGGAGCCGGCCGACCAGTTCGTCGACGACCCGGCCGATCGAGATCGGGTCGTCTCCCGGACCCTCGACATGGCCGGCGCCGACCAGCAGCGGGTGCAGCATCCGGCGCCGGTAGAGCGCCGACTTCACGATCGTGCAACCACCGCCGAGGACCGCCGTGATGGCGGTGACGTCCATCAGCGTCGGGTGGTTGGCGATGACGACACACGACCCTTGTGGCCGACCCGGCAGGGTTCGGCGGTGGTCGAAGCGGGCGATCCGTACCAGGGCTAACCAGTCGAACATCAACCGGTAGGCGCTGGCCGTGATTCGTTGCAGCCGCCGCGCCCGCTGCTGCGGCTGGCGCCGCCAGCAGGCGCAGAGAACGGCCAGGACCAGATAGCCGAACGGTGCGATCACGGTGTACGCCGACACCGTGAGCAGCACGCTGACCCCGCGGCCGAAGCAGCACAGCGCAGGCCAGAGACCGTGCTGGGCCGGGGGCGACATCCGGTTATCGTAGGCACTTTGCAGAGCCGCTACCAGTTCGCCCGAGGCAGTACACCAACATGCGCGAGTCGGTGAACGATCACGAGGCTCATGCTGCCGCGGTCTGGGACGTCGTCATATGTGGTGGCGGACTGGCCGGGCTGCTGCTGGCCCGCCACATCCGGCGGGAGCTGCCGGAGCTGTCGATCGCGCTCGTCGAACGGACGCGGCGGCCACTGCCCGATGCGTGCCACAAGGTCGGCGAGTCATCGGTCGAGCTGGGCTCCCAGTACCTGGACCACCTCGGTCTGCGCGACTACATGCAGAGCCGGCAGCTGGTCAAGATGGGGATCCGCTTCTTCCCCGGCGGCGGCGATCTGCCGCTGCATCTGCGCACCGAGATCGGCCCGTGCGCCGAGCCGATCGTGCGCTCCTATCAGCTGGACCGCGGCCGCCTCGAGAGCGACCTGCGCGGCTTGCTCGAGGACGACGGCGTCACCCTGTTCGAAGGCGGCAAGGTGACCGAGATCGAGCTCGGCAGGAACGGCAGCAACCACTGCGTCACCTTCGCCCGCGACGACACGACGCAGCGGCTGATCGGGCGCTGGGTCGTCGATGCCACCGGCCGCGCGGGACTGCTCCGACGTCGGCAGAAGCTGACCCGCAGCAACCGGCACATCGCCAGCGCCGGCTGGTTCCGCGTCACCGGGCTGCTCGACACCAACGACCTGGTGCCGAAGACGGAGCTCGAGTGGCACGCGCGGCCGCTGGCCGCGCATCGCTGGCGGTCGACCAACCATTTCATGGGCAAGGGCTACTGGGTCTGGCTCATCCCGCTGTCGACCGGCCACACCAGCGTCGGACTGGTGATCCACGAGGACTCGCACGACTGCATGAACATCGCCGGGCTCGATCGCGTGCTGCAGTTCCTGGAGCGGCACGAGCCGCACCTGGCGCGCGCAGTCGCCAGGACCGAGATCAAGGACTTCCTGTGTCTGCGCAACTACAGCTACGGCGTCGCGCGCAGCTGGTCCGAGGACCGCTGGGCCCTGGTCGGTGAAGCCGGTGCGTTCGTCGATCCGCTGTTCAGCCCGGGCACCGACTTCATCGCGTTCGCGAACTCCTTCACCGTCGAGTTGCTGCGCGCCGACCGCGCCGGCGACAACCTCAAGATGAAGGTCGGCACGCTCAACGCGATGTACCGGGCCCTGATCGCCGCCTCCACCGATCTCTTCCGCCAGGCGTCACCGGTGTTCGGCCATGCATCGGCGATGGCCAACAAGGTGTTCTGGGACAACTTCGCCTACTGGTCGTTCACCTGCCAGTACCTGCAGCAGGGCCTCTACCGCCTCGATGGCGCGCAGCAGGAGCCGTTCGCCACGGTCGGGCGGCGCTTCCGGGTGCTGACCAACCACGTCGAGACCCTGCTGCACACCTGGGCCGAGCTGGCCCCCGAACGTCCGACGCCGGTGTTCCGCCAGGCGCCTGCGTTCCCCTCGGTCCTGGTCGACGCCCACATCGCGGTCGCCAAGAAGATGTCGCCGGCGGCCACCCTCGACTACGTGACGCTGCGGCTCGAACAAGGCCAGGAGATCATCGGCGAGATCGTGCTGCGCATCGTCCAGGAGCTGGGACCGGAGCTGGGGCAGAAGCTGCTCGACACCGTCCAGTTCTCGACCTGGGGGGTCACCATCCCGCCCAAACGGCTGGACGTCGAGGCGCTGGCCGGTCGGGCCCGACGCCAGCGGCTGTCGGCGATCGCGCGCGACGTCGAGCGGGCTCTCGGTCCGGTGCGCCGTCACGACGAAGCCGGCCCTGCGCGCGAACTCCTCGCCCAGGGCGCGATCTCATGACGCCACGACCGACGACCGCGGCCGACTACGTGTTGGACATCATCGGTGGCAAGTGTCGTGTGCAGGCGATCTCGACCGCCGCCGAGCTGGGCATCGCCGACCGGCTCGCGGCCGGTCCTGACCGCCGGCGCGATCGTGACGCAGGTCAGGCCGGCGGCTGGTCGCCGTGCACCAGGGTCAGGCTGGCGCTGCTGACCAGCTTGCCGTTGGCGTCGCGCACTTCGGCGTCGAAGTGGCTGACGTAGTCCGAGCCGCGCACCCGTTCGACGCCGATGTCGAGCTGTTCGCCGACCGCCACGATCGGACGGTCGATGGTCATCCTGCGGCAGGCGACGATCATGCCGACGCGGACGCCGGCGCCGGCCTGGAAGGCTTCGTAGCCGAGGCAGGCGGCGATCGTCTGGGCCATGTACTCGAGCGTGGCGATGGTGTCGACGCAGCCTTGCTGGACCAGCAGACCACCGTCGCGCACGACGAGCCGGGCGCGGGCCCGTCCAGGAGCCCACTCGAGCAGTTCCTCGACGGCCAGCATCGGTGGTGCATGGGGAACCAACTCGGCGACCGGTGGCAGGTGGCTCACGGGTGTAGCCGGGGCCCGGGTTCGATCTCGGCGCCGAACCCGCGACCGGGGCCGCGGTCGAGGGCGACGATGCCTGCGGCGCGACGCCGCACGGCATCGACCAGGTCGACCAGGCCGATCTGGGGATTGTGGCCCAGAGCTTCGCCGACCCTGGCCGGCGCCACCGAAGGTACCCCGCCGGTCGTGACCCGCAGCCGGGAGTAGTACGGTTGCATTGACTCCAGCGGCGCGATCACGACCGCAGCGGCGAGCATGTCCCAGGGAGCTGCGTGTCTGACGAGGCTCCTCGGCGCTGGTTCGTCGGCGCAGGCCACGACCACCGGGCCACCATCGCCGAGCACCAACCCGATCGCCTCGATCAGCGCGGCGGCGGGTGTGTCGTCGTCGGCGGCGAGGGAGATCGCCACGCCCCGGTTCTTGTTGGAGATCGAGATCAGGCCGGAAGCGGCGTTGTGCACGCTCATGGTGAAATCAGCCGGTGACATCGGGTTGCCGTGGCGCCACATCTGGTCGAGCAGTTCGATCATCGTCGCCGCTTCGCCGATCGAGGAGCCGATCACCGTCGGCACGGTCGCGGGGTCGACGGCCGCATCCGCCATGGCCTCGGCGGTGACGTCGGCCAGCGCGCGATCGAGGACGCTGGCGCGGCGGCGATTGATCCGGTCGAGCGACCTGCCACCGGGAGTTGCCGCCGCCGGGTCTGCAGTCCCACCCGACCAGGCGGCGAGCGAGGGATAGCCAGGCAGCCACAGGCCGAGACCGGTGATCGCGACCGTCGGCGATGGTGTCACGGGGCACCGACCAGGACGCTGACGTTGTTGCCGCCGAACGCGAACGAGTTGCTGAGGACGCGTCGACAGCGCCCGTGAGTGACCGTCGTCGGCAGGTGCAGGCCGATGTCCGGATCGATCGGTTCGGCGTGCAACGACGGCGGGATCCACCCCTCCTCGATGGCAAGAGCCGCGAACGCGAACTCGATCGCACCCGAAGCACCGAGCGTGTGGCCGGTGAAGCCCTTGGTCGAGACGACCGGGATCGGGTGGTGGAACAGGGCTCGGATCGCCTTGGCCTCGGCGCTGTCGTTCAGCCGCGTGCCGGTGCCGTGGGCGTTGACATGGTCGACGTCCTCGGGGCGGCAACCGGCCTGCTGCAGGGCCGCCGCCATCGCCGCGAGGGCACCCTGACCTTCCGGGTGCGGCGCGCTGATGTGGAAGGCATCCGACGTCTCGCCGACGCCCTCGATCAGGACGCGAGCGTCGCCGTCGCGCTCGACCAGGGCCAGCGCGCCACCCTCGCCGATGCTGATGCCCGCGCGCCTGCTGCTGAACGGTCGGCAGGGCCCGCGGTCCAGGGCCTGCAGCGATTGGAAGCCATGCAGCGTCATCCGGCACAGGGTGTCGATGCCGCCGACGATGGCGGCGTCGATGACTCCAGCGGCGATCAACCGCGACGCCGAAGCCAGCGGCTTGGCGCTCGAGGTGCATGCGGTCGAGATCATCCAAGCCGGACCATGGGCGCCGGCGAGGGTGGCGACGACGTGCAGCACGGCGCCGAACGTGTGTTGACGGCGGAAGTCGTAGCGGTCGGGGAACGCACCGTTCTCGACGAAAGCACGGTAGGCGCGCTCGGTGGTCTCCGCACCGGCAGTGCTGGTGCCGAGCAGGACGGCGATCCGCTCCGGCCGCCAGCGGGCCCGCGCCCGGCGCAGCGGCTCGTCGAGCCCGGCGACCAGATGCGCCGCCATGCGCGCGAGTCGCGTGGACCACGGTGTCAGTCCGTCCGGCAGATCCGGCAGCGACGCCGTCACGGCGCCGACCGCGGTTTCGAACGGCAGCGGTTCGAGCGACGGCGCGAGGCCCGTCCGGCCGGCGGCCAACGCCGCGAGGTTCTCGGCGCGCGACGCCCCCAGCGCACTGAGCACGGAATAGCCGGTGACGGCCAACGGGCGCATGGCGGCACGAACCATGGTCAGGTCCTCATCACGGCGGGCGCTCAGGCTCGAGCCCCGTGGTCGCTCTCGCGTCGGCGGGCGCTGAGCAGCAGATCCTGGAAGCAGTTGCCGGTGCGCCAGACGTCGCCGGCGAGCACGCTCATGACGCCCTTGCGCATGGGCATGCCGGTCGGGTCGCCGAGGAACATCGACTCCGCGAAGTTCGAGTTGTAGAAGCGATCGATCAGGCCCGCGAACGTACGGTAGGCACGGTCCATCGAGGCATCGTGGGCAGTGCAGAGTTCCGGGCTGCCTTCGTGCCAGCCGTCGAGGGCCGGACCCAGCAGGTCGGCGACCGCCTCCGCGCCGCGCATGGCCAGGGTCACTCCGGACGAGAACACCGGGTCGAGGAAACAGGCAGCGTCACCGATGGCCGCGAACCGCGGCCCCACGGCCCTGGTGTTGCGATAGCTGAAGTTGCCCACCACCCGGGTCGGCAGCCGCCGGGTGCCGGCGGTCAACCGCTTGACCAGCGGACTCTCGAGCAAGCCGGCGTCGAGTTGTTTCCTGGTGATCTTCCGCTTCGCCACCATGCCGATGCTGAGCCGCTGGTTCGGCAACGGGATGATCCAGCCCCACCCCTCCGGTCGCAGCATGATGCGGATGTTCTTGCCGGGACCGAGTTCCTCCCAGGCCGCACTGCCGACACCGGTGAAGTGCGTGAACACCGAGGCCGCGCCGAACCGGCGATAGGGCACGGCCGTGCCGGCGCGCCGCGCCAGCAATCGCGACTGGCCGGACGCATCGATCAGGAAGCGGCCGGTGATGGTCGCCGACCTGGTCTTGACGCGGACCTCGTCGGCCACGGCGCCGGCGTCGACCACGGTCTGTCCGTGGCGGACCTCGGCGCCGCAGGCGATGGCGCGATCCCGGAGCGCCGTGTCGAAGCGGGCCCGATCGACGTGCCAGGCATGGGTGCCGCACCCGGGGAGCACGTCGGTGAAGGTGAACGACCCCGTGCGCCCGCTCGCCTCACAGACGAAGTCGGCACCGCGCTTCATCACGAAGATGTCGCTGTCCGCCGCGACGCCGAGCCGTTCGAGCACCGGCAGGCCGGCAGGCAACAGCGATTCGCCGATGTGGAAGCGCGGGAACGTCGCCTTCTCGAGGACCAGCACCCGGTGACCCCGCTGCGCGAGCAGCGCCGCTGCGGTGGAGCCCGCAGGACCGGCGCCGACGACGATCACGTCCCAGGCATGTCGGCTCAATGGAAGCCTCCGTCGATGCCAATGACCTGGCCGGTGATGTAGGCGGCTTCTTCCGAGGCGAGGAAGCCGACCAGGGCGGCGACCTCCTCGGGACGGCCGACGCGGCGCATGGGGATCTGCTGCCTGACGAGGTCCGGGACACCGGCGATCATGTCGGTGTCGATCAGACCGGGCGCCACCGCGTTCACGGTGATGTGTCGCTTGGCGAGCTCGATCGCGAGCGTGTGCGTCGCGCCGATGATCCCGGCCTTGGCGGCGGCATAGTTGGCCTGCCCCCAGTTGCCACGCAGGCCGGCGACCGACGCGAGGTTGACGATGCGCCCCCACTTCTGCTGCACCATCGGCATCACCAGCGGACGCGTCACGTGGAAGAAGCCGTCGAGCGACGTCCGCAGCACCGAGTCCCACTGCTGGATGGTCATCGCCGGAAAAGCCGCATCCGCGGTGATGCCGGCATTGTTGACCAGGATGCCGATCGGGCGCGGGTCCTCGAGCAGGACGGCGAGGGCGCGGGCAGTGGCTTCGCCATCGACGACATCGAAGCATGCCGCCACGGCTTCACCGCCCTCGGCCTCGATCGCGGCAACCACCGCCGCCGCGGCGTCGGCGTTGCTACGGTAATTGACGATGACCGCGTTGCCGGCCGCGGCAAGACGTCTGGCGACGGCGGCGCCGATGCCGCGACTTGCCCCGGTCACGAGTGCACGGCGACTCATCGGCATGCGCCGTTCGACCGCCGAACCGGACGACGCAGCAGTCGTCCATGCCGCTGCCATCGATCGCGTCGAGGACGCCTTGGCGTCGGTTCAGCGGCAGGTGGTCCTGGTTCACTCGCTGGCATGGCCGGGCAACTATCATCCCCTGATCGAGGAGGTCAAGCGATGGTCGAGTGTTGCCGCCACGGCCGGCGTGCACGGGATGACTGGCGACGGCACCAAGCAGCACGGAACCGGCGGCAAGGTCCCCCACGGGCGTGCCGCGGCCGGGATCTCGACCACCAGGAGAACGGCTGCGCCGGCGCGTCAGGCGGTCCCGGCGGCGGCGTCGATCGCGGCGGCCGCGAGGCCGCGCGACGCCATCGCGGCCAGGATCGTCGCCACCAGCCTGGTGAGGCGCACCGGATCGCGGCCGCCATCGTGCAGCAGCACGATGTCGCC
>Ga0209488_10002280_pt1 | contig 15845 bp, 20 predicted proteins | sample Rivendell_Oct201_8_FD_188349 | JGI IMG/M metagenome (GOLD analysis project Ga0209488, IMG submission 188349) | Vadose zone soil microbial communities from the Eel River Critical Zone Observatory, Northern California, USA -... | ecosystem: Environmental > Terrestrial > Soil > Vadose zone >... | reverse complement strand
AAACGAACGTGTCGCTCGCATCGCATCTCGCCAAACCCCTTTCGCCATCGGCCTAGACTTTGAATGGCGTCCGACGTTCGTGTCGGGTAGGGCGGGGAACCCAATCGCCCTCGTTCAGGTTGCGTGCGATGATGAGATTCTTCTAGTGCATATCAGCGCGATGCGAGGTGAAATTTCAAATCTTGTTCCTGCGCCCTCAGGCGTTGCAAAGTTGCTGATACCGATATCTATTAAACTAGCCTTTCCCAGCAAGCTCCGGGATCTTTTGGAGTCGTCAAACAGCACTAAAGTCGGAGTTGGCATCCAGTGCGAGTGGCCTTTTCCCCTTATCGTCGTTTCTGTTTTAAGTCTGACGTGAGAACCCGTTCTTTTATTTGGGTGGGAAAAAATTGTTTAGATGACTGCAAGAAGCTATGGAGGAATTATCGGGTATCTGTGCGTAATTGCGTGGATCTGTCGCTCCTGGCACGCTCTGTGGACGAGCGGTGGAAGGGGCCGTACAAGAACGGGATAGGACTGTCACATTTAGCCGAAGTTTATCTCAAGCGAAGGGTCCAAAAAGGTTACATTCAGACGAGTAACTGGGAATTGGCACTTTCTACACGGCAACAGGAATGTAAGTCAATTGATTTTATAACCTCACCTCCGCGGGATTTTCATTCCGACCTTTATAGATGCGGCAAATGACAGTCATGTCAGTCTGGGTATTTACCGGGTCCTCGCACAGCGGGCGCCCAGTATGACTCCTGCTCCACCCGAGCGCGAGTACTTCACGTTCGATGCCATAGGAGGCGTATTACGTGATGATCAAGGCCGACCGTGGTTCGCTTTCAACCCCCAATACGATCGAGGTCCATCGCCACAGTTGGCTGATGATTCGGAGCAAGGCGGAAATAAGGCACAACCGAATATTCTCGGTGCCTGAGTGTACCAAAAATACAATACAAAAAAAATTGATACCATAAATAGAGTAATAGACCGTTTCCCGTTGCAATAACACCACCTGTCATGCGACGGCGACACGTTTTTGGACCGGGTTACAGGACCTTACATTTATTTATTTTTATTTTCTTTGAAGCTGGTGGGAGTGAAATTTGGGGCGGTGCCAGGGGAAGAGTTGAGCTGGGAGGCGCATCATTGACTGCATTGGATGATATGATGATGATGCGGAATGTGATGTGTCTCGTCGAGGTGTCGAAGGCTGAGCAGTGGGAGATCGGGAGAGTTGTGCCTTGCAATTCAGTTGATTGTTTCTCAATTGAGCGTTGATTCCGCCCCGTCCCACCACTTTCCCTTTTCCCACTTTTCTTTCCACTCCTTTCCATTCTCGCTCTTTCTCTCTTACCACCAGCCACTTCCTTTCTCCTTCTTCCCGACCACCACACCTTCCTTCCTCATATCAGACACCAGCAAAGGGAACCACCCATGCGCGGTACCTCGGCCCTCTTGTCCGCTTTCTGGACGCTGTTATTTTTATTCATTCATCCAATAATCGCCGCAACTCCTGCTCCGGACTTTCTCCCTCAGGTAACGTATCCCCCTATCCCATCTCGTTTCACTTTTTCTCAATTAACGCTCGCTTCTCGCAGGGATTCTTCTTTGACTGGAACCCTCCCGGGACCACCGTTCCGATACCCACCACGCGTAGGCTTGAATTTTCGATCATCGTATCCCAGTCTCACAGGCGAGTTTTACAGAGCAGTGCCAAACCTTGCATATCACTTGGTCGCGTGGGTCTACGGCCGTAGGGTGGGCTGATTGTCTTGTTTCCATTGCGGGGCACTTCCATTGACGGCATCTTCAGACCTAATCCTACATCCCCCTACTCCCTTCAGATATTCACGTCGTGCGTCTTCCGCGTAAATCGGATCTTCTGCACGCAGCTTATCCGCCCTTCCGCACTAACAGGACTTCCGTTGTCCCCATCACCGTACCAGCGGGTGACGGAACGAGCTTTGTAGGGGTCTTTGTGACACCCCTGAAAATGTATCTGATCAGCTCATGTGCTTTCCCAGGATTTTCAGGTTCCATTTGCCCCTGGAACTCAGGTGTGTTGCTCCTATCCCCCAATGACGCGGTATCGCTAACTGGTGCTCCCTTTACTCAGTATCAATTATGCATGGTAAGCTCACGCCCCCTCACCGTTTTTCATCGTCGCGGCTTATTTTGCTCACTTTGGATCAAGTGGGGCTCAAACGGGGTATCGGGCGGGTGCCAAGCAATTTACACCGTCACCACCAATATCACCACCTCGACACCGACCTGCCCGAATGTGACTTACCCAGCCACTGCGTTGGGTGTCGACGCGGCCGTCATCAATGGCGCTTTCTCTCAGTATGGGTGGATCCCACAGGTGTGTCCGTCGGACACTCTTTGCGTCCTTGCGATGAACATTATCGGGCTGTAGTGTACGGATATACAAGTCAACCCAAAGAATGGCACAGGTCCCTATACACTGATGGTATGCCCTACTATCAACTCACCATTGGTGTTTGTAACTCGAGATGTGCAGATCGCGCCCACACTACACCCTCCGTTGAACATCACCTGGCCAGGGGGCGCCCAGAACTGGACCGTTTCGTTTGTATGTGATTCAAGACTTTTCCTCCGGCTCGTATCACATCTCAAATCATGACGATTAGACCCATGGCTTTCCCTTTTTCATCTCTGTTACCGACTCGCAGGGTAATGGATGGGCGCAGGGGCCTTTACACAGTGGTGACAGTCCTGACACCTCATGCCTCGACACAACCCATAGGTACGCGTCGTATCCTATATGTGTATCATCGTCGCTGAATTGGGTGCAGTGGTTCTAGCGGTAAATCAACAAACGTGGCTGTGACGATAGGTGCCGCCGTAGGTGGCATCGTCATTGGTCTGCTGGCTGGTGCAGCCGGGATAGTCGTCTTCAGGCGATCGCGTGCTTCTAAACAACTCCGACCCCGGGCAGACTTGACCCGCGACAGCCAGCTTAGCTCAAACATCACTCACAGTCCGCCAGTATCTATCCCCTCTCCCGGTAACATTACCAGCGGCAACGGTCTGGAGTACCTTGTTGAGCCGTTCGCGATGCCATCTCCGTCGAGCGACCCAAGTGTCCCTCTCCTACCCGGGAGTACCGTGCGCAGCGGTGTTACATCACAGCCAGATGGTGTCTCTGCCTCGGGTAGCGATCCCGTGGATCAGTCCTCCGGAAGGAGGACAAATGTCTACGTCGTGCACCACGACGGTGGACGCGCTCCGGTTACAGTGTACACTGAGGAGGGGGCAGATGTTGTCGAGCTTCCGCCGCGATATCCTGAGGGCAGCACCTCTGCCCCATCAGAGAGCGACGGATCGCGCGACACGAATAGAAGGAGGGACCGGAAAGCCCGAGGGCCACGTTCTCCTACATCCCCTACATCCCCTACATCATGACGATTTTCATTGACATGTTGAATCTCCCATTCTACCATCCGTTTTGTTCATCCCCCCTCCCCCCTCTTTTTTTATGGGCACAAAGTAAACTACACCCTTGCTATCGTGTACTTTCACAATCCGTGTATATTTTGTCTTTGGATTTGGGTCATTTATTTTGGTGAATCTTCCTTTTCTCGGGGCGTATGGTGCTTCTGAAACCATCGCACTTTTTTTTTTAAAGCACATCTTGATTGTCAGCGGCGGAGGCGGAGAATTCAATCGATTAACCTGCTGTCACTGTCATGTCATTGTACTGTCTTGTCTGTCGTAACTTAGTGCGATCGGGGGCAGGCTCAACTCTGTCCCACATTTGTCAACAACGACGTATTTGTTATTCGCATCCTAGGAGACAGACACCGATGGGACATGGATGCCAACCGTCCGACTCTGAAAGCAGGCGCCACCCGCTTGGTAACGTTTTTTCTTCCCTTCGGGCACTCGGTCGTCCTTCGGGCGTGCCTGAGGGATTTTGTCCGCTCGCCGGAGTGGGGGCATGTCGAGATAGGGCAAGCGCCGCTTTTACACGCGATTCCATCACATCGAGGTTTGTCTTGCACCAGACAGGCGCATCTTCCTTTAAAGATAAAAAAAAAACGATCTGTGAGCTTATGATTCTCTCTGTGGAATACCCAGGACTGGGATGGGGAGTCGATCACCCATACCTTGGTCGAGGCCGAGGCCGAGGCCAAGATGGTATTTGAAATGTCTGCGAGCCGCCAGTTCGAAGCGCAGAGCGCCGTGAGTAGGGCTCGCGCCCTGTTCCCCCACGCACAAATACAGAGATGCCACGGATGACAGCAGGGTCGACAAAGTTTGTTTTTTTTTTGGGTGTCGTTAAGGGTAAATTTGTATTGTGGGTAGTGAACGATGTCAAATCATCTGTGGTCAAATTTTTTTTCCGTCCGGTTGCTACGATTTTTTTTTTATAGATGACGCACCCCGCGTGGTGGTGAGAATCCGACGACGACGACGACGACGACAATGATGAGGAAAACGTTTCGCGTTGGGGCTGGGGCGTCGCAGCAGCCAGGACCTGCACAAGCTGGAAGAAGATGTCTTGGCGGCGCGCGGCAATGTCCGCATCTGATTCGTCGCCGTTGCTATTGCCACGACGCCGTTCGATGAGCCATGCTGCCCACGCCGCAAGGCAGACATCGTGAGACGCCCTCTCTGTCGCTGTCGCTTCTGCTACTGCTGTCGTCGTCGTCGTCGTCGTCGTCGTCGTCGCATCGTCACGGTCGCGATCGCGTTCGTGTTTGCCATCTTGGTCGTCGGAGAGTAGGCGCGTGATGATGTGCGAAGTGAGCACGGTGGGGAAGTGTGGGTGGTTCGTGGCGACGCTCTGGAGCAGCGGAACCCAGATCGCTAGCAGGGACGCTGGCGGATGGTGCGAGCTTCCTTTTGGCGAGACGCGTTTCCTATCATGTAAAAGTGTGATGTCAGATAGCGTTACTGAGTGGATTCTTCCTGTCTGTCTGGCAAAGGAGCGAAGGGGGGGAGGATAGGACTGACTTGCGTGAGACGGGCACTATCGCGCCTCTGACGAGCAATGCATCGCAGAGCCTGTCGAGGGCCCAGGCCTCCCTCGGCTCCAGCTCTTCGTCATCACGATCATCACCATCGACGACTGCGGCCGCAAGCGCAGAGACGGCAGCGACGGGCTTATACGCGTGCGTGTGTGGTGCAACTGCTGCTACGCGTGCTTCGGCGAGCCAGCGCTCGATCTCCCGCAGCACGCTAGAGATGTCCGCCGCGTGGCGCGTGCGCAGCGACGCGTCGCGCGTGACCGTCTTCAGCAGGCTCTTGTACCGCGCTAGCAGCGGCTCCACGGGGCGGACGATGATCGAGGGTGAGGCAGACGCTTGTGCTTGTTGCGCTGCTTCCGGGTTCAGCGTCGGGACAAAGTAGTTATGCAGGAGCCAACTGAGAGACTAGAGATGTGTATTATGTATATGTGAGAGGGAGGCAGAGAAGCGGCGGCGGGGGGGACTCTGACCTCCTTGGCGCCGTCGCGCAGCAGTTCGAGGCTCGGTAGGTCCTCGTGCGTCGCGGCGTGGCGCAGCTCGACGAGCCAAGCCGGGAAGCCGATTTGGGCGGCGATGGAGAGTATGGAGCGCGCGTACGTCCCCGCTTGGAGGGGGTCTACGAGGCCGTTGACGAGGCGGATGAGCGCGGTGGCGTAGCTTTGCCGCAGGGACAACGACGAGGACAACGTCGGGCTACGGCTACCAGAGTCAAAGGCGGTGTCCTGTCGAACGGCGACGAGGATGGAGAGGAGAGACTCGAGTGCGTGCGGGAGGGGCGTCGTGAATCGCCATGCGGAGAGCTTTTATTTTTATCTTTTCGCGTGAGGCAGACTGTTCGCTCTAGAGTGGGGACGAGCGATACGCACCCTTTGTATGGCTAGGTCTCTGGAGCCGTCATGCGCATCTTCCCCATAGACCCACGCACAAAGCTGGTCGAGCTCCGCGAGTGTAGCCCAAGGTACTCGGCGGGGAAGCTGCATCATGCACTTGCATCTTGCGGTACGTGCCCGCGCGCCTACAGGCGATGATGTCGTCACGTGAGATTGTCACTCAGGCGGATTGATAATACTCAAGACAATTAGAAGTTCATTGTTGTAGTGGTTGCAGTAACACACAAGAAATCTGTTCCCCTCTGAGAATGCAGACAGTAAATCTGCACACCTTGGGGAGTGCAGGTTCGAATCCTGCTGGTGTGCGTCTGCTCTTTGCTTCACATACTTATCATTAATAGTAATAATCAAATTGATGTGCGCTTGCAATGAAGATCAAGCGATGCTATTATCGTTATGCATATGCGTTAAGGCATGTGGAACCCAATTGTAACACCGCCAAGGTATTATTAGCCGGTTGAGATGTATTTAACGTCTAGCGTCACGACAGTCTCCACGTCAAGTATGTGTCCGAGGAGTGAACTTGAGTAAGCAGCCGTCCTGCGGAAAGATGGTCGCAATAATTCTATATGATAACTCAGATGCCAAAGACAACCGAAGAAGGCTGACACTATACTCACTGAACTTTATCGCTCCTCGGGGTAAGTACATGTTCCCACTCAGTCATTTCGCTTGCCAAGGCAAGTGCGATGGCGATATTCATCGTCGCATACTCGATCCCAATGCACTTGTGAGGACCGCTGCCGAAAACAAGGTAGTTTTGTGGGTTCTTATTTGCGGGGCTTTCTGGATCAAGCCAACGTTCAGGGATGAGGGCATCGGGTTCGGGGAAAATCTTGGGGTCATGCAACGAATTGTAGAAGGACGGGATAACCATGCTCCCAGAGGGCACCGTATAACCATTCGAAATAGGGAACGCCTTGGTGGCCAGATAAGGTACCTACGCACAAGATCAAGAGGTGTTCGGCGCATAGAATTGGACAAATGGCTCACCATCGTGACAGGTGGCTTAACGCGGAGGCTCTCTTTAACTACGGCTTTGAGATATGGCATCTGGTCGAGATCCTCGAGAGTCATAGGCTTTTCGAGTTGACCAGGGCGGACACGGCTCTGCTCTTCACGAACCTTGGCGAGAATTTCTGGATGATCAGCAAGGTGCTGGAATCCATAGATCAGGCCGCTGCTCATGGCATCTTGACTAGCGAACAGGAAGGAAAACACGACCATGGCCATCTCACGATCGCTGAACTCCTTGCGGCCCTTATAAGCGGGATCCTTAAGAAGGGTGACCCACTCGTCGAGCATGCACTGAGGTTCCTTGCCCTGTGACATTGCCTCCTTGCTCCTCTTGGCAGCGAGCTCGAGCCAGGCAAAGGCAACTTTACGGGCTTGAATGGCACGATAAACTTTCGTACCAGGGATCGCAAAAGGAAAGTTAACCAGTTCAAGTGCGAGAGTGATGGCCCAATACTTGTCGCTTATTTCGCGTGTAGCTTCGTCCGGCAGGTGACTACCACAAAAGACGCGGAGTGAAGTCTCCATATTGAGGTCCCGCACAGTCATCATGATAGGTTTTGCAGTTGAATCGGCAGCAGCATCGGCGAGCCACCTCTTAATATGCTTGCGAGTGACAGAATCCATGATATTGAAATACATTCTGGATTGAGACAGTAGCATGAGATCTAAGCGTGACACATTTTTTGGATAATTACCCGAGTGCCTTGTGAGTGAAGAGATTGTTGAGACCACGACGATATGCGACGTGTTCTTTGCCTGTCAAAAACACCCTGTGAGGGAATTAAAAAAACCAGCCTTGCGGAACAGCTGAGATAGACACTACTACCAATTGTCGGGACGTAGAATTTGTTTTGCTGAGTGCACTAAACACGGCTCTGCATGGGCAGGCGAATTGAGGATCTTGCGAGAATATTCTGTACTAGATGCCATGACAATAAATCTATTGGCGATCAGTTTTGCTGAGCCGAGACAGAGAGCAAGTAGGCGAACATGTTAAAGACACTTAGCGCGCTGAGTGCACCAGAGTCCCATTGCTTCATATAGCCCTCCATTGTAGGCTTCATCGAGTCGGCAAATTTACCAATGACAGGGATAGTCCATCTGTCCCCAGGGAGGTTTTTTTTTTTGTATCGGTACACTGATTGTTCAAGGACAAGGAGAGTAATAAGGATGGCTAGGGTCGTATAAGTCCACGTTGCGGCCTTCGAGGTGGATGAGAGTAGTTGGGTGTGAGTCAAAGATGTGGAGGAAGGCATTGGAACAGAGTCAGAGAGGGTATTGAACACGGCGATCATGCCAGTGGTGGTGGTCGAGTAGAGAGGGGAAACGCGAGTTCGCCTCGCCAAAGAGCACACGCCAAGATTATTTGTGAACTGGTCATCGGCATGATGGAATGCTTCAAATGTGAGCCTCTGATTGGCTCATTCGAAAATCAGTCCATTCATTTTTACCACGTGGCAACTTTTATTGATAAGATGATCTCAGCAAATCTGAAACAAACACCTTCGGTACGAAACCACGACGGCACTTACGGCTCGAAAGCATTTATGTAGTAAAGGCCATCATTGGAGGGAAATCCTTCGTTGGAGAAAGCACAGGGAACGCGTCCCTAGTCACCGGCTCAAGTCCGGAGAATCTTCGCGTAAACATACCCGAAGAACCCAACTGACCTGATTGTTGAACATCGCTGCAAGCCACTCATCCGAGATGCGCTCCATGGAAGAAAATTTCACTATCCGAGAAAATTTCACTATCCATTCGCCAGTCTCTTGCTCATCATGAGTCTCATTCTCGGCAAACTTCGTCCGGCCTTGATATTGAACTCCGAGGCTCTGCCGTCACGAGCCCCGCCAAAGGTCGCGAGGATGTTCGTAGCTACCTTGGAACCTGACTTATGGCCAAAATAGACGGGGTTCGGTGACGCTGTAGTAGTGGTGAGAAGAGTGATGTGCAGATGGACATAAGGTTGAACTGGAATTAAAGAAGTGAGATAGGCCGGAAGGGGTATATGAGAAGAGTGGTAATGTGCAACGATGATCACAGCATCATAATTGCGACGTTCTTCCCCGGTAACAATCTCCAACCGTGATCTGAGTGCCTCCCTATTCCAACAACCTGGTGCAACGTTAATCCTGAAGGTTAACGGCCCAAGGGTCGCTCACCTTGGTTCTTAGGAAGACTTCCGCTCCAGACCGTTCTACGAATTGCTCGAAAATTTCCTCCCTTCACTCTGACGCCGCCTGACGCTGCAAGAGAGACCGTGGCGCCCAACCCGTGGATGCTATCAATACTCTGCCAAACGGGCATTAGGTTGAAGAGTAGCAACAAATCGGCGGTCCACCAACCTGGGCATAATTAATGCGCGTCCCAACTTCGATTGCCTCACGCGCAAACTTCTGAGAGACGTCATGGCTTTCAAAGTATTCAGCACCAGTCTTGGAAGTAAGTTCGGTCCAATCAAAGGCATCATTGAGCTCTTCGATGGAAAACCAATTTTGCGCCTCTGGCTCATAAAAGCGTGGCAACCTTGTCTGTCATGGACTGCACACTGTACTACAATTTAGGACGCCCACTAACGTGGAAATTTAAATGACTTACAGTGCCTGCGTTCTCCTCAGCGAAGAGTAGCCGTACTTCCACAGAAACTTGAGGTTGCCCGTTGCAGGTTCTTGTTGGCTTCTACAAAGATGAATGCGCCAAGTTCTAAGGGTTCATATGCGGCGTCGTTATACGGGTAAACTCTTGTGCTTCCTTCAAGAGACTTGGCCCAGAACTGAGGGTTGCTTGCATGGATTAGGGTAGCTTACGGCCTTCATTGTAGCGCTCATAAATGTCGATCCCAACATCGAGGTCAAATCGCTCTTTCGCCTTTGAGATCCAGAACACTGCAGACGAGCCCCCAGCCCCCGCGCCGATAATGGCTATGCTTGGCGATCGCGACATTGGGACAACATCGGGTGTCGGTATGGGTTCGGGCTTCGTCCACCAGAGTCAAATGGAGATTGAAATGCACGAGAGAGAGAAGCTGCGAACAGTATCGAGAAGATTACCTTGTGCATATTTTCTGCGCAGTGAAGTGAGTCAACTAATGGATGACCAGGTCAAGTCGTGTGGCCAGCTATTCCCGGGTGATCTCACTTGGCGGCCCGGGAACACCGGCGGGACCCTCGCAGAGGCTCATCTGTCTGTGTCCGTCCAACAGCCCGTATCATCAGCAATTCCGCCATGATAATATTCATCCTCCCATCAGAGGTTGCAGAGCGCATTCTCGTGCTCTGCCATCCCCGGGACGTCGCCGCGTTCTCCCAAACCTGTCACAGAGCGCACGACATCGTCTATCGACCGTCCGATCTCTATCTCTGGCGCACCCTCTTCCTGGCATACCCGTTCGACGACCCACGACCCACAACCTCCTCCGAAGAGCCCGGTCAGTCATCATCATCGCCCTCGCCCAACTCGGAAGTGGACTGGCGCACCAAGCTCCAGCGGCGCGTGCGTGCGGAACGTATCGCGCGACGCGACGGGGACCGCCACGAATGCCTGCAGGTGGTGCTCGAGTGCATCCGCGAGACCGCTGCGGCCACACGCGAGCCCTCTCACAATCTCTCGTGGGTGAAGAAAGTGCTGACACTCGAAGAGTCTCCCTGGATCGAGAGCTTCCTCAGGCTGGAGCACCTCAACAACGCCACAATCACGAGTGCCCTCGCATCGGACGTCGACCAGCTGCGCGCCCACCTTGCCCTCTCGCTCGATCATGGCATGGGCAGCGCGGAGGTACACGAGAAGTTCGGGGTCCTCCGCCGGCTGGGCAGGGCGCACATCTACGACCTCCGGAATTACTCTAGAGAGGCGCACTGGGGTCCGTTCACCCACGCCGGCGGGCGTGTGAACTGGACGCACGTGAATGCGATCGTCACCGTCGTCGCGATGAATTTGCGGGATTTTGGCGTTCACTGGCCCAAGGAGTTCAAGCCCCACGCAATAGTTCAAGGGTTGGAGGCTTGTCGCCCATATTCAGCCCCCGGAACGCTCAACCGATCTCCACTTGACTGGGCAGGAGTTGAGGGGCAGTGGATGAGGATCGTTTGCTTTTGTGATTACCGGTGCGTCTCCATGTCACATAGTTTCCCCATAACAGTAAACAGATGGTCGCACGCAACGAAGAGACTTGATCAGTGAGTTCTTCTCGTTCAAGTGCACGTCCCCGCGCACAAGAAAGCGCTAACTCCTTACTTGAAGGATTTAATGTTAGTGGATGAGAGATACTGCACGTTCCAGCTCATGAACCATTTACGAGTAGAACTCCGGCTGGGAGCCAGCGTTCTTCGATGACGAATATCAAGAAGCGTCGCGACTCCTTCTCCTTGACCTCCAACTTATCTCCGTAGACGACGACCCGAGGGTGCTGGAGAATTTACCAGACCCCTCGCGACCTCCGATCACGTTTGGGGGTACAATGCGAGGCTTTAATTCAGATGAGGTCTTGAATCGGGCTGTGCGTGGCACCGTCCGCGTCATGGAAGACGGAAACATTCGATGGAGTTTTGTGAGTGTATGGGCCCACGATGGACTGCATGACTTATCGTCTACCTCGATCCCAGGTCTCAATATATAACAGCCACGACCAGTGGAGGTTCGGTCGTGCATCCCTTGTAAATCTATCCCCGTTTGATCACGTCACACAGTTCGGAGGGTGTCCAGATTGGAGGCGTGTGTAGTGCGGCTGGTATCGTTGGGGCGTGGTCTGGTGCACATCACGACCAAGGTGGGTCGATCCCCATCATCACACATACTCACACTTTCCGATCACTGACTCACTCCCACACACCCAGGCGATCCTTCAGGTTGGTGGCCAATGCTTTCATTGGTGTACTTACGAACGTTTCATTTCATTTCACAGGTCCGTTCTGGCTCTTTAAGGCCGACAAGACTCAGGAGACCATCCTGAAAGGGCACCGGCGAAAGTAAGGTTGTCGGATTTTTCACCAGATCGTGAAAACGATCGCGGCATGGTGCCTGGTGCACACGCATTGTGATGACATCGAGAAAGGCGTTGCGGGTTTTGATAGGGGTTTATATGATTTTGGTTTCGTGGCGGGCGCGCACACGGGAGGGGAGAATGGAACATTGTATGTACGTTTTGATCATCCGGACAATCGTCCACCGGAGATGCGAGCAAATATGGGCGCTTGCCCACACCGCCGAACATCGCGATCAGCCCGGTAGTGGAGTGGGTAGGAAGGCAAAGGTAAACGGAATGGAATCACCGTTCCCGACGTTTTGATCAAAAAGAACTCGAGCACCGCGCGGTGTGCGCGTGGGCACGAATTCGAACGTCAGGACACAGCCGCGAAATGAGCCAGAATACAATTAATATCGGAGTTTGCAGAAATGCATCGAAGCCACACACGCAAGATCGCTCCCAAACGAATCCAACGATTCACGGCGACCGGTGTTATCCCATCGTCACAAAGAAGACACCGGCGATTTTGACTCAAAGCAGTTAATGTTTTACCCCCTTCCCTTCGTTCGTTCCAATAGTACTAGGTCTACCGTCTTCCCCACCAACCTCCGAGAAGCGTGCTCAACCCGCCCCCGTGCGCGGGGGCAACGCTCGGTTCGGGCGTCTCAGGCCGTTCAATCTTCTCCACTTTTGCCTTTGCCGCAATTGGCCGCTTGTCGGCCGCTCCCGGTTCTTCTGCCGCGCGCACCGGGGCAGGCGCGAAGACCGCAGGCTGCGGGACATTAATGTTCGCACTCTTTTTCTTCCCCGCACGTTCCTGCAGGCGGTCCACGTCAAGCTGCACATAATTGAGCGCAATGTCAAAGAATAGGGGCTTCTTGTGGTCCTTGTTATCCGCGGAGGGCGAGCCCCCGTTGTAAGCGAACCAATCATTCTTGAACCGGTCGTTATCCTCCGTCAGTTCCTTGTCCAGCTGATCAAGATCTTCTTCGCCTGCGAGTGGGAAAAAGGCAGGGTCGCCAATCACAATAGGATCGGCACCTAGCGTTGACAGCACGGATCGGGCTTCTCGGAGATATATGCTGCTTCGTTGCGTGAGTGTCAGAGCCTCGGCGTACTTCTTTACGGGGATGTATGTCAGCGCCAGATACCGGCACCTGTAGTCCGTTCTCATCAGCCATTATTATATGGAGACCAAAGCAATTACCTGCGTGCGTTCGTAAAGGATACGCGGCTATCAACAGCGGCCGCGAGGTCAGGGCTCTCATCCACAATCGATAGAGTTCGCATCTGGTTCAGACTCTGTAGTATGGTGTCAAACAATTTGACTATAGCTGGATATAGACGTGTGTCGACGCTCGTCCCTTTCTGGGACTTGGAGGACGCCGTCTTGTTTCCGGGGCGCTGTCGAGACGCCTGAGCATTTTGCGCCAAGAGGGTAGAGATGAGGAGAAGATCCCGTTGAATACGGCGTGCGAGTAGGTGATAGATGATAAAGACGTGGACAAAGTGAATGTCTCGGACACCAGATCCAGACGATCCAGAAGTCGAACCGCTTGCCTGTGGGTCGGAATACGTCAGAGATAATAATAATAACAAACCAAGGGCGAGAACAGCAAGACGTCACTGACGTTCTGAGCCTCGACCAACTTGCGAGCCACATCTTCTGCGTCACTCAGAGCGAGCAGAATGTTGTCATACGCTGCGACGCCGCGCTTGGACTTTCCCCCCTTGGCCGGCCTTCGCTTCTTCCTTTCTTGGTCGGTCTGGGCAGGCCTCGAAACCTCCACGCTCTCCTCTCTCAGCTTGACTTCCCCTTCCTGTACCTTGACAAGCACGTCGACGAGTTCGGGATTACGCACGGGGACCGGCTCGCCTTCCCACAGCAGTGGTTTGAGCTTCCGTTCGTTGCCCGACGATCGAGCGCCGGCTTCGTTCCTCAGCTTCTGCAGCAGCGCATCGTATCCATCGACGATCTGGGCGCGGTGCTGTGCGGACTGCTCCCGGACGATATTGTCCACGTCGTACGCCTTGGCGTGGCCCAGCTCGTGCGCGCAGTAACGAATCTCGGGCCCAATCTCGTCGGCAAAGTAGGTCGCCAGTGCCTGGTCGCGGCTCGTTTCTGCGCGCTCCGCGAGCTCGTCGAGTATGCCCCGCGCGACGCACAGCTGGACGAGCGCGTCCTCAAACTCGTCACGGTAGCGCAGGAAGCGGCCGTTGAGGATGAGCGTGTATGCGGTCATCTCGAGGACGTTTGCGGCACCGAGACGGCCCGCGTCGTACAGCGCCTGGCACTGCGAGAGGAGCTGCGTTGCCCAGTGGACCGCGCGGCGGAACCGTCCCGTCGCGTTGTGTCGCAAGGTGCTGGCTTTAGATGTGTTTGCTGGGAGAGCGGCGAGAGAGAGGAGTTCCTGTGCGTAAGACCAGGCACGCTCTGCCTGGAAGAGGAGAAGTTGGAGGCTGGGCGAAGGGGGTGCTCATCAGTGTCAAGTGGAACGTGAATGTGGTTTCATAGATGACGAACTGTCCATCCTGTATCTTATCCTGAGGAACAATCGGTGGCTTTTTGAAATCGCGCCCTCTTCCATGTGTGGCTTTTAGGGTCGAACGAAGTCTATGAGTTTTGTTGGCACAGTGTTTGCTGAAACAGTGTGAAGGGAAAGGCAGTCAGACGATCGGTATTGAGGATTGAGAGGGTATGCGCACCGATATCGCTCGTGATCATGGTAGCGAAGACCATAAAGGCTGCGTTGCTCGTTCGCGAGCTGGAGGGCTAGAACAATACATTCGACGCGACGCTTGAATAGATACAAAGTTCGCGCTCCTACCTCTAAACGACAGTGTTTTTGGAGTGTCGGCCATCGCGGTCGCGGTTGAGAGTGAAGCCGGGCCGAGAAACGCGACAGCACCTCTCATCAGCCCAGCCCAGTCAGCGGCCATCGCGGTATTGCAACTAGACCCAAATGGCAGAAGAAACTCTCCCGCCGACCCTACAGAATGTCCTGGACCAAAAATCCCTCAAGTGGATCTTTTGCGGCACGTCTCTCCCAATTCTCGCTTATCGTTCTCTACTCATGTAATTTACGTGCAGGTGGAAAGGGAGGTGTAGGTGCGCGGCCCTCGTCCCTCTCTAGCGTGTAACCTGGTTATCATAACGGTCAGGTACTCGTGTATAGGCAAAACGACGACGTCGTGTTCTCTTGCCATCCAACTGTCTCAAGTCCGGGAATCCGTCTTGTTAATCGTGCGTGGTATACCTCCTCAAATATCATCTCCCCCGTCTCACAAACGAATCATCGCATATGCGCACATACAGTCGACTGATCCCGCACACAACCTTTCAGATGCGTTCGGACAAAAGTTCTCTAAAGAAGCGACCAAGGTGAACGGGTTCGAAAACCTCTTCGCGATGGAGATCGACCCCACGAGCGCTATCCAAGAAATGGTCGACCAATGTCCGTTGCCCCATGTCACCTCTCGCTACCCCCAAGTCCCACTCCTCCACCCCATTTCCTCTTTTATATATCCATACAATCGCTCATTTCACATCTTGTTTTAATTTGTTTTTTTATTTATTTACAGCGGACCAGAATGGCATGATGGGGACGATGATGCAAGATCTCGCCTTTGCCATCCCCGGCGTTGACGAAGCGATGTCCTTCGCCGAAATCATGAAGTGCGTCCGCCTCGTTCTTTCATCTCGTCTTGGCTCTGTGGCGGTGGTGGCGGCGGCGGTCCCCCAATCATTTGCCCCTCATCCATCCGTCCAACCCATCATCCATCAGTCATGACCGACTTGACCGAACCGCACAGGCACGTCAAGTCGATGGAGTATTCGGTGATCGTCTTTGACACCGCCCCAACCGGGCACACCCTCCGCTTCCTCTCCTTTCCCAGCGTGCTCGAAAAAGCGCTCGGGAAGCTCTCGACGCTGAGCGGACGCTTTGGACCCATGATCAATCAGGTAAAACGTGGAATCCTTGTTCTCAT
>Ga0209488_10002278_pt1 | contig 15850 bp, 12 predicted proteins | sample Rivendell_Oct201_8_FD_188349 | JGI IMG/M metagenome (GOLD analysis project Ga0209488, IMG submission 188349) | Vadose zone soil microbial communities from the Eel River Critical Zone Observatory, Northern California, USA -... | ecosystem: Environmental > Terrestrial > Soil > Vadose zone >... | reverse complement strand
CGCATCGATATCCACATCGAGGTTCCAGCGGTGAAATACAAGGAGCTGCGCGCGCCGTCTTCGGCGGAGGATTCCGCTTGCGTGCGGCAGCGGGTGATTGAGGCAAGGAACCGGCAACTGGAAAGGTTTCACAGCGAGAAAAAGACTTACGCGAACGCGCAGATGATGCCGAAGATGATTCGCAAGCATTGCGCCATTTCGGCTGATGGGGAAAAGCTGCTGGAAAACGCCATTACGCGGCTGGGGCTTTCCGCGCGGGCCCATGACCGCATCCTGAAGGTGGCGCGCACGATCGCGGACCTGGATGGTGGGGGAGGCATAGAGCCGCGTCATCTAAGTGAAGCAATCCAGTACAGAACGCTGGACCGCACCTACTGGGCTTGAGAGACAACCGGTGTTCTCATCTCCGAATGTAAGCGGGCAACCATTAAGGTGCAGTTGCGTTCTTGGCGGACATAGCATCTAAATTAGATAGGAGATGCCCGGTTTGCTCCATTGACTCGCTTTCCTTTGCTATGTTACCCATAAAGCGTTCACATTAGGGGCTCCCTGGGCGGCAGCAGCGCAAAAGATGGCCTCCGATACGAAGCATCTTGAAATTACGCTGGAGACGCAGGTCGAGAGCGTCAATCTCGCGGAGGAGATGTGTCTCCGCGTGGCGGAAGCAGCCGGATTTGGAGAGGACGACTGCTACCGCATTGGGATGAGCGTGCGCGAGGGCGTGATTAATGCGTTTCACTACGGGAATCAGGAACGCGCCGACAAGAAAATTCATCTTGCCGTGGACCTCACCGCCGAAAAGATGATTATTCACGTGCTGGACGAGGGCATTGGTTTTAAGCTTTCCGATGTTCCGGATCCGCTCGCCGAGGAAAATCTGCTCAGTACCTCCGGCCGCGGGATCTTCCTGATGCGCGCTTTCATGGACGAGTTCGATGTGCTTTCCGGCAGAACGGGCGGCGCGGAAATCGTGATGTCGAAGAAACTGCCCGCCCCGGGGAGTGCTTCGTCGAATGGCCAAGGCGGAAATAACGCCACGCCTCAGCGGGAAGCGTAAGGAAATCGATGTCATTACATGCGACGCATCGCGATGCGGGGGAAGTCACCGTTGTGGATCTGAGCGGCCGGATCATCCTCGGAGACGGCAGCGCTTTGCTGCGAAAGACGATTCGGGGACTGCTGGAGGAGCAAAGAAAAATGATTCTGCTGAATCTGGCTGACGTGGACTACATCGACAGCTCGGGAATCGGCGAGCTGGTCAGCGGGTACACGGCGGTGAAGAATCAGAGCGGGGATTTGAAATTGCTGCACTTGACGAAGAAAGTCAAAGACCTTCTCCAGATCACCAAGCTCTACACCGTATTTGATGTGTTTACGGACGAGGGGACCGCGCTTCGAAGTTTCATGTGATCTCACCCGGCCGCAAATTCGAGCGCACCCTCGGATTCTTCCTTCAGCTCGCGTGATTCGCTCGATTGCGGCACAATCACCTGGATGATGCCGCTCGCCGATACGTCGTGGATCGTGGAGCAGGCGAAATCTCTGGGTTTCGACCTCTGCGGTGTCGTCCGCGCGGAAAAATTTCCTGAACTGGAGCGGACGCCCGAGTGGCTCGCCCGCGGCTACGCCGGTGAAATGAAGTACCTCGCCGATCCCCGGCGATGCGAGCTCCAATCCGCCATGCCGGGGATCCGGAGCGCCATCGTCGGCTTGCTCAACTACAACACCGAGCAGCCGCTTTCCACCGATCCTGCGCTGCCCATCGATGACGGCAGGCCGAGCGGGTGGATTTCCCGTTATGCCTGGGGCGATGACTATCACGAGGTGTTGCGGGAGAGACTGGATGCGCTCGTGGAATCCCTGCGCGAACGCTTTGCGGGCCCATTCGAGGCGCGCGCTTACGTGGATACGGGGCCGGTTCAGGAGCGCGTGCTTGCGAAATATGCCGGTCTGGGATGGCTCGGCAAAAACACGCTGCTGCTCAACCAAATGCTGGGGTCCTTCTTTTTTCTGGGTGTCATTCTCACCACTCTCGATCTCGAACCGACGCTCGGGGTAAACGAGTCACCGCCGCCGGATTTGTGCGGGAACTGCCGGCGCTGCCTGGACGCCTGCCCGACGCAGGCCTTCGTCGAGCCGTACGTCATGGATGCCCGAAAGTGCATTTCCTATCTGACGATCGAATTGCGGGGCTCCATCCCGGAAGAGTTTCGCGAGCCGATGGGAAATCATGTTTTCGGCTGCGACATCTGCCAGGACGTTTGCCCGTGGAACCGGCGCGCACCGATCGTCACGATACCGCAGTTCCAGCCAAGAGTTTTTCCTTCACCAGAAAAAAACCGCACCGGCGCGTCTCTCCCGCCGCAAGATGAATCGCTCTACCTTCCGCGACTGGAATGGCTTCTCGGGCTGAGCGAGCCTGATTTTCGCGAACTCTTTCGCGGAAGCCCCATCAAACGCACTAAATGGCGCGGTCTGATGCGCAACGCCTGCATCGCGCTCGGGAATTCCGGCTTACGGCCGGGTATGGCGGATCAGGGTCGAATCAGAGTTCTATTGGATCGGCTCGCGGCTTCGGAGGATCGGGTCCTGGCCGAATCTGCCCAATGGGCACTTTCGCGCATCCAATAATTGCGGGAGTGAAAAGTTGCTGGAGGGACAGCCGGCCGTAAGCCTGACCGGCAATCCGGTGAGACCCGCGGAATCGCGGTTGGCACAGGCCGCGTTACCATCTCGCGGGCACTAGCGGTATAATCCCACCCGCAGTTCGATTCGCGCTCCGCGCTGCTGAGGTTTCCATGAATCGCCGTAACTTTTTGTTGAATACGGGTATCGTCGGCGCAGGATTGCTTGGGGCAGGAACTGCTGCACCAGGTCTTTTGCGCGCCGGCACCGCGAACAATTCGGATTCAAATCTTACTCTGGAGGAAAAACCCGTGGCCTTTACAGTGCCCCCGTTGCCCTATTCGTTTGACGCACTCGAGCCTTACATCGACGCCAAGACGATGGAGATCCATCATGACAAACATCATGGCGCCTACGTTACCAACCTGAACAAGGCCCTGGAAGGTCAAGCTGGTCTGCAAGCCAAGTCGATCGATGATCTTCTCAAGGGTCTCGATTCGGTCCCGGAGAATATTCGCAACGCCGTCCGCAACAACGGTGGCGGCCACTGGAACCATTCGCTTTTCTGGACGCTGATGAAGAAGGGCGGTGGCGGAGAGCCCAAGGGAAATCTCGCGGCCGCGATCAACTCGACGTTTGGGTCGCTGGCGGGATTTCAGGAAAAACTTGCGGCCGCCGGCCTGGGGCGCTTTGGTTCCGGCTGGGCGTGGCTGCTCGTCCGAGATGGGAAACTGGCCATCGACTCCACGCCGAATCAGGACACTCCCTATCTGCTTGCGGGAGGCGGTAAGGCCGTCCTTGGACTGGACGTTTGGGAACATGCCTACTACCTGAAGTATCAAAACCTGCGCGGTGATTACATCAAGGCCTGGTGGAACGTCGTCAATTGGGACAAAGCCGGCGAACTCTACGATGCAGCGAAGAAGTAGTCGCTGCCAGCAAGATGTTAAAAAATGAAAAAGCCCCCGACCGAGTCGAGGGCTTTTTCATCTGTCTTAGAAACTGGAATGGGATCCGAATCAGGCCATCAATTGCCGTTTGGCCAAGGGAACGACGGCTACAGAACGCTTCGCCGCGGGATAATTTTTTGCCATGGTCGCAAGAGTACGTGTCTCCCCTGTCGCCACCGGCATGGGCATTGGCATGGCGCCGGCGGTTTGACGCGAAGCCTCGCGCACCAGTTCCATGCGGCCGCGCACACGGAACTTGGCGAGCAGCGAGGAGACATGGAATTTTACGGTGCGCTCGGAGAGATTCAGGCTGGCGGCGATTTCCTTGTTGGCGAGGCTCTTCATCAGGCCGGAGAGAACTTCATCTTCCCGGCGCGTTAACTTCACCTGGCTGCCGACCGATTTCCCCGCCTCCAGGAGCTTGTTCGCTTTCTCGGTGAGGCCTTCCAGGATTTCGTCTTCGGCCTGGACCATTACAACGTAATCGCTTGTGGACTGGCCCCGCACCATGCAGTGCATGGCCAACAGCCCGGCGGCCTGGTCCACGGGAAACCTGCCGTCCGGCGCGGCTTCGACATGAAAGTGGGCCACTCCAGAGCTTTTTTCGTAGAAAAAGAAAACGTCGCGGGGAAAAGACGGGCGCGGATTTGTCAATCGCTGCGGGTGTTCACTTCTGCGGATCATCTTCACGTGCACCCCCTCCGAATGCAGCCTCGAGACGAAACCGAAGCTCTTGAGTTTTATTTTCTTTGCCCCTCGACGAGGAGTATTCCCCAGTTAGGGTAGACCGTCAGGCAAGAAGCCAAAAAAGAGGGCTGATGGCTCGGCGATTCTTACCCACTGCTCGGCAACGACCAGGCGCCGGAGAGGACTCCCTGAAAGTCAGCCTGGGATCATTTTGCCGAACTCCCCTTACCTGCAAATACTGTTCCGAAGGAAAGAACATGCAACTTGCTCAAGAATTGAAGACTTACGCTGAAATCGGGAGGCTGTCAAGCGGATTTGACGGTAGGAATTGCACTGTCAACGAAATTTTTCCATCTTAAGCCACGGAAGTCTGAATCGTATGAGAGCCTATTCAGTCCAACGGAGCTGAACAATGCCCTGTGGAAAAGTACCGCGGCCCGCTTCCGTCCTTCGGAAATTTCAGAACGAAACGATTCGCGTTTGCTGCGGGCTGATCAATTCGTAGACCAAACCCCGCCACCGTATCTTTCGTGTGACGAAAGAGTTCACAAAATTCAGCAGATAGAGGAAGGGGACGAACACCGTTAACAGAATGTAAATCCAGGCTTGCCCCATGATCTGGGAGCGCGCGGCAGGGAGGGCCTCGGTTACGCCGATGAGCCGGATGGAACTGCGGATGGAGGAAAGCAGAATGGGAAGAAAAGTCAGCGTGGCGATGTGGAAAGCGGGCCGCTGTTGGAGGAAGTCGCTCAAGATCATCATCGCGCCGAGCAGCAGCGTCAGGCAGTACAGAAGATGCGTGGCGGCCGCGGGCGCCCACACGCGATCCGCGTATACGCGGGTGATCAGGATTTGGCGGTTGGTGAATTCCAGCAACTCGTGGAAATCGGCCTGGGCGTAAGAAAGCGTCAAGCACTCCGGTATGAAAACAATCGAGCGATTGTTGCGCTCCAGCGCGCGCGTCAAGGAATAATCGTCGCTGACCGAATTTTTCCACTCGTCCAGGACACCCGCTTGTTCGAAGATGCTGCGGCGAATCGCAGTGCCGCCGCCCCAGCAGAAATTTCTCCCGGTCTCGTTAAGCATGGTGACCAGCGGCGCGTTCCAGGCGGCGAGGAACGCGGTGGGGAGATTGCTGCGATTGGGAATCAGCCAGCGCATGGTGGTTGTCGCGCCGATCCTTACGTCTCCCAGCGGCGCCACGAGGTTATGCAGCCAGTTTCTACCGGGACGCCCGTCGGAATCGGCGAAGACGAGCACTTCAAATTCCGGCGGCAGTTGTTCCACGGCCACGCGCAAGTTGTTCACCTTCTCGCTGCAGTCGTTCGGACTCCCCGCGATGATCACGTGGCCTTTTACTTTCGAACTCGCGGCTATCCGCTCGACGATGCTGCGCGCTGGATCCGAACCGGAGGCGAGAATGAAGAAAATGTCGTAGTTCTGGCGTTCGAATTCCGTTAGCGACAGGAGATTGCGCTCGAGGCCCGGCTCGATGCCTTTGCAGGGGCAAAGCACGGCCACGCGCGGCGAGTAGAATCCTGGATCCGCGTGCAGGCGACGCCGCACGTAGCCGAGCCACTGCAAAACCTGCCAGATGAGGTACGCTCCAAGGAGGATCTGCAAAAACGCCAGGAAATAAAATGCTGTTTCCATGTTCTCCGAGGATAGCAGAGGAACATTGCTCGCAGAGTGCCGTTCGAACGGTTAGAATCGCAGCGGTAAACGTCCGTTCTAAGGAGAACAAAAATGGCACAAGTGGATCCGGGAATGGTGACGTCAGGCCTCGAACTGCCCGGCTACCGGATTGTCAGGAATTTTGGCATCGTGCGTGGAATTATCGTGCGCTCGCGGAGCGTGATCGGGAATCTCGGCGCGGCGCTGCAGACCATCGTCGGCGGGAACATCACCATTCTCACGAATCTCTGCGAGAAGACGCGCGAAGATGCATTCGAACTGCTGTTGCAGCACGCCGGCGAACATGGCGCCAACGCCGTTATCGGAATGCGCTATGACACCACGGAAGTGATGCAAGGCGTCACCGAGGTGCTCGCCTATGGCACGGCCGTCCAGGTGGAGCGCATTTCCTAGCTGTTCCCCCAGACGTTCGCGGTTGGCCCCGGACCGATGGTAAAATCCCCGTCTCTCATGTTCTGCGCAAAATGCGGTGCTCAGGTTTCCGCGAACGGAAAATTCTGCTCCTCGTGTGGAGAAGCAGTCGATCCGGACACGGGCACGACTCTGCTTGGAAATGAAGCCAGCGTCGAGGGAGCAACGATTGCACCGTCAGCACCTGCTCCGCGAAGAATTCCGCCACAGCCTTCTTCCTTGCGAACTCCACGGACACCTCCGAGCAGCAATCCTATCTCGAGTTCAGACCCCATCGGCGGCGGCCGCTTTACGCCGGGACAGATCATCTCCGAACGCTACCGCGTTGTGGCACTGGCGGGCCGCGGAGGAATGGGCGAGGTGTACCGCGCCGAAGATTTAACCCTCGGCCAGGTCGTCGCATTGAAATTTCTTCCCGAGGCGCTCTCCCAGGATGCCGCTGCGCTCGCGAGGTTTCACGCGGAAGTGCGCACCGCGCGGCAAGTCTCTCATCCCAACGTCTGCCGCGTGTTTGACATCGGGGACGCCGACGGAACTCTTTTCCTGACAATGGAGTATGTCGATGGAGAAGATCTCGCTTCGGTGGTCCGCCGCATCGGCAGGCTTTCTCCGGACAAAGCCACGGAGATCGCGCGCCAAATCTGCGCGGGCCTCGCCGCGGCCCACGAGCGCGGCGTGATCCATCGCGACCTGAAGCCCGCAAACGTGATGCTCGATGGAGCCGGCAAAATTCGTGTCATGGACTTTGGCCTTGCCGGCGTTGCCGCGAGCATCAAGGGCGCGGATGTTCGCGCCGGGACGCCGGCCTACATGGCTCCGGAACAGCTAGCCGGCCGCGAAGTCAGCACGAAAAGCGATCTATATTCACTCGGCCTTATCCTCTACGAAATCCTGACGGGCAAGCGCGCCTTCGAGGCCTCCACAATCCCGGAATTGATGAAGCTGCGCGAACAAGGCACGATCACCAATCCTTCGACGCTGGTGCGCGATCTCGATCCCCTGATCGAGCGGGTGATCCTTCGTTGCCTGGAGACCGACCCGGAAAAACGTCCGGCCACGGCGTTGCAAGTCGCCGCCGCGCTCCCCGGTGGCGATCCTCTTGCCGCGGCCCTTGCCGCCGGCGAAACTCCTTCGCCTCAAATGGTCGCTGCCGCCGGAGAAAAAACGGGGCTCGCGCCGCGTGTGGCGGTCGCGTGTTTCGCCGCCGTAATCCTGGGGGTGGTTCTCTTCGTCGCCGTGGGCATCAAAGAAAATGGCCTTGAACGGATCCATCCGGAGAATTCGCCCGAGGTTCTCGCCAAAAAAGCCCGCGAAATCATTTCCAGCCTCGGCTATACGAGCCAACTCGTCGACAAGGCCGACGGCTTCACATACGACTACGATTTTCTTGCCTACCTCGAGAAAAATTCACCGCGTCCGCAGTGGGACCGTGTGCTTTCCGGCAAGCCGCCCGTCCTCCGCTACTGGTTCCGGCAAAGTCCTCGTGAACTGAGCCCCGACGGCTTTTGGTCCGCTTCCTACACGCCCGGAGTCGTTACTTTCTCCGATCCGCCAGCCATTCTCTCTGGCATGATCAATGTTCAACTCGACCCCGAGGGCCATCTACTCAATTTCCAGGCCATCCCTCCTGAAAAAGAAGAAAACCCTCAGCCCGCGCGGCCCGCTGACTGGCTTCCGCTGTTTAGCGCCTCGGGACTCGATGCCGGGCAGTTCCACTCCGTGGAATCATCCTGGGATTCGCTGGCCTCCGCCGACACGCGAGCAGCGTGGGAAGGCGTCTGGCCCGGCAGTGGGCGTCCTCTGCACGTTGAAGCCGCCTCTCGCCGCGGCAAGCCTGTCTTTTTCGCCGTCAGCGGCCCCTGGACAAAACCACCGCGCATGAACCTAGCCGCGCAGACCCGTGCGGACAAGACCAGCCAAGTCATGGGCCTCTTCATCGCGTTCGTCATCGTTGGTGGAAGTTTGTTCCTCGCCTATCGCAACTATTCGCGAGGCAAGGGCGACCGCCAGGGCGCTCTGCGGCTCGCTTCTTTGGTGTTTGCAGTTGAGCTCTCCATTTGCCTGTTTCGTTCCCATTTTGTTCTGACGTTTGACACCATCGGAATCCTGATCTTTGCCACGAGTACGGCCCTTTTTGTTTCTGCTTTCATCTGGGTGCTCTATCTCGCACTCGAACCGTATGTGCGCCGCAACTGGCCGCAGACGATCATCTCCTGGACCCGCTTGATCAGTGGACGTTTGCGCGATCCGCTGGTCGGACGCGACCTTCTCTTTGGCGTGCTGCTCGGCATCTGCTGGATCTTTGTCTTGGCCGTTGGCGGCTTCTTTCTCATCCGGGCGGGAGCTAGTCCTCAACTTGGAAATACGGAGTTCCTCGAGGGATTCCCCGAGTCGGTCGCCATCGGACTCGTCAATATCGTCGGCTCAATTCGGACCACGCTGATCTTTTTTTTCCTTGTTGTTCTTTTGCGTGTGGTGGTCAAGAATCGCTGGGTGGCCGCGGTTTTATTTGCCCTGCTTTTTACCGTGCCGAAGGTTCTGGGCAGCGATCATCCCATGATTGAAACTCCTGTTTGGTTCACCGTTTACGGCATCGCGGCCTTCGCGGTTGTCCGCTTTGGCTTGATCACTCTCGCAATGGGCGTGCTCACCGTCGACGTTCTCATCAACGTGCCGATGACCGTGGATTTCTCCTATTGGTTTGCCGGCCGGTCCCTCTGCGTAGTGCTCGGTTTCGTGCTGGTTGCCGCGTGGGGTTTTTATACTTCCCTCGCAGGTCAGCGTCTGTGGAAGGGCGACCTCTTCGAATAGGCGGATTCCCTTCGCCGTCCTTAGTGGACTCGTCCGCCTCGAAGCTGCTCCGTTACGGCCGCCGCCAACTCTTCGATTCCCGTCAGCGCGCGGCTGGCCGCCAGCCGCGCATTTTCGATGAATGACGAATCCAGCAGAAAAGCGCAGCGGTCGACAAAGGGATGGTCCGCCGCTTCAAAGGGCTTGCGAGTGCGCCGTTTCGCCGCGGCACGTGTCAGCAACTCTTCATACATTTGCAGGTCCCGTTGAAAATCGAGCGCGTCGCCAGCGGTCCAGCTCTGCCGCCGCGTCAGTGACGCCAGAAATTTTCTGCGGAACGCCGTGGCATCCCGCCGCAGCATGGGACGCGGTTTGGACTTGCCCGCGAGCTGCGGCTCGTTGCATACAATCGCCAGCGTCCGTACGGTCAAAGCCAGCAGCGCCTCCCGCTGCAATAGCGCCAGAAGATCGCGGTAGAGCGAAGCATGAACCTGCAGCGCATAGCGGCCGTTCTCTACCACGTAGGAATCCACAAACCGTGGCACCACGCGCTCCCGCAGCAGCGCCTCCGAAACTCGCTGAGCGAGTTCCGCCGGCGCATCGATCGCGTTTTGTTTTTCGCGCGGCATGTTCCAGGAAACATGTTAGCAGGAGTTTGTTTCCCGGCTTCCAGCGTTGCCTGAAATGAAAAAGGCCCCCGGTCATTTCGGGGGCCTGCTAAAAACCTTCTGTGTAGGGGCACGATATATCGCGCCCCTGCATCAGAGATCATACGCTGTCTTAGTGAATCGCCCGCGGGCTATCCGGGCCAACGCGCTTCGGCTTTGGCTCAGGCTGCGGAATGATCGGCGGCGTCACCGCCTCCTTCTGGAGCGCGTGCTCCAGGACTTCGTCCAGCGTGTGCACGTAAGTGATTTTAATGTCCCCGAGAATCTCCGGAGTGAGATCCGCAACGACATTCGGCTCGTTGTCTGCAGGCAGCAGGACGTGCGTAATTCCCGCGCGCTTCGCTCCCAGCACTTTTTCCTTCACGCCGCCGATGGGCAGGACCACGCCCGAGAGCGTCATCTCGCCGGTCATCGCCAGGCGGTCCTTCACCGAACGCCCGCTAAGCAAGCTCACCAGCGCGGTTACCATCGCCGCACCGGCGGACGGTCCGTCCTTCGGCACCGCGCCCGACGGCACATGGATGTGAATGTCCTGCTTGCGGAAGAAGTCCGGGTCGATGCCGTAGCGCTCGCCATTCGCGCGCGTCCAGGTCAGCGCCGCGGTCATTGATTCTTGCATGACTTCGCCGAGATGCCCGGTCATGGTGAACTGCTTGCCGCCTCGCATGCGCGTGGCCTCGATGAAGATGATGTCGCCTCCCACCGGCGTCCAGACCAGTCCGACGGCAACGCCGGGCCTCTTGACGCGTTCCTCGACTTCCTTCTCCGTGCGGAACTTCGGCACGCCCAGGAACTCGCGAACCACTTCCGGTGTCACCACCATCTTTTCCATCTTGCCTTCGGCGATGCGCCGCGCCTGTTTGCGCGTGATCGTCGCGATCTCGCGCTCCAGGTTGCGCACACCCGCTTCCCGCGTGAAGCTGTGGATGATTTCCCGCAGCCCCTCGTCGGTGAATTCGATCTGCTCCCCCGCTTTTATGCCGTTCTCGGCGGTCTGCTTGGGGATCAGGTACTTGTGCGCGATGTGCAGCTTCTCCTCGCCCGTATAGCCGGGCAATTCGATGACCTCCATGCGGTCCCGCAGCGGTTCGGGGATGGGATCCATCCAGTTCGCCGTGGCGATGAACAGCACCTTTGAGAGATCGAACGGCACATCCAGATAGTGATCGCGGAACGCGTTGTTTTGCTCCGGGTCGAGAACTTCCATCAACGCCGATGACGGATCGCCGCGGAAATCGCGGCCGAGCTTGTCCACCTCGTCCAGCATCATGACCGGGTCGTTCGTTTCCCCGCGCTTCAGTCCCTGGATAATTTGTCCGGGCAACGCGCCGATGTACGTCCGCCGGTGGCCGCGGATTTCCGCTTCGTCGTGCATGCCGCCAAGAGCGATGCGCACGAACTTGCGCCCCAGCGAACGCGCGATCGACTTGCCAAGCGAAGTCTTGCCCACGCCTGGAGGTCCGATGAAGCAAAGGATCGGCCCCTTCATCCCTGGCTGAAGTTTCTTCACCGCCAGGTAATCGAGGATGCGCTCCTTCACCTTCTGCAGATCGTAGTGATCTTCGTCGAGAATCTCGTGCGCCTTGGCAATGTCGATTTCCGCGCTGCCCGAGGACTTGCTCCACGGCAGCGAAGCCATCCATTCGAGATAAGTTCGCGAAACCATGTACTCCGCGGAAGCCGGCGTCATTTTCGACAGCCGCTTCAGTTCCCGGTCGCACTCTTTCTTGGCTTCGGCGGACATCGCCGCTTCTTCCACTTTCTTGCGAAGCTCGTCGATCTCCTGCATGGAGTCGTCGGATTCGCCCAATTCCTTCTGGATCGCCTTCATCTGTTCGCGCAGCAGGTACTCGCGCTGGTTCTGGCTCACCTGTTCCTGCACCTGCTCGTGGATTTTCGAGCGCAGCTCCAGGACTTCGAGCTCCTTCGATAGTTCACGGATCAGCGTTTCCAGCCGCTTGCGCACGCTGGACGTCTCGATCAATTCCTGGCGCAGCAGCGTCGAAAGCGACGGTAAAGTGCCGGCGATGAAATCCGTGAGGCGGCCCGGATGATCGATGTTCATGGCTGCGGATTGCAAATCGTCGGAAAGCTGCGGCGAGTGGCTCACCACGTCGCGGAAAAGATCCTGCGCATTGCGCTGCAGCGCTTCCAGCTCCGTATCCGCTTCGCCGATGATGTCCGGCTCCGATTGCACGCGGGCTTGCAGAAATGGACGTATGCCGATCAATTCGAGCACTTGAATGCGCTGCAAACCTTCCAGAAAAATGACCACGTTGCCATTCGGCATTTTTACGGTCTTATGCACCTTGGCGAGCGTTCCGAGTTTATGGAGGTCGGCGGCCGCGGGATCCTCGACTCGCGGATCGAGCTGCGCGACCACTCCCAGCAGCTTCTCGTCGCCATGCAGACTATTCACTAACGCCAGAGAACTCTCTCGTCCAACGGTCAAAGGCAGGACAGCGCCCGGAAACAGGACGGTGTCACGAACCGGCAGGATGGGAAGAACCTCTGGCACGACAAATTTTTTCTCAGCCATGTATCCCCCTGGTCACCCACGCAGCTCGAAAGGAGCCGCGGGATACGATTTTAGATGCAAGCGTGCGAAAAAGGGTGCGCAAAAGTATAAAAGTTGCTAGCACAAAATCTTAGCATTACACGCTCATATTCTACCAAAACCTCTGTCCGCTTGCAAAATGATATCTAACACCTTTGTGTTCAACAAATTACGGCTCCAACGAGGTGGCCGAGTCCGCCGGATGCCGCTCTCTTACTATCGGCCGTTGGCTCAATCACTTGACGCCTTTCGCTCCTTCAAAGCAAAGTTCCTCCTGACGTACTCCACTGCTTCCTCGTGGGTCCTGACCTGCCCGTCCAGTTGGGCGTCCTCCAGGGAACGAAGAATCTCAGCAAATAGGGGGCCGGGCCGGAACCCCATTGCCAGGAGGTCGTCGCCCGTCAGCAGTCGATCCGGGCGGACCTGCTCGGGAGGGGTCACCTCCAGGAAGCGCTTGACGAACTCGTAGGATTCCAGGTGCCGGTGGCTGGAAAGGCAGTCGAGCCGGTGCAGCACCAGGTGCTCCTCAAAGCGCGGGAGGCGCACAAATTTCTTGAGCGTGGAGGCGCGCATCTCCTCGACCGCCGCGAACTTCATGTGATTGTCCACCAGCGCGAGGATCTGTTCAGTGTCCTCGTTGGAGAAGCGCAATCGCCTGCAGATGGCCTCGGCCATGCGCACGCCTACTTCGACGTGATTGTTGAACCGAATGCGGTCCCCCGTCTCCGCGGCGGATTGGAACGTCGGCGGCTTGCCGACGTCGTGAAGAAGAACGCCCCAGGCCAGAGTTGGGGATGCGTTCGCAGGAAGCCCCTCAAGCATCATGCGCGTGTGAATCCACACGTCTCCTTCGGGATGATACTGCGGAGGTTGCTCGACCCCTTTCATCGCCCCGATTTCCGGAAGGACTTGCTGAAGCAGCCAGGTTTCATCCAGCAATTCGAATGCTGGCCGTGCCGCACCCTCGGTGAGCATTTTTGTAAGTTCTTCGCGGAGGCGTTCCGGGGAAACTTGGTGGATTTCGGCCACGTGGCGGCGAATGGCGCGAAACGTTTCGGCCTCGATTTCGAATCCGAATCGCGCGGCGAACCGCACCGCACGCATCATGCGGAGTTTGTCTTCCGTGAAACGGCGGTCGGGCTCGCCGATGGCGCGAATGAGTTTCGCCGCGAGGTCCGCCTGTCCGCCGACGTAATCGAGCACTTCTCCCGTGTCGTGGCGCATCAGCAAGCCGTTGATGGTAAAGTCGCGGCGCTGCACGTCTTCTTGTGGCGTCTTCGAATAGACGACACTATCCGGGTGGCGGCCATCGCTGTAGCCCACATCCGAGCGGAACGTGGCCACTTCAACTTTCAGGCCGTCACGCGGAATCAAGATCACTCCGAACTTCGCGCCGACCGCGATGCTCTCGGGGAACAGGCTCACCACTTGTTCCGGCGTGGCATCGGTGGTCAGATCGTAATCGGCAGGCTCGCGGCCGAGAAGCAAGTCGCGCACACATCCGCCCACAAGCAGCGCCTGATAACCGTTGCGGCGTAGCGTGTCGCAGATGGAGTTGGCCATCTCGCGGGCTCTCATGCTCCGATTATGCGGCAATTCGCGCTGTAGCTCACCCTTTTAGGGATGAGGTTTTTCCTATGCCCATGCTGGATAGAATCGTAGGCTGATTTATCTGCTGCGAAAGACGAGGCAGGTGATGTCGTCCGACTGGCGTGTGGCGCCGACAAATTCATCCACACGCTTCATCAGGAACTTGAGCGATTGCTGAGCATCCCAGTCCGGCAAGTTGCGAATGGCGCTGAGCCAGCGCTCATTTCCGAATTCTTCTCCTGATTCATTGAAAGCCTCGACAACGCCATCGGTGAAAAAAATCAGGGCGTCGCCCGGTCTGAGCTCAAGCGAGGCAGTTTCGTAATTACGGTCCAGACGAATGCCGAGCGGCAGGCCGCCGACTTCCAGCGTTTCAATCGCGCCGTTCGTGTGGCGGAGAACCGGCGCGTTATGCCCGGCATTGACATAAACCAGCCTCCGCGTCGCCGGGTTGTATTCCGAAAGGACCGCGGTCGTGAAACGCAGGCCATTCAGGCTGTGCGCGCAAGCATAACGATTCAGCCGCGCCACGAGATCCGCAAGCGGAGCATTCTCTCCTGCGATAGTTCGCAAGCTTGCTTGCAGGGTTGCCATCAGTAGAGCGGCAGGGACGCTCTTCCCCGCGACATCGGCGATTACCACCATCAGCTTCTCTCGATCCTCGGGATTGGGATAGAACGCATCGTAATAATCGCCCGCGACGGAATTCTGTGGACGTGTGGCGAACGCGATGTTCGCACCCGCGACTTCCGGCGGTTGGGAAGGGACCAGCCAGGTTTGAATCTCGCGTGCAATTTCAAGGTCGCGCTTCATCGTGACTTTGTCCGCCAATTCCAGCGAGAGCAGGAGCAGAAAGGCCAGGGCGGCGACAAATTCGAAATTTACGTCAAACGCAAAATTGTTTCCGAAGCGAAACTTGACTCCGGACATCACGAGCAACACCAGCGACACAAGCAGCAGGACCCGCCGCGCCGGAGTCATCTTCATCAACATCGACCAGAAGAGCGTCTTGGCAATCCGGAACCAGCGCCGGACGCCGTGATGGCCTTGCAGCTCTTCCGCGTCCGACTCCTTCATGTAGAAGCCGTAGGAGGCGCGCGCATCGGCGGTGAAGTGCGACCACAATTCATCAATCTGGCGGCCCTCACTGATGCGCTGCCAGAAATGGCGCAGGCGATCCATCCCGTGGAGCTGAGGAGGTGGAGAAGAGATACCGGGAGTTGAGGGCGCGCTCATGGATGCTCTTTCACGGAAGGTAAAGTATAGGACATCCGGCTGCGATTCGCTGAGAGTTACGAATCGTCGCGATCGTGCCCGGTTTCATCGTGGCGGAGCGAACCGCCAAATTGCACTTTGCCGAAACCAAATCGGTCGCGGAGACGGTCGGTGGCGTAGGTGAGTTTTTCCAGTTTGGCGCGGCGCTCCGCGTCCAGCAGATCGAGTTGTTCGCTGCCGTGAGTGAGGCCGCTTAGGCTGACTCCGAGCAGCCGGACTTTTCTTTTCACGTCCCGATGGATTCGAAAGAGTTCTTGAAATACGGCAAAAATATCAGAATCGAGCCGCGTGGGTTCCGCCAGCGTTTTGGAGCGCGTGTGCGTTTCGAATCCGGCGTAACGAATCGTCAGCGTGAGTGTTCGCGTGGCCAGGCCGGCTTCGCGCAGGCGTTTGCAAGCTTTCTGCGAAAGATGGCTGAGCATGGAGGATAGGGCCTCGACGTCGCCGGTGTCTTCGCCGAAAGTGTGATTGTGCGAGATTGATTTCGGCTCCGCGTCAATAACAAATTCGTAGGAATCGCCGCCGCGCGACTTGCGATAGAGCGCCGTTCCCCACTGGCCGAAAATGCTTTCCAGTTTTTCCTGTGGCATGGCTGCGATTTG
>Ga0209488_10002277_pt1 | contig 15862 bp, 22 predicted proteins | sample Rivendell_Oct201_8_FD_188349 | JGI IMG/M metagenome (GOLD analysis project Ga0209488, IMG submission 188349) | Vadose zone soil microbial communities from the Eel River Critical Zone Observatory, Northern California, USA -... | ecosystem: Environmental > Terrestrial > Soil > Vadose zone >... | reverse complement strand
GGGAAGCTCGCGGGCTTCATGTTCGACCGGCACCGCATCATCGTCACGCCGATCGCGCACCCCGAGTTCAACTGCCTGCGAATCACGCCGAACGTCTACACGACGCTGGCGGAGGTCGACCGCTTTGCGGACGTGATGGAGGACGTCCTCCGCAAAGGACTGCCGACGTCCTAAGGCAGCAGCGCGACGATGCGCAGCGGCCCGCCGCTGCCCCCGGTAATCTTCATCGGCAGCGCGATGACGAATGCGCCCGTCAGCGGCAGGTCCTCCATGTGGGCCACGTTCTCGAATGCCGGGATGTTCGCCGCGAAGAGACGGCGGTGCACCCCGTAGTTCTTCGTCTGGCCGTAATCGATGCTCGGCGTATCGATCCCCACCGCGCCCACCCTGCGCCGCGCCAGCTCGCGCGCGGCATCGAGGCTCAGACCCGGGAAGTGCAGCTCCGGGACGGCGGCTGCGCCTGTTCTCGTGGTGCCGAGATAGCGAGCGCGATCGGGCCAACGCGTTCCCCAGCCGGTCCGGATCAGGACGATCGACCCCTCCGGGATCGCGCCGTGTGCGCTCTCCCAATTTCTGATATCGGAGGGCAGCAGGCGATAATCCCTATTCGAATCCGCCTCATGACTCACGTCGATAACGACTGCGGCTCCAATAAGCTGCGCGAGGGGGATCTGATCGGTGGAATGCTTGCCCTGGCCAAAATGGACCGGCGCATCGAGGTGCGTGCCACCGTGCTCGGCGGCAGCGAAGTTATTGGCGGCGTAGTACCAGCCACCGGGCATGCGCTGCGCCGAGACGACCGTAAGACGAAAGGGCTGAGCGGTCGGCCAGTAGATGGTGGTCGAGTCGAAGTCGTACGTGAGGTCAATCCAGCGGCCTGCCCCGAGGCGGTCAGCGATGGATGGCTGGCTGCATGCCGCGAGCACGAGGAGCGCAGGGACAATCGCCAGACGTCGCATGGTTTCTCCTTAGTAAGCATGTTGAGTTGCAACCACAGCGGAGATTGTTAACGTTGCGAGTCATGAAATCAATCCTCTGGCTGGTTCCGCTCTGCATCCTCGTCGCGTGCGGCTCCGATAAGTCGAGCCAGACGGTGAATCGCGACACGCTCACCGAGCGTCAGAAGGACAGCATCCTCGCGAACTCGAAGATCCCCAACGCGCGGGCCGTGGGACGTGCGATGAACGCCGCCGACTCGATGAGCGCGCGGATCCGGGCCAGTGACACCGTCGCGAGGGATACCACGGAGTTCTAATGCGCGCCGTGATGTGCGGCGTAGTGCTCGTGGTCGCCGCGTGTGGACCTCCCAAACCCTGCTCCGGCCATCAGTTCGATCGCCTGCGCCGTTATTCCCTTCCCTACGCCGGCCACTGGGTGGTCGCGCGTGGCGACACGCTGACGTTCCCCGCTGCCCCTGGCATGAGTGATCGCTTCCGCCTTGGCGAGATCACGCTCGACACCGCGACCGTGGTCGTCGGCCGCGACTGCATGTTTCGCGGGCAAATCGTGTTTCGCGCCCCGCGCGCCGACACGCTCGCGGTGACCTGGTTCGGCCAGCCCGAGCAGGCCATCGTCAGCGGCTGGCCTGCGGACCTCGGCCCGTTTGCGGGTCTCTCGCTCGCCTGGGCCGGCCGCGACTCGCTCAGCGGGGCGATTCTGCTGGACTCCAAGCTGGGCGTCCAGGCACGTCCCGGCATGACCGCGCGGTTCGTTGCGGGACGGTCCCAGCGGTTATCTTCCGCCCCATGAGAGGCTTCTTCGTCAGACTGCTGATCACCGCGCTCGGCCTGTGGGTCGCCGATCAGCTCCTTCCCGGCATCGGATTCGACAGCACCGGTGCCCTGATCGTGTCGGCGCTGCTGCTCGGCGTGGTCAACGCTGTCATTCGCCCCATCATCCTCATCCTCACCCTGCCGCTGACCGTGCTGACGCTCGGGCTCTTCATCCTGATCGTCAACGGCATCTCGCTGGCACTCGACGCCTGGCTCGTCCCGGGGTTTCATATCGCGGGACTGTGGTCGGCGACGGTGGGCGCCATCATCGTCGGCCTGACGAGCTGGGCCGCGTCGGCGTTTATCGGCGGGACGGGACGGATCGAGCGCTTGAAACGGGTGGAGGTTACCGGCCGCCAGATCGATGGATAGGGCGTTCGCGCTCGCGGGCGCTGTTTCGGCATTCATCGCAGTGGCGGCAGGAGCGTTCGGCGCTCATGCCCTGCGCGCCCGCCTCCCGCCCGACCTCCTCGCCGTGTTCGAGACCGGCGCGCGATATCAGATGTACCACGCATTGGCATTGCTCGCCGTCGCCTGGGGCGCCACACGATGGCCGGGCGTCCCCGTTCGTGCGGCGGGCTGGCTGTTCATCGGCGGTACCCTCCTCTTCTCCGGAAGCTTGTACCTCTTGGCTCTCACTGGGACGCGCTGGCTTGGCGCCATCACCCCGATCGGCGGACTGCTGTTTCTCGCCGGCTGGGCGGCCCTGGCCATCGCTTTCGCGAAAGGGTGAGATGCTCGACGTAGAGACTCCAGCCCTTCTGCTCTCTCGCGACGTGATGGAGCGGAACCTCAGTCACATGGCCGGCCGCGCCAAGAAGCTCGGCGTCGCGCTGCGGCCGCACATCAAGACCCACAAGTGTCTGGAGCTGGGACGCCGCCAGCTGGCGCTGGGAGCCCAGGGGATCACCGTCTCCACGCTGTTCGAGGCGCAGGCGTTCGCGCGCGGTGGCTTCACCGACCTCACGTGGGCGTTCCCGCTCGATCTGTCACACGTTCCGCACGTCCAGCGCATTGCCCGGGATGGCGTCACGCTGCGCGTGATTCTCGACGATCTCGACACCGCGAAGGCGATGGCCGGCAGCGGCCTGCATGTGTGGCTCAAGGTCGACTGCGGCTATCACCGGGCCGGCGTGGACCCATCATCCCGCTACGCGCTCGAGGTTGCCCGCGAGCTGGGAGCGGAGCACGGCCTCACGTTTGACGGGATTCTCAGCCACTCAGGTCATGCGTACCACACCCGCAACAAGGATGAAGCCGCGCAGATCGCCGAGCAGGAACGTCAGGTGATGGCATGGTTTGCGGAGTTGCTGCGCAAGGACGGCCTGCCGGTCCGGGCCGTCAGCGTGGGCTCGACCCCCGCGATGGCGGCCGTAAAAGACTTGACCGGCGTCACAGAAGCCAGGCCGGGGAACTACATCTTCTATGACCGGACCATGGTCCTGATCGGGTGTTGCGACCAGCGCGATGTCGCCGTTTCGGTGCTCGCGACGGTGATATCGCACCAGCCGGGCGCATCGCACTTCGTCGTCGATGCCGGTGCGTTATCGCTCTCGAAGGATCTGGGACCGACGCATCTGGGACTCGAGCCGGCATTCGGCGCGGTCAAGGATCATCCGGAGCTCACGGTCGCCTCGGTCTCGCAGGAGCACGGCGTGATCCGCGCAGCGGCGCCCGCGGCGATCGAAGGGAAGTTCAAGGTGGGACAACAGGTCGAGATCATTCCCAATCACTCCTGTCTCACCGAAGCGCACTTCGACGAATACGTCGTGATTGAAGGAGGTCGCATTATGGATCGCTGGCACATCGAGCGTGGCCGATGACTTGGTTGCGTCATTTCTTCGTCGCGCTCATCCCACTGGTGGTCGGATTTGGGACGAGTCTCGCCTTTGCACTGAGTCAGGACAAATGCGGCCGTCTGGTGGGCCCGCTGTTCGCCCCCAAGTGTCATTGGATACAGCTCGAATATCAGCTCGGTTTTCAGATGGGTGGGACGTTGTTAGGCTGTCTCATCGCCGCGGTGCTCGGCGCGTCGCTGGAACGGCGCAGCCGGCGAGCCGCGGAACGCGCGCACATCAACCAGGGAGTGTCCGCATGAAGTCGCTGATCACGCCCGTTCTCCTCTTGGGCCTCGCAGGATCTCTCGCAGCACAGGATTCGACCGCTCGTCCCGCCGCGCCGCCGGCCCCCGCCAGCAACGTGAATGTCGAAGCTGTCCTGGCCCGCACGCTCGTCGACCGTGCGCCTCAGGATACCGGCTCCGCTTTCCCCGATAGCGTCGGGACCGTCGTGCTGTGGATGCGCGTGACGGGAGCCAACGGCCAGACGCTTCACCACGTCTGGTTTCACGGCGACGACCAGGTGGGCGATGTGTCGCTGACGATCAGCGGATCGCCGTGGAGGTCATGGAGCAGAAAGACAATCCCGGCCGACGCGAAAGGCGCGTGGCACGTCGAGATTCGCGATGAAACCGGAGCAGTGCTGAAGAGACTTGATTTTACGGTCGGGCAATAAAAGGTGTTATTGTAGGCGCTCATGGATCTCGTCGCACAGATCGTCACCGATCTAAAAGTAGAGCCCGGCCAGGCGGAGAAGGGGATCGGCGCCATTCTGATGGCGATGCGCATGACCGTCGACAAGCCGACCTTCGAGAAGGTGCGCATCGCGGTCCCGAACCTCGACAGCTACATGGGCCGCGCGCTGATGAGTGGCGCGCGCACGGGGGAGATGATCGGCCTGGCTGGTCCCGGCGCGCTGATGGCCGGTCTCTCCGCCGCCGGATTTCGCACCGATGACGTCCCGCGGCTGGGCCAGATCGTGCTGGAGCACATCCGGACCACCGTCGGCAACGAGGCAATCGAGAAGTTCCTGGCGGGCGCGCCGGCCCTGAAGAGCTGACCGCTAGAGCCGCATCTTTTTCAACAGCGATCCGAAGCGGGATTCGTTGCGCAGCGAATCGAAGATGGGATTGACCTTGAGGTAGGCGAGCCATCCCCGCCGGTCGTCGAACGCACGGTCACACCAATCGAGTGCCGTCTCCACGTTCCCCAACCCGATATGCAGGATCGCGAAGGCGACCGGGGACACATAGGAGCTGCGCGCCGCGACCTCGAGTTCTGCGAGATAGCGTGCGGGCTCGTCACGCTGGCCGGTGCGTGCCAACGCCCAACCGAGCGTGGCCTTCGTGTACGCCCCTGCCCCGGGCAGCGTCAGCGCCTCGCGCAGCACGCGCTCGGCTTCCGCGATCTCCCCTTGCAGCGCCAACGTGCTGCCCAGCATCCGATAGCTCTCGACCGCAATCGGATTCATCTCGATAGCGCGCGACAGGTGGTCGCGGGCTTGATCGTAGCGCCGCGCGTAATGGTAGACCCACCCGACAGCCCGCCGGATCGACACCGACGGCGGATCGAGCTCCAACGCGGTGTGGGCCTCGAGCAGCGCCTCGTCGTGTTGCCCACGGGCCGTGAGCAGGAATGCGAACCATTGATGCGCGCTGGCGTATCGCGGATTCAGCGCGATGGCGCGGCGAAATTCCCGTTCTGCCTCCTCCCATTGCCAGTCGTACACGAACAACGTCCACGCCAGCGACGCGTGGGCGCTTGGCACGGATTCATCGAGGGCCAAGGCTTTGCGTGCGTACGCCTTGGCGCGTTCGTACGATTCGTCGACCGGAATGGAGCGATAGTCCACGTCGAGCGAATAGGAATCGGCGAGTCCCGCGTAGGCGGGCGCGTAGCTCGGATCCTCCGCGATCGCCTGCTCGAAATAGCGGATCGCCGCGACGACGCCCTCCTGGGTGCGCTTGTTCCACTCATAGCGGCCTTTGAGATACAACCCGTAGGCCTGGATGTTTTCGGTATAGCGCCGCGGCACATGCTCGGACAGATCGGCGAACATGGTCGCGCGCAGCGTATTGACGATCGTGGCGGCGATCTCGTCCTGAATCTGGAACACATCGACCAGCTGCCGGTCGTAGCGCTGCGACCAGAGCAGCCGGCCATCATCCGTCGACGTCAGCTGCGCGGTGATCCGCAAGCGATCACCGGCCTTCCGCACTGTGCCCTCCAGCACGACCGAAGCTCCGAGCAGCGCCCCGACCGCGCGGACGTCGAGCGGTTTGCCTTTCAGCGCAAACACAGACGTGCGCGACGCCAAGCGGAGGCCGGCGATCTTGGCGAGGGCGTCGATCAACTCGTCGGTGATGCCGTCGCTCAAATACTCGTTGTCGGGATCCGGGCTGGCGTTGACGAACGGAAGCACCGCGATCGAGCGTGTCGTGGCCGGCGTCCACGTCATGCCAGGCGCGTCGGGAGCCGCCAGGGCGGCGACGAAGTCCGCGGCGCTGGCATACCGCTGGTTGGGATCCTTTTCGAGCGCGTGGGCGACGGCGCGTTCCATGGCGAGGGGCACCTCCGGCCGGAGCCCGCGGAGCGGGCGTGGCGACTCGGTCACCTGTTTCGCCATGACGGCCCGCGGACCGCCACCATGGAACGGCGGATCGCCCGCGAGCATCTCGTAGACGACGCACGCAAGGCTGTAGACGTCCGTCGCGGTGCCGAGCTCCGCCTCACCGCTCGCCTGCTCCGGGCTCATGTACTCCGGTGTCCCAACCGCGAGGCCGATTTCGGTGACTTGCGGCTCGTCATCGCAACAGGCTCGGGCGACGCCGAAGTCGGCGAGCACCGCGTGGCCGTCGGCGAACAGGATGTTCTCGGGTTTCACATCGCGATGCACGAAGCCGTTGCGATGCGCGAAGTCGAGGCCGGCGCCGATCTCCTGTGCGATCCGCAGCGCCTCCTTGAGCGGCAGCTGGCGTGCCTCCGTCAGTCGGTCGCGCAACGAGCCGCCCGGGATGTGCGGCTGCACGTAATAGAGGAATCCCCCGGCTTGGCCGGAATCGATGAGCGGGACGATGTGGGGATGCGAAAGCCGCGCGGCGATGCCGATCTCACGCAGAAATCGCTCGGTCCCCAGCGACGCGGTGATCTCCGGCCGCAATACCTTGATCGCGACCTTGCGGCCGTGTTTTTTCTCTTCGGCGAGATAGACCGTCGCCATCCCGCCGCGCCCGAGTTCGCGCTCGACCATGTAGCGATCGGCGAGTGCGGTCACGATCGGCGAGGGAACGCGCTCCGGAGTAGGCACGGAGCGAAAAGCTAAGGGATTTGCGGTGAGCCGCTCAATGCCCTGCCGTGCGTCTTCCATCCCAACGCGAGCAACAACAACACCGCGCCGGCGGTGATACCCATGTCTGCGACGTTAAAGGTCCAGAATCGCACGTGCTTGACACCCACATCGATGAAGTCGACGACACCCGCCGACGATCGGATCCGATCCACGAGGTTCCCCAATGCACCGCCGGCGACGAGCGCGACGCCGATCAGCCGCAGCCGCTCCGAGGACCGCGTGCGGTGGTACAACAATCCGAGGACGAGGAGTGCGGCGATCGTCAGCGCCGAGAGGACCACTCGGCGCGATTGCCCGCCGACCTGCAGTCCCATCGCAGCATTCGTGTTGTAGGACAACGTGAACCGCACCACTTCACCCACGACCGGTTTCGGCTCGCCGACGGCGAGGCGGTGCTCGACGGCGCGCTTGGTTGCGCAATCGGTGAAGAGTAGCGTGAGCGCGAGGGGCCAGAACCAGCGGGCCTTGCTCGTCACGCGCCGCCCAATGCGCGGAAGACCCAGCGGGTCAGCACGATCCCCAACACGAGCAGTCCGAGTACCATAGCAAGCACGCCACAGACTACGAGCAAGACGAACGAGCGGTCCGCCCGTTCCGCCTGCCGAGGGGTCGCCAGGTGCCGCTCCAGCAGCGCGACGTTTCGAAGATTGGCTTTCCATGCGAAGTCGAAGATATCCCCGATTAGCGGAACGGCGCCGACGACTGCGTCGAGCGCCACATTGCCTGCAATCCGAATTACCGTAGCGCGCGAGGCGCCCAGACGGATCGCTTCTACCAGGATCCAGCCAGCAAGAACGGCGCCAGCGGCATCACCGGCGCCGGGAATCAGTCCAAGGATTGGATCGAGACCGAATCGCAGGTTGGTGCCGGGCACGCGAATCCCGGCATCCAACCAGTAGGCGAATTTCGAGACGGCGTCGAAACTAGGCGACGACGTCCGACGCGCGGCGGCCGACGAATCTCCGGTGCTCACGCGCCGGCGAGACGTCGATGATCAACGCGATGACCAGCCCAACGATCGTCCACAGCGACCACACCCCACCGAACCAGTGTAAGACCACCGTATACCAGAGCAGCGTCGTTGGCAAGAAGACGAAGCCCAGAATGGGCCATAACGAAGACGTGAATAACCCGTCAAACCACGTCGTCGAGATCCACAGCAGCACGATGGCGATGCGTGGTGCGAGCAGGGCAAGCAGCGCCAACAACAGTGGCATGACGGTCCCTTGGTCCGACTACCGCGATCCGAAACGGGTGGCTTCGTCCGGGTAGATAGCAATTTCTATGCGCCGGTTCCACTGCCTGCCGGCATCGGTGTCGTTCGTCGCGATCGGCTCCGCGTCCCCCCGACCCAACGCCGTCATCCGCGCGCGATTCACGCCGAGCTGCTCCAGGAAACTCGCCAGTGCCTGCGCACGACGCTCCGAGAGACTTTGATTCCGGTCGGTCCCGCCCTGGGTGTCGGTATGGCCGACGATCATGAGGCGCGTGTTCGGATACTTCTCGAGGCTCGTCGCCAGACGACGCAGATTGTCACGGCTCGCCGCGGTCAGCTCGTCGGAATCCTGGGAAAAGAGCATCCCTTCGGGAAGCGTCACCACGATACCGGGGCCAAGGCGTTGCACGACTCCGCCCGGGAGCTCGAATGCCAGCTCCTGGGCCTGTTTATCCATCTGGCGCGCGATGACCGTCGCGGCCGGCCCGCTGGCCGCGGCCCCCATGATCGCGTCACGAGCCGTGGCACCGGTTGCTTTGCCGACTGGCGCCGCGTTGACCGTGACGGCGCTCGACGTCTGTTCAGTTCGTTTGGTACAACCCACCAACAACGGCATAACTGCCGCGCACACGAATGTGCCCGCCATAATGCGTCGCATGACACCCCTCCCCGATTTAGGGCATGAATCTGGTTTTTGAGAAAAATCATGGGTCAGTGGTACAGCGGGAATCAGCCGAAGGGGCGGAGGGGGTTAGTCCGGTAGTGGGAGTACTGGGGCGGGAGGACTCGAACCTCCAACTTCCCGGTTAACAGCCGGGCGGTCTGCCAGTTGACCTACACCCCAAAGGAGAAACCAAGTTGCACGACACTTCCTAGTACTTCAAGCCTGCCTTCTCCGCGAAGCTCTTGACGGCGTCCTGCTCCTCCGTGCTGAGCTTTTCGGGCAGTGTCACGTGCGTTTCGACGTACATGTCCCCGCGTCGTCCGTTCTTCTCGATGCCATGACCGGGAATTCGAAACTTCTGTCCGTGTTGCGTGCCGGGTGGAATGCGCAGCACGACACGCTTGTCATCGAGCGTCTTGACCTTGATGCGGGATCCGAGCAATGCCTGCGCCAGATTGATCGGAACCACGCCGATGAGATCCAGGCCTTCGCGCCGGAAGAAGCGATCCGGGGCGATGTGGATCTGCACGATGAGGTCGCCGCGGCCCTTGGGTCCCTGATTCTTGAGGCGCAGACGCGCGCCCTCTTCAACGCCCGGCGGGATCTCGACGTTGATCCGCTTTTCGACACGGACCTCGCCGGCGCCCTGACACGTGGGACAGCGCTGTGACGGGACGGTCCCTCTGCCCCGGCAAACCGGACACGGACGGTTGACGGCGAACCCGCCCTGACCGAACGAGACTACGCCCCGCCCTTTGCACTCAGGACACGTGTTGACCGTCGCGCCCTTCGCCGCTCCCGTCCCACCGCACGTCGGACAGACCTCCGGCATCACGAGTGTGATCGGCACCGTCCCGCCCTGCGCGGCGACCCGGAACGGAATCGTGATCTCGGTCTCGACTTCTTCGGGCTCGGCTTCCCGCCCGCCCGCGCCTCCCGCCCCGGCACCGCGCCGCCCGAAGATGGACGAGAAGATGTCGCCCAGCCCGCCAAGGTCGGACATGTCGAAGTCGCCGCTGTCCGGTGGAGCACCGCGGCCGCGCCGTGTGCCTCCGCCGCCGCCACCCCCCGAGCCACCGGGACCGGCGAACGCGCCATAGCGGCGCAGCTGGTCGTATTTCTTGCGCTTCTCGGTGTCGCTCAGCACGTCGTGCGCTTCGTTGATTTCCTTGAAGCGCTCGGCGGACTGCGGATTGTTGGGATTGCGGTCAGGATGATGCTGCTTGGCCAACCGCCGGAAGGCTTTCTTGATTTCGTCCGTCGTAGCGGTCTCGGCGACTCCCAACGTCTGATAGTAGTCGCGCTGTGCCGCCATTACTGTCCCTGCCAGGTCAGCACCGCTACGCGGGCCGGCCGCAGCAACGTGTCGCGGATCTTGTAGCCTGGCTGCACCACCTGGCCTACGGTGTGGTCCTGCTCCGGTTTCTCCGCCTGTTGCGTGGTGATGGCCTCATGGATGTTTGGATCGAACGGCACGCCTGTCTGATCGATGCGCGTGACGCCCGCCCCTTCGAGCTCCTTCCAAATTTTGCGCTCGACCAGATCTACGCCGTCATGCAACGTCTTGGAGTCGATTTCCGCAGGATCGATATGCGCGAACCGCGACAAATCATCCAGCGCGTCGACGAGACGCGAAATGAGCTCGGCTTGGGCACGCATCCACGTGTCCGCCCGCTCTTTCGCCGTACGCTTTCGGAAATTGTCGAAGTCGGCGGCGAGTCGCAGATGGCGGTCTTTCCAAAGATCCGCGTCTGAGGTCGCGGCTTGACTAGAAGGCGCGGACGACGCCACCGGTCCATCGGCCGATGACGCGGGAGCCGGCACCGGCTCGCCCGTGTCGGGATCGAGCGAGGGAGCGCGTGGAGACGAGGGAGACTGCGGCGGGTGGGCGTGGCGTTTGTTGTTCATAGGTTTGGAACCGTCGGTCCGACAACAAGATACCCCGGGGCTCGCACTATGGAAAGCGGCCCCGGGGTCGAGGGAAACTTCGTGACTAGTAGCCGAACATCAAACCCACGGTCAACGGCACAAAGGTCGTGGATGAGACGCTTGTCTGGACGCTGGTGAAGCGTGCCTCGGCGAACGCATCCAAAGCGCCGATGTTGAAGGTCACTCCACCGCCCAGGGCGTAGCCGATTTTCGTTTGGGAATCGGTCCCGAAATCGACGTTGTAGATCCCGAGGCCGCCCAGGAGGTACGGGCGAGCCTGCGCGGCGGGCGCGCTGAAATGATAGAGCGCACTCACAGTGCCACCGAGAATCCCGGTGCTGCCGCTCGTGCCGTCGTGCGATGTCGAAGAGTAAATTCCGTCCGCCCGCAGGTAGAGCGGACTCTTGGCGAGCGGCGTCTCGAACACGCCGAGGATGTTGATACCCATCTTGTCGAGCTTCCCATAATCACCCATCGGCAGTGTCGCACCCAGGCCGAGGCCAAACCTGAATCCTTCCGTGCGCTGGATGATTTGCGCGCGTAGCGGCATCGCGGCACTCAGCGCGATCGCAACGGCCAGCGCGCCCAAAGACGTCCGTTTCATTCAAGCTCCTTGTGGTGGAGAACGATCTCGTGGGGACTATACGCAGGCGAGTGCCGAAAAGCGCAGGCTCATTGGATCTCACTCCAAGGGACGATACTCCGCTATGAAACGGGTGAGCGCTTGTCGAACCTCGGGTGCGGTCAGCAGGTCGTGGGATAGCTCCGGATACCACTGCACGGCCGCACGCGGCGCGAGTCCCTCGGCGAAACGACGGGCTGCGCCGACATCGACGACCGTATCGGCGCCACCGAGGACGAACAGCATCGGACGTTCGATGCGTTGATAATCCGCGAGGACGGCGCGCTGGGCCCATTGCAGCTCCGCGCGCGCGCCCGCCGTCATGAACTGCGCGCCCCATCCCGTCGGCAATGTTGGCCAGACGTCGGCGAGCTTCGCGGCGAGGCGCTTCCAGGCAGCGGGGCGCGCGCGCGACGCGAGCCACGGGCTCGCAATGACCGCCGCGGCGGGTGGCTCGCCTGGCTGCGTCTCGAGATAGCGCAACACGACGAGCCCCCCGAAACCATGGCCGACGAGAACCTGCGGGACGTCCAAGCGGCGGCGCACCTCGCGACGCAGCGCCTGCAAGTCGCCCAACAGTTGGCTGAAACGCGACAGGTGGCCGCGACGACCGCCGGAGCGCCCATGCCCGCGTTGGTCCAGGAAGTACGCCGCAAATCCAGCGTCTCTGAGCTGTGCTCCCGTTTCGGCGAATGGCTCCGCGGGTCCGGCGGGCTCCGGGTGCCAGTCGTTCAGCACCAGCACCGCGACGCTGGGACGAGCGGGTTCGTACGCATCGTAGGCGAGCGGCGTCCCGTCCGGCGCGTTCACGCGATTCACGGTTTCTCCAAGAGCAGGCGGCGCAGCAAATCCAGCGACGCTTGTGCCGAGCGTGCCCGGATCTCGTTGCGATCGCCCGGAAAGACACGCTTCAGCGCGCGGGCCTCGGCTCCGTAGCGCGCTGCGAACCACACCGTGCCTACGGGCTTCTCGGGCGTGCCACCGGTCGGACCAGCGATGCCGGTGATCGCGAGCGCGGTGTTAGCCGAGAAGCGTTGCTGTGCCCCGTACGCCATGGCTAGCACGACTTCTTCGGAGACCGCGCCGTGAGCCCGCACGAGAGCGCGCGGAACGTCCAGCGCCGCGGTCTTTACGTCGTCGTCGTACGCAATGACGCCACCCACGAAAACATCCGATGCGCCGGGCACCGCCGTGATCCGCGCGCCGAGCAGCCCGCCGGTGCACGATTCCGCCACCGCGAGGCGCGCGCGCCGGCGCCGCAGCTGCTCGAGCACGGCAGCGGCGAGATCGGTACCATCCTCGCCGTAACAATCGTCGCCGGCTCGCTCGCGCAGCTGTGCGGTGACCTCAGCGAGACGGCGATCTGCGTCGTCGGCACCGAGGCCCCACGCTGTGACACGCAGTTCCACGCCGTCAGTGGAAGGCAAATATGCCAGCGTCAGCGGGGCGATCGATTCCTCGATTGTCCCCACACGCTCGGCGAGCGCAGACTCCGCGACGCCTGTGGTGCGCACGCTGCGGGAGCGCACCACCGTACCCGATGTCCGGGCCGCGAGTCGGGGCAGCACTTGTTCGGCGAGAAGCCCGCGCATTTCCGACGGGACGCCCGGCAGCATCACGACGACGTGGCCACGTGCGTCTTCGACCCAGAGACCGGGTGCGGTCCCGCGCGGGTTGGGAAGCACCGTGGCGCCCGCCGGGACTTCCGCCTGCGTCCGGTTGACGGTGGGCATGGGCCGGCCCAGCCGCCGGAACCGCTCCTCGAGCGAGCGGAGCACCCCGGCGTCCAGCGCGAGCGGCTTCCCGAAGAGCTCCGCCACCTCGCGTTTCGTCATGTCGTCGCGAGTCGGCCCGAGCCCGCCGGTCGTGATCACAAAGCCGGTGCGCTCGAGCGCTTCGGCGACGGCGGCGCGAATCATTTCGGGGCGATCGGCGACGGAACTGCGCCGCACGACTTCGACTCCCGCCCCGGCCAGCGCCCGCCCCAGCTCCGCGCCATTCGTGTCGATGATCTGGCCCAGCACCAGCTCGGTGCCGATGGTGACGACCTCGAGCTTCACTTGCCGACTTTGAGAAGTGTCCGGTAGCGGTAGAGGTAGACGAGGAGGGAATACACCGTCAGCACGATCGCGCCCGCCAGGGTAACGGCAACGAACCAGCCGTGGAACTGATCCCAGAAATTCCGGAACGCGCCGGCCAGATGCATTTGCGCGATCGCATCCTTCCACGCAAACCAGGCGATCGTCGCGCCGATGAAGACGTTCTGCACGACCGCTTTCAACTTGCCGGCTCCCATCGCGGGAATGACGACGCCGCGCCGCTTGGCGAACCAGCGGAAGATCGTGATCAGGACCTCGCGGCCCACGAGCAGGAGCGCGACCCACAGCGGCAGGCTGCCCCACCAGGGGATCGCGTAGTCGACTTTGTCGCGGGCCAAGATGGCCGGGTGACGGGTCATCCAGAAAATCGGAATGAGCGTCGCGAACAGCAGCAGCTTATCGGCAATCGGGTCGAGTAGCGTGCCGAGGTCGGTGGTGGTGCCGTAGCGGCGCGCGAGATAGCCGTCGACCAGGTCCGAAAACGCCGCGATCAGAAAGACCACGAACGCGATGACTTTGGGCCAATACCCCTGGATGAACGGCAACAGCGCGATGACGGGCGTGAGACAGATGCGCGCCAGCGTGATGATGTTCGGCAGGGTCCACCGCACCGAGCTGGGCTTCAGCTGAGCGTCTTGAGGACGAGCTTGCTCACCGCTTTGAGTGTGTCGAATACGCCATCGCCGCGAACTGCCACGGCCTCGTGGTAGGGTGCGTGCCCGACCCACTCGCCGGCGATCTTGTCGACGAGGCTTTCCCCAGGATGCGCCGGATCGGGCGTCTGTTTTTGACGCGCAGCATCCTCAATGGGCCAGCCCGGATTGAGCGACGCCTGCAGGTCCTTGATCGGCGCGGCGTTGGGGAGGTCGCGCTTGTTGTACTGAATCGCGAACGGCAGCTTCGTAAGATCGTACCCGTACTCCGCCATGTTGTCGTACAGGTTCTGCATCGACTCGACGTTCGCCTCCATGCGCTCGATCTGACTGTCGGCCACGAACACGATGCCGTCCACGCCTTTCAGAATGAGCTTGCGGCTGGCGTTGTAATACACCTGCCCGGGGACGGTGTAGAGGTGGAATCGCGTCTTGAACCCGCGAATCGTCCCGAGATCGACCGGAAGAAAATCGAAGAACAGCGTGCGCTCGGTCTCGGTCGCGAGCGAAATCATTTTGCCGCGGGTGTTGGGCGAGACCTTCCCGTAAATGTGCTCGAGGTTGGTCGTTTTTCCGCCGAGGCCAGGACCGTAATAGACGAGTTTACAATTGATCTCCCGGGACGCGTAGTTGATCATCGACATGGGCGCGTCCCCTTAACCGAACAGTTTGTCAATTTCGTCTTCCGCCCCTTCGAGCAGGCCCTGCTGCGCCTGACCCGTGCCGACCCGATTGAACATCTCCTCGAAGACCTTGTTGAGCTCGCCCACGACCGATTTGGCCTTGAGCTTGACGAGTCCCAGCGTGGCGCGCTGATCGAACAGGATGACGAGGATCACGCGCTTGGCGACGTCCGCCATGTACATCGATTCTCGCTCACCCTGATGCACCAGGGAGGCGAATTCCGCTTCACCGATCATTTTTGCGAGCTGATCGTTGGCGCTGAAGTCGGCGGCCGTGAGCGATGCGAAATTTGTGGGATCGAACTGCGGCGTTTCCCCGACGGTGGCGACGAGCTGGCCGTTGCGATCAACGAGCAGCGCACACCGGGCGTTCGAATCCCGAAGGAACGCCTGCAGGTGCGTCTGGATTTGCTTGAAATCGTTCTCGTTGAAAGACCAGCTTGCGGCCCCGGCCATGCGCCTCCTAGAGGATCAGTCGGTCTCCGACATCTCGCGCCGTGCGGCCAGCGCCTGGGCGATCGTCACCGCATCGGCGTACTCTAGGTCTCCACCCACCGGCAGTCCCCGCGCGATCCGCGTGATGCGCACCCCGCTCGGCTTCAGGATCTGCTGGAGGTAGGTCGCCGTCGCTTCCCCTTCCATCGAGGGATTCGTCGCGACGATGACCTCCCGCACCTCAGAGCCGTTCGTCAGTCGCGCGAGCAGCCGATCAAGATGCAGCTCATCCGGCCCTACGCCATCCAGCGGCGATATCCGGCCGCCGAGGACGTGATAGCGGCCGCGGTAGCGGCCGGCACGCTCGATCGCATTGACGTCGCCCGATTCCTCGACCACGCACAACAAGGCCGCATCGCGCCGCGGGTCCTGGCAGATCGAGCACGGATCCTCCTCGGAGAGGTTTCCGCATGCCCCGCACGCCATGACCTGCCCGCGAACCCGCCGGATGGCATCGGCCAACCGCTCCGCGGTGTCCGCGGGCTGCTTCAGCAAATAGAACGTGAGTCGTTGGGCGGTTTTTCGCCCGATGCCGGGGAGCT
>Ga0209488_10002276_pt1 | contig 15869 bp, 12 predicted proteins | sample Rivendell_Oct201_8_FD_188349 | JGI IMG/M metagenome (GOLD analysis project Ga0209488, IMG submission 188349) | Vadose zone soil microbial communities from the Eel River Critical Zone Observatory, Northern California, USA -... | ecosystem: Environmental > Terrestrial > Soil > Vadose zone >... | reverse complement strand
CGTTCCTGCGTGCGGTCGCTGCGCGCTATGCCAGCGCCGACTCGAGCCGTGCCGGCATCGCCGCGGTCGATCTCGCCGACCTGCCACCGCCGGCGCAGCCGCAGGACTTCCTGGTCGCAGGCTTCCACATGCTGCGGGCGCGCGACCCGAACGACCCGAGCAAGATGCAGCGCGCGTACGACCTGCTGAGCCAGGCAATCGATTACCTGCCGGCGCGCGATCTTCGCCTGCTGGCGTTGCTCGGCAAAGGCGGTGATCCCGACGAGATCCTGGCCGAGGCGTCGTACCTCGAAGGCCGCTATGGCCGGCCGACCGGACGCACCCGCCACGCCATGTGTGTGGCGATGCTGCGGCAGCAGAAATGGGAACGGGCGCTGGCTTACGGCGAGGAATCGCTGCGGCTGCGCCCCGATCGCCACGGTCCGTGGAACAACGTCGCCATCGCCCATCTGCACCTCGGCCACTTCGAAGCCGCATTGGCGCACATCCAGAAAGCGGTCGACCGGCGACCGTGGTTCGAGAACAGCCGACAGACGCTGGCGCAGATCCTGCGCCGCATGGAGCGTTTCGAGCCGGCGCGCGCCGAGGCCGGCAGGCTGAAGCAGGAATGGCTGCGCGAGTACGAGCTCGGCAACATCGACATGTACGCCGCGTACTGCGGCAAACGTGCCGGCGACACGGCCGCCGAACACGAGCTGGTGGCCAGCGCGGCGCGGCACTACGCCAGCGCCGTTGCCGCCGCACCGGCGACGCACCGGGCCCGCACCCAGAAGGCCATGCGCTACGCCGAGGCCTTCGCCGCCGACGACGTCGGCCCGGCGTTCGACCAGTTCCTGGCGAGCCTGCAGGACGAACCGCGCAGCCCGATCCAGTTGATGAACCTCGCGGCGCTGCTCGGCGAGCTTTTGCCGACGCCGCAGCAACTGCAGCAGCTGCGCCTGTTCCTGCTGAACCTCGCTCTCGACCTGTCGCCCGAAGACCAGCCGATCCGCCGCGCGCGCGGCGAACTGCTGCAACAGATCCAAGGCAAACGCTGAACCCTGTCGCCGGAGACACCATGACCGCCCTGCCGTTCGCTGTCGCCCTGCTCGCCCCAGCACTCGCCGCCCAGAGCGCCGACTGGTCCTCGGGACCGACGATGGCGGTCGCCATGGGCCTGTCGATCGATGCCGCCACGGTGGTGCCGGGCTCGGGCGCCGGCACGCTGCTGTTCACCAAGTCGGACTTCAAGACCAGCAAGCCGGCGCCGTGGACGGTGGCGCCGCTGCCCGGCGTGCCGAACTTCGCCACGCTGCCGTGGGCCGGTCTCCCCGGCATCGACATCGACGGCCTGTCGATGGGCCTCGACTACATCCTGTCGGACCCCGTCGGCCACATCGTCGTGCCACCGGGCAGCTGGGGCGCGATCACCTTCTCGGTGACGCGCGGCACCGCCGGCGTGGTCGGCGGCCTGATCAACGGCGAAGTGCTCGCTCCCGGCGGCGCCGCGGCCGACGTGTTCGCCTACATCCTGCCCGGCTCGACCGGTTTCCCGGCCAACTGGATCGACGTGCCGCTGCGCGCGCAGGACTCGACCGAACTCAGCCTCGACAGCCCGGGGGCGCCGGGCAACATCGACGCGATGGACGTCTACCTGGGTCTGATCTTCGGCGAGAACCCGCAGATCGCGCCGCTGGTGCCCGGCTATCCGGCGGTGTCGGTGTTCTTCTCGGTGAAGACGGCCTCGGTGCCGAGCGTGCCGGCCGGCTGGTGGGGTACGGCGCCGGCCAGTGGTGCGACCGTGCTGCGGACCACCTGGAACGCCACGACGTCGTCGTGGGGCGTGCCGATCCCGTTCCTGACGCCGGCGCAGCTCGGGCTGCTGCCGACCGAAGACGTCGACGAGTTCGGCATCGATCTGCTGCGCGGCCGCATGCTGCTGTCGACCACGCAGCCGGGCATCGTCGCGCGCGATCCGCTGCTCTACGTCGAGCTGGCGGCGCCGGGCACCAACTACGTCTACCGCCGGCTCGACAACACGCCGGTCAGCGTCCGCATCGGCCTCGCCGGCCCTCCGGGCATCGACGACATCGACGGCATCTGCGCGCTCGATCCGGGCAGCGGCAGCCAGCCGCGTCTCGACACGCTGCTCGGCAGTCTGCAGAACCCGCTGCTGCCGACGCCACCGGCCCGGCTCGGCGTCAGCGTGTTCCGGCGGTTGAACCAGAACGGCGTCACCCAGGAACTGGTCAGCTACATGACCGGCTTCCCGACGCCCGGCAGCACGCCGCCTGGCCTGGCGTTCTGCGGCATCGCGCTCGGCCTGCCGACCAACCCGTACACCACGGTCGCGGCGTTCGCGCGGCCGAACCCCGCGAGTCCGTACTTCCCGTTCCAGGGTCACCCGGAGAAGTTCGTGCAGCCGATCCCGAGCAGCCCGGTGTTCACCGGTCTGCCGGTCTACTTCGCCTGGGCCGCGTTCGACGGCACCAGTTTCGACTTGTCGCTGCCGTGCGGCATCACGCTGTAGCGGCGGCGATGCGCCCCTGCCGGTGCGATGCTGTCAGTCGTCCTCGAGGTGCGAGCCGGCGAGCTCACGCTGCACGATCAGGTGTTCGCGTACCACCACGCCGCCGATCAGGTGCTGCTGGATGATGCGCTCGAGCACCGGCGGCGTGCAGCCCGCGTACCAGGCGCCTTCGGGATAGACGACGGCGATCGGCCCGCCGGAGCAGATGCGCAGGCAGTTGGCCTTGCCGCGGACGATGCCGCCCAGCTCGCTGAGGCCAAGCTCCTTGAGCCGCGCCTTGAGGAAGTCCCAGGCAGCGAGGCCGACCTCTTTGCTGCAGCACTTCGGCTTGGTCTGGTCGCAGCACAACAATATGTGCCGCCGCGCCACCTTGATGCCGAGCTGTTCGGCGGTCAGGCGTTCCTTGGACAGGTCGACGTCGTCGCTCATGCAATGGCGACTGGAACGCGGCGGCGACCGGCGCGCAAGAGCCGCCGTGTTGCAGCAGCCCGGCACGCGGCGCGCCGCTGGCGGTCATCGCTGCGGCAGCACGGCCCAGCCGGTGAACATCCCCGCCGCCACTCGTTCCAGCCGGAAGGTCCGGGGCAGGAAGTCGTCCACCAGCGGCCGGAAGGCGCCACCGTCGACGCTGCGCAGCATGTCCCAGGTTGCGAGCGGCACGACCACCGCGCACCCCTTGGCTGCGGCCGCGCTCTGCACGCGTTCGAACAGCGCCTCGGCGGTGCGACAGGCCTCGGTGGCGGACTGCTGCATGCCCACCTGGATCCGGACGTCGACCACTTCCAGGTCGGGGGCGAACACGCCCAGCGAATCGAGCTCGAGGTCCGTGCCGGCAAGGATGACCATCGGCTGCGTGGTTGCCAGCCGGCGCGCATCGGCGGCGAACTCCGCGTCGACTGGCCGCGCGCGTGCGTGCAGTACCAGGGCCGACAAGCTGCCGATCACGCCGATCGTGAGCAGGATCCGGAACCGGGCCGGGGTTGCGCCCTGGACCGACAGCCAGCACATCGGCAACGCCAGCGGCAGCAGGTAGGCACCGAACTCGATCGCCGAAGGTTCACCGCCGAGCAACAGGAAGGTGATCAGCAGGCAGCCGCCGACGCGGGCCAGCAGACCGGCCAACTGGCGCCAACAGCCGTTGCGCCCGGCGATGACCAGCGCCGCGACCGAGAACGGCGCGAATGGCAGCAGCCATTCGTGCAGCGTCGTGCTCAGGATCCCCGTCACCGACAGCGCCGACAGGCCGGTCTGCAGCAACGCGACCGAAGTGGATTCCACGGCGTGGGCGCGATCGCGCGCCAACCAGCCGAGCGCGAGAAAGGTCAGCAGGTGGCTCGCACCGATCGCCAGCGAGAGCGCGGTGCCGCGGCGCCAGCTGCTGCATCGGCTCCAGCCCGCAACGCCGAGCGTGACGAACAGCAGCGGCAACAGCTGCCCGGTCGAATGCACCGCCGCAGCGAAGCCGCTCGAACACCCGGCCAGCAGCGCCCGGCCCGCGACCGGCCGCGCGCCGACGCGCGCGAACGCCCAGGTGGCGAGCCCGGTGCAGGCCAGACACAGGGCCTGCAGTTCGATGATGGTGGCGAAGTAGAACACCGCCGGCGTGGCGGCGACGCACAGCGCCGCGCGGGCGGCAGTCGCCCGCGGCGCGCCATGGATCAGGGCCGCCCGGTGCAGGCAGCCGATGCCCAGCGCGGCGGCCAGCGCCATGGTGAAGCGCACGCTCGCGAGCGGCAGCCAACCGAAGCGGGCGAGCAGCGCATGGATCCAGACCGGCGGATACAGCACCAGCAGGTGCCACGGATGGTTGACGTCGCCATGCCGGACCTTCCACAGCAGGTACAGAGTATCGCTGGTGTGGACCGAGTTCTGGGCCAACAGCCGGTAGAGCACGAAGGCGCCCGCCATCAGCAGCAACGAATCCGTCGCCGCTGCCGCGCGCGGCGGTTTGATCTCGGGCTCCTCGATCATGGGTGCCGGACGACCGGCATCGACCGCCGGGTGGCACCAGCGAACCGGGCGCGATGGTCCAGGCGTGCCCCGGTCGTCGGGTCGGCAGCGTCGTTCATGCAGCGGCGACTGGAACGCGGCGGTGACCGGCGCGCAAGTACCGCCGTCAGCGCAGCAGCTTGCCGCGCAACAGCACCGGCGTGGTGATCGCCGCCGAGCAGGCGCCGTTGGCGCAGACGAATGCCGCCGCCGAGGACACCGGTGGCGGCACCACGTCGTCGCGCACCGGCGGCTCGCCTTGCGGGTCGACGAAGTCGATACGCCGGTACGGTGCGGCCGCGGCCAGGGCCTCGGCGAACAGGGCGCGCGCCGCCGGGTCGCTGCGGCGGCCGACCACCAGCACGTGCTGCGGCTCGGTGCGCAGTTCGAGATCGGCGAGCAGCAGGTCGGCCGGCAGACCGCCCTGCAGTGCCACGTCAGGGCGCGTGGCGAATGCCATCGCCGCCTCGGCCAGCGCCAGCGCCGGCGCATCGCCACTGCAGTGGAACAGCCGGTTGCCAAAGCGCGCCAGCGCCACATTCTCGCCCTTGTCGACCACCGGCGGCAGCGGCCCACCGTCGCCGCGGTTGCTGCCGTAGCCAGTGCCCGCGGCCCGCGGCGCGAACGCGGCCGCGAGCGCATGCGCGGTGCGCACCGCGGCGTCGAGCCAACTGCGTTCACCGGTCACTTCCCACAGCTGCAGCAGCGCCGAACCCATCGCCAGGCTGTCGGCCAGATAGGGTCCGCCGGGCAGCTCGCTGGCACCGTGCGCGAACGTGCCGTCGGCGCGCCGGCGCTGCGCCAGCACGGCCCTGGCCGCGGCCACCGCATCGGCGAGCACCGCGGCGTCGCCACTGGCCGCGAACAGGCTGCACAGTCCCTGGATCGCCTGGCCGTTCTCGCGCGCGTACACGTTCTGGTCGATCACCGGCATGCCGAGCCCGCGCCGGCCCTGGTCGTCGCGCGCGAAGTACTCGGCGCTGTGTTCACCCTGCTTCACGTCGGCGTCCTGGCTGGCATAGAACGCGCCATCCGGGCCGCGCAGGAACGTCTGCAGGTAGCGGCGCACGGCCTGCGCCGCCTCTAGGTTGGCGGCATCGCCGAACGCACCGTAGGCCAGCGCATAGCCGCGCAGGTCGGCGAACTGGCGGCTCATGATCTTCTCGAAGTGCGGATGGTCCCAGTCGCCGCTGTCGGAGTACTGGAAGGCGCCGCCCCACACCGGGTCGATCAGTTTCAGCTCGGCGGCCAGCGTCTGCTCGAGCCGTTGCCGCGCGCCGGCGTCGCCATTGCGGGCCGAGAGCAGCAGCCATTCGAGCGCATCGACGTCGAGGTACTTGTGCACACTGCCCCAGCCGCCGCGCTCGCGGTCGTAGAAGCTGATCTGCCGCGCGACCAGCTGCGCGCGCACCGGCTCGGCGAGCAGCCCGCTGCCACCGGCTGCCGGCGGCTCCGGTTCGGCGGCCAGCGGCTGCGGATCCCTGGCCAGCCGCGCCAGCACTTCGGCCATCGGCACCGGCGGCACGTAGCCGCGGTGCTTCCACAGTTCGCGACCGCTGCCGTCGAACACGATCGTCGCCGGCCAGCCGTAGTCCTGGTAGCGCGCCGCGAGATCCAACCGGGCATCGGCATCGGCGCGCAGCGGCAGGTAATGCAAGAGCAGCTCGGCCCGCACCGCCGGATCCCGGTAGGTCGTCTGCTCCATCACGTGGCACCAGTGGCACCAGCCGGTGCCGAGGTCCAGCAGCACGAGCTTGCCCTGCTGCTTCGCCGCCGCGAACACGTCGGGCGACCATTCACCGAACGCGACCTCGGCAGCCGATGGCGGCGGCGAGCAGCAGCCGACGATGGCGACGGCGAGCAGCAGGGGAAGGCGACGGCGGAACGGCATGGCCATGGTGGTTCTGATCGCGAAGCTGGCGAAGGTGTCCTCGCGCCCGCGGTGACCGGCAGTATCCTGCGCCGCCATGGCGAAAGCTGCACCGGCCCCGCCGCCACCGTCCCGCCGCTGGCGCCGCACTCCGTTGTTCGTGTCGCTGGCAACACTGCTCGGCCTGGTCGTGGCCATCGGCATGGTCGAGATCGGGTTGCGCGTATTCGATCCGATCGGCCGCAACTACGAGACGGAGTTCACCAGCTACCGCAACCATGCGGTCGACTACGCCTGGAAGGATGACAAGACCGACTTCGACCTCGATGGCACGCTTTACCGGCACAAGCCGGACCTCGACCTCGACCTCGGCAGTTTCCGTCTGCGCACCAACGCGCTCGGCTTCCGCGGCCCCGAGGTCAAGAAGGACAAGCCTGCGGGCACCTGCCGCATCCTGGTGCTCGGCGACTCGGTGGCGTTCGGCTGGGGCGTGAACGACGAGGTGACGTTCCTGCGCCGCTGGGAACACGAACTGTCGCTGCGCCCGAACGGTCGGCGGTGCGAGGTCGTCAACACCGGGCATCCGATGTACGACACGACACAGGAGGCGGCGCTGCTGCGCGACGAGGGCATGGCGCTGCATCCCGACGTCGTGCTGCTGGTCTACGTCGTCAACGACATCGAGCCGACGCGTGATGTGGTCGAGACCGATTACCTGCATCGCGCTGGCCACCCGGAGGAGGCGCTGCCGTCCATCGAGGACCGCTGGACCAGGATGGCGGCGTTCGTCAAGCCGTTGCTGCCGGCGACGGCAGCGTTCCTGCAACTGCAGTCGAATCCGGCCGAACGGCTGCGCCGCGCCCTGCCGGCGGGCACCGACTTCGTGCCCGAACTGTTCGGCAAGGGCCCGCGCGGCTGGGAGCGCAGCAAGCAGGCGCTGCTGCTGATCCGCGCATTGTGCGCCGATGCCAGGGTGCCGTTCCTGCTGCTCGACAACACCATGCCAGCGCTGCGCGCGTTGCCCGGCTTCTGCCATGACAACGGCATCGACTACGACGAACTGCGCCTCACCGAGGCGGAACAGAAACTGCCGATCTACAACTCGCGGCTCGACACGCACAGCAATGCCTTGGGCAACGAGCTGATGCTGCAGAAACTGCAGGCAGTGGTCAGCAAGCGGCCGAGCCTGCTGCAGTGATGGCGCCGCGGCCGCGGCACAATGTGCGCGTGAACCAGCTCGCGGTGCGTACGGCTTGCAACACGGGAGCCGCCATGAAGCAACGCCTGCGCTCGCTCGCGCCGTGGCTGCTGTCAGGGTGCCTGTGCACGCAGGCACCGGCACCGTGGACCACCGAGCAGTTGGCCGCCGATCTCGACCAGATCGCCGCCGCCGTGCGCAGCGAGTGGTCGTACCTCGCAGACCGTCGCCAGAACTCCGGCGTCGATGTCGACGCGTTGCTCGCCGAAGCCAAGAAGACGTTGCCACAAGTGCACTCGGCCGACGACTTCGCCCGGAGCCTGCGCCGCTTCGGTGCTGGGCTGCAGGACGGCCACGCCTGGACCTCCGTGCCCGGCGAATCGCCGCCGCCGGCGCGGCGGCTGCCGTTCGGCCTCGCCGACTGCCGCGAGGGTCTCGTGGTCCTGACCACGGCGGCGGGCGCGGGCGCGCCGCTACACGGCGACTTGCTGGTGGCGATCGACGACACGCCGATCGAGGACGCCATCAGAGCGGCGGCGCGCGAAGTGTTCGCCTCGACGCCCGGCATGCGCCGGCAGCTGGCGATCGCCGCGCTGCAACGCACACACACCGAACGGGTGCGCTGCTCGTTGGTCGCCGCCGACGGCAGCCGGCGTGACCTCGACCTCGCCACCGTCACCGCTGGCGCCGTGCCACCGGTGCGCCCTGCCACCGAGAACTGGTCGCTGGCATGGCCACGCGCCGAAGTGGCGGTGCTGCAGCTGCACAGCTTCGAGGTGCCGCGCTGGCGCGAGTGGCTGGCGGCGAAGCCCGAACAGCGCGAGCCGTTCCTCGCCGAAGGCCGCGCCAGGATCGCGGCGATCATCGCCGACCTGACCGCACGCACGGCCCGGACCTTGATCGTCGACGTCCGTGGCAACGGCGGCGGCACCGACCTGCTGGCCATCCACCTCGCCGAACGCCTGCTCGACGGCGAGTTCCTGTACTTCCAGCTCGCCGGCAAGCACCTCGGCACCTGGTGGCCGCCGGCGGGCACGACCTACGGCAAGGACCCACGCGCGCGTTTTCCGGGCCGGGTGATCGCGCTGGCCGACGAACACAGCTTCAGCACGACCGACAACTTCCTGCGTTGCCTGCAGGACCTGCATCCCGATTTCACCGTCGTCGGTCGCCGCACCGGCGGCGGCACCGGCGCACCGCGCGAGATCGTCGTGGCCGCACACAGCAAGGCGGTGCTCGGCGCCTGCACGCAGCGGGTGTACGGTCCGAAAGGCGAACTGATCGAGGGTCGTGGCACCGCGCCCACCGTGCCGGTGCAATGGACGCGCGCCGACTGGCTGCAGGGACGCGACCCGGACCTCGAGGCGGCGTTGCGATTGGCCACCGGCGATCGGAGTCGCTGATCCGCCTTTGCAGGGCACACCTACACGGGGGTGAGCGCGCCGATGGCGACGCGGAAGCCATAGTCGTTGTAGATGCGGTCGGGCGGGATGCCGCTGCGCGCGGCACAGCGCGTCACCGGCAGCAGATGGCGCCATGAGCCGCCGCGGGAGGATCGGCGCGTTCCCGCAGTCGGCCCAGCGGGGTTGTTCGCCGGCGATTGCCGGTAGTACTCGCCGCAGTACCAGTCGCTGCACCATTCGTGCACGAGGTCGCCCAGATTGTGCAGGCCATGGCCGTTGGCGCGGTCCTGGCCGACGACCTGCGGCCAAGGCGACCGCGCCTCGTCGCCGGACACGTTCGCGTCATTGCCCCACGGGTAGCGGATGCCGTCCTTGCCACCGAGCGCGGCCTTCTCCCGTTCGGCCTCGGTCGGCAGCCGGCACGACCGGCCGGTGACCGCGCACAACCAGGCGCAGTACGCAACCGCGTCGAACCAGCTGACGGCGACGACCGGCTGCAGCGGCAGCGCGAACCGCGGATCACAGGACATGCCCGGCAGCCGGTGGCCGGTGGCTTCGACGAAGCGCTGGTAATCGCAGTTGGTGACCGGATGCACCGCGAGCGCGAACTCGTCGAGCCACACGTCGTGCACTGGCCGTTCGTCGGGCTGACCATCCGCACAGCCCATGGCGAAGGCTCCGGCAGGAATGGTCACCAGCTCGAGAGACACGGCGGCCATGCTACATGGCTCGCGACCAGGCCCGGAGTGCGGCGGGCGCCGGCGGGCGGGATGCACGGCCTGCGGTTCTGGGCGTCCCGGCACGGATGGGCGTGCCTCGCGGCCGCGAAGGAGGCAAATGCGCTTGCCGCTGGAAACCGGCGGGCAGGCCTTGCCTATGTGCAGACTCACGCTCCTGCCCCAAATTCCGGCATGTGCCGTCATCAAGAACCGTCGTGGAAACTCAACAGATGATCAGCCGACTTGGAACGGCAGCGTCCGCCTGCGATCGGCATGTGCCGCTGGTTGCCCTGGTCCTCGCCGGAATGGCAGTGGTCGAAATGGCGCGCCCGGCACCGGCGCAGCAGTGGCGGCAGGCGTTCCCCACGGTGCAGTGGCGCCACGCCATGGCCTACGATCTGTTGCGTGCGCGCACCGTGATGCTGGGCTTCAACGTCTGGGAGCACGACGGCACGGCATGGTCGCAAAGCACGGCAACCGGGGTACCGACGATCGGTGAGGGAAAGATGGTCTACGACCTCAGTCGAGGCCGCGCCGTCGTTTTCGGCGGTGACCTTCAGGCTGGCGGCAACACTTCCGAGTACGACGGCATCACCTGGACGCCAAGGACTCCGCCGGTGTCGCCCCCGGCACGCGCGGGGCACGCGATGGCGTTCGATCTGGCGCGCCAGCGCACCGTGCTGTTCGGCGGCTTCGATGCGAACTACAGCGGCCTCGCCGACACCTGGGAGTACGACGGCAACACCTGGACGCAGGTGAGCACGGCCGCGGCGCCGTCGGCGCGCAGCGACCACGCGATGGTCCACGACTTCGCACGCGCGCGCACCGTGCTGTTCGGCGGCCACGATGCGAACGGCTTCTCCGCCGAGACCTGGGAGTACGACGGCATCCATTGGTTGCAACGGACTCCGGCTGTTGCTCCGACTGCGCGCGGCATGCACGCGATGGTCTACGACGCCACCCGGGCACGCACCGTGCTCCTCGGGGGCTCGGATGGGAGCATCCTGGGCGACACGTGGGAATACGACGGCTCGACGTGGACGCAGAGCAACCCGGTGACGGCGCCGCCGGCGCGCTTCTACCACGCCATGGCGTACGACGTCGCGCGCGCGCGGACGCTGTTGTTCGGCGGCTGGGACAACATCAGGGGCCTCGCCGACACCTGGGAGTACGACGGCACGAACTGGGTCCAGCAGTCCGACTTCGCCGCACCTGTCCTCAGCAGCCGCAACGTCATGGCGTACGACATCGGACGGCGCGTCGGTGTGATCCTGGATGGTGCGATGAACACCTGGGAGTTCGACGGCGCGACATGGTCACTGCGCCATCCAGCCGCGGCGCCGACGTGGCACCTGAATCACGCGTTGGCCCACGATGTCGCGCGTCGGCGCACGGTGCTGTTCGGGGGTTCGGGTGCGAACGGCATGCTGAACGACACCTGGGAGTACGACGCCAACACCTGGACGCCGATGAGTCCGACGACGTCGCCGTCGCCCCGATACGGGCACGCGATGGTCCATGACACTGCGCGCGCGCGCACCGTGTTGTTCGGCGGCCGAGACGCCAACGGCTACCCGACCGGCACGTGGGAGTACGACGGTGCCTCGTGGACCCATGGGAACACCTCGACGACGCCGTTGGGACGCATCGAGCACGCGATGACCTACGACGTCGCTCGCGGGCGCACGGTGATGTTCGGTGGCTACCTGCTGAGTGGATCGGGCACGCTCTGGCGCTCCGACACTTGGGAATACGACGGCACAACGTGGCTGCAGGTTGCCGGGGCGGGGCCGTCGGCGCGCCACGACCACGCGATGGCCTACGACCTGGCTCGCGGACGCACCCTGCTCTTCGGCGGCAGCGACGCGGGTGGCCGCCTCAGTGACACCTGGGAGTACGACGGCTCGACCTGGTCGCAGCTGAACACGACCCTGTCGCCGATGGCGCGCGATGGACGCGCGATGATCTACCAGGTCGCGCGCGGGCGCATGCTGGCGTTCGACTACGACACCTGGGAGTTCATCCCCGCCGCGACACCGACGTTCACCCGCCACGGTCTCGGTTGCCCCGGCAGCGCCGGCACGCCGTCGCTCGACGCCCCGCCGAACGCCGTCCCCGCCCTCGGCACCGCGTTCCCGCTGCAGCTCGCCGCGCTGCCGCCGCAACCCGGTTTCGCCTACCTCGCGTTCGGCAACGTGATCGGTTGGAACGGCGCGCCGATCCCCGTGTCGTTGACTCCGTTCGGATTGACCGGCTGCGAACTCTGGGTCGCCCCTGCGATCGGCACCCTGCTGCCGACGCAGAACGGCGCGGCGTCGCTGTCCCTCCCGATCCCTGCCAACCCGGCCCTGGCCGGCGTGACCCTCGGCGCACAGGCGTTCAGCTTCGACTCCGCTGCGCCCTCCGGCCTTGGCGCCGTCAGCAATGGCGTCATCCTGCGCTGCTACTGATCCTCACGCGGATCGCGACGTGCATTCCCGGCAGCAGGCGATGGTTGTCGGTCGGGTTGTTCACTGCAGCTCTGCCAGGCCAGGTCTCCATCCGCCAATCCCGCCGGGGCGAGCCTCTCCAACGCCACCGCAGCACGGATCGGTGCGTTGTAGGTCGGTGCCGCAGCTCGAAGCGGATGACTAGGGCCGCCGGCGCGACTGTTCCCGACTGATTGCGATCAGCAGTCGGAACCAGCCGATCGTCGAACCCGGCGCGCCACCGACGACCGGCCCGACCATCAGGCTCAGCAGCACGCTGTCGCCGAGATCACCTTCGGTGGTGAACCACTCGCCTGGCCGCGTGTGCAGCCAGCCGAAGTACAGGATCGGGAACGCCAGCACGATGCCGATGCCGGCGCCGATCAGGCCCGGCAGCAGGATGCTGAGCAGCATCGCCTTGACGCCCATCGGCTGGCCAGGTGCGGTTTCGTCGGGTTTGCGGGGATCGGTCACGGTGGTGGCGCGGATCATGAACCAACGGCCGCTGCAGTCCAGATGCGCGCGGCGAGGGACGCTGCACGGCCATGGCCGAGAGACGGCGAGGCCGCGTCAGCGGCGATTGCGCTGCTTGTTGGCGCGCGCGCGCTTGCTGATGCCGGCCTTCTCGGCGGCGATCAGTTCGCGCGGGTCGACGCAGACGACCTTGCCATCGCGCCAGGTCGGTACCTCGATGCCGCGGCGCCGCGAGTCCTCGAGGGCTTCGAGCGCGGCGGCGGCGCGGTCGCGTGCTCACAGCCCGGCCAGCAGACTCATGCAGGCGAACGCGGTCGCCGCGGTGATCATGTAGCTGGTGTTCTGGAAGTCGCAGCACGAGCCGTCGTCGCGCAGCGTGCGCAGCAGGTGCGGTCGCAGCTGCCGGTGCCACGACTCGCGCTCGGCCGGCGGCAGCAGCTGGATCACCTGCGCGCAGTAGTAGTGGCCGAAGAAGAAGAAGTAGCCGGCGTTGTAGTAGTAGGCCTCGTGCGGGATCGGCCGCAGGCGCGCGATCTGCAGGAACTCGTGGTGGTCGAAGAACTGCTGCAGCCCCTGCCGCAGCACCGCGTCGGTGATGTCCGGGTCCCCGGCGGCGCGCAGCGCCCAGTTGCAGACCTGGATGCGACCGAGGCTGCCCTTGACGTCGTTGATGTGTTCGCCGCCGTTGACCCGCGGGATCGGCGTGAGGTCGTACTGGTAGGCGCCGCTCGGCAGCCGGCAGCGCTTCAGGTACGCGGCCGCGCGTTCGAGCGTGTGCGGATCGGTGGTCCAGCCGCGCGTCATCGCCACCGAGATCGCCGGCAGCACCGACGAAGTGGCGAAGCTGGTCGCCCACTTCGGCCGCGCGCTGAACGTCGGGTCGTCGTAGTAGCCGAAGCCCCCGGTCGGCACCTGGTTCTTCTCCAGCCAGGCGACGAACTCCTTGCCGCGCTGCACCAGCCGGCCACGCCAGGTGTCGTTGTCGAACCGCGGGTCGCCGATCAGCGCCGTGGTGGCGACCGTGCCGTAGAGCCAGGCCCAGACCGCGTCGTTGTCCCAGCTGCTGCCGCGCAGCGGCATGCGCGCATCGACCAGCCACTCGACCGCGCGGTCGAGGCAGGCGCGCCGCTCGGACGTCTCACTGGCCTGCTGCAGCGCCAGCACCGCGAGGCAGTGCGCCGCCATCTGCCAGGCAGAATAGCTCTCGACCGAGAAGCCCGCATCGAACTGGCTCTCGCACGCGGCGCTGCCCCAGCTGCCGTTCGGATGCTGCGTGCGGACGAAGAACGCCAGCGCCTTGTCGGCGCCGGCCTGTGCCGCTGCCTTGGTGCCGAGGTCAACGCCCTCGGCGCTGCCTGGCGCTGCTGCCGGCGCCGGTCGCGGGGTCTCGTTCTGCGCGACGAGGGCGGCAGCGGCCAGCAACGCCACGACGGCGCGGCCGGTCATGGTCACGACTGCTCCCTGGCGACCTTCTCCTGCAGTTCCTTGATGTCCTGCTCGAGTTCGGCGATCCGGTCCCTGCTCTTGCGCTCCTGCAGGTCGAGTTCGATGCGCACCTTCTGCCCTTCCATGTCCGCCTTCTTCAGCTCCAGATCGGTGTCCGCGACCTTCTGCTGCAGGTCCTTCTCCTTCTGCACCAGCGTGTGCTCCTTGAGCACCTCGAGTTCGGTCGTGCTGACTTTCAGGCTGCGCTCGGCCATCTCCAGCTGGCGGCGACCGCGCTTCAGCACCAGCTCCTTGGTCGACTTGGCGAACTCCTCCTTCTCGTACATCGACTCGAGTTCCTGCAGTTCGTCCTTGGCGTGCTCGGCGCCGTAGACCGACTGCTGGTGACCGATCGCGCGCTCCTCGATGTCCTTGGCCTTGGTCACCTTCGAGAACAACTGCAGGTCGTGCCTGGCCTTGTCGGACTCGAGCTGCGCCTTGGTCATCGCCGCGGTCAGGGCCATCGTCCGCGTCTGCCGGTCGATCGCCGCGGTCTGCTGCTCGACCCTGGCGTACTCGAGATCGCGCTGCTTCTGCCGCAGTTCCTTGGCCCGGGCGGCGCGCTCCTCGGCCTTCTTGTCGGCAGCGGCCTGCTGCGCGTCGGCGGGCTTCTGCCCGTCGTCCTGGCCCTTCGACTTCTCGACCAGCAGCGGACCGCCGGTGCTGGTCGGCATCGGCGTGCCCTGGCAGGCGGCGAACATCAGCAGCGTGACGGTGATCGTGGTACGGATGGGCATGGTTGGCTCTCGGCCGCGGGAGTCTAGCGGCGCGCGCCGGCAGCGCGCGACCCTGGCGTCAATCCCGCCAGGCGGCGGTGTGGATGCGGCGCCCGGCGTCGACGGCCTGCTGGCCGAGGTTGAAGAAGCCGCTGCGCCCCGCCTGGCCCGGGAAGATCGTGAACAGGTCGAGCGCCTCGGCGCCGTCGGTACCGGCCGTGACTTCGTGCAGGTTGTCGCGCGCGCGCGCCAGCGTGGCGATGCGGCCCACGGTGACGAACTGATCGATGGTCTCGCGCACCTGGAAGCTGCCGCGCTCGGGCAGCGCGTCACCGACCGGTTGGAAGTTGCGCACCCGGAACTCGCCCGACAACCCGAGCATGACGCCGTTGTAGCCGGCGTGGTTGTGCAGCGGGATCGTGCACTTCGGCTCGACGCGGAACTGCGTGATCGCGATCGGCAGTTGCCGCCGCAGGTGGCATGCCTCGGTGTGCGGCAGCAGCGGGAACGGCTGGTACTGCGGCGCATCCAGCGGCGCCAGCCGCGTCACCAGCGCGGCGATCCGGTGCAGGTACTCTTCCTCGTCGGGCTCCGCTGCGGCGACCAGCGCGCGCGCCAGGGCAGGATCCCGGCGAGCAGTTGCTCGAGGTCGAGTCGCGGCGTTGGCGGTGTCGCACCCACCGCCGTGCCGGCGACGGCCGGCGCGCGCGGTTCCTGCCCGCGACCGCGCACGGTGCCGGCGAACAGGATCGCCGGCAGCCACAACACCGTCCGCCGCGCGATGTGAACGCCACAGCGGTCGAGCACGGACTCTTCGGCGGGCGATGGCAGCGGGGAATCGACGGCGAGCGGTGGCAGCATGTCCGCGTCTACGGTGACCGCCGTGCCGGTGCGCAAGGGCAGGGTCGGATTCCGCGACCGATCCGTAACCGCTGGCCCCCGCTGGACACAGTACCAGTGGATGCAACGGAGACTACGATGCCCGACATGGCCACCCGCCCCACTCTCATCACTGCGGAGGAGTTCGCCCTGCTGCCC
>Ga0209488_10002275_pt1 | contig 15878 bp, 20 predicted proteins | sample Rivendell_Oct201_8_FD_188349 | JGI IMG/M metagenome (GOLD analysis project Ga0209488, IMG submission 188349) | Vadose zone soil microbial communities from the Eel River Critical Zone Observatory, Northern California, USA -... | ecosystem: Environmental > Terrestrial > Soil > Vadose zone >... | reverse complement strand
TGACTATGTAGACTCCAATTGTGATGTCACGACTATTTACTCCCGTCAATGGGATATTATCGCAGCTTTAGGGAGCAACAGAAACCCGCTCCCGAAATTGGAATCCCTAACAATCGATGATTGGGTCAGCGCATGCGAGTCCAAGTCGCTCTTCCAGTCTCCACCCATCTCGTTGCTTGTTTCGTCGTTACTGCATCTACGGTTCACCATTCCCATAAGGGGCGTGCAAAGGTCCCTTGAGCAACGCATGCTGTTCTGGAAGGAAGTCGTCGTGGAAGCCATGCTCCAACTCGCGCGGTAAAGCTCGAGTCGCTCGAGATAATTACACTCGATGTTTTCTGGGTATCTAATGATCCTGAAGAACAATGTTTTGATCTTTCCCAAGTACCAACTTATCCGCGACTTGCTGAGCTCTCGCTCAAGCATGTCGTCTTCGAAGATGCCACGACCGATGAAAAAGGCGTCGTCATCCCGTCCGAGGTTGAGAATTTCATCGTGCGTCATGCAAGAACATTAAAGAAGCTCAAGCTGCATTGCTGCGCAATCAAGGTCACCAAAGGAAGGACAAGGCCATTCTGCTACTGGGCAGACATTTTCGACCGACTGGCCAAAGCACTGACCAAGTTGGCTGAACTGGAGGTAGTGTTCGGCACCAGTGATGGCGAAAAGTTATGTTTACGTTAGCGGTGGCAATGAGATATACGGTGGTTTTTACCGGAGGTTCGAAGGATTAGAAGGAACGGAACAGGACGAATTGGCGCTTGAGGAGTTCAAGGCAAATATCACGCGGCCACTAGTATTGGCATAGTTTTCGCGTGCCCTTCCCCGTGTCACGGCGGTGCCGAGTGTCTACTATGTATTGCTGTATCACCAGTGTCCTTACTATGTGACATCAAGACGTTTGACTTCGTTCTAAACTAAAGAAGGAACATAAGGGTGAAAGTCCCTATCGAAATTTAAACAAGACAAGTAAAATGCTGCCTATGGACCGTGACCGTACTGGGTTCGAGATGCGATACAAAGACACAGAGAGACAGGATCGCGGTGTTGGCAGAAAATGTACAGTAGATGGTCACGGTGTCCCCAACAGTCGAACGACGGAGTATATTAGAGTAGATGCGATTGGAAGACGAATGGACAGAATTCGTCGATTTTCGAATACTGACTTCTATTATGCTATCTTTGCCAATGCCAGTGGTCTACCACCGACAGAGAGACCTGAGGGCCATCGCGCGGCGACAAATGGCGCAATCGCTTCCTGGATATGTGGTGTAAAGTCACTCAGCCCTTTGGCCATGCCGACTCGGAAGCCGAGCAAGTATTAGGGGTAAGGCGAAGATTCAAACCGCCACGGCATCACCACCATGCCATCCAGCACCAAACCTCTACCTGTCGAGCTATGGCAGATGATAACATGCAACGCGGAACCAGAGGACCTCCGCCAGCTACGCTGTGTGAACTCGACCTTGAAAATATTGGCAACACCTGCAGTTTTTGAGAATATCGTGGTCCGTAACTCGCTCGGCAGCGCAAACAAATTATGGGAGTTGCTCCGCACACCACACCTCGCCCGGCATATCCGATCTATCACGTTCCTCGAAAGTACGAAATAGTGGCAGCGTGTGTCTTACTTCCATGTTGTAGATTGTATTGACCGGATTATATTTTTACAGACCACGACCATATGCATCAGGACCGCTTGGAGGATTTCCGCGTCGCAAGTGCGTCGTACCGCCAAGGAAGTATAATGTTGCTGACAGCTGCCTTACAGCGGCGTGGGACCCTTGCTGGGGTCGCATTATAGCTGCATTTGACATCCTTCATCAGGCTCCTGCACTGAACACGCTCACATTGAGGTTCACTCCATTCCCCTGTGACTATGTGGACGCCAATCACGAGGTCGCGGTTAATTACTCCTATTATCAATGGGATATCATCAAAACTTTAGGGGGCAACAGAAATCCGCTCCCGAAATTGGAATCCCTAACAATCCGTCATTGGATCAGCGCATGGGAGCCTGAGTTCGAGTCGCCCTACCAGGCTCCATCTATCTCATCACTTGCTACGTCGTTACTGCATCTAGAATTCTCCATCCCCCCGAGCAACTTGCGAAGGTCCCTTGAGCAACGCATTCTGTTCTGGAAGGAAGTCGTCGTGGAAGCCCTGCTCAAACCCGTGGTAAAGCTCGAGTCGCTCAGGATAATCGGATTCGAAAATTTCTGTGTACACGGGTGTCTTGAAGAACAATGTTTTGATCTTTCCCAAGTACCAACTTATCCTCGACTTGATGAGCTCTCCCTCGAACATATCGTCTTTGAAGATCTCACGACCGATGAAAAAGGCATCGTCATCCCGTCCATGGTTGAGAATTTCATCGTGCGGCATGCAAGAACATTAACGAAGCTCAAGCTGCATCGCTGCGCAATCAAGGTCGTCAAAGGAAGGACGAGGCCATTCCGCTACTGGGCAGACATTTTCGACCGACTGACCAAAGCGCTGACCAAGTTGGCTGAACTGGAGGTAGTGTCCGGCACCAGGGATGGCGAAATGCCGCGTTATGTTCACGTTAGCGGTGGCGATGAGGAATACGGTGGTTATTACCGGAGGTCCGAAGGATTAGAAGGAACGGAACAGGACGAATTGGCGCTTGAGGAGTTCAAGGCAAATATCACTTAGCGGTGCCAACGGAGGACTCAGGTATGATGAGAACCCCCTAGTACTTTCTGTTCCATTGGCATAGTTTTCGCGTGCCCTTCCCTGTATCCCTGGTGTGGGGTCGAGATAATAAATTATATCAGTGTCTACTATGTGACGTGTGGGTGCCTCGAGATGTTTGACTTCGTTTTAAACTAAACAAGGAAAATAAGGGTGAAAGTTCCCTAGCGCTGCCTATATATCAGGTGACATATGATAGACCGCCGTGACCGGACGGGGTTCGAGAAAGACATAGAGAGACAGGATCGCGGTGATGGCAGAAAATGTACAGTAACTGCCAGTGGGTGTCCTCGACAGTCGAACGACGGACAATTTCAGGAAGAAAGTAGATGCGATTGGAAGAAAAATGAACAGAATGCATCGATCCTCGAATACTGACTTCTATTATGTTATGCCAGTGGTCGCTGACAGGGTGACCGGAGAGCTGTCGCACGGCGACAAATGGGCGGTGGATTGTGCCATGCTGCCGAAGCCGAGCAAGTATTACTAGGGGCCCGGTAAGGCGAAGATTCAAACCACCACCACCACCATGCCATCCAACGTCGAAGCTCTACCTGTCGAGCTATGGCAGATAATAATACGCAATGCGGAACCAGAGGACCTCCGCCAGCTACGCCGACGTTCGGGAGCGCAAACAAATTATGGGAGTTGCTCCACACACCACACCTCGTCCGGCATATCCGATCTATCACGTTCTTCGAAGGTACGAAATAGTCGCGGCGTGTGTCTTACTTACATGTTGTAGATTGTATTGACTTTTTACAGACTACGGCGGCTACGATCCTCGGCACTGCGTGGAAGATTTCCGCATCACAGGTGTGTTGTACACCACCGAGGAGGTATGAAGTGATAGTGTTGCTGACTGCCACCTTACTGTGACAGCCCGGGGCCCTTGCCGGGACCACATTAGAGCTGTATTTGGCATCATTCATCAGGCTCCTGCACTGAACACGCTCACATTCAAGTTGTTCTTCGGGCCATTCTACGACTATGGAGACTCCAATCACGAGGTCGCGGCTATTTACTCCCATCAATGGGATATTATCACAGCTTTAGGGAGCAACAGAAACCCGCTCCCGAAATTGGAATCCCTAACAATCGACGATTGGGTCAGCGCATGCGAGTCCAAGTCGCTCTTCCAGTCTCCACCCATCTCGTTGCTTGTTTCGTCGTTACTACATCTACGGTTCACCATTCCCATAAGGGGCTTGCAAAGGTCCCTTGAGCAACGAATGCTGTTCTGGAAGGAAGTCGTGGTAGAAACCATGCTCAAACTCGCGGTAAAGCTCGAGTCGCTCGAGATAACCGGAATTGATATTTTCTGGGGATCCACAGATCTTGAAGTTGCAGAACAATGTTTTGATCTTTCCCAAGTACCAACTTATCTGCGACTTGCTGAGCTCTCGCTCAAATGTGTTGTCTTCGGAGATGTCACGATCAATGAAAAGGGCATCATCATCCCGTCCACAGTTGAGAATTTCATCGTGCGCCATGCAAAGACATTAAAGAAGCTCAAGCTGCATTGCTGCGCAATCAAGGTCACCAAAGGAAGGGCAAGGCCGTTCTGCTACTGGGCAGACATTTTCAACCGACTGGCCAAAGCCCTGGACGAGTTGGCTGAGCTGGAGGTAGTGTTTGGCACTATCAACGATATGCCACGTTATGTTTACGTTGGCGGTGGTGATGAGGAACACGGTTGTTTCTACGGGAGGTTCGAAGGGCTAGAAGGGACGGGCGGGCTTGACACACGTGGAGCTGGAAAGGGTCATGTGATTACATGTAGACGCGTGAAGAACGCGTCAATAGAGTCAAATAAGTGTTGAAACCCTGGCGCTATTGAGGCACACACAACATGTCTCATCCTCACGCATCTTCCTCCGTATTGGCAAAGAAAAAGTCGTCTCTCGATGTGCTGAACGCGGAAAGCTCAAGACTGCGATCGCAAATTGCCTCAGAAATTGACGAGGCAGACGATCCATTAGCTTTGTACGACCGCTTCGTCAAGTGGATTTTTGATGAATACCCACGCGAGCACCTCGCGTCATCGGGTCTTGTCGAGCTATTAGAGGAGGCAACGAGGAGATATAAGGAGGACTCCAGTTACAAGAGCGATCTGAGGTACCTCAAGCTATGGACGCTCTACGCTTCTCTCGTGGACAAGCCAAGCGTGGTGTACAAGTTTATAATTACCACCGGGATTGGGACGGTCTATGCACTCCTCTTTGAAGATTATGCCTTGACCTTGGAGAGAGACGGCCGGTGCGGATGTAATTTTCCATGTATCATTCAGTGCCCTCATACCTTCAAAGTCACGCAGCTGCAGGAGAAGTCTATCGCGCCGGTATACAACGAAAGGCGCGGCCAGTAGAGCGTTTGAAGAAAAAATATGACGAGTTTCAGCGACGAACCTCCTCGAAGCCACCCAAACCCCCGCCTGCTCCCCAGGTCACTCTTCCCAAGGTAAAGGGCACACCCGAGGCCAATCTACTACGTAAACAACCCCTCAAGAACTACGACAAACCTAGCGTAACAGTGCAGTCTCAACCAACTTCTGCCCCTTCGTCTCGTGGCCCTGCTGAGCCTTCGTCATCAACTTCAACTTATTCCCACAATCGGTACTCTTATATACTTGGGCCCCCTGTGGCAGGAAAACGTCCGGAGAAGCTCCGACTCAATCTTCACCTGTTGTTTACCGAAGAAGGGGGGGAGTACAGTATGCCGGAAGCCCGCGCACGTTCTATGGGCCTCCTGGGAAAGAAGTGGGGACCTCCCCCTGCTTCTGAGCTCTCTCGTGCCAGTTCATCGACGATGCGAGTTAACTTCAATGACGGTGGTTCCAAGGCCACTCGTAACTACACCGCGCAAAGAGGCATTGCCGGGGCAGAGCCTACTGTCACCATCAATACCAAGGCGGCTCTTGCAGACGTCTTTGGCATGTATAACTCACCAGAAAAGTCAACGCGGATTTCTACTATGGCTGGGACTAAGCATGCTCCTGTGCGCGCTGTTGATCCTGTGACACCCCTCAGTCTGCTCCCTCAAACTCGACCAGCTTCGGTTGAGAAAGCCAATCAGCAGGCGGCGCCCCCAAGTGAGGGTCTTCCCAGTGTCACGTTCGCGTTGCTTATTGCTTTTTTTAGGTTTCACACCCTTCGTAGATGAGAATGCGTGCCGCAAGGGAAATGCTGCTCCACCTAAGGTGGTCACTTTATTTTGTCCAGGAATCAAAACTGATTGTGTCTATGTAGTTCAAACCTTTCGTTGATGAGAACTTGCAGGCACGACCGCCAGCTCCCGCCTTTGTGCCAGTGCGTCGAGCCTTAGCCTCCAAGGATATTGGAACTACTGGGTCAGCGCCTACGGCGAAGGGCACTGGGGACGGTGATAAACCAAATGTCTTCTCCAAGGTTTTTACCCCCGTTACGAAAGGAGAGATCAAGCAACCAACCGATTACTCGCTGGAACCAGAAAGCAATTTTGCCCAGGCCCAGAACGAGGCTCCCAAGCCGGGTGCCCAGCAGCTGTCACTACTTAGCGACGTGCAGGCTCCTTTCAAGGTTTTCAGCCGTCCGCCAGAAAAGGATGCCGTATTCTCAAGGCCTGATAGCTCAGTTGAGGACGCATCGAATATCCCCCTTCCGCCAGTACTCCGTAACCGTACACCGCTCGGGACATTCGTACCTCGGAGATCAAAGGAAGTATGTCCCAAGGATGAGGATGAGGAGGAACAAGACACACCGCTCAACGACGCCGTGGATTACGGAGAAGATATTGAAGATCTCGAGGTAGCCCACAACGCCCCATTCGGTGGGCGTTTTGGCCAATTCGACGTCATGACGCCGATTACGGAGCGGACATTAGAATACACGTCTACGGGCCGTTTCTCTGTTCCAGATGGCGACCTATCCACCTTAGTGGAAATGAGGGAAAGAGCATTCCGGCAGCCAGACGCCGTCGAGGCAGCTGAGCGGTTAGCTGCCGAGGTTCGAGAGGATAATGACCTCTTCGACCAGGAGGGAGCGGCCGATTACCGACATATCCGTAATTTGAGGGACGATGAAGAATCCTCGTCTTCATTCGAAGAACCCTCGTTTTCCCGACCACCACTGTTCCGTCTGTCAGAAGGGCACACAATTCTAAACCTTGACAAGGCCAAAGAAGCTTCAGAGTTGCATGCTGTCGAAGAAAAGACTGGGTCGCTGAACTTGTCCAACGAAGTTTTTTCTGCGGCTGCCCTTAATCCACCAAATCCATGCAATCCCTTCGATTCACCGATCGTTTCTACCCTGCTCTCCCTTCTTCCGGCTGATCCTGAATGCCACCAAGTACCTCTAGAATCTCAGCTTCTCGATGACCTGCAGAAATTTGCGCGCAAACAAATGCGGACGAGCGGAGCTTCCAACCGCTCGTCGGGCCACAGTCAAACATACTCTCTGCATCTCGGAGATACCCACTTTGAGGTATATGAGAAGCTCGGCGAGGGTGGTTTCGGCGCTGTGTTTGCGGCTAAGACTGTCAAGGCTAAAGCCAAGGTTGATGCCGACACAGATGGCGATAATGACGAGGACGAAGATGAAGATTACGAAGACGAAGACGAAGAATCTCATCGAGTCGCGATCAAAGTCGTCAAACCGAGCAACGTATGGGAATTCCGCATGCTGCGCAAGGTCCACGCAGAGCTCCCCGCGCGCCTCCGAGCATCCATCATCCACCCCCAAGCGCTCTACGCCTTCCAGGACGAGAGCTTCCTCGTCCTCAACCTCGGCACGCAGGGCTCCCTCCTCGACATCATCAACCGGTCAGGCCAAGCAGGCATATCCCAACAAGGCGCCTGCCTCGACGAGCTCCTCGTCATCTTCTTCACCGTCGAGCTCCTCCGCCTCCTCGAGGGCCTCCACGAGTCCGCCGCGCTCATCCACGGCGACCTCAAGATCGACAACTGCCTCGTCCGCCTGCAGGACGTCCCCGGCGGCTCCTCCGCCTGGGCCGCGCAATACGACCCCACAGGCGCCGGCGGCTGGAGTAGCAAGGGCATCGTGCTCATCGACTTTGGCCGCGCGATCGACACGCGCGCGTTCCCCCGCGGACAGGCGTTCGTCGCTGAGTGGGCCACCGACGCGCGCGACTGCGTCGAGATGCGTGAGGGCAGGCCGTGGACGTACCAGGCGGACTATTTTGGCCTCGCGGGCATCGTGTACTGCATGCTTTACGGCAAGTACATCGAGGGGTCCTCCGTCGTGCGCGTCACTCCACAGCACCAATCCAGCGGACCGAGGTACAAGCTCGCGACAGCGTTCAAGCGGTACTGGCAGGCAGACTTGTGGACGCGCCTATTCGACGTCCTGCTCAACCCATGCCTTGTCCATCCCGACGGCTCCCTGCCCGTGACAGACACTCTCGCTCAATTGCGGCTCGAAATGGAAACGTGGCTGCAAGCAAACTGCAACCGGAGCAGCAACACCCTAAAGGGACTGTTGAAGAAGATCGAGCTGTCCGTTATCCGTGGTGACTAGGTATTTTTCTCGCGGAATTTGCTTTTGGAGGATACCATTCGACAGAACATACGCTGTTTGTTCCATTTCTGTATTTACCTCTTGCAATCCATTTCCTTGCAAAGTAATGGTGGGATACAAGCCCGCAGGCGCATCGAATGAATGGATGCATGGCGTAGATACAGGACAGCAAGATAGCGAGACGATGCTATGCCATGTCAGACGAACCATGCCTACGCCGCACACAGCAGCCATACAGCGCCGAGCTGCGGAGTGCAAACCCTCCGAGCAGAAAGCAGAGAAAAACAGACAAACAACAGAGACGAACAATCTCCTACATCATGCGTGGCCGACACCGCCCATAGGTACAGGCGGTGCAGGACCTCCATCGTAGCCGTGCGGTGGGCCACCGGGCCCACCAGGCGGGGGCATCATCATCGGATACGGGACAGCTTGAGGAACTGTGGGGTTCAGAATGGTTCAGGGCAATGGCGAGGAAAGATAAAATGTGTGCCATACGTTGCGGGCTTTGGTGGTAGTATGGGTGTGCATGTGCGGGGATAGGGGTAGGGGGCATAGAGGGCCGTGGGCCTCCTGCGCCATTCGGCGGTGGGTACTGTCCAGGGGGTGGCGCTTGCATGTATGCTTGTGGGGCTGAAAATGTGTTGATGTTCCAAGGTATGAAAACGAATTCAGGGACGTACGTGGCATCTGGCCCATCTGTGGTGATGCATACATAGCCGCTGAGTAGCAAATTCAGCGAAAGCCTGAGAAAGGGACCAGGAATTGCTCACCGTTCGGTGGGGGCATGGTCGGAGGATAGGGCATGGGTTGCACAAAGGGAGCCGGGATGTAAGCGCCAGGGGGTGGAGCCATACCGGGCATCATAGGCTGCCAAGGGATCACTCATATGATTTCGAACAAACAGAACCCAGTATGGCTGACGAACCTGGCCGGGATATCCATAAGGAGGATATGCGTAAACATATCCGCGAATCGATGGATCTTCCTCATACGGGGGCGGCGGAATTGGTGGTGGCCCAGGGACGACGTGTTGTGATTGTTGCGGCGGCGGCGGCTGGACCGGCGGGAACATCTGATTGTACCGTTTGCCCTGATACGGCCAAATAGCGTCTGACCAGCATTATCATATAGTCACTGGATAAGACAGTATAAGAGGTTTGTGTACGCACTGACAGCGCTCGCCTCGGCGACCTTGTTGAACTTGAATGGATTGAAGTCATCCTTGACGTGTACAGGTGTCTTCTTAAGTGCAGCTTTCCCAAAGAAGGGGTTAGGTACAGGTGGTGAGGTCGAAGACTGCTGAGACAGTTAGCGTGAGATTACGGGCTGGCACGCTCGCATGGAAACGTACACCCTCAGGCTTGGCCTTGGGCGACGAGTTCGCCGATGCACCGACAGCCGTGTTTGGTGAGGACTGAAAATCAAGACAAGTCAGTAAGCTTTCAGGGTCGGTAGCGACCAGGAAATTACGGGGGTAAACGCCACAGCCTTTGGATTGGGCCTGAAAGATGTCGCATTGACGTTGAGCTTGTTCGCAGCCCCATCTGCCTTTGCAGTCTCGGCACTCTTGGTAGGCTGTGCGTTCGTGCCTGATCCGGAAGGTTTCGTCGCAACTTGTGTGGCACTACTGGATGGTTGCGTCGCTGGCTTCTTCCCCTTAAACGGTGGAATGGGCTGAATGACCATACCGACCCTTCCGTTCTTGGTGGGTGCGGTGGTAGGTGTCTTAGTAGCGACAACGGAAGGACTGCTGACAAGCTTCGATGAAGTAGCACCCGTGCTCGAGACATTACTAGATGTGGACGTTTGAACCCTACTCGCCGTTGTGGGAGTGGGTGGGCTAACAGCAGGGGCGGCGCTAAGCGCCGCAGTGGCGCCAATCACCCGCGCTTGGGCCGACACGGCGTCCTTAGCTGATTTTTCGACGATAGCGCGTTGTTTTTCCTCATCTTTGGCGAGAATCGTTAGGAGGTCTTCTGGGATCGGTTTGTTCAACTAGCGGCGGATAGGTCTGAGAGGACGAGAGCATAACAAGACCAGTAGGAGATAATCACCTTGAAGCTCTGGCTGAACTTGAGCAGCTCGGCCATGCGCTTATCCCTCTCGCTCTTGACCAACGCTTGGCGCTTCTGAGTCAATCGCTGCTTCTCGTGCGTCACGAATTCACGGAACGCAGGAAGTGCATCCGCCGGGGGCTGTGAGGCGCACAACATTCACAATTAGTAGTGTAAGAGTATTGGTAAGAGTATTGGATCGGGAATTACCTTTTGGGATGCAGAGGGAGCGGGAGAGGGTGCTTTTGACGACGAAGCTGGCGTAGTTGTATCGGAATGGGGGACACTAGAGCCGTCTGGGGCGTTGATGGATACCTTAGGGATATCAGATCCCTTGGCGCTAGCAGCACCAGATGCAGAAGGTGCAGCAGCGGTGAGAGGTGGGAAGTTCTTTCTCGCTCCAGGAGGAATATAAGCATTCGAGCCACGAACGACCGCACCGTACCTGAACGCACTCATGAATCACCACTGGAAACAAGGTCATATACGCCACGTACTTTTCCTCTTCATTAATTCCATTATCCTCAACGTTGTTCATGACTCGTTCTTCCAGAACGTGGGAGTTATTCGTCGCACCCTGCAGGCACTCCTGTCAACACGTTTACGACGGATAGTTGTTCAGGCGTACCCGCATAATCTCGTTCGCCAACGCTTGAGCTCTCTTCTCACGCTCGGCAAAATCGGCACCAGATCGGTCCAGCTTCGTAGTATACAACTCCTCGTCAAAACCAGTCTTGACGCCAAATAGCTTCTCATTGGCAACGAACTGGTTCCATCCGACATGTCCCGAAGAGCCAGCACCGAACGTGACGTCGTCAGAGCTCGGCCCATGTGTGGCCCCAACGGGTGCGAGTGTGGACGGAGGCAAGTCAGACTGCCAAGCCTGAAGATCGCGGTCGCGGCGCGGAACCTTCTGACTGATATCAGTATCAGTCTTGAAAGCTAGAAAAAGGTAAGTGCTCAGTGGATCAAGGAGTATATGAAAGTCAGGGGACACATACAGTCCCCATTTGGAACCTTAGCATCTGCAGGACCGGAAGTCCAGGTGTCAATATCAGGCGCAGGAACAAAGAGTTGGTCCTTGAGTGGGGCACCCGGAGCAGAAAGTTCCTTTACGTCACGGAGAGTAAGTCCAGCCGTGTTTCTTTCCCCGGCAATAGAAGCTATGACACCCTCGTAGCGCTTCGTAGACTTGGTAGTAAGGGTGATGGTAGTGCCCTTTATCAAGTTAGCAAGGATGCAAGAGCGATGCAAGATTGATGTGTTACATACAGTGAGACCAGCGAGGGTTTGGAGCAATGTCCTTTCCTTGGAGTCTGCGCGCGAATTCGTAGTGGAAGGGGTTGGACCAGACGTGTTGGGATTAGCGGGGAGAGGCGACCAGGATTCGATGTTTGTCGACGCGATGAAGAACTGACTCTTGACGGGAGCACCAGGAGCGGTGAGCTCCTTTACATCACGAAGGGTTACGCCAGCTGTGTCACCTTCACTCTCGGTAGTAGAAGCGATGACACCTTCGTAGCGCTTTGCAGTCTTGGTAAGGAGGGTGACTGTCGTCCCCTTCAGAGCATGAATATGAGTATCAAACAGGCGATAATAGGTGAATGATAGATGAGACGTACAGTGAGACTCGCGAGATTTTGAAGAATGACTTTGTGATCCTGGCGAGGGGTGGGTGTCGAAGGACCGAGGGGAGGGAATGACACGGCTTGGGCTGCGGTGGCGGGGGGAGGGCCATTGTTTGGAAGACGAGCATTATTGGGACTGGGAGAGAAGGACGGAGACGGGCGCGTTCCGCCCCAGGCGGACTGGCGGCTTCATGGAATGGTGACAATGTCAGCGGGAGATGCGAAATGGGAAGGGGGAAGGACAGACCGGGTAGAAGAGTTGTCACCGGGAAAGCCCTTCTTGGTTGGCTTTGGCTGTCGCACTGTTGCAGCCATGTGGTAGATAGACAGATGGACGTAAAGAAAGAAGAAATGGATAGAGGAAGAGCCAAGCGAACGCAAAAAGCGATAATGGACAAGTAGGAGATGGAGGAAGGACGTGTGATGATGGTGGCGAGAGGGCTCGTACGAAAGCGTGCACAGGTATATGAAAAGGGAAAGGCCTGTGTAAGATAGAGTATAGGAAAGGGGAGAAGGAAGTATCGCGGGTGACGAGAGAGAGCGAGATTGCTCGAATCTCAAGCAAGGCGCAAGTAAGCAGAGCAAAAGCAGCAGAAAACAAGTTTCCCGTCGCCGTCGCCATTTCACACAACGCCAACACCGGGACCCCAACATACCCTTACACTCCCTCTTCTCTTCTTCAATATCTCTATCATTTCCTATCCAATAATAATAATAACACACCCATACCCCGTAACAGGTCCGCATACATCCCCCCGTTAAAAGTGGTCCGTGCACGTACTCTCCTCTCCCTCCAGAGGTGGCCATCATCATATCCGGGGTCCCACTTAACTCTAGCCAATCCCCATCGGCCCCCCGCTTTCTATCTCTCTCTTTTTCTCTCTCTTCTTCGCCGTTCGTCTCAACAGCGAGAGTGTGTAGATAACGTCCACCGCATATGCTGCCAAAATTTCATTCGGTATTTGCCGTTACAATCTTGTGTTGTCATATCTTGCAATCTCACACTATCTACCTGATCATCTACGTCTACGCCTTCGGTCTTCCCAGAAACGATGTCCGTTACCTTTCATAGCCTTTCTTCCCCGTATCTCCCTTTCCCAGTATGGAGACGACCAACAGCGAAAAAGACTTGCTGCGCGCTTCATTTTCGCTTCCCTTATCCTAAACCGACACCTGAGCTTACTACCGCTTGGATTCTTTGACCCCATACGTCTAGGCCCTCTCGTCCGCGTGGATCCCCCGTTCTATTTCAAACCGCCTCCATCTCGGCATTGTCTCCCATGGAATCCACGACATACGTAGTGCAGCAGAGAGTCCCGCTCCGATATGACTAGATATTCGCCCTGAGCACCCACTTCAAGTTGGCGCGTAACAGGTCATTCGGACGCGGCCGATCGCAAAGCCCTCCGCGAGATCTCAATAATTTGAATTTTTACAAATTTCGCGTTATGAGTCTGCAAGCTGCAAGTCTCGAGGCCTCAGCCCCAGGGATAGACTCGCAAGGATAGACTCGGTGCGAAACACGGACAATAGGCGCCAATCAGACTTGATGAAACTACCTATCAACCCATGAAGTTTGTTTCGTCGAACCAAATACGTACGTCCTCTTGTGAGGTGCCTATGGTTCTCTCTCTTCCGGGGTCCAAAGAAGCTCCCGAAATCATGATCCTAGGACATATTGCCTTCGTGTCTTTTTTTTTTTTCCTTGGCAAGGCGCAGCATTTGTATATCACCCACAAACAATTTCGGGCATTAAATACGGGAAGTAACACCCGTTCATTTATGCCTTATTATCTTCTGCCCATTCCACTGGCAGCGTAGAGGAAATCATGTAGCACACCCACGACCACATTCGGATGCAGCTCGCAATGCCCTGACTCAAGCCAACACATTCTTGATGCTCACTGGTCACGTGTCCCCTTTGTCCAGTCCAGCCGAGCGCACCTCAGTGTCTCGCTAGGTCAAAGTATTGTCGACGCACCGCCACAGGTGTGATTTTTTGACATTCGCAGAATTGAGAAATGCGTACAAACTAGGTAGGTTTCTGTGACAATGTGATTGACTTTCAATATTTTTGTTCAGTTGCCGGGCGCTGATTTAGACTTGGAACAAGAGCGGGCTGTAAGAATCAGAATACTGGTTTTTTTTTTTTTTAAATCGCCGCGTGCCACTCACCGTGTTTCAGGAAGTGTACCAGTCGTTTGATGGAGCTGGGTCACGCATTCTTTGCACTGGGCATCTCACTGCCAGAGGGCAATCAGGATTGAGGCATCGAAGTATCCCATTATCTCCGGCTTATCGAGGTATTTGGGGCCAGCCTGAGGTTGTGGTGCCGTGGACTATGTGCCGCTTCCACATCGTTTCCCTACGCAGTTTGAAAGCGATCATCGGCCGCGAATGTCAGCTGGCGTGAGACCCGCAAGGACCAATCACTCAGGTCACCCAGATGCTCCAAGACACACGATCGAAGAGAGAGGGTAGGTTTGAAATGACGAGGTGGCGCGTCACAACGTTTCACCCATTTTTACAGTAGCGCTCTTATTTCCGTACAGTACTCTGAATCGCACGTGCGATTAAGCGGCAGGTCATACCATCACGGCATTGGTGGATGTGGATGAAACAATTCCGCCCGTTCGACACAAGGTTCGACAGGTCACGGTAGTTTCCGAAGTCTGGCATTGCATTTAGTAAGTATTTGAAATGCATCCCCACGTTGTAGTTTACACACTGCAGGAGAACGGGGCTCGGGTCGGAAGTTAATAGTATCCATGGACGATCCCTTATCCGAGAAAACGTACAGTACATGGGGGGAGAGGAGAACGGGGCAGAGCAATGATCCCCCATTTCACACCCTTGCTTGGCTCTTGGCTCATGTCAGATAGGGTTTGCGATGCTTTGTCCGTCATAGGCCTTGTCGTTCTTTTTTATTTATGGGAAAATGCACAGGAGACGGGTCTCATCGATGGATGCCCTGTCATACTAGTGGCAATATCGCGCCTAGAAATGTCAACCCCTCATGTTGGCATCACGTGCTGCCCCTCAGCGCCTTGGTATGACTCCTTAGAAGGGTGGAGATACAAGAAGGACCATACATTCTGATTCGGCTCTGAGCACTGGCACAGTTCCCCTGACACGATGCTAACTTATGCTGAACCTCGGGACCTGGACGGTACGTAAACGAAGAACTGCCATCGTGCAAATGGTCTGGCACGTGGCACCCAATTGAATCTCCGACTTCCACCGCTGGTCTTTCTTTTTGAGAAACGCCTCACAGCCTTGAAACCGTCCCTTTCTTTCGGAACAGCATTCTAATCAACTTTCCAATTCATTTTTTCAGAGACGTTAGCCGAGTGAAAGTGACACTTGGAGCACTTAAGGTGTGCGCACACCTGGTTTCTTCCCCCACCGCGGCGGACGGTATCAAAATTGAATCCCAGATTTTGCTAAGCAGACGGGTCTCATCGAGAATGTCCCACCGTCCTGATCGCATCGCGAACGCCGAGTACAGTATCTCGCGATCAACGGGGCGGAGAATACCGCGGCAAACTAACTCTGCCTCCGATCAATCAAGGCACTCACTTACAGACTTTTACGAGACGATAATTCGTTTAGCTCAAGCTCCACCCGAGGACCTGAGCTTGAAAAGTTTGGGGCAGCCGATGTATCACTGGACAGAGGTCGCGAGGTCGCGAGCTGAGAGATGGCACGCTTTTGCCAAATTCTTGCTTTCGGCGTTTGTGCTTACCCGGTTTCCGATGTCCGCACATGGGTGGTCATGAGAAGTGGGCATCGCATGAACTATTCTAATCGGCAGGTGGAGTGCGTGTACGGCTCGTGCCTGATGCATAAACCTTGCTTAGGAAAAAGTCCCGGGCTGACATTAGCTGTGCTTTCCGGGATCCTGCACTTACCCAAGTCGGAGCTGGGATTCAGAGCCTACATTTACAATCCATCAGGCATATGAA
>Ga0209488_10002273_pt1 | contig 15890 bp, 13 predicted proteins | sample Rivendell_Oct201_8_FD_188349 | JGI IMG/M metagenome (GOLD analysis project Ga0209488, IMG submission 188349) | Vadose zone soil microbial communities from the Eel River Critical Zone Observatory, Northern California, USA -... | ecosystem: Environmental > Terrestrial > Soil > Vadose zone >... | reverse complement strand
GCTGAAGGCGAATGAATTCGGCACGGACTTGCCGAACCTGATCCGGTCGAGCGCCAATGCCTGACGCCCCGACAGGAGCACGAATGGCGCCGCCAGCGCACCGCCGACCACGCGTCGTCTTGAAATTCTGCGCATCGCCCGTTCTCCAAAGTGCATCTAATCGACATTATCCGCTGGCGTTCGTTGCGGCAACGCCCAGCGCCGCACGCCCCCGCAGCAAATGGCCGCGCCAAAGCGCGGCCCTCGGCATTTTTCGCGCTCATGTCGTCCACCGTCGGTCTGGCCACGAATTCCGCCCAACCGATGGCGTTGGGGCGGGTCTTCGGCGGCTTGCGCCGCTGTGCCCGCCCGTCGGGCAGCAGATACGGCCTGACGAAATTGGGCACTGAGCTTTCTCGCTACCCATGTCGGACGACAATCCAGGCACAAACCGCACCCGCAAGGCATTGGCCCGATGGTCATACGCACTGCCGGAGTTCTTGGCCCGACGGGCGGGCACAGGGGCGCAAGCCGCCGAAGACCCGCCCCTATGAAGATGCGAACATTCCCGTAACCAAACAACAAAAGGCCGCGCTTTGGCGCGGCCTTCATCCTTCACATCAATCGGCCTTCGCCTCAATCCTGCGGCTCGACCTTCACGATCGCCGCGCCGTGGTTGTTGCCGATCCATAGCACCGGCCGGCCGCTCGTCTCGTCGACGAACACGCGGCGGATATTGGTCGTGCGAGGCATGAGATATTCGGTGACCTCTTCGGTCTTGGTGTTGATCCGCGAGACGAGGTCGTTCGACATCGATCCGGTCCACACTTCGGTTCCGCCCTTGGTCGGGACCGCGTCGTAGGGGTTACCCCACGGCGACGGCATCTTGTATTCCTTCATCCGCTCAGTCGCGGGGTCGAACACGCCGACCGCGTTTCCGGCATATTCTGCAAACCAAAGGCGGCCCTGGTCGTCGAACCTGCCGCGGCGCGGCCGCGTGCGCTGGTTGGGCGTCGTCCAGATCTTGACCTCGCCGGTCTTGGCGTTGCGCATGCCGATGCTGTTGCCGCTGAACTCCAGCATGAACAGGTTATTGTCCTTGTCGGTCGGGTTGCCATAGCCGGTGATCACCCGGCCGCCGGCGGTCTTGGCCTGGCCGATGTTGTCCCATTTTCCGGTCTTGATATCGAGCCGGTAATGGTTGCGCGTCGCGTTGTCGCTCAGCCAGACCTTGCCATCGATATACATGTTGGTCGGCGTCACCTGGTTGGTCTGGGTGGTGAGGTCGAGCCATTCCTCTGGCAGCGGGTAGGTGGTGACCTTCTTGGTCTTGCGGTCGATCTTGGACGCGCCGCCCTGGTACGACATGCCGATCCAGAGATTGCCGTCCGGATCAAGCTCGATGTCGAGCGAGCCCTTCGGCTGCGCGGGCCGCAGCAATTCAAGCTTGTAATCAGCGACCTTTCCGGTCTTCGGATCGAGTTCGCCGACGACCTGGTTGCCGAAATCGGAGTACCAGGCGTGTCCGTCGGCATCGATCACCACGTCATGCGGCTGCGCTTCCTTGCGCGGCAAATCATATTCCGTGATCACGACCTTGGTGGCTTTGCCCTTCGGGCGCGGCAGCGTCCTGAATTCGTATTCGAGCCGATCCGGATTGGCGATGCTCACCTTCTCCAGATATTCGGCCGCCTGCTGCATCTGGTTGGCCGCAACGCGTGGCCGCTCGCTGCGCGCGCCGCCCTGCACGATCAGTTGCGGATGCAACGGGGTCGTTTCAGGCGCGTAGCGCCCCATGCGCGTGAAAACCTGTTTCCATTCTTGGGCGTCATGCGTCGCCGTGAACACGCGCTGGAGCGTGTGGCAGCCCTGGCAGTCGAGCATGAACGACGCCTTGAACGCATCTTGACCGGGGATACTGAGCATCCATTCGCCATTGGAAAGCTGCGCGGCGATGTTGCGAGCACGACCAAGCTTGATGTCGGCCGATGTACCGCTCGCCGAAACATCCACGCTCTTTGGCCCGGTCAACGTGTAGCCGATGGCGCGAGTCGAGATCGTATACTTGCCGGGTTCAAGCCTGCCGGCCGGGAAGCTGAACTCGCCCTTGTCGTTAGTCACAACCGTGGTGGTGACAGTCGCGCCTTCTTTCTTGGCGGTCACCAGCACGCCTTCCATCAGGCCTTCCTCGGCCGAGGAGACCTTGCCGCTCAACGTCTGCGCTTGCGCGCTGAGGGCACCCGCAACCGTGAACACCGTGGTGGCGAGCAGAAATGTCCGAAATGTCATTATTTCCTCCGTGCGAGTTGAAACGCGTCGACGACTTACCGGAAGCCGGAGCCTTGCATTTTTCACCAGCTGGGGATAGGGCCTCGATGCCAAAGTTCGCAAGATGTCGCGACCAGTTCGAATGCAACGTGCGCCATCGGCGCCACGCGCAAAATCATGTATGGTTGAATCCGGACCGAGGGTCGACGATGACTATGAGTCAATCGCGGCCGTCGCCCCCTGTTGCGACCCTTGCCCCCCTTCCCCATCGCTGCAAGACTGAGGTACTTTGTTTTTCACACTGTCGGTGGCTTAGCGCGTACAACGCTTGAGCTTCAATCTGGACACCGCGTCGTCTGCGTGACGCGCGAAGGGAAAACCGAATGACCGCTCATTCTCTTGTTGACAGTCGCACCATCGACCGCCGCGACGTACTTGCGCTCCTTGTGGGTGCTGGCGTCGTCTTGAATGACGTTTCCTCAACAGCGCAAGCGCAGACAGCTCCGAGGTTTAGCCCTGCTCAAGTTCTCAATGGAGCAGACGCCCGCGTATTTGCGTCGGATATCAGATCAGAGCTGAAACAGCTTGCGCCCAACGTCTATGCATTTGTTCAGTTGCAGCCAGCAGGCTGGAGCAGCTTCAACATCAGTAACTGCGGCGTCATTGCAGGAGCTGATTCACTACTGGCTATCGACGGAGCAGCAGCACCCCTGATGGCCAAGAAGCTTGTTGCCGCCGCCCAGCAAACGACGAACAAGCGATTCAGGCAGGCGGTCATTACGCACTTTCACGGGGACCACACCAACGGAATTCAATTCATGGGCGTCGCGGACGTGATTGCACACGAACAGTGTCGTGCCACGATGGCGAAACTCGTTAGTCAGCCGAAACCGGCCAATTGGGCAAAGCGCGAAAACTGGGCGGATGGCAACGAGGATTTCAAGTTAGCACTTCCGAATCTAACCTTCAGCGAAAAAATGACATTTTACCACGACGCCACTGAGGTTGAATTGATTTACCCCGGACTAGCCCACACTGCGGGAGACACGCTTGTCTACTTGCCCAATCAGAAAATTCTTTTCACTGGCGATATCGGAAGTTTTGGGGTTACTCCGCTACACGGTTCTGGCTATGCGACAGGTGTGATCAAGACCTGCGACAAGATCCTTGAAATGGATGTGGAGACAATCGTACCGGGCCATGGGCCGGTTGGCGGGAAGGCCGAATTGGCGGAAATGCGTGACTATTTCATCCTTCTCCAGCGTGAAGGGAAGAAGCGCTTCGACGCGGGCGTGACCGCCGGACGTGCCGCGGCCGACATCGATCTTGGCAAGTACAAGACCTGGGCCGATTCCGACCGAATCTCGACCAATATGGCACGCATGTATTCCGAATTTGGCGGGACCATTTCCCCCGACCAGGACTTTCCCGCGTTCGTCAAGGCACGGGAAGAATACACCGCTCTTGCGCGCCGCTAGGCGTTTCATTCGACGAAACCCAGCGAGCCGCGCGTTCCGAGTCGCAAAAATTGCGTCAGCCCATGCCAATTGCTTCCTTGACGTTATCGGCTCTAAAGTTGCTCATCGACTATTGCGGCGGAAGACGCGCACATGATTAACACGAGACTGATGATGCATGCTTATGTTTGGCGGGCCGGATGGGCCGTGATCGCAATTTCGCTGTGCACGGTGCAGGCGAGCGCTGTTGGTATAAGCCAAATCGTCCAATTCGCCCAGAATGTTTCCGGCAGCGGGACCACCGCGCCGGGCAAGCCGGCGGTGGCCGATGCGCCTGCCGCCGTGCCGGCGAATTCGCCCGAGCAAATAAGAATGGCGCAAACGGAACTCAAGCGGCTCGACTGCCTCAAGGGCCGTATCGACGGTAAGCTGGGTGACCAGACCCGGCAGGCCGTGAAGAAATTCTGGACCAGTGCCAAACAGCCCGAGGCCGGAGTCAACATCACCGACGAATTGATTTCCGACCTTGCCGAGCGCGGCGCCGGGTTCTGCAGGCCGGCGCGGAAATTCTTCGCCATGGGGTTTCGCCCAAGGGCAAATTCTACGCAACCGACGTTGGTACGCCCATTCGCGCCAGGAAACCGCTAAGCAGGACGGCACGGCTTGTCCAACGAAACTCCGAATGGGCGGGTTCGGAGTACCGCCTTCACGGCGGCTTCGCCGCGGGCGGCCTTTCTTCCTTGAAGGAAGGACCGCCTAAAGGCGGGACTCCAAACGCGAAACATCCCATCCGTTGGTCAACCAGCGAATCACTGCTTAGTGGATTGCGTCTTTGGTGGGATCCCACGGCCGCCCTCTATGCCGCATGCTGCCGCAGGCGCCAGACGTTTCCATCTGCCCCAAGCTGTGGCATCGTCCGCCCAACAAGAGTGCTTTTGGGGAAATGCCCGTGAATCGAATTGTCATAGCCACAATGGCTTGCGCTGCTGTCGGGTGCGCCACTATAGCGTTGGCGCCGACGGACGGCCTCGCACAGCGCGGCCCGGATCTCATCAAGCCTGCCGGCAAGGAGTGGCTCACCATCGGCGGCGACTGGCGCAATACCCGCTATTCCACCCTGACCCAGATCAACCGCAACAATGTCAAGAATCTGAAAGGTGCCTTTGTGGTGCACCTGGGCTCGGGCCTGGGGTCGAAATATTCGATGGAGGGAACGCCGATCGTCAAAGACAGGATCATGTATGTCTCGACCGGCAATGACGACGTCTTTGCACTCGACGCCCGGACCGGAGCGCTGATCTGGGAAAACAAGTCCGGGATCAATCAGAACATCAATACGGTGTGCTGCGGCTGGTCGAACCGTGGCGTTGCGATCGGCGAAGGCAAGGTATTTCTAGGCTATCTAGACGGCAACTTCGCTGCCCTCGACATGAAAACCGGTAAGACGCTCTGGAAGACGCAAGTCGGCCGCTGGCAGGACGGCTACACCATCGTGAGCGCACCGCTCTACCACAACGGCGTCCTCTATACCGGCATCTCAGGCGGCGATCGTTCTACGCGTGGATTTCTAGCCGCGCTTGACGCCAAGACCGGCCAGGAGAAATGGCGTTTCTATACGGTGCCGGCGCCCGGCGAATTCGGCTCCGATACCTGGCCGAAGCCGGACGATCGCGATCCCAAGCGCGCCAATGCCTGGAAGGTCGGCGGCGCGTCGGTCTGGCAGACGCCGGCAATCGATCCGGAGCTCGGCCTCATCTATTTTTCAACCGGCAATCCCGGACCGGAAGCCGGTGGCGTGGGCCGTGACCGGCCGGGCGATAATTTGTTTTCGGCCTCGATCGTCGCGATCACGCTCGAAGGAAAATACGCCTGGCACTTCCAGCAGGTGCACCACGACCTCTGGGACTTCGACTGCCCGAGCCCGGTCGTGCTGTTCGACCAAGTGTACGAAGGTCGGATACGCAAAGGCATCGCGGAAGCCTGCAAGACGGGGTGGATCTACATCCTCGACCGCACCAGCGGAAAACCGCTGATCGGCATCGACGAGAAGCCCGTCGAAGTCGACCCGCGCGTGGCGTCGTCACCGACGCAGCCGATTCCACGCGGCGATGCCGTGATGCCGCAATGCCCGCAGGCGCTCGCGCCGTGGGTCACCAAGTGCATCTTCGGCGTGATCTATGACGAGCCGATCCTGATGTCGCCCGGCGGCAATGGTGGGGTGAATTGGTCGCCCATGGCCTATAGCCCGCGTACCGGCTATTTCTACGTCACCGCCGCCGACCGCCCACAGAGCCGCATCCTGCGCGGCCTCGGCAAGACGGTCGGGCCGGCGCTCGGCGCAAAGTACGGTGGGACGCTTACGGCGGTCGATTCCCGCACCAACAAGATCGCCTGGCAGAAGCGCATGCCCTATTCCATTGGCCAGGGTTCGGGCGTGCTCGCAACCGCCAGCGACCTCGTCTTCCATGGCGAGCCCGATGGCAACGCGCAGGCCTATGATGCCCGCACCGGCGAACTGCTCTGGCAGTGGCAGACGGGAGCCGGAGCAGACGCGCCCGCAATCACCTACGAGATCGACGGGACGCAATATGTGGCCTTCATGGTCGGCGGCGTATCGATCCAGACCACCTCGGCAAACAGCGACACGATCTGGGTGTTTTCGCTCAAGGGTTCGCCGGGCGACCGCCTCAAGCCATTTGCCGCACCGAAGCCGCCCGAAAACGTCGTTGGTTTCAGCGGACCGGTCGCACGCAGCAATACCATCAAGATCGATGACTTTACTTATGGGCCGATCCGCACCACGGTGGCAACCGGGACTAAAGTGACGTTCTCCAATGCGGGCACACAGGCGCACAATGCGACTTCGTCAGAAGCCGGCGGCTTCGATACCGGCATGCTGGCTAAGGACGAATCCGCCAGCGTGACATTCAACCAGCCGGGAACTTATACGTATATTTGCTCGCCGCATCCTTCCATGATCGGGCAGATCATCGTTACCGGTCCGGCGATTGCGTCCGTGCCCGCAACTGTGGTGGAATCGAATGCACCGAAGTCAACCGGACCAACCCCGCCGCATGGCGTGCATTAATCAGCGTGGTGACAACATGAGTTACGCAAAGCTTCAGGGATCAGGGCATTGGGTGGGTGGGCCGACGATCGATGCGAGTAGGCCAACAGCAGACCGGCAAGCTCGGTGGACTCCCTCTCCCCTTTGGGGGCGGCAAAGCCGCCTAGAGGGCTGGGGTGAGGGGGGCCGGGATCTATCGAGGGATCGTAACCCCTCACCCCAACCCTCTCCCAAAGGGAGAGGGAGCAGACCGAGTTCGTCTCTATTCCAGTGCCTTACAACGGCAGTCACCGCATTCACGCTCCTCGCAACCTTATCGCTGACCACCGCCAACGCCGCCGACCGCATTCGCGTTGCTGTGCAGCGCACCGGCATTCTCTCCTGGGAACTCGACATCGTCCGCCACCACGGGCTCGACAAGAAGGCCGATCTTGACATCAACGCCATCGAGCTTGCTTCGACCGAAGCCGGCAAGATCGCCATCAAGGGCGGGTCGGCCGACATCATGCTGTCGGACTGGCTGTGGGTTGCGCGCGAGCGCTCGCTTGGCGACAAACTTGTCTTCTATCCAGCATCGAGCACGGTCGGCGCCGTCATGGTCGGACCGAACTCGACGATCAAGGGCATTGGCGATCTGCGTGGCAAGAAGCTCGCGGTGGCGGGCGGTCCGATCGACAAGAGCTGGCTCCTGCTGCAGGGGCTGGCGCGCCGTTCGGGCCTTGATCTGCGCCGACAGGCAAACATCGTCTATGGGGCGCCGCCGCTTCTCTCCGAAAAGCAGGTGCAGGGAGAGAACGACGCGACGCTGACGTACTGGAATTTTGCCGCCGAGCTTGAATTCAAGGGACAAAAACGCGCCATCCAGATGGACGATGTGATGAAACAGCTTGGTGCCAAGTCGCAAGTAGCGATCATCGGCTATACGTTCGAGGAGACATATGCCGCCAAGAACAAAGCAGCGGTCGGCCGTTTTATTGCGATGCTCAATCAAGCCAAGGAAATGCTCGCTTCATCCGATGCGGAATGGCAGCGGCTTGCCGCGCGCGTCGGCAACCGCGATCCGAAGGCTCTCGCGATCTTCCGCCAGCGCTATTCGGAAGGTATCTTCCGCCGCGATGTAGCCGACGAAGAAGCGGACGCGCGCGCACTCTATGGCGTGCTGGCCGAGGTCGGAGGCACCGAACTCGTAGGAACGGCACGCGAACTCGACCGCGGCACGTTCTACCACCTGGGGAATTGAGAACGTGGCAGCACGGCTTGTCTCGTTGGCGCTGCTCATTGTGGCCTGGTACGTGGGCGCCCACTTCGCGGGGCCGCGTCAACTACCGGACCCGCAGGCGGTCGCTCTCGCCATCGCCAATGAGGCAAGCTCCGGCGACCTTTTCGTCAATCTCGGTGTGACGCTTTTGCGGGTCGGCCTTTCTTTCGCCATCGCCATGGCGCTTGGGGCCGCGATGGGGTTCGCCATGGGACGCTCGCGCCTCGCCGACCGGCTCGGCGATCCCTGGTTGGTGGTACTACTCAACCTTCCAGCGCTCGTCATCATCGTCCTCGCCTATATCTGGATGGGACTGACGGAAGCCGCCGCCATCGCGGCGGTTGCACTCAACAAGATCCCAATCGCCATCGTGACGGTGCGCGAGGGCGCGCGCTCCCTCGACCAGGGGCTCGACGAAATGGCCCAAGTTTTCCGTATGGGCCGATGGGCGCGCATGCGCCACGTGGTGCTGCCCCAGCTTGCCCCCTACCTTGCGGCGGCGGCCCGGTCCGGGTTATCGCTGGTCTGGAAGATCGTACTCGTCGTCGAATGGCTCGGACGCCCAAACGGCGTGGGCTTCGAGATCGGAGTGGCATTCCAATTGTTCGACGTGACTAAAATTCTGGCCTATGCTCTCGCCTTCGTCGCCGTCATGCTTTTGATCGAAACTTTCCTGGTGCAGCCGCTTGAACGACATGTCTCCCGTTGGCGTCCCAGGACCGCTTGAAGCCCCGGTGCGGGTTGAAGCCCCGGTGCGGCTTGAAGTCGCCATCAAGCACAAGTCCTATTCCGCCGCCACAGGCGGCAGCCTGCAGATCATCAGCGGGCTGACACTTAGCCTGCGCAATGGCGAGGTCGGGGCCTTGGTCGGCCCTTCAGGCTGCGGCAAGACCACCTTGCTGCGCATCATCGCGGGTCTTGACCGGAACTTCGAAGGCACAGTGCAATTGCCGGACCACGGCCGGCTTGGCGTCGTATTCCAGGAGCCGCGGCTCCTGCCCTGGCGCACGCTCGAGCAGAACGTGCGGCTGGCGGCGCCGCAGGTGAGCGACGCCACGCTCGATGCGCTTTTTGGTGCGCTTGGCCTCGCAAGCCATCGCCACCACTATCCGGGCGAACTCTCGCTCGGCCTGGCTCGCCGCGTGGCGCTGGCACGCGCCTTTGCGGTCGACCCCGATCTTCTCCTGCTCGACGAACCCTTCGTGTCGCTCGACGACGCGCTGGCGCTACGGCTACGCGACGAATTGATCGACCTCGTCAACCGGCGACCCGTCACGACCCTCTTGGTGACGCACAACCTCGACGAGGCGATTGCGCTCGCCGATCGTGTGTTCCTATTGACAGCGAGCCCTGCCCGCGTGGTTGCCGAAATCCCGATCGAGAACCCGCGCACCCACCGCTCGCCGGAAGAAATCGCGGTGGTGCGGGCGCAAATCGCGAGCAAGCGGAAAGAGGTCGTCGTGTAATATTGCGCGACAGCGCGTCTGGTCGCGCTATGCGACGCGATCGCGACAACTCCACGATCACCGTGCGCCCGACACCACCCCAGCAACTCTACCACCCCAGCACTTTGGCGGTTTTTTCGAGCACGGCCTTCGGTGTGTCGTTGACCGCACGGAACAGTCCTGTCACCTGGGCGCCGGTTTGCGGGCGAAGCTGCATGCTCAAGCGCGCCGCTTCTTGCACGAATTGAGGATCGCGCATGGTTGCCGCATAGGCGGTGCGCAACGCCTCTATGCGCTCCGCCGGGACGCCGGGCGCGACCCAATGCGCCATGCCGAGCGCGGTCGGCAGGCTAACGACCCGCACGATATCGAGACCGTCAGGCGTGCGCACGACGTCCTGCACCAGCGGCACGTCGAGCAGCTCGGGCTCGCGCTGGAAGCCGATCTGCACCAGGAGATTGATCTTCTTCTCGTCGAGCCAGCTCTTGTTGGAGCTTTGCACGCTCGCCCAGCTGATGCCGCCGCGGCCGGCGACCTCACCGCGCTCGACCGCAATGTTGATCTGTCCGGTTCCGGCATAGCCGGCGATCGGCTTGAAACGGGTTTTGGCGACCTCGTTGATCATGGTGGTGAAGATGTAGGAATCCGACGCCGTGCCGACCGCGCCCATCGGAACCTCGCGCGCCCGCGCATCCTCGATCGTGCGAATTCCGCTCGTATGCCACGTATAAACGATGCCGTTTGAATTCGCCATGCTGCCGAGCCATTGCAACTTCGTAGCGTCGTATTGTGCGCCGGCTCCGCCCAGCAGCTGATACATCGGCGCGTTCTGGTTCACCGCCGCAATCGCAGTGCCGTCCTTGGGCGCGACCGCGTACACATAATTGGCGGCGCGCACGCTGCCGGCGCCGTCCATGTTCTGCACCACGACATTCGGCGTGCCCGGAATGTTGCGGCCGAGATGGCGGCTCAAGAGACGGGCATAGAGGTCATAGCCGCCACCCGGACCGAAGCCCACGATGATGTTAACGGTTTTGCCTTTGTAGAAATCGCCGGCGGTCTGGGCGGCAGTGGAAAGAGGTTGGAAAATGAGGGGTGAAACCAGACCGAGCCACACGAGCGCCCGCCGAAATCTTTGAGCCATCGTGGAATCCTCTGCCGCCAAGCGATGAATCGTAGGATGGGTAGAGCCGATAGCATGCGATGGGCGTCTGCGCCCATTGCATGCTATTGGCGAAACCCATCACCTCGCCGCGAGACCATGATGGGTTTCGGCAAAACGCGTAAAGAAAGAACGCGTTTTGCCTCTACCCATCCTACATAGCGCGCTATACCGGCTGCGCGGTGCGGCGAATCATGCCGCGCTGCGGATCGTAGCCATATGTCGCCAGCATGAAGAACACGATCGTCGCAATCACGACAACCGCGGTCGCAACCGGTTCGAACATGCCGTAAAGCGAAAAGCGGATCATTTCGACCGCATGCGTGAAGGGATTGAGCATCGAGACCCAGTAGATGATATCCGAACCTCCTTCGCGCAGCCGCCAGAGCGGATAAAGCGCGGAGGAGAAGAAGAACATCGGGAACATCACGAAATTCATGGCGCCCGCGAAATTCTCCACCTGCTTGATATAGACCGAGATGAACAGCCAGAGCGCACCGAGCATCAGGCCGGAAATGATCAGGCCCGGCAGGACATAGAGCCAACTGATCGGCTCGAAGGTCACGTCGAAGGGAATGCAGACCAGGAGGAACACATAGCAGGTGATCACCGAGAGCGACGTGCCGGCGACAAGTTTGCACGCCAGCAGCACCCAGCGCGGCAACGGCGCCGTGAGCAGGAGCCGCATCACGCCCATCTCGCGGTCATAGACCATGGAGAGCGACGACTGCATGCCGTGAAAGAGCAGGATGATGCCCAGCAGACCCGGCACGATATAGACCTGATAGGTGATGTAGGTCTTGTAAGGCGGAATGATCGAGACGCCGAACACGTTGTAGAATCCGGCCGCGAACACGGCGAGCCACATCAGCGGCCGCACGAGAGATGAGAGCAGGCGGCCGCGCTGCTGCACAAATTTCGTAATTTCGCGCATCGTGACGGCGCGCATGGCGCGGGCGGCGTGAGCAAGCTGCATGGTACTACCTGTTTACCCGACACGGAGTTTCGGGTTCGTCGTCGCCGAGCGTGTCGAGCGTATTGGTCTTGTGCAGGAAGCCCTCGACCGGCGCGCTGGCGGCGACCGAAAACGGCGTCGCCAGAAACACCGCCTGCCGCAGCTGCTGGTCCCATTTGCGCACGCTGACGGCAAGGCCCTTGTAACCGTCGAACCCTGTGTCGCCGAGGATGAATTCCCGCTGCTTGCGGAATTCATTGGAGCGGGTGCGCAAGGTCGCCTGCACGACCATTTTGACCGCCATCCAGGCCGCCCAGTCGGCGCCTTCCATGCGCCGGCCGTCGGTCGCCTTGTTGAATCGGGTATTGATCTGAGGTGCGCCGTTATGTTCCCAGGTCCAGTGCCAAGCCACCGGCTCAAGGTCGATACTGCCGATGACCGGTCGCGCCCGTACGATTTGGTAGGGCACCTGACGCGCGAATTCGAAGCCGTTGTCGGCGATGAAGACCACGTCGAAATCACGCGTGCCCGCCGTCAGCAACAGCGGATTGTTCTTCTCGCGTTCACGCGGATCTGTGCCAGCCTTGAATTCACGCGTCGCAACGAGACGGAGCCCGAACTTCTTGACTGAATTTTCGAATGCCTTGGTCATCGCCACATCGGCCGGCAGCGGGCCTTGCAGCGCCAGCACGTCGCGCCATTTGCGCGACGCGAGCAGTTGGGTGAGCGCGTCCATATACATGGCTTGGCTCGGGATGACGTGCACGATCTCGCGCGAGCAGACCTCGCGGCGGAGCGAATCCTCCTGCGCACTCGCATTGAACAAGAGGACGTCTTTTCCGCGCACCGCCGCCGCCAATGGCTTGAAGGCCTCGGCCGGCACATCGAGAATGAAAAACTGGATGTTGCGCGACGCGAGAGCTTCAGTGACCGCCGACGCAACGGCGTCCGGCGATTTCACCGTGATGCGTTCGAGTGCGAAATCGGTTCGTAGCACGCGCGCGAGCCCCTGCGCCTCGCCGACACCCACCTGCGCACCCGCATAAGGATGTTCGCGGGTCTTGAGGATGAGCCGCTCATAGGCGCGGATAGGCTCGTAGCGTGGGTCGTTCTCAATCTCGACGACCCCGATGGTGAGGCGTTGTTGGGGCGCCTGCGGCGCGGGCTGCGGGGGGGCTGGTGGCGGAGTCTGAGCGTGCACCGCCTGAGTAGTCACGAACACGAAGGCGAGTGCGCGCAGTGTCGCGTTCAGCCACTGCGGTCGCGGCTGGCTCGGTCTGTTCCCTCTCCCCTCCGGGGAGAGGGTTAGGGTGAGGGGGGTACGACCGAACGAGCTTGGAGCCCCCTCACCCCAGCCCTCTCCCCGGAGGGGAGAGGGGGCGCACCGAGCGCGCCGCCAATTTTTCATCCACTTCGCCAACTGTAAGCTAATCATCAATCACCACACCCCAGGGAATGCGTCCGACCGGGATCGATATCGTGGCCTTGCGGGTACGCGCGTCGATCACCGTCACGTCATCGCCAAAACCATTGGCCACATAGAGCGATCGCTCGTCGCGCGACAGCTGTATACCCCAGGATCGTTTGCCGACCAGGATATAGGCCTGGATCTTGCGCGTCGCTACATCCACCACGGCGACATGCGCCGCATGGCCAAGCGTGACATAGGCCGTGGCGCCGTCCTTGGTCATGATCAGCCCGACCGGCGTCACGTCGGTCTTGCGCATGCCGGGCGGCAGGAATTCGATCTTGCCCGACACTTCGAACTTGGTGCGATCGATGATGTAGACTTCGCCTGAAAGTTCCGTCGTTACCCAAAGTTCCTTGCGATCGGGCGTTGCGGCAAACCGGCGTGGGCGGGTACCAACCACAACATCCTGCAGCACATGCCCACCTTCAGCATCGACCAGATGGACGATGTCCCCCACCTCGGAAGTCACATAGAGCTGGTTGCCGTCTTCGGTGAGGAAAACGCCTTCGGGTTCGGCGCCAGTCGGCACTTCGTGCACCGTAATGCCCTGGTCCATGTCGATTATGGAAAGCGACGAGCCTTCTTCGTTGGCGACGTAGATGCGCCGGCGCTTTTCATCGACCACGAAGGTCTCGGGGCTCGCTCCGGTCGGGATGCGGCCGATGACTTCGAGCTTGGCGACGTCGATGATCTCGATCACGTCATCGTCGCCGCAGGCCACATAGAGCTTGGTGCGATCGGCGCTGAAATGCATGTCGCGCGGTCGCCGCGACGTTTTCATGTCCTTGACCACTTTATTGGTCTTGGGATCAAGCACGATAATATTGTTGGACTTTTCGTTACTCACGAAAATGAGGCCCGTGTCCTTGGCGGCGGCCGGAGCCACAGTCAACATGGTGGCCAGCAGCGCTGGAACCAGGCCGCAGCCGCACTCACGTATCAACCCCGAAAAATGTCTATTGATCACCACGGTCTCCCCGCTTGCGGAATTTGCTGGTTGCTGCCAGCGTACGCCTGATCAAAGCAATCGGGCAAGCGCAAGGAGCCGCGCACGGGCGCCTTAACGCAATGCCTTATTATAGCGGCAACGGGGTGACGGTGAACAAACAAGTTGAAACTCCAGCGAATAACCGGGCCCCTGCCCTGCTCCTCGACAATGTGGTGAAAAGCTACGGCTCCAACAAGGCCGTCGCCGGTGTCAGCCTCACGGTCCACGCCGGCGAATTCATCGCCCTCCTGGGGCCGAATGGGGCGGGAAAGTCCACCCTGTTCCAACTGCTTTCCGGCCTGTTCGTGCCCGATTCGGGTCGAATCGAGGTCATGGGCCACGACATGTCACGTAATGCGGTCCCGGCGCTCGCGGGCCTCGGCATCGTGTTCCAGCAACCCACGCTCGATCTCGAGCTTACGGTTGTTGCCAACCTTCAATTCCATGCTGGACTGCATGGCATGCCGGCGGCGCTCGCCAAAGCCCGGATCGAACGTGAACTGGTGCGGCTCGACCTCAAGGACCGCGCCCACGACAAGGCTGCCAAGCTATCGGGCGGCAACCGGCGGCGCGTGGAACTCGCGCGCGCCTTGATGCACGAACCACGCATATTGTTGATGGACGAGGCGACCGTCGGTCTTGATCCGGCGAGCCGCTCCGAATTGCTCAAGCTGCTCCTGGAAATGCGAACGGAGCGTTCGGTCGCGGTGCTTTGGGCGACCCATCTTTGCGAGGAAGTCGCAGGCGCCGACCGTGTCGTCGTGCTGCACCGCGGCAAAGTGCTGGCCGACACGACACCAGCGGAACTCATCGCTTCATCGGGAAAAGCCACCATCGAACAGGCCTTCCTGTCGATGACAGGCGGGGGCAAGCCGCCGGGTTAGCCACCATTCACGCTGAAGGAGAAACCCATGTTGCGCATGCTGTCGCTGGTCACACTTGCTGCCGCAGTGCTGGCGAACCCCGCCGCTGGGGCTGATCTGAAAGTCACATCAGCCGGCGCGGTGCGCGGCCTTATGGCGCGGATCATCGACGATTATTCGCGCCAGACCGGCCAAAAGTTCGAATTCACTGTCGGGACCACCGGGCAGCTGCGCGCGATCATCGGGTCGGGCTTCCCGGCCGACCTCATCATCACCTCGGCGCCTTTGATGGGGGAGTTGGAAAAGACCGGCAATATCACCAGCCGCACCGATCTCGGTCGCGTCGGCCTTGGGATCGCGGTCCGCGACGGCGCCGGCATGCCGAACGTGACGACGGCAGATGGGTTCAAAAAGACCCTGCTTGATGCGCCGCGCATAGCCGACGTCGATCCGAATTCCGGTCCCGTCTACGGATCGCATCTGCGTGGCGTCTACCAGAGCCTTGGCATTGCCGACGTGGTGTTGAAAAAATCGATCATGCAGATCGGCGGCAAGGAGGTCGCCGAAGCGGTCGCCAATGGGGCAGCCGATATCGGCGTGGCGTTCATCAGCGAAATCATCCCCATCAAGGGAGCCAGCCTCGCCGGCCCGTTCCCGCTGGCGTTGCAGGGCTACACCGTCTATGCCGCCGCAATCCCGAAGGCGAGCACCGACCCCACTGCCGCACGCGCCTTTATCGACGCGCTGGTCTCGCCCGCCATGGCGCGGCGCTGGACCGAGGCGGGGTTTGAGGCGCCAAGGTAGGTAGGGGCCGATTACGGAAAGTGCGTAGGGCGCAATCGCTTTATTGCGCCATAGACCCACAAGGTCTTGGTGTTGGCGGACGAACGGCGCAATAAAGCGATCGCGCCCTACGCGCTAACATTATGTGACGATGATCATCGCGGATTAGGCCCAATGCCAGATACCGACCATCC
>Ga0209488_10002272_pt1 | contig 15891 bp, 16 predicted proteins | sample Rivendell_Oct201_8_FD_188349 | JGI IMG/M metagenome (GOLD analysis project Ga0209488, IMG submission 188349) | Vadose zone soil microbial communities from the Eel River Critical Zone Observatory, Northern California, USA -... | ecosystem: Environmental > Terrestrial > Soil > Vadose zone >... | reverse complement strand
GGCGGCGGTGGCGCTGGTGGTGGCGGGTACCCTCGGCCCGAGCTGGGCCATGCTGCTCGGCGGGGGTGCCGGCACGCTGGTGAGCGCCCTGCGCGGCGATGCCTGACTCGCGCGTCCTGGCCGCGATCGTCGCGGTCGGCCTCGCCAGCTACGCGATGCGGGCCGGCGGCTTCCTCGCGGCCGGCGCGATTCCACCGCGGGGCCTGCTGGAGCGGCTCCTGCGCCTGGCGCCGGGCAACCTGTTCGTCGCGTTCGCCGCGGCCGGCATCCTCGAGGGCGGCTGGCCGAGCCTCGTCGGCTGCCTCGGCGCGGTCGCCACGATGGCGGCCACCGACCGGGAGTGGGCGGCGCTGGGGGCCGGCTTCGCGGCCGCGGCCCTCGCGTCCGCCGTGCTCTGATCGGTCGGCGCACCGCCTCGCGCCCCGCCCGGCCGGCCGGGCCCGCTTGACCCGCGTGGAGGCGGTCGGCTACGCTCCGGGCACGGCACCGCGATCCCGCAGCGCAGGAGACCATGCATGCCCGTCAGACTCGCGCTCGTCCTCGGTGTTCTCGCCTTCCTCATCGCTCCCGACGGCGCGGGCGCAGCCGAAAAGGTCACGGTCGCCCTGGACTTCACGCTCAGCGGGTACCACGCCCCCTGGTTCGTGGCGCAGGACAAGGGCTACTTCGCGGAGCAGGGCCTCGACGTCAACCTGGGGCGCGGCTACGGCTCTGGGGACACGGTCAAGAAGCTCGCGACCGGGGCCATCGACATCGGGCTCAACCATCCGGCGCCGCTCATCATCGCCAACGCGGAGGGCGGGAACCTCCGGACGGTGATGGGCTACCTCAACCAGGAGATGTGCGCGATGTACTCCTCCGCCGAGGGAGGCAACGTGCGGGTGCCCAAGGACCTCGAGGGCCAGACCTTCGGCGGCCCCCCGGGCGACATCTGCACCATGATGCTCCCGGCGCTGGCCGAGAAGACCGGGGTCGACTACGGCAAGATCAAGGTCCAGCAGATGGACGGCCCCCAGCGCCTCGCGATGCTCACCGCGGGCCGCATCTCGGTGCTCGGCACCTTCTTCGACAAGGACATCCTGATCAAGAAGGGCATGGACCAGGCGGGCAAGACGATGGTGAGCTTCCACTACGCCCAGTACATCTCGATGTACTCGATCGCGGTCACCGCGACCCAGGCCACCATCGACAAGCGCCCGGAGATGGTGCAGAAGATGGTGACCGCCCTGCTCCGCGGCTTCAAGTTCACGGTCGCCAACCCGGCAGAGGCGGTGAAGATCACGAGCAAGCTCCACCCGGAGCTGGACGCCGACTACGTGAAGGCCTCGGTGGACACCCTGCTCGAGGGCATGTGGGACGAGACCTCGAAGGCCAAGGGCATCGGCATCCTGGACGCGGGCAAGATGCTGGCGACGCGCGACACGGTGGTGAAGTACTGGAAGCTCAAGGCGGAGCCGCCGATGGACCAGCTCTACACGAACCGGTTCGTCGAGGCCGCCCACAAGGCCGTCAAGTAGATGCGCGAGCGGCTCGGCGGCGCGATCGCGCCGACGCTGGCGTTCACGGCGGTGCTCGTGCTCTGGCAGGGCTCGGTCTGGCTCCTGCGGCCGCCGCCATTCATCCTGCCCGGCATCGGGCAGGTGATCGCCCGGCTCGTGGCCTTCGGACCCAACTGGGCCGGACACGTGGTCGCGACGATCGAGGGCATCGCGCTCGGCTTCCTGGCCGCGGTCGTGTTCGGCACCGCGGGCGCGGTGGTCATCGTCTCGTCGGATACCCTGCGGCGGGCGATCACCCCGCTGCTGGTCACGATCCAGATCGTGCCCAAGATCGCCTTCGCTCCCCTCATCCTGGTCTGGTTCGGCATCGGCCTCACCTCGCGGGCCACCATCGCGTTCCTGGTGGCGTTCTTTCCGGTCCTGGTCAACACCGCGGTCGGCCTCACCCAGATCGAGCCCGACCTGCTCGACCTGGCCCGCTCCATCAAGGCCCGGCCCGCGTGGGTCTTCTTCCGCATCCGCTTCCCCAGCTCGTTGCCCTACTTCTTCGCCGGGCTGCGGGTCGCCTCGACGCTGGCCGTCATCGGCGCAGTCATCGGGGAGTTCGTGGGCTCGGACGTGGGCCTCGGCTACCTGATCGTCATCGCCAACAACCAGATCGACACCGCGCTCGGGCTCGCGGCCATCTTCCTGATCTCGCTGATCGGCCTGCTCCTGTACGGGGCGGTGGTGCTCACCGAGCGTCTCTGCACGCCCTGGGCCGGCGGCGAGGGCGGGCTCGAGACCTCGCTCTGATGGCCGCCTTCATCGAGATCCGCGACGTCGAGAAGCGGTACGCGACCCGTTCCGGCCCACAGGTCGCGCTGCGGCCGACCTCGCTCGAGATCGCGGCGGGGGAGTTCGTGTCGATCGTGGGCCCGAGCGGCTGCGGCAAGACCACGCTGATGAAGATCGTGGCCGGCCTGCTCCCGTGCACGCGCGGAGAGGTCCGGATCGACGGGGTCCCGGTGCATGAGCCGCCCGACGGGGTGGGGATGGTGTTCCAGACTCCCACCCTCCTGCGCTGGCGCACGGTGCTGGACAACGTGCTGCTCCCGGCCGCCGCGCTCCGCCGCCCCCGCGCCCGGTACGAGCCGGTGGCCCGGGACCTGATCCGGCTGGTCGGCCTCGAGGGGTTCGCGAACCACTACCCGCGCGAGCTGTCGGGCGGCATGCAGCAGCGGGTGGCGATCAGCCGGGCCCTGCTGCTGGAGCCGCGTCTCTTGTTGATGGACGAGCCGTTCGGCGCGCTGGACGCGATGACCCGCGAGGAGATGAACCTCGAGCTGCAGCGGATCTGGAACGAGCAGCCGAAGACGGTGCTGTTCATCACCCACTCCATCGACGAGGCGGTCTTCCTCTCCGACCGCGTGGTGGTCATGAGCCCGCGGCCGGGCGGGGTGCGGGCGGTGCTCGACGTCCTGCTGGACCGCCCGCGCGGCCTCCACGTCCGCGAGCATCCCCGGTTCGTCGAGTACGTGGGCCGCATCCGCGATTTGATCTTCAGCAAGCCATAGGAGCCCGCCATGAGCATCGAATCCCACCAGAGCCTTCGCGGCTTCGTCTCGACCCTGGAGCGCGCGCATCCCGACGCGGTGCTGCGGATCGCCGAGCCGGTGGACCAGGCGTACCAGATGCAGGCCCTCGCGCTCGAGCTGGAGCGGCGGCGGCGCTTCCCGGTGCTCCTCTTCGAGCAGGTGCGCGGGCACTCGATCCCGGTGGTCTCGAACGTCATGGCGAGCCGCCGCGGGCTCGCCGCCGCGCTCGGGGTGGGGGAGGCGCAGCTGCCCGAGACCTACGCCGCGCGCCTGAAGGAGCCGGTCAAGCCGGCGGTGCTGGAGCGCCCGCCCTTCCCGGTCGACGTCCGCCGCGGCGACGCGGTCGACCTGGGATCGCTGCCGATCCCGACCTACTTCCCGGGCGACGGCGGCCCCTACCTGACCGCCGGGCTCTTGATCGCGCGCGACCCGGCCACGGGGGTCGCCACCGCGGGCTTCCACCGCTTCCAGGTGAAGGGGCCGAACCGCCTGGGGGTGAGCCTCCACTCGCGCCGGCGCATGTTCGAGTTCCAGCAGCGGGAGGAGAAGGCGGGCCGGGGGCTCTCGTGCGCGATCGCGATCGGGCTCCATCCCACCGTCGGCATGGGCTCGCTCTCCTACCCGGCGCCCGAGATCTCGAAGTTCGAGGTGGTGGGCGGGCTCCTCGGCGAGCCCATGCAGCTCCGGCGGGCGGAGACGATCGACCTGGACGTCCCGGCCTGGGCCGAGATCGTGATCGAGGGGGAGATCCTGCCCGGGGAGCGCGAGCCGGAGGGGCCCTTCGGCGAGTTCACCGGCTACTTCTCACGGCGGAGCACCGACAACGTCTTCGTGGCCCGCGCGCTGGTGGTGCGGGAGGGCGCGTGGTTCCACTCGATCGCCTCCGGCCGCGCCCCCGACCACATCCTGCCGCTCGGCGTGCTCCGGGAGGCGGAGATCCGCAACGCCCTGCGCCGGGTGGTGCCGGGCGTGCGCGCGGTGCACGTGCCCACCTCGGGCGGGGCCTCGTTCACCGCCTACGTGTCGATCAAGCAGACGCGGCCGGGGGAGGCCAAGCACGCGATCCCGGTGGTCCTGGGGGTCGATCACTACCTCAAGCTCGTGATCGTGGTGGACGACGACATCGACGTGTTCGACGAGTCGGACGTGCTGTGGGCGATCGCGACGCGGGTGCAGGCCGACCGCGACCTGGTGGTGGTCGGCGGGAGCCTCGGCGCGATCCTGGATCCCTCGGCGGGCCCCGACGGGCTCACCGCCAAGCTCGGGATCGACGCGACCCGGCGGTTCGGGGACGCCGCGGCCGAGAAGCTGGTGATGACCGAGGCGCCGATGGAGTGGGCCCGCCGGATCGTGGATCGGCTAGCCGGCGGCTGAAAAAGGCCCAGCTGCGGGAGTGCGGCGCAGCCGCCTGCGGTCCCGGCGGCGCCGATTTCATACCGTCCCGGCGGGCGTCATGCGGAAGAATACGTCCACCATCGATGGGCGTCACCGCGCGGCTGCTGAAGCAGGAGCTGCTGATCCACGTGGACTACGGGCTGCCCTTCGGCGACATCGTCGTGCGCTACCGTGGGCCCATCAGCGACCCGGAGGCGCTGCCGGAGCAGGTCATCCACCTCCTGCGCGCCCGGATTCCCCGCGACGTCCAGTACGAGCTGGACGAGCTCTACCAGGGCTTCACGCGGAAGATCCCTCCGCCGACCGGGCCGGCCCGGGTGGGCTGGGTCATCCAGCCGGCCCTCGCCACCATCCTGATCCAGGACCACGAGCGCCCGACCGGGCTCGCGGTCGCCTGGCTCACGTACGTCCAGCACGTGCCCGCGACCGGGCCCCGTCTCGAGCAGCAGCACATCGCGCTCCGCGCGGTCGATCTCACCGTGGAGGAGCGCTCCACCCTCGAGCGGCTCCGGCACCGGATCAAGGGCATCGCCTGGACGCACTACCAGGGGCCGATCGACCAGTGAGCGAGCCGCTCCCGGATATCCTGCCCGCCGACCCCCTGCCGCTCGCGGCCCGCTGGATCGGGGAGGCGGCGGCCGCGGTGAAGAGCGCGACCGCGATGGCGCTGGCCACCGTCGACGGTGACGGCCGCCCCACCGTCCGCATGGTGATCTGCCGCGGGTTCGACGCGGTGGCGGGCTCGCTCGTCTTCTACACCGACCGCGAGAGCGCCAAGGGGGTCGCGCTCGAGCGGACCCCGCGCGCGGCGGTGGTGTTCCACTGGGACGTGTTCGAGCGGCAGATCCGCGTCGAGGGTCCGGTCACCCACGTGTCGGAGGCGGACTCGGACCGCTACTGGGGCACGCGCCCGCTCGACGCGCGGCTCGCCGCGGTCGCGAGCGCGCAGAGCCGCCCGATCGGCTCGCGCGCGGCCTTCCTCGCGCAGATCGAGGCCGCGCGGCGTGCGCACGGCGAGAGTGTCCCGCGGCCGCCGCGCTGGGGCGGCTACCGCATCTGGGCCGAGCGGGTGGAGCTGTGGGCGGGGCAGCCGGGCCGCGCGCACGATCGCGCGGCCTGGACGCGCGCGGTGCAGCCCACCGAGACCGGGTTCACCGGCGGCTCGTGGGTCGGGACGAGGCTTCAGCCCTGAGCGGGGCGCGCCGCGAGGGCGCGCGGGGCGAAGCTCAGGCGGCGCCTCCGGGCGTCGGGCCCGCCCCGTCGGGCGAGGTGAGGTGCCGGATGCGGTCCTCCGCCTCGCTGATCGGCGAGCCGCCGTGCATCATGGCCCGGGCGAACTCGAGCATCGGGTAGCCGTTCCGGGCCTCGTCCTGGAATCGCCGGGCGAAGCCCCCGCTCTTGATGTCCTCGAGCACCCGCCGGAAGCGATCCGCCATCTCCTCCCGATCCATCTCGAGCGAGCGGGTGATGCCCCCGAACACCGCGGTGGGCCCGTGGTCCTCGGAGGCGCGGAAGAAGCCGGTCTCGCGGAAGGCCTGGAACACCGCCTCCATCTCGCCCGACATGTACATCTCGAGCACCAGCGCCTCGCCGGGGATGCCCGCGTCGCGCGCAACCTCGAAGGCCATCATGATGGCCATGCCCAGCACCGCGCCCACCGTCTGCTCCACGAACAGATCGAGAGTGGCCTCCATCTTCGCGCTCATCTGCACCGCGCCCGCGCGCAGCACGCCGAGCCCGTCGGCCAGCCCCAGCATGCGCTGCTGCGCGCGGCCACTCGCGTCGGCCTCCACGCCCACGCACGCCCAGAAGCCGTGGCCCTCGAGATAGCGCGTGCGGGCCGAGTTGCCAGCCATGCGCGGAGCGACCAGCAGCACGTCGATGCCGGCGGGCGGGTGGATGAGGTCGAAGGCCAGGCTGTAGCCCGAGCCGAACGCGATCGCGCTGCCCGGCCGGAGCGCGGGCGCGATCGTCGTGTCGAAGACGGTGGGGATCACCTCGTCGGGGAGCAGCACGTACACCACGTCGCCGGTGGCGGCGGCCGCGATCGGCACGACCTCGAAGCCTTCGCTCCGCGCCTGCTCGGCGTACTCGTCGTCGCGATTGCCGATGCGGACCTTCGCGCCGGAGTCACGCAGGTTCAGCGCGGCGGTGCGGCCGAGGTGGCCGTAGCCGAGCACCGCCACCACCTCGCCGGCGAGCGCGCCGGGCGGCGCATCCGTCGCGCGATACACTCGGACCGGTGTCTGTCCCGGATTCGTCATTGCGTGATACTAACCCATCTCACGTGGCTTTGCTGCGAGTTCAGGCATCCGGCGGGCGGCCATTGTAGCATTGGGCCATCATGCCCGGGCGACCATCCGCGGTGACGTGCTGCGTGGCGGGCGGCGGCCCGGCCGGCATGATGCTCGGGTTCCTGCTCGCCCGGGCCGGCGTCCGGGTGATGGTCCTCGAGAAGCACGCCGACTTCCTCCGCGACTTCCGGGGCGACACCATCCACCCCTCGACGCTCGAGCTCATGCACGAGCTGGGCCTGCTGGAGGAATTCCTGCGCGTGCCCCACCAGGAGATGCCGCGCCTGATCGCCCAGTTCGGCGATACGTCGCTGGCGGTGGCCGATTTCACGCATCTGCCGACGCGTTGCAAGTTCATCGCCATGATGCCCCAGTGGGACTTTCTCGACTTCCTCGCGCGGCACGGTGCCCGTTACCCGGGCTTCCATCTCGAGATGCGGGCCGAGGCGACCGCGCTGATCGAGGAGGCGGGGCGGGTGATCGGGGTGCGCGGGACCGCGGCGGACGGCCCGTTCGAGGTGCGGGCCGATCTGGTGGTCGCCGCCGACGGCCGCTCCTCGGTCCTGCGCGAGCGGGCCGGCCTGCACGTGGAGGACCTGGGGGCGCCCATGGACGTGCTCTGGTTCCGGCTCTCGCGCGCGCCCGGCGACCCCGCGGCCACCATGGGCCGCTTCGACGCGGGTAGAATCTTCGTACTACTCAATCGAGGGCCGCACTGGCAGTGCGGCTACGTCATCCCCAAGGGCTCGGCGGAGGACGTCCGCCGCCGCGGGCTCGACGCCTTCCGGGCCTCGGTGGCCGCGCTCATGCCGTTCGCGGCGGACCGGGTCGCCGAGATCCGCGGATGGGACGACGTGAAGCTCCTGACCGTGCGGGTGGATCGGCTGCGCCAGTGGTACCGGCCGGGCCTGCTCTGCATCGGCGACGCCGCGCACGCGATGTCGCCGGTCGGCGGGGTGGGGATCAACCTGGCGATCCAGGACGCGGTGGCCGCGGCCAACCGGCTCTGGCTGCCGCTCCGCGAGGGCCGGCTGACCACCGAGGACCTGCGCCAGGTGCAGCGCCGGCGCGAGTGGCCGACGCGGGTGACCCAGTGGCTGCAGCTCCTGGTGCAGCGCCGGGTCATCACAACCACGCTGGGTCGCCGCGGCGGCCGCCTCACCCCGCCCCGGCTCGTCCGCCTCCTGGCTCGCTTCGGGTCGCTGGCTCGGATCCCGGCGCGGCTGGTGGGCGTCGGCGTCCGCCCCGAGCACGTGGAGACGCCCGAGCGCGCGGAGGCCCCGGTCTAGGCGCCCGTCACCGCGGCCGGCTCGGGGCCTGCAGGCAGTCGTTGTAGGCGAGGTAGAGGTCCCGCACCCCGTAGAAGTTGGAGCTCTGGCCGTAGCCGCTGCGGGAGGCCTCCATCGCCCTGACCGCCTCCTGGTAGAGCTGAGGCCCGAGATCCGCGGCCACCGGACGGTCGATTGGCGAACGAGTCGGCGCATGGGCCGGTCCTCCCCACGCCAGCCTCTCGCCGGACGGGCACCGGGTCAAGCCCGACGGAGCGGTCGGGCTCGGGTGTTAGACTGCGACCTCGTATGAGCGTCTGCCCGCGCTGTGCGCACGTCGCCCCGGAGGGCGCGCGCTTCTGTCCCGCCTGCGGCGGCCGCCTCGGCGCCGCCGACGCGGCCCGCTTCGCCTCGCCGGGAGCCTACACCCCGCCGCACCTGGCCCAGCGCATCCTGGACACCCGCGCGGCGGTCGAGGGCGAGCGCAAGCAGGTCACCGTGCTGTTCGCGGACATCCACGGGCTCATCGACGTCATGGGCGATCGTGATCCCGAGGAGATCGCGCCGCTCGTCGACCGGGTGCGCGAGCTGATGATGGAGGCGGTGCACCGCTACGAGGGCACCGTGAACCAGGTGGTGGGCGAGGGGATCATGGCGCTCTTCGGGGCGCCCCTGGCCAACGAGGACCACGCGGTGCGCGCCTGCTACGCGGCCCTGCGCATGCAGGCGCAGGTGACCGCCTACGGCGACGAGGCGCAGCGCTCGCTCGGGCTGCCGCTGCTGATCCGGGTCGGCCTCAACTCCGGCGAGGTGGTGGCGCGCTCCATCGGCCGCGATCTCTCCTTCACCTATACCGCGGTGGGCCAGACCGTGCACCTCGCCGCGCGGATGGAGCAGATGGCCAAACCGGCCACCATCCTGGCCACCGATCAGACGGTGGCCCTCGTGCGCGGTCGCGTGGCGGCGCGGCCGCTCGGGCCGGTGCCGGTGCGGGGCCTGCAGGCTCCCGTCGGCGTGCACGAGATCAGCGGCGCGGTGCCGATCCGCTCGCGCCTGGACGCGGCGTCCGCGGCGCGCCCGCGCTCGCCGCTGCGCGGGCGCGAGCCCGAGCTGGTCCGGCTCGACGGCGCGCTCGACGCGATGCTGGCCGGGACCGGCCAGCTCGTGTCGATGGTCGGCGAGGTCGGCGTCGGCAAGTCGCGGCTCGCCCTCGAGTTCGCGCGGCGGTGCCGGGCGCGGGGCTGTCTCGTGATCGAGGCGCCCGCCGTCTCCTACGGGCGGGCCGCCGGCTACCGGCCGGGGGTCGAGCTGCACCGCCGCTACTTCGAGGTGGAGAGCGGCGACGACGCCGCGACCATCCGCGACAAGGTGGCCACCCGGCTGCGCGATCTCGATCCCGAGCTCGAGGAGGGCGTGCCCGCCATCCTGTGGGTGCTGGGGGTGGCTCAGGACGGTGGCGGCCTCGCGGCCATGGACCCCGGCCTCCGCCGCCGCCACGTCATGCGCACGGTCCACCGCCTGGTGGCGCGCCAGGGCCAGCGCCAGCCCTTCGTGATGATCCTCGAGGACATGCAGTGGGTGGACACCGAGACGCACGCCGCGATGGATGCGCTGGTCGAGACCCTGCCGCCCTTCGTGCTGGTGGCGTGCACCTATCGCCCGGAGTACGCGGACCACTGGACCGGACACCCGGGCTTCACCCCGGTGCGGGTGGGCGCGCTCGAGGCGCCGGCCACCGACCTGCTGCTGGACGCTCTGCTCGGCACCGATCCCGCGCTCGCCCCGCTCAAGCGGCTCGTGGCCGAGCGCGCGAACGGTAACCCGCTCTTCCTCGAGGAGTGCGTGGCCAGCCTGGTCGAGACCGGCGCGCTCGAGGGCGAGCCGGGCGCGTACCGGTTCATCCGTCCCACCCTCGCGCTCGAGGTGCCGCCCACCGTGCGCGCGACCATCGCCTCCCGCATCGACCGGCTCCGCTACGAGGACAAGCGCCTGCTCCAGGCCGCCTCGGTGATCGGCGACGAGGTGCCGGTGCGCCTGCTCGAGGCGGTGGCCGACGTGCCGGTCGAGGAGCTGCAGCGCGGGCTCGAGCAGCTCCACGCGGGTGGCCTCCTCGACCAGCGAGCGCTCTTCCCCGATCTGGTATACGGCTTCCGCCACGCCCTCGTCCACGACGTGGCCTACGAGAGCCTGCTGCACGACCGGCGCCGGGGCCTGCACGCCCGCATCCTCGACGCCACCGAGCAGTCCTACGCGGGCCGCCTGGCCGAGCAGACCGAGCGCCTCGCCCACCACGCGTTCCTGGGCGAGGTGTGGGACCGCGCGGTGGGCTATTGCCGCGAGGCGGGCGCCCGCACGCTCTCGCGCATGGCGAGCTGGGAGAGCGTGTCGTTCTTCGAGCGGGCCCTGGCCGCGCTCGCCCACCGGCCCGCGGACGCGGCCCTGGGGGTGGACCTTCGCTGCGATCTGCACAACGCGCTGGTTCCCCTCGGCCAGCACGCCCGCAGCGTGGCGGTGCTGCGCGAGGCGGCCGCGCTCGCGGCGAGCCTCGGCGACCAGCCGCGGCTCGCGCGCGCGCTCTCGCTCGAGAGCAGCGTGCACTGGGACATGGGGGCCTCCGACGAGGCCGCGCGGGTGGGGGAGCGCGCGCTCGCCATCACCGACGAGACCCGCGACACCGGGCTGTGGGTCGTCGGCCACTACAACGTGGGAGCGGGCCGACGAGCGGTCGGCGACTACCGGCAGGCCCTGGTGGTGCTGCGCCGCGTCCTCGCGGTGCTGCCGGCCGACGCGAGCGGCGAGCGGTTCGGCCTGCCCGGCATCGCGGCGGTGCTCACCCGCGCCCAGCTCGCCTGGACCCTGGCCGAGCTCGGCCAGTTCGACGAGGCGGTGCAGGCGGCCGAGGAGGGGCTAGGCCTCGCCGAGGCGCGCCGCGACCCCTACAGCGTCACCTTCGCGCTGCTCGGCCTGGGCGGCACCCTCCTCCGCCGCGGCCAGATCCGCGAGGCCCGGAGCCTGCTCGAGCGCGGCATCGCCCAGTGCGGGGACATGCCCGCGTTCTATCCGCCCTTGGCGGGAGACCTCGCGGTGGTCCACGCGCTCACCGGCCGGACCGCGGAGGCGCTCGACCTGGCCGAGCGCGGGGTGCGGCAGGCCCACAGCATGCAGCGGCTCGGGCGCCTCTCGCTGATCATCACCCACCTCGGCGAGGCGCGCCTGCTCGCGGGCCAGCCCGCCGCCGCGGCGGCCGACGCGCGGCGCGCCCTCGAGCTCGCCCACACGCACCGGGAGCGGGGCAACGTGGTCTACGCCGAGCGGTTGCTCGGCCTGGCCGCCCGCGCCGCGAGCCCACCCGACGCGGAGCCGGCCCGGAGCCATCTCACGCGCGCGCTCGACCTGGCCGGTGAGCTCGGCATGCGCCCGCTGGCCGCCCGCTGCCACCTGGGGCTCGCCCGGCTCGCCCGCGACGTGGGTGACGCCGCGGGCGCGGAGAAGCACCTGGCCACCGCGCGCGAGGGATTCGAGGCGATGCGGATGACCTACTGGCTGGAGCGGCTCGACCTCGAGCCGGGCGGTCCCGGCGTCACCGGCCCGGCCGAGATCTGACCCGTCAGGTCTCGAGCACCCACTGCACGAGGGTGCGGAGGTCATCCACCGAGAACGGCTTGGTGAGCACCGGGTCGCCGGTCTGGGCCAGGAACGGCACGAAGGCGTCCGCCTCCGCGTGGCCGGTCACGAAGATCACCCGGGGGAGCGCCTGCCCGTAGCGCTCGCGCAGGGCCTCGTGCAGGCCGGGCCCGTCGAGATTCGGCATCTGCAGGTCGCTGATGATCAGATCGTACTCGCGCCGCTCGATGCGGTAGAGCGCCTCGACCCCGTCGCGCGCGGTGTCCACCTCGTGCTCGTCGAGCAGCAGGATGTGGGCGATCAGCTCGCGGAGGCTGGTCTCGTCCTCCACCACCAGGATGCTGCGGGGCCGCGTCACGGCTGGAGCACCCGGCCCACCAGCTCGAGCACGCGGCCCGGCTTGAGCGGCTTCACGAGGACGGGCGCGCGCAGGTCGGCGAGGAAGCCGCCGTAGTGCGGATCGAAGGTGTGGCTGGTCAAGAACACGACCGGGGGGAGCGTTTCGCCGAAGCGCTCGGAGAGCGCGGTGAGCAGGCGCGGCCCGTCGAGGCCGGGCGTGCGCAGGTCCGCGATGACGAGGTCGTAGCGGCGCTGGTCCAGGATGAGCAGCGCCGACTCGGCCTCGCCCGCGCCGTCCACCTCGTGGCCCTCGAGGCTCAGCACGTCGATCAGCGCCTGTCGTACCGCGCTGTCGGCATCCACCACCAGGATCAGGCGAGCGGCCATCAGCGGCGCGACCGGCGGCAGCCGTCCTGGCGCGCCTCGTCCTCGGTCGCGTAGCAGCGGTCGGTGCGGCTCTCCGCGTAGGTCGGAGTGCCGGGCGGGTAGTAGATGCAGCGCTCGCTGGAGTAGGTGCGGAAGTCGCCCTTGATGGGATGGCTGAGCGGGCAGGTCCACCCGTTGCTCGGCGGCTGGCCGGGCCGGCCCTGCGCGGTCCGCGGCTCCGGGGCGACCGGCCCGCTCCGGGCCGGCGGCGGCGCCGGCCCCGCGGTCCTCCAGATGCCGAGCCGGGCGGTGCGGGCCTCCTGCTGGCGCCGCAGGAGCATGTCCTGGTGGCGCACGTTGGGGCTCCCGCTCACGACCTGACCGTAGCCCCGCGCGATGACCTCCGCGTTGGCCATTACGTCGCCGAGCCACACGTAGGCCAGCAGCCGCCCCTCCGCGTCGCGCTCCTGGACGTCCAGCTCGAGCCGCACGTTCTTGGCGCTCACCAGCCCGAGATTGAACCGGAGCGCCTCGTTGCCCTGCGGCTCGCCCGACTGGTCGGCCTCGCCCGGCTCGGGGGCGACCACCCCGATGTAGCGCACGCGCTCGACCTCGCCGTTGACGAAGACGTGGATGGTGTCGCCGCTCAGCACCTTCACGACCGCGGCGGGCAGGCTACGGCCGCGGCCCGGCTCCTGGGCCGCGGCGGAGCCGGCGCCCAGGACGAGCACCGCGAGGACCACGATTCGCGCCCTCCACCCCACTACTTCCTGCCTTCGCTCAGCGCGCGCTCCAGCGCCTCGCGACGGAGCCGCTCGGCCGCGAGCTGGTCGGTGAGGCCCTTGACCTGCGCCTCCAGCCGCGCGAGCTCGTCGGTCTGCTGCGCGCGCAGGCCCGCCTGCTCCTGGGCGCTCCGCTGCCGCCAGATCAGGTCCGCGGCGAAGCCGCCGCCGACGAGGCCGAGCACGGTCCACACCGCGACACGCTTGACGAGAGCTTTTCGAAGATCCATGGCGAGCCTTTCGTCGGGTCGAGGGGGGCGTCAGTCCACGAGGGCGACCGCGCGGACGGGCGAGCCGTCCGCCCCGGTCACGCGGAGGGGCAGGGCGATGAACCGGCAGCGCGGGACGCCGATCCGGTCCAGGTTCGTCAGGTACTCGATCACGGTGATGCCCCGGGGAAAGAACACGTGGTGCGTCGTGCACTCCTCGCGCGTCACCTTGGTCCCGGGCGAGAAGATCCCGGTGCGGATGCAGTAGTCGGGCGGGTAGTCGTAGCCCACCGCCTTCACCCCGCGGGCCACCAGCCACTCGCACGCCCCGCGCCCGGTGTAGGGGGCGTCCTTCCAGAAGCGCTCGCTCTCGACCGGGCAGCGCGCCGGCCAGTCCGTCCGCAGCAGCGCGATGTCGCCCGCCCGCACGTGACCGGCGCCGCGCTCGAGATCCGCCGCGGTCACCTCCGCGTTCTCGCCGAGGTGAGTCAGGTCCACCACCGCGGCCTCGCCCATCCACTGGTCCACCGGCATCGAGGCGATGTCGCGGTCCCCGGGGAGGAAGTGCACCGGCGCGTCCACGTGGGTGTAGGCGTGGCAGCTCACCGTGAGGACGGTGGACTGGAAGTTCTGGCCCGCCTCGTGGGTCGAGCGGCGCTCGCTGGCCACCGTCCAGCGGAAGTGGGGGCCGATCGGAAAGCTCAGATCGATCACGCGCATGGCGGTCCATGGTGTACCCGGGCCGCCGCGGCTTGTCAATGTTGAGGGAATCCCGTAGACTCGCGCAGATCCAATCCGGCCCGAGGAGGCAGCCCCCATGGCAAAGAAGCCCAAGAGGTGGACCCGACGCGAGTTCCTGCGTGACGCCGCTCTCACCGCGGGGGCCGTCGGCGCCGCCTCCCTGCTGCCGCCCGCTCTGCCCGGCGTGGCCGGGCGCGCGCAGGCCCAGGAGGCCAAGCTCGGGGCTCAGCTCATCGGCAAGCTCGAGGGCCCGGAGCTGGTGCTGGACCCGGCCAAGTGGCCGAAGAAGTTCGCCGAGGCGCCCATGCTGGCGGATCTCGTGAAGCAGGGCAAGCTGCCGCCGGTCGACAAGCGCGTGCCCGACGAGCCGATGGTGGTGAAGCCGCTCCAGTCCATCGGCCGCTACGGCGGCACCTGGCGTCGCGGCTTCACCGGGCCGGGCGACGGGGAGAACGGCAACCGCATCGTGTCGACCGACAAGATCCTCTTCTGGGACTACACCGGGACCAAGATCATGCCCTGCGTCGCGCGGGAGTGGAAGCAGAGCGACGACGGCAAGTCGGTGACGATCTCGCTCCGCAAGGGCCAGAAGTGGTCGGACGGCACCCCGTTCACCGCCAACGACTTCGTGTTCTGGCACGACGAGGTGTACCTGAACAAGGACCTCATGCCGACCCCGCATCCGGACTTCATGGCCGGCTCCAGGTCGGGGTCGCTGCGGAAGATCGACGACACCACCGTGATCTTCGAGTTCCAGGACCCGAACTTCCTCTTCGTGGACATCCTGGCCGGCTCCACCGCGATCGGGGGCGGGCAGGCGACGCAGTCCATGGACAAGCGCAGCATGGGCGCCTACATGCCCGCGCACTACGTCAAGCAGTTCCTGCCCAAGTTCTCCTCGAAGGACGAGGTGGACCGCAAGGCCAAGGCGGCCGGGTTCGACGGCTGGGTGTCCTACATCAAGAACCGCTGGGACTGGCGCCTCAACCCGGAGCTGCCGGTGCTGACCCCGTGGAAGACGGTGAACCCGATCAACACGCCGACGTGGGTGCTCGAGCGGAACCCCTACTACATGGGGGTGGACACGCAGGGCAACCAGCTCCCGTACATCGACCGCATCAGCATGACGCTGGCCGAGAATCTCGAGGTGCTCAACCTGCGGGCAATCGCGGGCCAGTACGATCTCCAGGAGCGCCACACCGGGCTCGCGAAGCTGCCGGTCTTCCTCGAGAACCGGGCCAAGGGCGGCTACGACGTGCGGCTCGACCCGGCGCTGAACGGCTCGGACGCCACGCTGCAGACCAACCAGGCCTACGACGCCGATCCCGAGGTCGCGAAGTGGCTGCACACCCGGGACTTCCGCCGCGCGCTCGCGATGGGGATCGATCGCGACCAGCTCAACGAGACCTTCTGGGTCGGCGTCGGCACCGCCGGCTCCATCGCCCCCTCCGAGACGCTGCCCTACAGCCCCGGCCCGGAGTGGCGCAAGAAGTGGTCCACCCTCGACGTCAAGCAGGCCAACGCGCTTCTCGACAAGAGCGGGCTCGACAAGAAGGACGGCGAGGGCTACCGCCTTCGGACCGACGGCAAGGGGCGCCTCCGCCTCGAGCTGCAGACCTCGGCGGGGGCCTTCGTGCCGCACACCCAGATCGCGGAGATGATCAAGGAGCAGTGGAAGAAGATCGGCGTCCAGGCCGACGTGAAGGAGATGGAGCGCAGCCTCTTCTTCACCCGCATCGCGTCCAACGAGCACCAGATCGCGCTGTGGGCCAACGACGGCTCGGAGGTGCTCTACCT
>Ga0209488_10002270_pt1 | contig 15896 bp, 17 predicted proteins | sample Rivendell_Oct201_8_FD_188349 | JGI IMG/M metagenome (GOLD analysis project Ga0209488, IMG submission 188349) | Vadose zone soil microbial communities from the Eel River Critical Zone Observatory, Northern California, USA -... | ecosystem: Environmental > Terrestrial > Soil > Vadose zone >... | reverse complement strand
GGGGAGCGTCATCCTTGTCGCGAAAGTCCATCCGCCGTGCGAAATCGAGGAAGATGTCGAAATCAGATTTCGCCTCTCCTGGTGGCTCGATAGCTTTGTGTGAGATGTGCACTGTGCGATCGACATTTGTGAAACAGCCGGTCTTTTCACCCCAAAGGGCCGCAGGAAGCACGACGTCCGCGAATTCTGCGGTTTCTGTCATGAAGGCATCCTGAACAATGACAAAAAGGTCAGGATTGCTCAGCAGCTTCCGTATTCGTGGCAGATTGGGCATCGATACGGCGGGATTTGTTGCCTGGATCCAGAGCATTCTGATCGATCCAGTCTCGCAGTAACGAAAGATCTGGAGTGCATGTGTGGGGGGTGCCCAGTGCGGGATTGTAGCGGGGTCCACGTTCCAAATAGTTGCCAGCTCTTCGATGTGTTTGGGATTGTCCCAGTTCCGAAATGCGGGCAGGTCGCCATTCGCGCCGGTCTCACGGGTGTTCTGCGCGGTTGGCTGACCGTTCATTTGCAATAGTCCACACCCCGGGCGTCCAATCATTCCGCGGATAAGGTTGATGTTATTGACCTGCACCGCCGCTGCGGTTGCTTGGTTCGACTGGTAGACGCCTTGTAGGCACGTGCAAACCAGGCTCTTGGCCTCGCCGATCAGTCTCGCAGCGGCTTCGATCTGTTCTATAGGCACTCCAGAAACTTCCGCTGCCCGCTGCGGTGGATAGCCCGCCAACACTTTCTTAAGTTGCGCAAAACCCGTGGTGTGAGCCTCGATAAATGGTCGATCAATCCAACCGTTCTCTACGATCAGATGTAAGATGCCGTTCAGAAGCGCTACGTTGCTGCCGACACGAGGCGCGAGGTGAATGTCGGCTTCTTTTGCGGTCGCAGTCTCGCGAGGATCAATCACGATGAGCTTTGGCGGCCTTTCCTCGCGACGGCGGTCGAGAACCCGCATCCACAGGACAGTGTCGGTGGCCGCCATGTTGTGACCGACCATCACCAGGCAGTCCGTGTCGTCGATGTCAAAGTATGATCCCGGCTGGCCGTCGGAACCGAATGTCTCCTTCAGCGCCGCGGCGGCGGTCGCTGTGCATAGCCGGGTATTCCCGTCCATGTGCGGCGTACCGAGGCCCGCTTTACCAATCACGCCCAGCGTGTAATATTCCTCGAGGAAAAGCTGCCCCGTAGTGTAGAAGCCAATAGCGCTCGCGGTATATCGGTCCCGGAGTTCCACGGTCCGCTTACTGATCAGGTCCATTGCCTCGTCCCAGGTGGCGGCTTGAAGCGCCCCGCTTCGGCGGATGAGCGGCTTGGTCAGGCGATCCGGAGAATGATTGGCTTCCCAACCGTTGAGGCCTTTTGGTCCTAGTCTTCCTCGATTGACTACGTCAGATGCGCGACCTCTCACGCCAACGATCCGTCCGTCCTTCACGCCGATATCGAGCCCGCAGCCGTTGGAGCATAGGACACAGGCGGACTGAACCCATCTATCAGGCTCTTCCGTAATCCGGTGATCGACACGTTCTGGCCACTGGTTGGAGCCAGTGAACGGCGTCCTGGCGCCCCAAATGTCATGGGTACTGTTGCGGCTTTGGGACATTCACACCTCCGGCTGCTCGGCTAAACGCGCGGTGAAACAAATAGTTGCCGGCCGATCTCGATTCTCCCCGGGCCTGCACTCGTTGCGGGGAGGATTCTGTTCAAAAGTAAAAAGGGCTGTTTAGCCTTGCCATAACATGCCGCTAAAGTTTTTCCTTTCCTTCCCAAATTGAGGCGGCCGCGGCTGCGGCCGTCTTCGAGGAAGTGGCCGGGGGACTGGCGGACCAGCAGCGGGTTCAGTTGAAGATGGCCGGTGGAGATCTGACGTTCGAGGGAGACACCGATCGACTCCGCGACCAACTGACCGCTCTGAAGGAATCCATTATCGGCGGCGATAACCCGCAGATCGCGCTCTACGTCAAGACGCTCAGCCGTTTATCGAGATACTGATCGCATGCGCCCCGTTGGACTCTCCTTATCCACGTGGGCCGCGCCCGGCGCCGACGTCTCCGTGAGCAGGAGTCGGCGCCACGGTGGGGCAGCGGACGACGGTTCGCTCCGTCGCTCCCCGCTCCGCTGGTCTCGGTGGAACGGTGACTCATGCAGCCTCGCACGCGAACACCCGGAGCGCTATCTCGTCAACATGGCCAAAAAGCTGCGCAAAGGTCGTATCTTTCTCGACTACCTGCGCAAGGTTCGCACCGCGACGGCCGTCGCGCCCCTCTCATCGCGGGCGCGAGCGGGCGCCACGGTCTCGATGCCTCTGACTTGGCCTCAGGTGAAAGCCGATCTCGATCCTGCACGCTTCACCGTCCGAACGGTCTCCGAAGAGCAAGGCCAGGCAGATTACTGCGAGGGTGAGCGCCCGCTCGAAGACGCCATCAGGCGGCCGGTAAGAAATAAAAGAGTTTCAAATCGCTTATCACGAGGCACTTCGGCCGATTAGCGGCGTGGAACTAGTTTCCAAAGCGTCCGTTAGGAGAGGTGGCATCAGCCCACGCGTGAGTTTTAATGGAGAGCGGACAATGGCAAAAGAACCCAAAAAGCTCGATGAGCTGTTTCATGACACTTTGAAAGACATCTATTTCGCGGAAAAGAAAATCCTCTCGACACTGCCAAAAATGGTGAAAGCTGCCCAAAATGAAGAATTGAAGGCTGCCTTCGAAAAGCATCGCGGCGAGACCGAAGGCCAAGTTGAGCGGCTGGAACAGGTTTTCGCCATCATTGAGAAGAAGCCTCAAGGCAAGACCTGTGCCGCGATCGTCGGCATCACTGACGAAGGCGCGGAGATTATGGAGGAATACAAGGGTTCCCCGGCGCTCGATGCCGGGCTGCTTGCGGCGGCGCAGGCGGTGGAGCACTATGAGATTTCACGCTACGGTACGCTGAAGGCCTGGGCCGAGGAACTCGGTCTCGATGACGCCGTGGACCTGCTGCAGGAAACGCTGGATGAGGAAGAGGCCACAGACCAGGCCCTGACGGAAATAGCGAAGTCTGCCATCAATCAGCAGGCTGAAGCTGCCTAACCGAACACCCGGGAGTGCCCGAGCCGCGGGGGACTTTTTTGGGTATTGCTCCATTAGTGCGTCGCAGGCGGTCAAGACCTCGTTGTATTCTGCACGACGGGAACCTGTCGGCCTCATCAAGCATCCCTGCGGCCACTTTCGGGGCTGAACCGCTAACTCGCAACACGCGGCCAAGCCCCGAACGAGGCGGTCAGAGCGCGTTAACAGCCGCCCCTTCGTCGCGGCGCGCGAGGTTCTGCGCTACTTGCGAAAGGCTTCGGCGACCGCTTGATGAAGACTGGGAGCGCCGGTACACTATCGCTTCGACATTCCATAACACTCTGGTGGTTGGTTCGAGTCCGACCAGCTCCGCCCGCATGTAGAAATGCCCAAAAAGCGGAACTGTTCGAACTCGAGTGCATGGTGTCCGACAAGGTGAGCTGGTCGGACACCGGTGCGACCCGCAGCAACGGTCTGGCCGCCATGGGCCAGGATCACGTCCGGGGCGAGTTCGGCCGCGTGCGCGCAGGACCACCCGGTAGCCGTCGTGCGTGCTCACGAGCCAAATGCAGGTTGTGCTTCTACTCACGTAGCCGTGCGTCTGGTCCGTCCTATGGCAGGAGATTTTAGAGTTTCATCCTTGAAGTAGGGCTGCATCTATCTAGATGCGCTTGCGAGCAGTCTTGGCAGACCTCTGTGATGCGTTCTGCTCCCACGCGATGCACTTTGCAGGCGTTTTGTGCGGCGAGTAGTCCAATTCCAAATAGGAGCAGGTACAATGTCACAAGAAACGGAATTCCCTACCGTAGAGAACGCCCCAGCAATCCAATGCCAGCATTGGTACGAGCTTCTCGCGGACGCAGGACCATGCGACCACATGGTGCAGCTGTACCAAGATCAGGACTTCCTCAATCGAGCCGTCTGTCGCTTCGCCGCCGCTGCCTTGGCGAATGGAGAGGGAATTATTCTGGTGCCAACGGCTGAGCACTGGAATGCGTTCCATGGACGCCTGGCGAGCGAGGGGGTGGACGTGAAAGCGGCGCAAGAACGTGGACAGCTGACCGTGGTTGACGCTGACCAGCTTCTCCCCCGTTTTATGCGTAACGCAGTGCCGGACGCTCCGGTATTTCTCGGGCTCGCGGGGGAGGTCATCGCGCAGGCCCGTCAAGGAGGCCGCTACTCGAAGATGCGGTGGTGGGGTGAAATGGTGAATATCCTGTGGGAGAGGGGTGACGTAGCGGCCAGCATGAATCTTGAGGATTTATTTGATCAGCTCGCCCACAAACACGATATCGCGATATTTTGCTCTTTCCTGATGGACAACTTTAACGGGGAAATTCACGCCCAAATGTTGCCGAGGCTCGGAGAAAACCACTCTCATCTTATTCCAGTTGAGGACTATGCTCGCTTGGAGCGCGCCGTGGCCGGGGCGCTACGCGACACCGTCGGGCCGGACGAAGCCGGTGTACTTGAAAGTAAGCTGCTTTCGCAGTATCGGCTTCCGCTTAACATGCCTCGTGCACAAGCCCTTTTGCTGGCGTTGCGTCAGGTCCTCCCTACGGTTGCCGACACCGTGCTGCAGTCTAGCCGCAAGCTGTACACTGCTTCAGAGCCAATCCGATGACGACACTGCCTTTCGTCCCGCGTGGTACTTGGACTAATTCCCACCGCTCGGACAGGGGCGTCGAGACCGATGACTCGAATGCGGTCGACTTCATCGAATTAGTTAACGCTGTAGAAGTTCCCATCATGGTTATTCGCAGCGATTTTACCGTCACCTGTTTCAACCGGGCGGCGTCCGATGTGCTGAGGCTCGAGCCGTCGGATATCGGGCGGCCGCCGAGCTCTATCGCGCTGCTTAGCGCCTTGCCAGACCTGGAGGAGTGGTGTGCCGAGGTGATTAGCGGTGAGGCTCCAGTTCGACATGAGTTTCGAGCGGCGGATAAGTGGTTCATTATTCGGGCAGCCCCGTACAAGAAACAGAACGGGCAAATTACCGACGTCGTGCTCACGTTGACCAATGTGACTGCCTTCCGGGCAAGCATCGACAAGGCAATCTATGAGCGCGAATATACGAAAATGATTTTGAATACGATTCCAGATCCACTTGTTGTTCTTGGCGAGGATATGCGCGCCCAGACAGCTAATAGAGCATTCTATTTGACGTTCCGAATGTCTCGGGAGACGACTCAAGGCCTTCGGATCGACGAACTCAGCGACCACGCCTTCAACCTTCCAGCGTTGATGACACAGCTAAAGGAGACGCTCGTTGAGGACCGGGCATTTCAGCCATTAGAGGCCGATTGGGAATTGCCAGGCATCGGGCTTCGGACCTTAATGCTGAACGCCTGCCGATTCTCGTTGCCGGGCCAGTCAGGAAGATTGGCGCTGTTGAGCTTTCAGGATATTACGGAGCGCAAGCGGGCCGAGGAACACGCACTGATGCTCGCGCAGGAGGTTGACCACCGATCAAAGAATCTCTTGTCGCTTGTGCAAGCGACCGTGCGTCTCACGCAAGCTGACAACGCCAGCGATTTGAAGAAAGTGATCGAAGGACGCATTCAGGCGCTCTCGAATGCCCATACTCTGCTCGCAGAATCACGCTGGTCAGGTGCTGACCTTCGAAGGCTGGTCGCAGAAGAGCTTTCACCTTATTGCATGGAGGGCGCATCGCGTGCGGACATACATGGGCCGGATCTCAGTTTGAAACCCAAGTCGGCGCAGTCCGTTGCTATGGTACTTCATGAGCTGACCACTAACGCGGTTAAATACGGCGCGCTCTCAGTTCAAGCCGGCCGCATCAAAGTTGAGTGGTCCTACGGGCCTACTGGGCAGCTTGTGCTCCGCTGGACCGAGACGGGGGGGCCCCCAGTGGAGCCACCCTCACGGAATGGTTTCGGTACGCGCGTAATGAGACACGTAATTCCTTCCGAGCTAGAAGGAACGGCGCGTCAGGATTGGCGGGCGGAGGGGCTTGTTTTTGAAATCTCATTCCCAGCGAATGACGGCTGAAATCAGCAGAGTCATCGCAGCGCAGTGCCGACATCGTGATGGGCCGCATCGAATAGGCTTGTGCCTTCGCGACTCGCGACACGGCTGCAACGCGGATGGCGAAACCTCCTGCGCTAGCTCTGAAGACTGCTGTAGGGAATACTAAAAGTGCAAACCAGACCTTCCTGCGCGTAATTATGTTGGACGACTGCACCCCGGATGGCATTGTCGATCAACTTGGTCCCGGTGCCAGGCGCTGGAGGTGTCGTTATTTCGGGACCACCGCGTTCGCGCCAGACCACCTCAAGCAATGGAGCGCCCGACTCCGAATGCCGTGTCTGCCATTCGAGTTCGACGCTGCCTGCGGGCCCCTTCAAGGCTCCGTACTTGGCGGCGTTGGTTGCGAGTTCGTGCAGCACCAGTGCAAGCGGTGTTCCGAGCGAAGGAGGCAGGATAAATGCGGACGCGGCCGATAACGGGCGGGAGGTTGGCTGCGAAGCGATCAGCGTCCGCTATTTGGACTCGTCGTCGCACCTGACCGCCTGGGCAATATTGGCTGGATTGCCCAAGGCTTCGCCTCGCCCCTTCTTGGCAGCCAGTGCGTCGGTTCAAGATCATTCAGCGAGGTCGGACGCCACGGTAGGCGCGGGCGGAAGATCCATCATTACCACAGGGGCGCCGGCATCACGGCCACGGTCGAACTCCACCTATACCGGTATCCACTGGAAGGAAGCCCTGGCTGGGACAGGCCCGGCCCAGTGAAGATCGAGCCAGTGATGCGGGTAAAAAACGGGGTCGCCAAGTCACCAGACATGGCGATTATGACCGCGCACAATTGGCTGCGAGGCGAGTGAGATCATTCGACTTTTATAGCCGCTAATCCGTGAAGCGAAATAGCCGCATCGGCCAGGGACTTGCCTATCGCACACCATAAATCTTTGGGACTAACCCACAACCGCCGTCGGTGCCTTTTGCGGCCAAACGATAAGCTGCCTCTGATTCGATCGGTCATCGATGGGAGCAACAATGATCCAAGTTGCCAGGTCGCGACGGTCCTCATCATCATCCTTCGCTACAGGAACAACCTTTTCCACGGCATGAAATGGCAATACCAACTCGCTGGTCAGCTCGACAGCTTCACCAACGCCAACAACGCCCTCCGGAATACCTGCTCCCGTCAGCGCACCTATGATTCCGCCAGTGGCGGCGCCAGCACCGGCACCGAGAAGGACGGAGGCGAGCCAGCCCGCAGCTACGACGGGCCCCAAGCCCGGGATCGCCATGACACCAAGGCCAGCCAGAAGTCCCGCTCCGCCTCCGAGGGCAGCCCCCATGGCCGCTCCTGTACCAGCATGTTCGGCCGTTGTGTCACTGGTGCCAGGGGATTCGAAACTTCCGGGCTTGCGTATGCTTTCATTGCCGCTGACAAGGCTGATGTCGCTTTCGGGAATGCCCGCGCTCTTGAGCCGGGTGACCGCTTTTGTCGCCGTCGTGCCAGCCCGCAGCCCATGTGGCCCGTAGGTAGATGTCAGTGCCAGCGGATGTCGAGAATATGGGAAACCGATGGGCACGGCAAGTCCGCAGCTGGCGCGGTCGAGAATAAGCGTGCGGTGTCTCAGGTTGAGGTGGTCACGTTCCGACCTTCTTGAATCCGCAACCGATCAATTCCGGCTCGAACTTGGAAAGGCAGTTATCCGGTACTCCCAGCACAAGCAGGTTACGGGCGCGAGTTACTGCCACATACCCGATCCTTCCGACCTCCGTAGTCGGGCCGTCGATCATGGCTCTGATCTTTATTCGCGACGTACATGACGGCATCGATGCTTTCGCCTTTCACTTGGTGAACCGCTGAAACGTGGAAAGCCGTCGGCGCTCCAGAGGCTTTCGGTGCGGAGGCTCGATCTTGAATCTCGAACAATCGAAGTCCTCAACCGGTATCCCCTCGAGCACGTCATTGAGAGTTTGGAACCTTAAATCGCGGTGCGAAAGGGGAAGGAATGAGTTTGCGTCGACCAGAAGAAATTCTGCTTCGAGCCCAAAACGAAATTCATTCCGCATATTGCGCATTTTGCCAATCCCTGCCCGCGCCGCATCGTAGGCCAAGTTTTCATCTCGTCGCGGGCCAACTCGCTGCGTAACCGTTGGATATCCCGACAAGAACTGCCAGTGACGCTTGGCGTCTGCCAGACAAATGCTCTTCTGCCAACCTTGGTTCCTGAAAAGACGATGTCACATCATCAAAATTATGATACATATGTTGCATACTCACAATCTCTTGATACATAACAAAAAGGAAGCTTGGATAGCTCCATTAACGGGTCAGCTTAAGACAGCTCCCGTCTACCGTTGGTTCGAGCCCTCGATTCAACTTTTCGCAGAAAAGGACTCGGTTCGTTCGAAATTTGTTGGCCATCCGCGATTCCGGGCTGTTCAAGCGATCTAGTGCGGTCCTAACGAAATCGCGGACTTCGATAAGCTGCATTCCTAAACTTACAAATCGACCGCATCTTCCCCTACGCGTTCGACCTCCTACCGATCCAAAAGCGGCGATCCTCAGGATTGCGCGCTCGCCTCCGCCAGGCGACTGCAGAAACTCATCGCCATAGCGGTTTAGTTCAATATCTGTTTTACGACGAACTGCGGATTGCACTGTTGGGCCATTTCCTGCTCTTCCCCATCATTGGAAGCTGATGTAAGCTCACACGAATTTGTATGCTGCTCACAATCGGGAGATATCAGTGAAAATTCCCCGCCGACAATTTTTGCATCTTGCGGCTCGCGAGTGGTCAAATCGCGTTTCAGGCCCAAAGCTCCCGCCTCCGGCAACAGCCTGACAACGTTCGCGGATGCTGGCATTGTGATAACCGGAAAAAAGGGCACGCGACGGCGTGCCCTTCTCGATTATCCAAACACGGACGGGGCTCAGGATCGTCCCATCCGACCGATCACCCAACCGACCGCCAGCGCAGCGACGGCGGCCGTATAGGGCCGTTCCTCGATTGTGCGCCGGAAAAGGTCATCGGCCACCTTGGCTCCTTTTTGAACAGATTCAGCTACGTCTGCGGCGGCGTCCTTTGCCTGGCCGTAAATTTCTTCAGCTGATCCCGCCACTTGGTTGGCTTGTCCTCGGACTTCCAAGTTAGTATTTCCCGCGACCTTGCCAACGGCCTCCTGCACCTTGCCGCCCATGTTCCTGGCGGCGCCACCGATACGGTTCTCGTCCATTCTACTTCTCTCCTCTTGGCGTGCCACGGTGAATCCCCTGCATGTGAGGATGCATGCGGTTTGGCAACGCGACATCTAGTGAAGCAGGAAGTGAGTAGATGGTTCCGTGAACAGGAGAGGCAATTGAAAGATATTCACCGCGACTTCCACAATCCGTTCTGATGGGCCGCCCCTGCCACCCAAAGCGGCGCGCCACAGATGCCTGCTGCTCCCACCTGAATTCTTCATAAGCGGAAGCAACAGCTTCCGGTTATCCCGATGTCCAAGTAATTGTCCCCGGTGACACCCGACATGAGCGTCGGCCAAAGTGCCCGCCGAGTATTCGACCTGCCCGAGCCGGCTCCTGTGACCATCACCGAACATCGTGCACACGATTGCCTGTACGCCAACTGTGGGACCTCCATCCGGGCCACTTTTGCCGACGGGGTCAACGCGGCGATTGGAGCATCCGGGTTCCGCCCGTGCCCGCGAAATGCTTAACGCCTGAGCGGTTTTTCCCTAGCGATGCTTTACTATGCGACCAGGATTGGGTATTGGCGGCGGTCAGACGTCGTTTTCGTTTTGATGGTCCGCTTCTCCATTCACGCCAATCAGAGAGAAAATGCCAGTCATTGCCATGACAAGAGAGATTGGGAGCCGCGGAACCGAAATCGCGACCGGATTAGCTGATCGATTGGGTCTCAAGATTATTCAAAATTGTCGCAAGTAGTGTTGCCAGTGGTCCGACCAGCTCCACCACAATAGTGAACGCAGAGGTGCGCCCGCGCGTTGAGCTTATTCAACCGCGCTTGAAGCAAACCATGGTCGAAGTGATGGTAGGGCCCAAAGCTGACGCGGGAACACTTCAACGCGTTCGGAATGGTCTTGCCGCGCGTGGCCTGGAGCGCTTGGTACATCAGCTTCGCGAGAAAGTGGAAGGGGGCTCGGCGACATTTGTTTCAATGCATTCTGTCGTTATGTCTCATCAGCAGGCATCAGGAGCGCGGGCTTCGACGTCGTCGACCTCGCGATGGCGATGCACCAAAGACCAATAGAACGAATGAGCCCGATCGCCTCAAATGCACCCGCTGACTGACGTTGTGAGCGTGTGGATCAATGGTGTGTGGCACCGTCACGTTAGCGGTTCATGATGCACTAATACGATTAGCAAGGAACATGCTCTAGCGGCTGTGTGTGCCGACCCAAGGAAGGATGAACAAGGAGATTGCTCCGCCCTCCGCTAGGGATATCGCCTGGGGTAAAATCCCGTCGACCCGATGTCACTATGAGAGCCACTGGGGGCCAGCGTTTCCGAACCATACGGACCAGTCGCAGGCCGTCAATGGAACCGGGCATTTGGATATCAGTGAAGGCGCGCCACGACGGCCTCGATCATCCCTGGATTTTCGCACGAACAGGACGCGTTTAATCCTCATTTCTGCGATTCTCGACGTGCGAGGCAACGAAAAAGCTGTACCTTGTCGACCGGCTTCTCGCAGCGAGGCGCGGCGGCATAGGCGCTCGGAACGACAGACGCGTCGTAACCGGTGGTAAAGACAAAGGGTATGCCATGTGCCGTGAGCACGTCAGCAACCGGATACACACGCTCGTTTCGAAGATTGATGTCAAGCACTGCACCATCGAGCCGATCACCGGCGTTTTCGACCAGTTTAAGCGCCTCGTCTACAGAACCGGCCGGTCCAATCACTTCAACGCCGAGGGACTCAAGAGAAGCCGCTAAGTCGGCGGCAATCAAATAATCATCCTCTACTACAAGGAGGCAACGCCCTTTCCAAGTCTCATATGGGGTTGGTGTATTAGCCATGCATTGATTCCGTCGGAATAGGGACCACAATCGCACAGCGTACGCCGTCCGGCTCGAACTCAAGCCATGTCTTTGCACCGAGCTGATAAGGTAACGCTCGTTCAATCAACTCCCTACCATAGCCGCTTCGTTTCGGGGGGACCGATGGCATCGAAACTCCGCTCTCACGCCATAGGAGGGCGACCTCAGCAGTGGGTTTTGTCGCTTTCACATCCCACGTCACTTCGAGCTTGCCTGTAGGCTGAGCTAATGCGCCGTACTTTACCGCGTTGGTCGCCAGTTCATGGAGAGCCAAACCGAGCGCTTGGGCGGCGCTCGGCGGCAGGGCGACGGCGGGCCCAATAACCTTAATTTTACTAGAATCCATTTCGACATCGCTATGCGCAGAGAGTTCACCCATGACGACCGCGTGGAGGTCGATGACCTGATCTTCTACCCGCGCAAGCAGGCTTTGAACGCGACTCAATGCGCGCAGCCGATTTCCGAATTGCGTACCGAACGACTCCAGCGAAGTGCTTGAATGAATCGTTTGATTTGCAATAGACTGAACGACGGAGAGAAGGTTGCGGGTACGGTGCTGCAGCTCGGCCATGAGTACGTGTTGGCGGCTCTGCAAGGCTCGCAGATCGTTGATATCGGTCATCGTACCAACCCAGTCACTTGATCCCGAGTTCTCTCCCTCGATTGGCTTTGCCCGGGTCTGGTGCCAGAGATATTCTCTATCTGCCTCCCGGCGAACCCGGTGCTCGATATAATATTCACCCTTCTTTTGGGCCTCACTCCACGCACGCTGCGTTAGGTCGCGGTCGTCTGGATGGATCGCTTCCAGCCACCCGAAACCAAGGCTGCGGTCGAAGCTCACTCCGGTGAAAACAATCCATTGTGGGCTTGGCCAAGTTCTGCTGCCATCCGGCCGTGTCAAAAAAACGAGTTGCGGAATACTGGTCGCGAGGAGGCGGAAGCGCTGCTCGTTCTCGCGTAGTCGCTGGGCCGCCTGATGTTGCTCTGTGCGATCGCGCGTAATTTTAAAAAAGCCTCCCGCGCCACTCTTGAGAGGCATCATTAAGCCAGAGGCCCAAAAGCGTGACCCGTTTTTCCGTTGATGCCAGCGCTCATCGGCACCGCGGCCGTTGGCGCTGGCATTCGATAGCTCCTCCGCGGGAACTCCGCTGGCACGATCCTCGGAGGTGAAGATTAATTCGCTGGAGCAACCTTGGATCTCAGCCTCTGTATAGCCAAAAAGACGCTCAGCGCCTCTATTCCAGCTTGTGACTATGCCGCTCCTGTCTAAAGTAAAGATGGCGAAGTCCTCTGAGCTCTCCACGACAAGCTCAAATAGCTCCTCTTTACTCGGGAGAAGTTCAGTTTTTTTGTCAGGCACGCGTAGGCTCCGCTCCTGCGCCGACTGTTGATTGTCGGAATGATAAGTCTATCGCAATAACACTTCTGGAGAGCTTTGAGTTCCGTGCCCGCGATCGTTGACCCGATACCTAGCTGCTTGTGAATTACACTTGCGCAAACCCTTCGATAGAATGATTCTTTCGCCTTCCTTCCACACCTCGGACTTCCCGTTAATCAGCAACCTGTTGGGGAGCCCACGCAGGCGCCAACGATGCAACGATTTGCGCCTGCTCTTCGGACTTGATCGAGGGGCGGATGGCGGCGGCGCCAGTGAGTATGCGCTGTACCAAATATGACTTTGGTGGTCGAAGCGATCGGCAAGGAAGAGGCGAACATGGTCGAACTGCCGGTCCCATTCTATTCGCGGATCTGTTCACCAACCCACGGGCCATCCCAACAGCACGGCAGAGCAGAAGTTGCCCGTCAATCAACGCACAACGTCAGCGAGCGACTGCGACCGTTTGGTATGACGCGCCTCGGCCCGCCTGGGAGACGAGTTTCACGAGGAAGCTGACTGAGGAGTGGGACCAGGACGTCGTGTGCTGCCGCCGCCCCGCGGCGTCTGGAGAAGCTCCTGGTTCTGTGCCTGTCCAACGTGTTTGGACGAAACCAGCGGTCGATTGCATTCAGGGCATCGTGAACGGCAACATGCATCATCGCGTACTTGAACCCAAGGTGATGGCGCGACGCATGAACCTGCAAAAGAACTGCGTCACAAATCCGAAAACATTGGCGATCTCGTTCTCCGCGACGAGAATCCGGACTTGTTAAGAAGGCCCCATTTCTTTAAGTACGCCCTATTCTTCGTCGGTGCGCGCAACGGTGGGCCTGCGCCGCTCATGTGATCCCGCTGAAAGGCTGGCCAAGAAGCATTCCGAAATGGCTGCGCCGGAGACGGCGAAGAAATAGCCAGTCTTCAAGAAACCGCTCCCCGGAACTCCAGCTCCGCTCCGGGCATTGGAAGCGGTATGGCGCAACCTCATCAAGCCGTGCGTGCGGTCACTTCTCGGGACCAACCCTTAACTCGCGGGACCCGGTCAACTCCCGTACGAGACGGTCAGACCGCGCTAACGGCAGGCTTGCGTCGCGGCTGCGTGAAGTTTCTGCGTTATTTTCCAAAAGGCTTTCGCGATCCGCTCTATGAAGACTGGGAGCGCGGCTATAAATGGAAAGCTCACCAGCGGTGGAATGAGGCGCTGGGCAAACCTTTTTTCCGCAAGCTGCTGAGAGACGGCAAGCATCGCGAAATCGCGGGGTACGCGGTCGCGATCGAAGCCCGAACCAACTTGCTTTTTTCCTTCGAGAAGATGGCGCTGCGTGATGCGGTCAGGCCGCCGGCAGGAGCGCGCGCCTTTGCCCAGGGTCTTTACGATTTCCTCCACGGTCCAGACGACATGGAGCAGCGGTTCACCGCGTGGTGCGCGGTGGTCGCGGGGCTTCCGCGGCGGCAGACGCGGGTTCTGACCTGGCCGGTCGTTACCGTCTTCGGGTTCATCGCCGAGCCGGTGGATCATATTTTCCTGAAGCCCACCGTAACGAAAAGAGCAGCGGAAGCGCTGGGGCTATCTTTCGAATACAAGTCCCGACCAGACTGGGCGACCTATGCGGATTTGCTGCGCCTCGCACGGGCCGTTCGGAAAAACGTGCGCGATCTGCATCCGCGCGACATGATCGACCTTCAGTCCTTCCTATGGGTGCAGGGCTCGGATGAATACCCGAACCGAAGGTGATGGCTTGGACCGGCGTTACTCGTGACACACGACCCAGTGCGGACAATGGTGAGGATGGCTTTCGTTCCAACCTCGTGCGCGATCATACAGACGGCGGGACGGGGAAAACCAGAATGGGGATGGAAGGCGAGCGCCGCGAGGTTTTCGGACGCCTGGCCCCTCAAGAAGCGATGGACGCGCACGGGGGCCGGCGGGCTGAAAACCTCCAACGGACGAAACCGCAAGTCGGGACGAAGGATGTTTCGGCGAGTCCAGCTATGGGGATTTCGCGGCGGGCCCAGGCCTTGCTGTGAAGTAACGAATTAGCTGCGCACTCGATTTTGCCACGCAACATGCGCGTCCGACCAGCTTAGCCTCAAGCGCGCACCCTCGCGTCGGAACAACTCCCTGACCTTAGGCATTTCTCCTGCGAATGCGCAACGGATAATCCTCCGCGCGTTCCGTCACCGCTGGAACCATTGTGCGGGACCGGCCGCGTGCACGAGTTTCAACCATCGAATGAAGCAGGAGCGGCACGCCCCGTGGGTCCTGGTCGCCGATGCTTGTCAAGGAGAAACAGTATGAATCGAAAGATCGTAATGGCCGCATTGGCCACACTGACCGTCGCCGCCACCACGGCGCCGGCACTAGCCCAAGGACCCGCTCGCAGTAGTTGGGGCGGGCCGGGATTCGGGGTCGGCGTCGGATTCGGCGATAGCGGTTGGAACGACCGCTATTACGACCGTAGAAGGCCCGGCGTTGGCGTGAGCGTCGGATTCGGATCCCCCGGTTGGGGTTACGATGATTGGAACTATAGTTCCTATGCGGCGCCCACATACGGCTGCTCGTGCGCCAATCGCTACCGCACGACGCGGATCGCGCCCCGTTATCGCTCCTCCGACTACGCCTGGGGTGGCTATCCCAATAACTATGCTTACGACGACAATTATTACGGTGGTTACTATGGCGGTGGCTACGCGTCCGTCGGCTTCGGTTGGAACGATGAGGACTGGCGCAGTCGCCGCACTTTGCGCGACGACGATCGCAGATTCGATCGCTTCGGCCGCGAGGATCGCGTCCGCGCCGACGTTAGCGTCGGCGGGCGGGAGACGCGCGACAGGCGGGTGAACCGCACGGCGTTCAGCGAACGCACGGGTGGTGAGACCAGATTGACGCGCGGCAGTGGAGAATTCCGTGGCGGCGCGAGCGGCGAAATCCGCGCGCGTGGCGGCGTAGAGTCCCGCGGAGGCGCGAGCGGCGAAATCCGCGGTACGGTCGGCGGTGGCGCTGCAATGCGTGCGGGAAGCAGTAGTGGAGGACGCCGAGGCGGCGACGAGACCCGCTGACGCGGCAATTGTAGACCTGGATAGCAAAGCCGCTTGGCGAAAGCCAAGCGGTTTTGCTTGTGCGGGCACGTGTTTGGAGTCCCGCCTTTAGCCCTTCTTATTCACCCTGATTTTTCTGGAGGATCGCAATCTTCATCTCCATGTGATCCCGCCGCACCAGCCATCACGGTTTGTCGGTTAGAAGGAAATGAAATGGCCGAGCGACGCACGCATGCGATTGTGAACGAGGGAGCTGCGGGCGTGCAGCGACCAGATGTTTACCCCTCGATCGACCTCATTGAGCGCCCACAGACTCCATTGCCAAGTCTTGGCCTTCCCTTCGAGCGTTGCCGGATAGAGTCTTCCGGTCGAATGTTTTTTCGTAAGATAGAGCGTG
>Ga0209488_10002269_pt1 | contig 15902 bp, 8 predicted proteins | sample Rivendell_Oct201_8_FD_188349 | JGI IMG/M metagenome (GOLD analysis project Ga0209488, IMG submission 188349) | Vadose zone soil microbial communities from the Eel River Critical Zone Observatory, Northern California, USA -... | ecosystem: Environmental > Terrestrial > Soil > Vadose zone >... | reverse complement strand
GCTCCCCTACGACAAATGGCGCGATTACGAACCGGAAGACACTCTCCGTTTCTATGCCGTTCGGTTGCATGAAGCGGGAATGATCAAATCGACGCCGCAGAAGATCATCGCCGATGCCACGGATTGGCGGTTTCTGAACGAATTGAGACGCGAGCTTAAGGCGTGAAGGGACTGACGACCGCAATCGCTTTCCTGTTGGCGCTACTGGCCGGGCCGGTGTTCGCCGCCGGCGATGCCGCCCGAGAGGGAGGGCCGTTGCCCGAGATCGGGCCGGCGCCGGCTTTCGCGTTGATGGCGCAGGACGGCAAGCCGACGAGCCTGATCGGATTGCGCGGCAAGGTGGTGGCGGTGAGCTTCTTCTATACCGCCTGCCCGGACATCTGCCCGTTGCTGACCCAGAAACTGGTCGAGGTGCAGGACGCGCTCGGGGAGGATTTCGGCAAGAAGATCGCGTTCGTCTCGATCACCGTCGATCCCGAGCACGACACGCCCGAGATGCTGAAGGATTACGCCGCGGCCTGGGAAGCCAAGACCGCCGGCTGGAGCTTTCTCAGCGGGCCGCCGGAGGCGGTGCGCGACGTGGTTCGGCGCTACGGCATCTATGCGGCCAAGACGGCCGACGGGGGGATCGATCACACGCTGTTAACCTCGATCATCGACCCGCGCGGCGTCTTGCGGGTGCAATATCTCGGGATGCGCTTCGATCCCGCGGAATTCCGCCGCGACCTCTTAAGCCTCGTGGCCAAATGATAGGCCGTCTCGACAGGCTGCTGGTCGGCGCCGTCGCGCGTCTGCCGTTCCGCGTCCAGACCAAGCTGCTGGCCGCCTTTTTGGCAATCGCCGCGCTGTTGATCGTGGTCGGTGCGGCCGGGCTGCAGGTCTTGACCGGCGTCAACGAGCGGACCGTCGAGCTGATCCGCTCGGAGCGCAAGATCGCCGCCTACCGGCAGGTCCAGCACGACACGACGAGCCAGCTCTACCGGGTCACTTCTGCCTTGCTTGCCAATGACGACCGCAGCCTCGACAGCGCGCTGCGCCAACTCAACCAGTTCGGCTACGATCTGGAGCGCCTGCAGTTCGTCGCCAAGGACGAAGGCGAGCTCCTCGGGCGGGTCAAACAGGATTACGACCGGTTTGTCGCGGTCGTAAACAAGGTCGTCGAGCTGATCCGTCACGGCAATGTCGCCGAGGCGCGCGAGGTTCAGCTGAAGGAGACGCAACCGCTCGCCAACAGCCTCGAACGCCTGACCAATCAGCTGGTCAACAAAGCCGAAGCCGATATGGTGGCCGGCATCGATGCCAGCGAGAGCGCCTATCGCACCGCCAAGCTCGATGTGATCCTGTTCGCGATCGGCAGCATCGGGTTCGCGCTGTTGCTCGGCCGGACGATTTCCTGGTCGTTGGTCGGACCGATCGGCGAAATCGATGCCCGGCTCAGCCGCATCGCCGAGGGCGATTTCACCCAGCGCGTTGCCATCGCCAATCACGACGAGCTCGGCGCGCTCGCCGCCAACGTCAACCGCACCTGCGAGCAGCTGGGCGCGCTGTATCAGCAGTTGGAAGCGGCGAGCCAGCACAAATCGGCCTTCCTCGCCAATATGAGCCACGAGTTGCGCACCCCGCTTAATGCCGTGATCGGCTACAGCGAGATGCTGCAGGAAATGGCCGAGGACGAAGGTTTCGACCAGTTCGTGCCCGACCTCGCGAAGATCCGCGACGCCGGGCGGCATCTGTTGAATCTGATCAACGACATTCTCGACCTGTCGAAGATCGAGGCGGGCAAGATGGACCTCTATCTCGAAGAGGTCGATCTCAAGCCGCTGGTCGAGGAGGTGCGCTCGATCGTTGCGCCGCTCGCGACCTCCGGCGCCAACCGGTTCGACATCGTCTATCCGGACGATCCCGGAACGCTCTACACCGACCGCACCAAGCTGAAGCAGAGCCTTCTTAACCTGCTTGGCAACGCCAGCAAGTTCACCCAGCACGGGCGCGTCGCGCTGGAGCTGCGCGCCAGCGACGAGGAGATGTCGTTCATCGTCAGCGACACCGGTATCGGCATGACCGAGGAACAGCTCGGCCGCCTGTTCCAGGCGTTCAGCCAGGCCGACGCGTCGACGACGCGGCGCTATGGCGGCACCGGTCTCGGCCTCGCGATCACCAAGCATTTCTGCGAGATGCTGGGCGGCCGCATCACCGTCGAGAGCGAGGCGGGAGCGGGCTCGACCTTCACGATCACATTGCCGGTGGAGGCGGCTCCCGAGGCCTTTGCAGGACCGGAGCTCGTTGCCGCAACACCGCTGGAGACAGCTGGGGTTGGGGATCATCGCGCGCTGGTTATGGTCGTCGATGACGACCCGCCGTCGCGCGAGCTGCTGGCCGCGATCGTCCGCCGCGAAGGATATCGCGTGATCGAAGCGGCCGACGGCGAAGCGGCGCTTTCGCTGGCGCGCGAGCATCGCCCCGACATCATCACGCTCGACGTGCTGATGCCGCGGCTCGACGGCTGGGCGGTGCTGGCAGCGCTGAAATCCGATGTCGGCCTGCGCGAGATCCCGGTTATCATCGTGACGGTGCTGGCCGACCGCGGCATCGCGCTGTCGCTCGGCGCCACCGAATTCGTCACCAAGCCGGTCGACCGCGCCCGACTGGCCGCGGTGATCCGAGAGAATGTGCAGGGCGGCGGCACGGTTCTGATCGTCGACGACGATCCGGAAAGCCGCGATCTGGTGCGCCGCCATCTCGACAGGCTGGGCTGGACGATCGCCGAGGCGGCCGATGGAAGCGATGCGTTCGAATGGCTGGCGCGCAATACGCCGCCGGCGATGATCCTCCTCGATCTGATGATGCCCGGGATGGACGGGTTCGCCTTTCTCGAGGAAATGGGGAACCGTCCCGAGTGGCACGACATTCCGATCGTGATCCTGACGGCCAAGCAGCTCGGCGCCGCGGAACGCGAATTGCTGGCCGGGAGAACGCGGGACATTATCGAAAAGGGCGCGGATGATCTCGCCACCGTGTTGCGGCGGGCGGTTGCCCGGTTGACCAGATCGAAGGGCGCGCTCGCCGCCGGGCGAGCGAACGCGTGAAAGAAGCGGAAATGGCCAAGATCCTGATCGTCGAAGACAATGAGATGAACCGGGACATGCTGTCGCGCCGGCTGGCTCGGCGCGGCTATGCGGTGGTGACCGCGGTCGACGGCGAACAAGGGCTGGTCGCGGCCGAGGCGGAACGGCCCGATCTGATCCTGATGGATATGAGCCTGCCGGTGATGGACGGGTGGGAGGCGACCCGGCGGCTCAAAGCCGAGAGCGCGACGCAGGCGATCCCGGTCATCGGGTTGACCGCGCATGCGATGACCGGCGACCGCGACAAGGCGATGGCGGCTGGCTGCGACGATTACGATACCAAACCCGTCGAGCTGCCGCGGCTGCTGGAAAAGATCGAGGCCCTGCTCGGCCGCTCCGGCATGGCGGGCTGAAGTGCGTTCGGGCCGGTGGCGGTGAGCCGCTCCCGCGCGTCCGGTCGTCTCGACCAGGCGGTAGCCGCCTTCGTGCGTCAGGAGTTCGCCGCACCGGCATCCGGGATCATCGGTTTTGTCGATATTCTGCTCGAGGATGCGCGGCGTGACGGCCTCGATGATTGCATCCCGGATCTCGAGCGCATGCGGACGGCCGCGACGCAACTCCTGTCATTGATCGAGCGGATCGTCGATGGCACCGCGGTGGACGCGCCCGGCGGAGAGGCGGATCGCAGCAAGCTGCGCCATGATCTGCGAACCCCGCTGAACGCGATCAAAGGGTATGGCGAGCTGCTCGCCGAAGAGGCGCAGGACGGCGGGAACCAGGTTTTCCTGCGAGATCTCGGGGCTGTCCTGGAGCACGCCGATTGCCTGCTCGCCGATATCGATCGGCTGGTCGCGTTCGGTGACCCGTCGAGCGGGGCCGCCACGACGCCTCCCGCCGAGATCGTGCGCGATGTGCTGCGGACGATCGCACCGATCGGCGGCGCCGGGGCGCCGGCGCAGCAGACGCAATCCAGCCGCGTCCTGGTGGTGGACGATAACGCCGCCAATCGCGATCTCCTGTCGCGGCGCCTCACGCGCGATGGCCATCATGTCACGATGGCCGAGGATGGAGCCGCGGCACTGGCGCTCGCCGATAGCGGCAGCTTCGATCTCGTCTTGCTCGATCTGATGATGCCGGGACTGAGCGGCTTCGAGGTGCTGTGCCGCCTCAAGGCCGAGGAGCGCACCCGCGATATTCCGGTCGTCATGATCTCGGCGCTTGACGAGATCGACAGCACGGTGCGCTGCATCGAGGCGGGGGCCGAGGACTACCTGCCCAAGCCGTTCAACCCGGTTCTGCTGCGCGCCCGCATCAACGCGTGTCTCGAAAAAAAGCGGCTGCGCGACCGGGAGCGCACGATCACCGAGGAGCTGCGGGCCGAAAAGGAGCGGTCGGAAGCGCTCCTTCTGAACATCCTGCCGCGCACGATCATCGAGCGCCTGCGGCAAGGCGAGACCATCATCGCGGACCGCGTCGATGACGCGACGATCCTGTTCGCCGATCTCGTCGATTTCACCTCGCTGGCCGCCCGGTCGCCGCCGGAGCGGACGGTCGAGCTGTTAGGCGGGCTGTTCGCCGAATTCGATGCCCTCGCCGCCCGGCTCGGCCTGGAAAAGATCAAGACGACCGGCGACGGCTATATGGTCGCCGGCGGGCTGCCCTTGCCGGAACCTCGCCCTGACCATGCCGCCGCGGTTGCCAAGATGGCACTGGCGATGCGCGAGGCCGCCGCGACGGCTGCCGCGGGGTTCGGCGAAAGACTCCAGCTGCGCATCGGGGTGCATAGCGGCGCGTTGATCGCCGGCGTGATCGGCACGCACAAATTCGTCTACGACGTCTGGGGCGATACCGTGAATACCGCGAAGCGGATGGAAAGTTACGGCGCCCCCGGCCGGATCCATGTCTCGGCCATCATCCGGCAGGTCCTCGGCGACGGTTTCCGCTTCGAGCCGCGCGGTGCGGTCGAGGTCAAGGGCAAGGGGCGGATGGAAACCTACTTCCTCGAAGCCGACGCCTGACGCTTGGGTCTATCCGACCGCGGCATTCAGCGGGGCGGGACGGGCGATCGGCTGCTCGCCGATCAGCCGGGTCACCAGCGCTGCCAGATCCTGTTGGCGATAGGGTTTCAACAGCCGCGGCACTCCGGCATCGAGCTCGCCCGGCAACTCGGCATAACCGGTGGCGATGACGACCGGCAGCTCCGGCCATTCGTGCCGGATGTGCTTCGCCAGCTCGGTCCCGGTCATGCCGGGCATCGCATGATCGGTCAGCACCAGATCGATATTGGCGTCGGCCTGCAAGACCCGTAACGCGCTCTCGGCCGACTCGACCTCTGTCGCAACATGGCCGAGATCCTCCAGCATCGCGGCGGTCCCGGCCAGGACGATCGGATCGTCATCGACCACCAGCACCCGGCAGCAGCGGCTCGGTTCGACCAGGATCGGGGTGGCCGGCCGCGGCCGCTCTACCTGTTCAGCCTGCGATACCGGCAGCCACAATTCGACCGTCGTGCCGGCGCCTTGCCGGCTATTGATGCGCATCGCGCCGCCCGATTGCGCGACGAGGCCATCCACCATCGACAGTCCGAGCCCAGTTCCGCGTCCGGCGCCCTTGGTCGTGAAGAACGGCTCGGTGGCGCGGTTCAGCGTCACCTCGTCCATGCCTTCGCCGGTGTCGCGCTCGGTGATGCAGACATACTCGCCCGGATACAGCCCGGGAACATCGCCGGCGGCGACGCGCTCGCGGTGCGCCGAGATCGTCAGCTTTCCGCCGAGCGGCATCGCGTCGCGGGCATTGAGGCCGAGGTTCAGCAGAGCCAGTTCGAGCTGGTTGGGGTCGACCCGGGTCGGCGGCAGATCGGCCTCGAATTCGGTCGTGATCTGGACGCCCGGCCCGAGCGAGCGGCGCAGCATCTCGACCATGCTGTCGACCAGGTTCGGGATGTCGACGGTCTCCGGCTTCAGCTCCTGGCGGCGGGCGAAGGCGAGCATGCGCTTGGTCAGCGTCGCGCCACGCTCGGCGCCCTGGATCGCGCCATCGATCAGCCGGCGGATCTTTGGATCGTCCGGCACGAACTTGCGCACCAGTTCGAGATTGCCGAGCACCGCCATCAACAAATTGTTGAAATCATGCGCGACGCCGCCGGTCAGCTGGCCGAGGCTTTCGACTTTGCGCATCTCGTGCACCTGGGCGAGGGCGGCCTCGCGCTCGCGGGTGCGCTCCTCGACCCGCTGTTCCAGATCGGCATTGGCGTGCGCCAATTCGGCCGTCCGCTCGGCAACGCGGTGCTCGAGCTCGGCATTCAGCGTTTCGAGCTGCTGGGTCTTGCGGTAGAGCTCGGCAAACACCCGCACCTTGGCGCGCAACAGATCGGGAACGACCGGCACCGGCACGTAATCGACCGCGCCCGCCGCATAGCCGCGCAGCAGGTCGAGATCGGTGACCTGGATCGCCGAGACGAAGATGATCGCCATCTTCTGGAAGCGCGGGTGCTCGCGGATCATCGCCGCCAGCTCGAACCCGTCGAGGTCCGGCATGCAGACGTCGATCAGCACGACCGCGACATCGTTTTTGAGGAGCTGCTCGAGCGCCTCGTTGGCGGAGCCCGCCTTGATCAGGTTCTCGCCAAGCTCGCTGAGGATCACCTCATAGCCGAGCAGCTTCCCGGGCTGATCGTCGACCAGCAGAATGTTGACTTTTTCTTCTGCACCCACGGGGGGTTGCTCCTATCGCTCGTTCAGCGATGCAGCCACATCCGCAGAGCGGACAGCAGCTGTTCGGTGTTGACCGGTTTCGCCAGGTAGTCGGACGCACCGGCATCGAGGCATTTCTCGCGGTCGCCCTTCATCGCCTTCGCGGTCAGCGCGATGATCGGCAGTCGCCGGAACTCTGGATTGCCCCGGATCACCTGCATCGTCTGGTAGCCGTCCATTTCCGGCATCATGATGTCCATCAGCACAATCGCCAGATCCGGCGTCGATTCGACGAGCGTGATCGCCTCGTTGCCGGTCGTGGCGGTCAGGACGTGCATGCCGCGCCGCTCCAGAACGCTGCTCAACGCGAAAATATTTCGCGCGTCGTCGTCGACCAGAAGCACCGTCTTGCCGACGAGATCGTCATCCGAGCTGTGCAGGCGCTCGATCATGCGCTGCTTGTCGTCCGGCAGGTCGGACACGACGCGGTGCAGGAACAACGCGGTCTCGTCCAGCAGCCGCTCCGGCGATTCAACGCCCTTGACGACGACGCTGCGCGCAATCGTGTGGAGCTGGGCGTCCTCTTCCGGCGACAGCTCGCGGCCGGTAAACACGATCACCGGGATGTCGGTCAGCGCCGCATCGTCGCGGATCGCTTCGAGAAGCTCGAAGCCGGACATGTCGGGTAGCCGCAGGTCGAGCACGATGCAGTCGGGCGCCTGCTCGCGCAACGCCGCGAGGGCCTCCTTGCCGGTACCCGCCGTGAGGAGGTCGATGTCGTCATGCCCGAGCAGCTCGGCGATGCTGCGCTGCTCGGCGGGATTGTCTTCGACGACCAAGAGGCGCTTGCGGCGCGGCTTCACGTAATCCTTGATCCGCGCCAACGCCGCCTCGAGATCCTGGGTGGTGCTCGGCTTGTTGACGAAGGAGAAGGCGCCGCGGGCGAGCCCATGCTGGCGGTCCTCGTCGAGCGTGACGACCTGCACCGGGATGTGCCGGGTGGCGGGGTCCTGCTTCAGCTGGCTCAACACGGTCCAGCCCAGCATGTCGGGCAGGAACACATCGAGCGAGACAGCGGTCGGCTGATACTCGCGGGCGAGCGAGAGCGCCTCGGCGCCGCGCATCGCGACCAGCACCTTGAGACCCTGATCATGCGCCAGATCGGCGATGATGCGGGCGTAGTGCGGGTCGTCCTCGACGATCAGCAGCACCGCGTCACCCAGCTCGATGCTCTGGCGGTCGTCGGGCACCGGTTCGGCCGGCAGCTCGGCGAGGCGGGTGGGCATCAGGGCGAGGGCGCTGACCTGCGCGTCGCCGACCCGGGGAAGGGTGGGCCGGTTGCCGGCGCCCGTGCCGGCGTAGCGCAGCGGCAGGTAGAGGGTAAAGGTGCTGCCGACGGTCGGCGTGCTGCGCAGTTGGATCTCGCCGCCCAAGAGGTTGGCGAGTTCGCGGCTGATGGCCAGCCCGAGGCCGGTGCCGCCGTATTTCCGGTTGGTGCTGGCGTCGGCCTGCTGGAAGGCCTCGAAGATGATCCGTTGCTTCTCGGGGAGAATGCCGATGCCGGTATCCGACACTTCGAAGACGACCACCCCGGGGGCAGCGTTGAGGACCGCGTGATCCGGGCTCCAGCCGCTCGCCGTCTGGTAGACGGCGAGCTTAACCCCGCCATGCTCGGTGAATTTGAAGGCGTTGGACAGCAGGTTCTTGAGCACCTGCTGCAGGCGCTTCGAGTCGGTGTTGATGCTGCGGTCGAGCTTGGGATCGAGCTGCACGTCGAACGTCAGCTTGCGGCTCTCCGCTTCGTGGCGGAACGGCCGCGCCACCATGTCGACCAGATTGGTGAAGAAGATGTCCTCGACATCGACGGATACGGTGCCCGATTCGATCTTCGACAGGTCGAGAATGTCGCTGATCAGGTTCAACAGATCGGTGCCGGCGCTGTGGATCGTGCGGGCAAACTCGACCTGCTTGCCGGTCAGATTGCCGTCCGGGTTGTCGCCGAGCTGCTGGCCGAGGATCAGGATGCTGTTCAGCGGCGTGCGCAGCTCATGCGACATGTTGGCGAGGAACTCGGATTTGTACTTCGAGGTCAGCGCCAGCTCAGTGGCCTTCTCTTCGAGAGCGCGGCGCGCCTGCTCGATTTCCTGGTTCTTGGCCTCGACCTCGACATTGCGTTCGGCGAGCTGCTGCGCCTTCTGCTCGAGCTGCTCGTTGGTCTGCTGCAACTCGCGCTGCTGGCTCTGCAATTCGGTGGCGAGCTGCTGGGATTGCGTCAACAAGCCTTCGGTCTGCATCGTCGCTTCGATGCTGTTCAGCACGATGCCGATGCTGGCGGTCAGCTGTTCGAGGAACGAGATCTGCAGATCGGTGAAGTTGCCGACCGAGGCCAATTCGATGACCGCCTTGACCTGGCCTTCGAACAGTACCGGCAGCACGATCAGATTGTTCGGCAGAATCTCGAACAGGCCGGAGACGATCGGCACGACGTTGTCGGGCATTTCGCTGATCAGCAGGCGGCGGGCATCGGCGGCGCATTGTCCGACCAGCCCCTGGCCGGGCAGCAGACGTTCCGCGGAGCCGGAGGCATCGGAATCGGCATAGGCCGACAGGCGGCGCAGGCTGCCCTCGGGCTCGACCAGATAAATGACGCCGTTCTGGGAATTGACCAGCGGCGCCAATTCGGAGAGCAGCATCTGACCGACCGTCACCAGATCGCGCTGCCCCTGCAGCATGTTGGTGAAGCGGGCGAGGTTGGTCTTCAGCCAGTCCTGCTCGGTATTGCGGTCGGTGGTGAGCCGCAAATTGTCGATCATCGTGTTGATGTTGTCTTTCAGCTCGGCGACCTCGCCGCGCGCCTCCACCTGGATCGAGCGGGTCAGGTCGCCCTGCGTCACCGCCGTCGCCACTTCGGCGATGGCGCGCACCTGGTTCGTCAGGTTCGCCGCCAGCAAGTTCACGTTGCCGGTCAGATCCTTCCAGGTGCCGGCGGCGCCCGGCACGTTCGCTTGCCCGCCGAGACGGCCTTCGACGCCGACCTCGCGCGCCACGGTGGTGACCTGCTCGGCGAAGGTGGCGAGCGTGTCGGTCATGTTGTTGATCGTGTCGGCGAGCGCCGCCACCTCGCCCATCGATTTGACGGTCAGGTTCTGCTTCAGATCGCCGTTGGCGACCGCCGTCACGACCTTGACGATGCCGCGCACCTGCTCGGTCAGATTGGCGGCCATGACGTTGACGGTGTCGGTCAAATCTTTCCATGTGCCGGCGACGCCGGGCACCTGCGCCTGGCCGCCGAGCTTGCCTTCGGTGCCGACCTCGCGGGCGACGCGGGTCACCTCGCCGGCGAAGGCGTTGAGCTGATCGACCATCGTGTTGATCGTGTTCTTCAGCTCGAGGATCTCGCCCTTCACGTCGACGGTGATCTTGCGCGACAGGTCGCCGCGCGCCACCGCGGTCGTCACCTCGGCGATGTTGCGGACCTGCGCCGTCAGATTGCCGGCCATCGAGTTGACCGAGTCGGTGAGATCCTTCCAGGTGCCGGCGACATCGGGCACCACCGCCTGGCCGCCGAGCCGGCCTTCGGTGCCGACCTCGCGCGCGACGCGCGTCACCTCGGCGGCGAAGGACCGCAGCTGATCGACCATCGTGTTCAGCGTTTCCTTCAACAGCAGGATCTCGCCGCGCACATCGACCGTGATCTTCTTCGACAAATCGCCGCTGGCGATGGCGGTCGCGACTTCGGTGATGTTGCGGACCTGCGCGGTTAAATTACCCGCCATGAAGTTGACGTTGTCGGTCAGATCCTTCCAGGTGCCGGCGACGCCCGGCACCTGCGCCTGACCGCCGAGCTTGCCTTCGGTGCCGACTTCGCGGGCGACGCGGGTCACCTCGCCGGCGAAGGCGTTCAGCTGATCGACCATCGTGTTGATCGTGTTCTTCAGCTCGAGGATCTCGCCGCTGACATTGACGGTGATCTTGCGCGACAGGTCGCCGCGCGCCACCGCGGTCGTCACCTCGGCGATATTGCGGACCTGCGCCGTCAAATTGCCCGCCATCGAGTTGACGTTGTCGGTCAGATCCTTCCAGGTGCCGGCGACGCCGGGCACCTGCGCCTGGCCGCCGAGCCGGCCTTCGGTGCCGACCTCGCGGGCGACGCGGGTCACCTCGCCGGCGAACCGGTTCAGCTGGTCGACCATCGTGTTCAGTGTTTCCTTAAGGCGCAGGATCTCGCCGCGCACGTCGACCGTGATCTTCTTCGACAGATCGCCATTGGCGATCGCGGTCGCGACCTCGGTGATGTTGCGCACCTGACCGGTCAGGTTCGAGGCCATCGAATTGACGCTGTCGGTCAGATCCTTCCAGGTGCCGGCGACGCCGGGGACCTGCGCCTGGCCGCCGAGGCGGCCTTCGGTGCCGACCTCGCGCGCGACGCGGGTCACCTCGCCGGCGAACGCATTGAGCTGATCGACCATCGTGTTGATGGTCTCCTTCAGCTGCAGGATCTCGCCGCTGACATCGACCGTGATCTTCTTCGACAAATCGCCCTGGGCGACCGCGGTCGTCACCTCGGCGATGTTGCGCACCTGGCCGGTCAGGTTCGAGGCCATCGAGTTGACGCTGTCGGTCAGATCCTTCCAGGTGCCGGCGACGCCCTTCACCTCGGCCTGGCCGCCGAGCTTGCCTTCGGTGCCGACCTCGCGGGCGACGCGGGTCACTTCGCCGGCGAACGCATTGAGCTGATCGACCATCGTATTGATGGTCTCCTTCAGCTCGAGGATCTCGCCGCTGACATCGACGGTGATCTTCTTCGACAAATCGCCATTGGCGATCGCGGTCGACACGGCGGCGATGTTGCGGACCTGATTGGTCAGGTTCGACGCCATCGAGTTGACGCTCTCGGTCAGATCCTTCCAGGTGCCGGCGACGCCGAGCACGTTGGCCTGGCCGCCGAGCTTGCCTTCGGTGCCGACCTCGCGGGCGACGCGGGTCACCTCGCCGGCAAAGGCGTTGAGCTGATCGACCATCGTGTTGACGGTCTCTTTCAGCTGCAGGATTTCGCCGCTGACATTGACGGTGATCTTCTTCGACAAATCGCCGCCGGCGATCGCGGTCGCCACCTCGGCGATGTTGCGGACCTGCGCCGTCAGATTGCCGGCCATCGAGTTGACGTTGTCGGTCAGGTCCTTCCAGGTGCCGGCGACGCCGGGGACGACGGCCTGGCCGCCGAGACGGCCTTCGGTGCCGACTTCGCGCGCGACGCGGGTCACCTCCGAGGCGAAGGCGTTGAGCTGATCGACCATCGTGTTGATGGTGTCCTTCAGCTCGAGGATTTCGCCGCTGACATCGACGGTGATCTTGCGCGACAGGTCGCCGCGCGCCACCGCGGTGGTGACCTGGGCGATGTTGCGCACCTGGGCGGTCAGGTTGCCGCACATCGCGTTGACCGAGTCGGTCAGATCCTTCCAGGTGCCGGCGACGCCGGGCACGATGGCCTGGCCGCCGAGCTTGCCTTCGGTGCCGACCTCGCGCGCGACGCGGGTCACTTCGGAGGCGAAGGAGCGCAGCTGATCGACCATCGTGTTGATGGCTTCCTTCAGCTGCAGGATCTCGCCGCGCACGTCGACGGTAATCTTTTTCGACAGATCGCCGTTGGCGACGGCGATCGTGACCTCGGCGATGTTGCGGACCTGGGCGGTCAGGTTCGAGGCCATCGAGTTGACGCTCTCGGTCAGGTCGCGCCACACGCCGGTGACCTCGCGCACCTGCGCCTGGCCGCCGAGCTTGCCGTCGGTGCCGACCTCGCGGGCGACGCGCGTCACCTCCGACGTAAAGACGCTGAGCTGCTCGATCATCCGGTTGACGATCGTCGCCAACCGCAGGAACTCGCCCTGCAACGGCCGGCCGTCGACATCAAGCCGCACCGTCTGCACCAGATCGCCACGCGCCACCGCGGTGATCGCGTCGGTGACCGCGTTGGTCGGCCACAACAGATCGTCGATCAGCGTGTTGACCGAGCCCTCCATCTCGCCCCAGGCGCCATCCGACAGGCCGAGCTTGACGCGCTGGCGGGTCTTGCCCTCGCGGCCGACCACCTGGCCGACATGCTCGAGCTGATGGGCCATCCGCTGATTGGCGGCGACGATCTCGTTAAAGGTATCGGCGATCTTGCCGGCGAGCCCGGTGCCGTCGCCGGGCAGGCGGACCGAGAAATCGCCGACCCGCACCAATTGCAGCGCGTGCAGCAGATGCAGGTTGAAGGCGTCGCCGTCGACGGCTGGCGCGGCGTGCCCGTTCGAGCTCAGCGCCGATACCGCCTCATCTACGACCGGCGCGCTCGGATGGCTCTCGGAGGTGGTGACCTCGACGAGACCGTCAGCCGTGGGCTCCATGCTCAACTCCCTCCCTGGGGCTCCGACACACAATTGGGCCGCGCACGCGGCAGCCGCCGTGTTTACGGATCAAAAGGTGCTGAGAGTTCGTAAGGTGCTTCGCGCCACGACAGCAGGTTTCGCCGCGTCGCGCAACAAGGCCGCGATATTATCAGCAATGACAGTTTAATCAATTATTTACGGCACCCAGTGGGGGGCCTTGCCCAGCGCAGTGCCATTCCTTCTCGGGCGGTGGCCCCATCAATCGTCGCCCGGGTTGGGGAGCATGAGGGGGTGTTGCTGGAACACAGTCTCGGTGACACCGTTCCCAATCCGCGAAAAATTTTAGCCTTATGCCACCGATAGGTTCGGATGCCCGCGCTCAGACGGTGGTCGGCTCCTGCGCTTCCTGGTGCCATGCCAGGAGGTGCCTGCGCAGCACGGAGATGCCCTTAACGAGGCACAGCCCGGCAATGGCGATCTCGACGATGCCGGCGAAAACGCCGGGAGAGTCGGCGAAACGCGAGGCGGCGATCATCGCGCCGCCGAGACCCTGGCCGCCCATCAGCATCTCGGTCACGATCATGACGATCATCGAGATCGGCAAGGCCACCTGCAATCCCGTCAGGATCTGCGGCAACGCCGCCGGCAGGATGATCTCGCGCAGCAATTGCCGCTCGCTGGCGCCGAGGCTGCGCGCCGACCACAGGAGCTGGCGGTCCACCCCCTCGGCGGCGGCGATCGTCGCGGTGATCACCGGGAAGATCGCGTTGAACACCGCCATCGAAATCTTCGAGACATCGTAGAGCCCGAGCCACAGCATGAAGATCGGCAGAAACGCGATCTTCGGCATCGGGAAGCCGACCGAGACGATCGGATCGAAGAACCAGCGGATCAGCCGCTGCCGCGTCATCAGGATGCCAAGCACGACGCCGCCGGCCCCGGCGATCGCGAACCCGACGAGCGAGCGGAACAATGTCAGCCCAAGATTTACGGCGAGCTCGCCGGACAGCACGTCCTGCCAGACCCGCTCGAGTACCGCCGAAATCGGCGGCAGCAGGAAAGGGGTCACGATGCCGCTGCGCGAGGCGGCTTCCCAGGCGACGACCAGCGCGAGGAGCGGCACGATCGCGCCGGCCTGCCGGCCGACCGCGGCCGCGGCGCGATCAAACCGGATGCCGCCGCCGATGGGCCTCGCCAGTAGCGGGGTGTCGAGCTCGCTCATTCGCGCCCTATTCGCGCCACGCCAGAATGCGCCGCACCAGCATCAGATAGAACCGGTCGGCGGCAAAACCGAGCAACGCCACGGTCAACACCACCGCGAACATCGCATCATAAGCGCCACCGTCGCCGAGCCAGCCGATCATGTAGCCGAAGCCCTGGCGCGCGACGATCAGTTCGGAGCTGACCAGCAGCACAAAGGACAATGCCAGCGCGGTGCGGATGCCGCTCAACAGTTCCGGCAACGCGCTCGGCAGGACGATTTCCCACAGCACCCGGGCGCGGCTCGCCCCGAGGCTGCGGGCCGACCAGATCAGCACCTCGTCGGTGCCGCGGGCGCCGTTGAAGGCGCTCAGCGTCACCGGCAACAGGCAGCCGATGAAGATCAGCACGATTTTCGAGGCATCGCCAAAGCCGAGCCACAGCACCATGACCGGGATCAGCGCCGATTTTGGCATCGGGTAGAAGAACTGGACGATCGGATTGACCGTGGCGCGGACCGGCTTGTACCAGGCCATCAGAATGCCGATTAGGCTGCCGCAGGCGATCGCCAGCCCGAGCCCGGCCGCGCCGCGGGTCATCGAGGCAACGCCGTTGGTCCACAGATCGCCGCTGGAGGCGAGGTCGTACCAGGCGATCGCCACGGTATCGAGCGGCGGCAAGGCGGCCGTCGGCACCAGACCGGTCCGGGTCAGCGCCTCCCAGGCGGCCGCCAGCAGCAGGAGCGGCATATAGCGCGGCACGACCGCCGGTATCCTGCTCGTCATGAATGACAGCGTTCCCGGGGTCATGCGGCGCCGCTCCGCTCGGCGAGGATCGCCTCGCCGCGCACCAGGTTCCAGACGTGATCGACCATCTCGACGAATTGCCGGCTGCGGGTCAGCTCGGGGTCGTCGCGGTCGAACCGCGTCTCGACGATCTCCTTGATGTGCCCCGGACGCGCCGACATCACCGCGATCCGCTCCGCCAGAAAAACCGCTTCCTGAACATCGTGAGTAACAAAGATCACGGTCTTGCGCGAGCGTTGCCAGATGCGCAACAGCTCGGCCTGCATCAGGCTGCGGGTCTGCGCGTCGAGCGCGCCGAACGGCTCGTCCATTAAGAGGATGCTCGGATCGATCGCCAAGGTACGGGCGATCGCGGCGCGCTGCTTCATGCCGCCGGAGAGCTGCGCCGGATAGCTATCCTCGAACCCGGCGAGGCCGACCAGCTCGATGAATTCATGCGCCACCCGCAGCCGCTCGTCGCGCGGCAGGCCCTTCTTCTCGAGCCCGTAGAGCACGTTCTGGGTCACGGTCTTCCACGGAAACAGCGCAAAATGCTGGAACACGATGCCGCGGTCGGGGCCGGGCCCGTCGATCGGCCGCCCCTCGACTCGGATCGCGCCTTGCTCGACCGGCAGAAAGCCGCCGACCAGGTAGAGGAGGGTGCTCTTGCCGCAGCCGCTGGGCCCCAACAGGGCGAGGAACTCGCGGTCGCCGACCGCCAGCGACACATCGTCGAGCGCCAGGACCGGCCGGCGCCGCGCCGGCCGGTATTCATGGCTGACCCGGTCGATG
>Ga0209488_10002267_pt1 | contig 15902 bp, 11 predicted proteins | sample Rivendell_Oct201_8_FD_188349 | JGI IMG/M metagenome (GOLD analysis project Ga0209488, IMG submission 188349) | Vadose zone soil microbial communities from the Eel River Critical Zone Observatory, Northern California, USA -... | ecosystem: Environmental > Terrestrial > Soil > Vadose zone >... | reverse complement strand
CATCACTCGCAAACACTGGATGGTGCTGTTCGCGGCCTGGTTGGGCTGGGGCTTCGATGTATTCGACGCACTGCTATTCGGCTACGTCGCGCCGAACTGCGTGCCGACGCTGCTTGGATTAAGCATCGGATCGGATGCGGCCAAGGCTGCGACGTTATATTGGACTGGACTCTTGAGTTCGCTCTTGCTACTCGGTTGGGCTGCCGGCGGCGTGTTGTTCGGTGTAATTTGCGATCGCATCGGTCGTACCCGCACGATGATGGTGACCATGTTCGTGTATGCGCTCGGTACCGCGGCGTGCGCCTTCGCTCCCAACCTCGCCGTGCTGATTGCGTTTCGCGTCTTTGCCAGTTTAGGGATTGGCGGCGAATGGGCTGCGGGTGCGGCGATGGTCGCCGAGTCGATGCCGGAGCGCCGGCGGGTTGAAGGCGGGGCGTTGCTGTACACAGCGGCCCCCATGGGATTGTTTCTGGCGACGTTTGTGAACTATCAAATCGCGGGCGTGTGGCTGCCGGGATCGCCGGGCACTTCGTGGCGGTATATTTTTCTATTCGGATTGGTTCCCGCCGCACTGGCGTTCGTCGTGCGTCTTTTCGTTCAAGAACCGGAGCGCTGGACGAAGTATCGCGGCGCGGTGCCGACGAAGTTGCGTGAACTTTTCGCCCCCGCTTACCGGCGCACTACCGTGGTCGGCGCGATGCTTTGCACCATCTCTCTGCTGACTTGGTGGAGTTGCAATGCGTTCATACCGACGATCGTGAGCGCGTGGGCGCAAACCGCTGCACAGGAACGCGGATTGGGTACGGCGGCGATGTTCGCGCTGGTCGAAGAATGGAAATTTCGCGGCACCTTTTGGTTCAACCTCGGCGGATTGATCGGCACGCTGCTGACTATTCCCATAGCAAGGCGCTTCAGTCGGCGCGCGCTGTTCGGCGGTTACTTCGTCGCGTCGGCTTTGAGTATTTTTGTTGGCTTCGGTTTTGACATGCCTGCCGAAATACGTGTGTATGCGTACTTTCTCAACGGGCTCACGGTCTTCGGTATCGTCGGCGGATTTACCTTCTACTTGCCCGAGATATTTCCCACTCGGTTGCGCGCGAGCGGCGCCGGATTTTGTTTCAACATCGGTCGCGTGCTGGCGGCGGCAGGACCATTTATGGTGGGAAGCATCGCAGCGCAGGGCCGCGCTGTGGAAACCTTGTTCTACGTTGGCTTCATCCCGCTGGCGGCGCTTCTGCTGCTGCCGTGGATGGTGGAAACGAGGGGAAAGGGACTAGCAGATGGCGGATAGCGGATGGTCGGAAAAAGCGTGGGGCGCTCTGACTAGTCGCTATCCGCAATCCGCCAGTCACTATTTCTTAGGCAAATTGCGCACTCAGCAGTTGCAGCCGTCGCTGCTGCATGCGCAGGCGAAACAGCACTTCACGGGAATGCGCGCGAAATTTCGCCTTTTCCCAACTGCGCATCAGTCGTTGTCGCGCGTCGGCGTACCAGGCATCGCGTATCTTCGACCATTCGGCCAGCGTGGATCGAAACGCCTCGTACTCATGCGCCATTTGTGCGCGCACTTGTTCGCGAAGATGTTCGAGATCGATACGCGGTGTCCAATGTTTCGTGTCCGCTAGTTTCATCTCCAGGTGCTGAAACTGCATCGACAGACGCGCTTGTTGAATGGTGACGTCGGGCATGCGGCGCAGATTACTCGTCAAACCGATGCGCTCCAGCGAGGCGATGAGCCACTTAGTCGGATCCCACTGCCACCAGCGGACGGCGTTGCGGTAATCGTTGGCGTAGAGGTGATGGAAATTGTGATATCCCTCGCCATACGTCATGAACGCAAGAATCGGGTTGTCGCGCGCGGTGTTTTTATCGGTGTACGGCTGCGTGCCCCACCAATGCGCCAGCGAATTGATAAACCAAGTCACATGATGGCTGAAGACTAGGCGCGCGACACCGGCCAGAAGGAACACGCCCCAGAAATCGTTGACCAACCAACCGACCAGGAATACGAGGCCGAAGTTGATTAGCAGCGCCAGCGGCACGTAGAAACGATACTGAAACATGACCAGTGGGTCGTCCTTGAGATCGCGCACGTTGGAAAGATCGGTGCGGCTGCTCGGGTAGTTGCGGAGCATCCAGCCGATGTGCGAGAACCAAAAGCCGCGCTTGGCCGAATACGGATCGCGATCGTTGTCATCGACGTGTTGATGGTGCGTGCGGTGATTCGACGACCAAACGAGAATCGAGTTCTGCAATGCCATCGTGCCGAAGATCATCAGCGCCAGACGCACGATCCAGTGCGCGTTGTAGGCGCGATGCGACCAGAGCCGATGATAGCCGGCGGTGATCGACATACCGTTCGCAATGGCAAATACGCCGAAGCATATCCACGCCGCGACGCTATAACCTTGCGTAATGCCGTACCACGGCACGGCGGTTACCGCACCGAGATTGAGAATGCCGATGATGAATAACGTGGTCCAGTTGACGGGTGCGTCAGCGGGCGCGTCAGTGGGTGAGTGATCGGTTGCGTTGGTAGTCATGTATTTGAATGTAATAGGGCGTAGCCCACTCTGTTATGGGGACGATTGTCCACCAAAGTATCGATATTGGACAGGGGGCTATTGAGTCAATCTATGGGGCCAAAGCGAGAATTTACAATTCTGTGATACCTGCAAGTGCCAAGTTCTCAGTAAACCTCGGGCCCGCTTGTCGCCAGGCGAAAAAAAGCCGGCTGGGTAGCCGGCTTTTGGGGTGTCGACCAAAGGGCCCCGGTCTAGTCGTCCATCAGGAAGCTGCGCAGCTGCTCGCTGCGGCTTGGGTGGCGCAACTTGCGCAGCGCCTTGGCTTCGATTTGGCGAATGCGCTCGCGCGTAACATCGAATTGCTTGCCCACTTCTTCCAACGTGTGGTCCGTGTGCATGTCGATGCCGAAACGCATGCGCAGCACTTTCGCTTCGCGCGGCGTCAAGCCGGCCAGGACGGAATGCGTGGTCTCGCGCAGGCTTTCCATGGTGGCCGAATCGATCGGCGAATCCACGGTGGTGTCTTCGATGAAGTCGCCTAAGTGCGAATCCTCGTCATCGCCGATCGGTGTTTCCATCGAGATCGGTTCCTTCGCGATCTTGAGCACCTTGCGCACTTTATCTTCCGGCATCTCCATGCGCACGGCGAGTTCGTCCGGCGTCGGCTCGCGGCCCATCTCCTGCAACATCTGTCGCGAGATGCGGTTCAACTTATTGATCGTTTCGATCATGTGCACCGGAATGCGGATGGTGCGCGCCTGATCGGCGATTGAACGCGTGATCGCCTGACGAATCCACCACGTTGCATACGTGGAGAACTTATAGCCGCGGCGGTATTCGAACTTATCGACCGCCTTCATCAAGCCGATATTGCCTTCTTGAATCAGATCCAAGAACTGCAAGCCGCGATTCGTATACTTCTTGGCGATGGAAATGACCAAACGCAGATTCGCCTCCACCATTTCTTTCTTAGCACGGCGCGCTTTCGCTTCGCCGACGGCGACTTCGCGATTCACTTCTTTGATTTCGGCAATCGTCATCTGCGCGCGCTTTTCGAATGCCTGCAGGCCGATCTGCTGTTTCTCGATGTTCTCGCGCAGCTTGCCGAGTTGCGCCGAGTGCTTGCGCTTCGCGCGGATATGTTTGTCCAACCACTTGAGGTTGGTTTCGTTCTTCGGAAAGGTCGCGATGAAATCCTTGCGCGGCATGCCGGCGTCGCGCACGCACATCAGCATCACCTGCTTTTCGGCGTTACGGATTTCGGCGACATTATCGCGAATCTGGGCAATCAAGATGTCGAACATCTTCGGCGACAATTTCAATTCCATGAACTCGTCGGAGAGTTTCTTGCGCTGCTTGGCCGTCTTCGGATCGGTGCCGCCTTTCTCGAGCGTCGTCTTGCTTGCAGCCGCATGCAATTTTGCGAGCGATGCGAATCGATTCGCCGCTTCGATCGGATCGGGACCGGTTTCGAGCGTTTCTTCTTCCTCGCTCTCGCCGTCGGCTTCTTCCTCGTCGTCCGTTTCCGCGACCGGCGGTTCCAATGCGGCCGCCAGTTTCGGATTGATGGGCGCCGCAATTTCGTCCGGCGCATTCGGATCGATGAAGCCAACGATGATGTCGGCCAAACGTCCTTGGCCGGCCTTCACCGGTTCGTAAGCGGCCAGCATCAAGTCGTAAGTCAGGGGATACATCGACAACGCCAGACGCACGGCGTCCAAGCCTTCTTCGATGCGTTTGGCGATGCGGATTTCACCTTCGCGAGTCAGCAACTCGACCGTGCCCATTTCGCGCATGTACATGCGCACGGGATCGGTAGTGCGACCGAATTCGGCGTCGACGGTCGCGAGCGCGGCAGCGGCTTCTTCGGCAGCTTCCTCGTCGGCGACCACCGGTTCGGTGAGCAACATCGATTCGGTGTCCGGTGCTTTCTCATACACCGGAATTCCCATGTCGTTAATCATGGTGACGATATCTTCGATCTGTTCGGGATCGACGATTTCGCTCGGTAAGTGATCGTTCACTTCCGCGTAAGTCAGAAAGCCCTGTTCCTTGCCGCGCGCTATTAAAAGCTTCAACTGCGATTGCCGCTCATCGGCAATGTTAGTCGCGGGTGGGATAGGTTCTTTCTTGGCCAAAGTCTTGCTCAAGGTTCGATTCCTCGGAGAGGGCGGCCGGTAAAAAAGACCGCGCAGTATACTTAGACGTGGGGCTTCCGGCTAGGTTCTCAATGCTTGCCAAGCACTATGCCAGCGGCGGCGTCGCGTCCCGCCTTTGCGCTTAAAAGTCCTTGCAGTTCCCGAGTTTCCTCAGCGGTTAACGGCACGCGACTTGCTTTGTTTAACAATTCATCAGTACGGCGCTTGGGTCCGTCTTCGGCAAGCAATTTCTCCAAAGCGCCGACCAGTTCACGCGCGGCTCCCTCGGCGTTGGGAACTAGACATTCCAGCATGGCTAAGCGGCTCAGGGAGCCGAATTCGGTCCGTTCGCGCCAGCGTTCTAATAACGCACCTGTGGAGGGACTTGGGTTAGCCTGCAAGGAATTTAGAAGTTCGATCAAAAGAGGGATGCCGGGTCGGGTAACCATGGCCTGCAATCGAGCCGGATCGCCCGCCGCCGCCGCCGCCATTGGGAAATGGACCAGTAAGTGTACGGCCTGGCGCACTAGGTTGCTGCGTCCGACAATATTCCGGCCGGGCCTTTGCACGTCGCGCCTATCGGCGCGAAGCGTTTGCGAGTTTGTCTGATTCGAGTTGACCTGACCCAGCGCGCCCAACAATCGTTGCACAGATAAACCCACAACCTTGGCGAGCGTGTCGCTTAACAATTCACGATAAACGCCCTCCGGAATCCGGTCGAGCAGCGGTTTGGCCGCCGCGGCGAGCTGCGCGCGCCCATCAACGGTTTGGATGTCGCTCCGCGAGGAAAGTTCGCGGATGAAGTAGTCCGACAATGCCAGCGCGGTGTCCAGGCGCGCCTCGAATTTCTCGCGGCCTTCCTCGCCGACTAACGAGTCGGGATCGTGTCCTTCCGGCAGGAACAAAAAGCGCATTTGCCGGCCTTCGCGAATCTGCGGCAGCGCGTTTTCCAGTGCACGCCATGCGGCGGCGCGCCCGGCGCGATCGCCGTCGAAACAAAAGACCACCTCGCTGCAAACACGAAAGATACGGGTGAGATGTTCCGGCGTCGTGGCGGTGCCGAGCGTGGCAACCGCATAGGTGATGCCGGCCTGATGGAGGCGGACGACATCCATGTAGCCTTCCACCACCAGTAGTCTCTGGATACTGCGAGTCGACTGACGTGCCTCGAAGAGGCCGTACAACTCGCGGCCCTTGTGGAACAATTCGGTTTCGGGCGAGTTCAGGTACTTGGGTTCGCCCTGATCCAAAATGCGCCCGCCGAACCCGATGACTCGACCGCGCGCATCCCGGATGGGAAACATGATGCGATCGCGAAAGCGATCGTAGGTGCCGGACTTTTGGCCTTCGCGGTCGCGTTCGATGACCAGTCCGACTTGCAATAACCTGTGCGTCTCCGTTTCCGATCCGCCGAGCGACTTGCCGATGAAATCCCAGGCGTCCGGCGCATAGCCGATTGCAAAGCGCTGTACGATTTCGCGCGCGAGCCCACGTTTCTTCACGTATTGAATCGCGCGATCGGACTTTAGAAGATCTTCGTTAAACATCGCCGCCGCGCGTTCTAGTGGGGAATACAAGTCGTCGCTGGGCTTCGGTTTGGCGTTCGGGTCTTCCTCGCGGGGAACCGGCAGGCCGAGACGCCCCGCCAGATCCTCGATCGCCTCGACAAAGCTGAGATGGTCGTACTCCATCAAGAAGCCGAGGACGTTGCCGTGCGCCCCGCAACCGAAGCAGTGATAAAACTGTTTATCGGGAACGACGGTAAAAGAAGGACTTTTCTCGTCGTGAAAGGGACAGCAGGCCTTAAATTCCTTGCCGCCTTTTTTCAGGCCGACACGACTGCCGATCACGTCGATGATGTCGGCGCGCGCGATCAATTCGTCGATAAAGGGTTGCGGAATACGACCGGGCATGAGGCAAGGATACGTTGCCGCGCAAGAAGGGCAAGAGATCGTGAGTGCGTGAGGTCGGGAGATCGTTCTGAGGGTTCCGAGCGACCGGAGCGCCAATCCACTCTCTTACGACCTTGCGCTCTATCGCTCTTACGCTCTCACGAGCGAGGCGTCAGCTCAGCTTCGCTTTGATCTTTGCGCCCACGACGGCCATGTCCGCTTTGCCTTGGGCTTTGGCTTTGACGATGCCCATTACTTTTCCCATGTCCTTGATTGAAGCGGCGCCCGTCTCGGTCATCGCGGCTGCAATGATTCCGTCTAACTCGTCATCTGAAAGTTGGGCGGGTAGATAGGCTTGCAACAGCGCGATTTCCCTGCCCTCTTTTTCGACCAGGTCCGCGCGGTTGCCGGCCTGGAATTGAACGATGGATTCCTTCCGCGTCCTGATCATCTTGTCGAGGATCGAGAGCACTTGCGCATCGTCGAGCATGATCCGCTCGTCCACTTCGCGCTGCTTGATCGCCGCCGTGATCATGCGAATGGTGCCAAGTCGCTCGCTATCCTTAGCGCGCATGGCGTTTTTCATGTCTTCGGTGATGCGTTCTTTGAGAGTCATGGAAGCGGAAGGAGTTAGGAGTTAGGGGTTAGGTGTTAGCCAGAGAAAGAGCGATTTTCTAACTTCCAACTGCATCGTTCTATGATTCCCAAGCGAAGCGTTTCTGGCTAACACCTAACCCCTAACTCCTAACCGCTTCTTAGCCGATCAATACATTCGCGTGCGCGGCGTGCCCACATCGCGCGACACGCGCTTCATGTGGCGTTTCACGGCCGCCGCTTTTTTGCGTTTCCGTTCCTGGGTGGGCTTCTCGTAGAATTCGCGGCGCCGCAGTTCGGTCAACACGCCCGCCTTCTCGCAGGCGCGCTTGAAACGCCGCAGGGCGGCATCGAAATATTCGTTCTCTCGTACGCGAACGCTGGGCATTGCAACCTCGGTCAATAATCGGTTTCGAGACGTTGATTCAGGATCGCCTTAGGAAGACGTGGCGTCCGGCTGGCGAAAGGGGCGAGAGTTTAATGACCGGCCGAGTGAAAATCAAAGACTTGAGGGTTAAGGCTAGCGAATGAGAGTTCTGGGCATCGAAACCTCCTGTGACGAAACCGCCGCCGCCATCTATGACGGCGATAAGGGCCTGCTGGCGCACCGTTTATTCAGCCAAATCGACCTACACGCCAAGTACGGCGGCGTCGTGCCGGAGCTGGCCTCGCGCGACCATGTCCGCAAGTTAGTGCCTTTAATCGACGAGGTTCTCACCGCTTCCGGCTCGTTTCCGGCTGACATTAATGGAGTGGCTTACACGGCCGGCCCCGGCCTGGTGGGAGCTCTATTGGTCGGCGCGGCCGTCGGCAGGAGCTTGGCGTTTGGCTGGAATGTGCCGTCGGTCGGCGTCCATCACCTCGAGGGCCACTTGCTGGCGCCCATGCTGGAGCCCGACCCGCCGGCTTTCCCGTTTCTGGCGCTCCTGGTCTCCGGCGGTCATACGCTAATTGCCGAAGTCGCCGAATTGGGGCGCTACCGCATCTTGGGCACCTCGCTCGACGATGCGGCCGGCGAGGCGTTCGACAAAACGGCCAAATTGCTCGGACTCCCTTATCCGGGCGGGCCGTACTTGGCGAAGCTGGCCGAGCAGGGCCGGCCTGGCCGTTTCGATTTTCCGCGGCCAATGCTCGATCGGCCCGGCTTCGACTTTAGTTTCAGCGGACTCAAGACCGCCGTCGTCGTTGCCGTGCGCGGACTCGAATTGGACAACCAAATGCGCGCCGACGTTGCGCGCGCGTTTCAGGATGCCGCGGTGGAAACGCTGGTCACCAAGTGCGCGCGCGCTTTGCGGCACACGCATTCTCAAACTCTCGTCGTCGCCGGAGGCGTGGGCGCCAATCTAGAACTGCGTGCGCAATTGTCAAAGATGGGCGCGCGCTTGCGGATCAAGGTGAGTTATCCACGGCCGGAATTTTGTACCGACAATGCCGCCATGATCGCGTACGCTGGCTATCTGCGTTTGGCGCGCGGCGAGCGCGAAGATCTTGCCATCCGCGCACGCGCGCGCTGGCCGATCGATCAACTCCACCCGCCGGGCGGAGACGGAAACCGGATAGCGGATGGCGGATAGCGGATCGCGGATCGCGGATCGCGGATGGTCGGAACGCGTTCGCGAAGCGTAGGCTCTCTTGTTCGGACTATCCGCCAGCCGCTATCCGCGATCCGCCGGCACGAATATGAGCGACAGCGAAAAAGAGTGAATGCATGGACAAGATATTTATCACCAGTCTGCGCGTCGAATGCATCGTCGGCGTGTGGGAGTGGGAGCGCCAGGTCAAGCAAGCCGTGGTCCTCGATATCGAATTGGCGGCCGATATTCGCAAGGCTGCAGCCAGTGAGCGCCTCGAAGACACCATTGATTACAAGAAAGTAAGTAAGCGGCTGCAGACTTTCATCGGCGAATCGCAATTTCAATTGGTTGAGACGCTCGCCGAACGCGTCGCCGAAATTCTCATCAAGGAATTTCGCGTGTCGTGGGCGAAAGTGCGGCTCAACAAACAAGGAGCGCTGCGTGGCGCAAAGGACGTCGGCATTCTTATCGAACGCACCGCTGCGGATTACGCATGACCGATGTGTATGTGGCCGTCGGCAGCAACGTCGATCCGCTGACAAATTTGCGGCGCGCCTTGAACGAGTTGAGCAAGCACTACGCTTTGCGACTGTCGCCGGTGTATCGCAACCGTGCGGTCGGATTCGAAGGCGACGATTTCATTAATCTAGTCGTCGGATTCGCGACCGAGGACACCGTCGAGCAGGTGATCGAGCGACTTCATAGCGCTGAGGCGGGTTGCGGTCGGCCCCGCGATGCGCCCAAGTGGGCGCCGCGCACGATGGATTTGGATTTACTGCTGTACGGCGACATCGTTCGCAACGAATCGGGCATCAAGCTGCCACGCGCCGATTTGGTGAAACGCGCCTACATGCTGCGGCCGATGGCAGAACTCGCGCCGCAAGTCCGTCATCCGATCCTCGACAAAACGATGCAGAATATCTGGAACGAATTCGATCGTGCGGCTCATGTGATGACGCGTGTCGATTTTCCATTCCGTCCAACGTAACGCGGAAATGAAAAGGAAGGCTTAGCAACGTTAAGTTCGCGGGAACTCGGACGAGCGCTCCACATCTTAAGTACAGCGCCTCTCGTTTCGCTCCAATGCGAGTAGAGTAGGGCGGTCACCTTGTGCGAAGTCGATCTCATGAAAAGCTTTCCCAAGCGCCAAGTAGTGGTGGGATTCGCGGCGCTGCTGCTGAGTCCGATCGCAGCCGTGCCGCAGACACCGGCCGCGCTGCCCGATCGCGAGGCGTTCATGACTCGGCGGATGCCGTACGACGCGTTCGACCGTCTGCCGCAGCATGTCGTTGCAGTCACAGGCGCGAAGTTGAATATCGCATTCGCTCCGGGCGAGCTCGATCTCGATCAGGATAAAATTATTGCGTGGGTCAAGCGCTGTGCGGAGATCATCGGCCTTTACTACGGACAGTATCCGGTCGATGCGGCGCGCATTCTCGTGATTCCGATGGACGGCGCGGGCGTGCAACGCGGTACGTCATTTGGATTTCGCGGTGCGGCGCTCAAGGTGTACATCGGCAAGGGTGCGACGGAAGCGCAGCTCGACGACGACTGGGTGCTGATTCACGAGATGGTGCATTTCGCGTTTCCAGATACCGAGTCCTCGCACCTTTGGTTCAGCGAAGGTCAAGCGACTTACATTGAAAATATCGCGCGCGTGCAGGCCGGCGCGCGCAGCGAGCTCGACGCATGGAAGGAAATCGTGACGAGCATGCCGAAGGGATTGCCGAAGGCGGGCGATGAAGGTCTCGACCACACGCACACTTGGGGACGGACTTACTGGGGCGGCGCTCTCTTTTGTTTGATCGCCGACGTCGAAATTCACAAGCGCACACAGAACCGTTTTGGATTGCGGGAAGCCTTGCGCGGCGTGGTGCGGAAAGGTGGCGTGACAACGGCCGACTGGCCGCTCGACAATGCGCTGCGAGTCGCCGACGAAGCCGTTGGCGTGAATGTTTTGCGCGAGTTGTACGACAAGCTGAAGGCTGCGCCGGGCGACATCGATCTGCAGAAACTCTGGCGCGATCTCGGTGTTTCGCTGTCCGAGTCGGAAATCACCTTTGACAACAAGGCGCCGCTGGCAGCGATACGTGAGGCGTTGATGAAGCCGGCGAAAGCGAGTTAAAAAAAGCGCCGGACGTCGATGTCCGGCGCTCACTTCTCATTGCGAAGATTTTACGGAGTGGTTTGCGAGATCTGCTGCGCCTGTGTCGCCGGCTCGGTCACGTAGCGATAACGTACGACGCCGTACAGCATTTCATCCCAAGTCTGTTCGCCCCAGGGCACGATGCGATCGTGATCCGGGTTGGCCTTGTTCTGCGTGGAGTTGTCCCACGTTGTCGTATGCGTCACCTTGGTTCCAGCTGGCAACACCTTGGGGGTTTTAAGCTGGTAAGTCGTTTGCCAATTGAAATCGTACTTCGGAACCGACAGCAGTGTTTCTTCGCGGCCGTCGGGGTAAGTCGCGACGAAATTCGCGGCCTTGCCGCGGAAGTGGGCGTGCACCATCAAGCTATACACCAGTATGTCTTGCTTGAAGGTCGTCGCAGCCGACTCTGTATAGGCTTTGGCGTTCGCCGGAATCTTGAGGCGCGGATTGGCCAGCACTGCGCTGCGCATCAAGAATGGCGGCGCCTCTTTGCGGAAGTAAATGCCCATGCGTGTTTTGTCGGTGGCCTGTTTGCCGGATACGGTGTAGTGCATTTGGAAGGAAAACTTCGCATTCTTCTTCAGCAAAATGCTCGCCTCATCCGGCATGACGAGTGGACCCGCGCCGGGCACATAGCCGCCTAGGCTGCCGCCGTCGCTCATGACTGCAATGATGTGATGGAGAACAGTACGATCGCCCGGAATGAAATCCACCGCGCGAACCCAGACATCGTGATCGAGTGGGTTGTTGGCGCTCGGAGTTTGATAGGGAATGACGCCGGTCGCCGGAACGTCGAACGACGGAATCTCGACGATGAGATCCGGTTCGCCGAGTGACCACTCCGGCCACGTCTTTTGCAACGCGGCGAGCGGATCGCCGCCGGTGCCGCGTGGCGCTCCGGCCTCAATCCAATGCACGAGTGTTTTCACTTGGTCCATTGAGAGCGAACGATCGTTCTTGAATGCGTTGTAGTGCAGATCGGCGTGCCACGGCGGCATGCGTTCGGTGCGCACGACCTCGCGAATCATCGGTGCAAAGCCTTTGACCATGTCGTAACTGCTCATCTGCCAGGGACCGATGCCGCCTTGGCGGTGGCAAACGATGCAGTTATCGATGAACATCGGCGCAATAGTTTTCTCGTAAGAAATTTTGGCGTGTTCGCCGCGACGTTTGGTTTCCGGCATCGCGATCGGGCAGCCCTCGGATTTCGTATTGGCTGTCGCCACCGCAGAACCGGCAATCACCGCATCGACCGCTGCCGCCGCTTTGCCGACCGAGCCGCGATAGGCGAGTTGCCAATTTTTCGGATTGATGACCAACACTTCGCCATTGCGCGCCAGTGACAGCGATTCACCGATCAGCTGCGTGTCATCGAGCAGCACCGGGATATCGATGTTGGCTTTCCTTGCGGCGTCCGCGATGGTGTCGCGCGAATCGGCCAAGTTGGAATCGATCAGAAGAACTTCCACACCCTGAGCACGATACTTTTCGCGTAGACCTTGCAAGGTGGCTTCGTCTTTGACGGCGGCCGAGCAGGCGTTGCCGTGCGCCATCAGTACGACGGCTTTCATGTCCGAGAAATAATAAAGTTCTTGCGAGCCGCCTTTGTGATCGAGCAGGCGGAAGTTGTCCACCTTGTCGCCGGTGCCCAAAGCAAAGCTTGCGGATGCAAAGCCAAGCAGTGCGGTAAAACTTAAATTGGCGAAACTTGCAACAGTGCACATAGGAATCGAGCCTCCTGCCGGTAACCTGCGCGCAGTGTGCTACCGCCACCGAGTGCTGTCTATTGTGGAGAGTCGCTGCCTATGCAAAGAATCGTGGCGGCAAAGCGGACGTAGGGTCCGGTTACCAGCCGATGCTGCGGCCACCGTCGACCGCGAGAATCTGTCCGGTCACGAACGGCGCATCTTTCATAAAGAAGAGCGCCGCGCTCGCGATGTCATCGGGCGCTCCGCTTCGTTTGAGCGCAGTTCTGGAAATGATTTCAGCCTGCAACGAAGCATCCATTCCTGCCTCGGGCCAGAGCACCGGTCCCGGCGCGATGCCATTCACGCGAATCTCCGGACCTAACTCGCGGGCGAGACTTTTGGTCATCGCGAAAAGACCCGTCTTCGCGATGCTGTACACCGGGTGACCGATCAGCGGTCGCTGCGCGTGAATATCGACGATGTTGAGAATGAGTCCGCGCGCTTGGCGCAACGCCGGCGTCGCAGCTTGCGACAGGAACAGCGGTGCTTTGAGATTGGTGCCCATCAGATCGCGCCACTGCGTCTCCGTGATCGTGCCGATGGGCGTTGCGTAAAACGTCGATGCATTGTTGACGAGCACATCCAACCCACCGCAGGCAGCAAGAGTCTGTTCGACCAGTTTCGACAGCGCAGCGGTGTCGAGCAGGTCGGCTTGCAACGCATGCGCGGATTGCGGGCGAACTGCGTTGAGTTGCGCGCAAAGCTCGTCCGCTTGCGTGCGCGATTTACCGTAGTGAATGACTACGCTGGCGCCTGCGGCATGCGCAGCGCGTGCGATGGCCGCGCCCAATCGTTTGGCGGCGCCGGTGATGAGAACGGATTTGCCGGCGAGCGAATTCATAGCGCGCAGTGTCGCGAAGTGCGGGTCGATGCGCAACCGGCGCGGAGTGCGCCCCCACCCGCTTTGCTCCCTCCCCCGTGGAACGGGGGCGAGTTCGGTGTCTCTTCGAAGGACACTTAACGTGTCGTTCGACCGAACGAGCGACAGCACATGGATGTGCTGGCTGGACGGCGGCGCACAGGGATGTGGATTCCGCGGGTTGGGGAGGGGGCATTCGCGTCACGCGTCACGTAGCGAAGCTCGCCACGCTTCGCGCTACGCCGCTTCGTCCAACCAGCGTTTGAGACACGCATCGAGTTGGCTGCGGTCGATCGGCTTCGTGAGGTAGTCGTCCATCCCCGCAGCTTGGCATTTGTCGTCGGCGCCCTTCATGGCGTCCGCGGTGAGCGCGACGATGGGGATGCGCAAACCGTTAGCCTCACGCGAGCGAATGGTGCGCGTCGCTTCGTAGCCGTCCATCGTCGGCATCTGGCAGTCCATCAGAATCAAATCGTAGCGGCCGGACACCCAGGCATCGACGGTGGCTTGTCCGTCGCCGGCGACGTCGACGCGATAGCCCAACTTTTCCAACATGCGGCACGCGACCTTCTGGTTCACCGCGTTGTCTTCGGCCAACAAAATTCTGCGAGCCTCCTGCGTGCGCTGCGCGCGCAGCCGATGACGCGTGACGATCGGTTGCGATTTTTCGTGCCAGCATTCGGCGCGCACGCCGAGAACGATGGTCATGCAGTCGATCAAATCGCGTTGCGTGACCGGTTTGAGCAGGTAACCGGCGAAACCCAGATCGGCGAAGAGCTGGCCATCGCCTCGCTGTCCGGACGACGTGAGCAAGATAAGTCGGGTGATGCGCAACGTCGGATCGCCATTGATCGTCTTGCCGAGCCGTGCGCCGTCGTAGCCCGGCATTTGATGATCGAGTATCGCGGCGCCGAACGGACGACCCGCCGAGGCGGCCTGCCGCATGAGCGTCAACGCTTCGTCGGCGGAACTCGCGCAGACGGCGTCCATCTGGCACAACACCAATTGACCCATGATGACTTTGCGGTTGGTCGCGTTGTCGTCGACTACCAGCACGCGCTGTCCCTTGAATTCGATCGGCGGCGCCGGACGCATTCTCGTGCCGTCCTTGGGAATGCCGAAGTGCGCCGTGAACCAGAAAGTGGAGCCCTTGCCTGGAGCGCTCTCAACACCGACTTCACCCTGCATCAACGTGACCAGGCGTTTGACGATGGAAAGCCCGAGACCCGTGCCGCCGTACCTGCGCGTGGTGGAGGTGTCGACTTGCGTGAAGGCGTGAAACAGCGCCTCGATGCGGTTCTCGGGAATACCGATCCCGGTGTCGCGCATTTCGCAGCGTACGATCGTACCGCTCGCGTCTTTCTTGACGACTTTGCAATCGATGACCACTTCGCCTTGGTGAGTGAACTTCACGGCATTGCCGCCGAGGTTGAGCAAGATCTGCCGCACGCGGCCGGCATCGCCGGACAGCGTCTCGGGCAACGTCGGATCGAGTAACGCGATGACTTCGACGCCCTTGGCATGCGCTTGAATCGCGAGCAACCGCGCGACATCTTCGACCGTGTCGCGCAGATCCATGTCGATGTGCTCGAGGTCCATCTTGCCGGCTTCGATCTTCGAGAAATCGAGAATGTCGTTGATCACGGTGAGCAGCGCGCCGGCGCTGTTCCGCACGGTTTCGGCGTAGTCCTTCTGCATGGCGTTGAGCGGCGTTTCGAGCAGCAGCTCGCTCATGCCGATCACGCCGTTCATCGGGGTGCGGATTTCGTGGCTCATGTTCGCCAGGAATTCGCTCTTCGCGTTGTTGGCGGCGGCCGCCGTTTCCGTGGCTTCGATCAGCGCCTGTTGATATTGCTTGCGCTCGGTAATGTCTTGTTGCGATCCGGACACCGTCAACGCCTTGCCCGCAGCGTCGCGCTCGCACGCCCCGCGTACGCGCATCCAGCGCCACTCGCCGCTGCGCAACTTGACGCGCGTCTCCACATCGACGGGCTTGTCCTGTTCGATGCAGTCGGCGAGCGCTCGCGACAGGACGTGCCGATCGTCGGCGTGCGTCAAGTCAAGCAATGAGTGACGCTCGTTCGAGTAATCATTGCGCGTGTAGCCGAGCATTTGTGCGAAGCGCTGGGACACCCACACCTCGCCGGTTTTTACATTCTGCTCCCACAGACCGTCGTTGGTTCCGCGCGTGGCCCGGTTCAAGCGCGCTTCGGCTTCGCGGAGTTGGTGATCGGCGCGTAGGCGTTCTTGTTCATGATCGAAGTTATCCAGCGCAAACTCGACATTGCGCGCCATGTGGACGAGCAACGCGATAATTTCCTTGTCGAATGCATTGAGCTCGCTCGAATAGAGCAGCAACACGCCGATGGTGCGGCCGCCGTGCGCAATAGGAATCGTGGCGCCCGACGCGACATGGCCGGCCT
>Ga0209488_10002265_pt1 | contig 15905 bp, 18 predicted proteins | sample Rivendell_Oct201_8_FD_188349 | JGI IMG/M metagenome (GOLD analysis project Ga0209488, IMG submission 188349) | Vadose zone soil microbial communities from the Eel River Critical Zone Observatory, Northern California, USA -... | ecosystem: Environmental > Terrestrial > Soil > Vadose zone >... | reverse complement strand
TAGTCAAGCTTGAAGTCTATCGAGTCCCAGCGCGTCGTTTCCTCATGCCGCGCTTGACGGCGCAAAGCATCGATCAAGTTGCGTTCGTTCCACGCGCTCACTTCATCCGCCAGATCCTTGATGGCCTTCGGTAACGGATCCGTCGAACCGAAATTCTCCATGGCGACGATCGGCCGATCGGCGGCCTTGGCAAAGTTCATCTGAAACAGGACCAGCTCCGGTGCGATGTGGTACACCGCCGGCAGCACCACAATCACTTCGCTGGGGGAGATCTGCCGCCGCAAGTCTTCGCGCTGCGACTCCTTGTCGATCGGCCGTTTCGCCTGGGGCTGGCTGGAGTTGAGGTAGTAAAATGTTCCCGACGCCTCGAGATACTCGAACACTCGCCCATAGTCGTCGTTTTCCACCCACGCATGAGTGACGAACAGGCGAATGGGATTGACGCGGGTCGACATATGCGTAGTGTAACTTGACGATGGTCATGCGCGAAGCATCCGGCGCCGATACAATGAGTCGGGTGCGATTGCTGATTTACAATATACGATATGCCACCGGAACCGGGCCGGCGTTCCATCTTCCCTTGCCGGGCGCCGGTTACCTTCGCTCCAGCCGGCAGGTTCTGTCGCAGATTACCGACTTCATCAAGCAGCAGGACCCGGATGTGGTCGGCCTGATCGAGGTTGATACCGGCTCCATCCGCACCGGAATGGTCAATCAGGCCGACTTCATCGCGCGCTCTCTGGGCCACTACTCCACATTCGAGTGCAAGTACGGCGTGTCCTCGGTGAATCAGTTGGTTCCCATCGTGCGAAAACAAGCCAATGCCTTTCTCGCGGCGCCGCGGGTACGGGGCGAGCGCTTCCATTACTTCGACACCGGCATCAAGCGCCTGATCATCGAACTGGAACTCGACGATGTCGCGATTTTTCTGGTGCATCTGTCCCTGAAATTTCGGCATCGCCAATATCAGCTCCGGTATCTCTATGATTTGCTGCGTAAAACCCGCAAGCCCGTCATCGTGGCCGGCGATTTCAATACTTACTGGGGCGATCACGAGCTCTATCTGTTCACCCAGGCGGCCGGACTGAGCAGCGCCAATCTCCACGGCCTGCCGTCCTACCCGAGCCGCAGCCCGCGCAAAGAGCTGGATTTCATCCTGCACAGCTCGCAGATCGAGGTGAATCGCTTTGAAATACCCGACGTTCAATTCTCCGATCATCTGCCGTTGATTTGCGACTTCACGATCCACAGCCAGGCTCGGCAGGCAGCTTGATGGCCGATACTCTCACCTGGTCCCTGGAAATCGACGCCGACCGCGTGGCCTGGCTGGTGTGCGATACGCCCGGAGCCTCGACCAATGTTCTGTCCGCGGCGGTGCTTCGCGATCTGGCCGCGCAGCTTGCCGACGTAGCCGGCAAGCGCCCTGTCGGCCTGGTGATCCGCTCGGCCAAGGCAGGCGGCTTCATTGCGGGCGCCGACATCAAGGAATTTCTGAAGATTCGTACCCCCGAGGAGGGTTATGAGCTGGTGCGCGCCGGACAGACCGTTCTGCAAACGCTCGCGGATTTGCCCTGCCCTACCGTTGCGGCTCTGCACGGCTTCGCGCTGGGAGGGGGCCTGGAACTCGCGCTTGCCTGCACCTATCGAGTGGCTGCGGAGGACGCCGCGCTCTCCCTGGGGTTGCCCGAAGTGCTGCTCGGCATCCATCCTGGATTTGGCGGCACGGTGCGCAGCGTGCAACTCATCGGCGCGCGCCCCGCTCTCGATCTCATGCTCAAAGGCAAACCATGCAAGGGCGCACGCGCGCTCGCAGTGGGTTTGATCGACGAACTGGTGCCGCCGGCCGACCTTCTCCAGCGCGCGAAGTCGCGGCTCCTGCGATCGCCGCCGAAGGCAACGGCACCCTTCGTCGACAAGCTCTTGAATCTGGGTCTGGCGCGGCCGTTCATCGCCAGACAGACCGCCTCGACCTTGAGACAAAGCGTGCGGCGCGAGCACTACCCGGCGCCCTACGCCATCCTCGACCTTTGGCAGCGGTATGGCGCCGCCGGCGCCGAGAGCTACGAAGCCGAGGCACGATCCATCAGTGAGCTCATGTGCACGCCGACGTCGCGCAACCTGGTGCGCGTGTTCTTGCTGCAGGATCGGCTCAAGGGCTTGGGCGGGAAGTCGCCTGCCGATTTTCGCCATGTGCACGTCATCGGCGCGGGCGTCATGGGCGGCGATATCGCCGCCTGGTCGGCGTTTCGCGGCATGACGGTCACTCTGCAGGATCGCTCGGAAGATTTGATTCGGCCGGCATTGGACCGCGCCAAGGCCTTTTTCGACAGGCGGCTCAAGGACCCCGCGGCCGCAGCGGCCGCCCTCGCTCGCTTGAGCATGGACGTTAAAGGCGACGGTGTCGCCGATTCCGATGTGGTCATCGAGGCCATCTTCGAGAATGTCGACGCCAAACAAGCGCTGTATGCGGAACTCGAGCCCAAGCTCAAGCCGACCGCCATCCTGGCCACCAATACCTCGAGCATCAAGATCGAGACCCTCTGCCGGAACCTAAAGGATCCCAGCCGTCTGGTCGGCATCCATTTCTTCAATCCCGTCGCGCAGCTGCAGTTAGTGGAAATCGTGCAGGGCACGAGCACGCAGCCGCAAGTCGTGCAGAACGCGCTCAGGTTCACCCGCAAGCTCGACAAGCTGCCGCTGCCGTGCAAAAGCGCCCCCGGCTTCGTCGTGAACCGCATTTTGACGCCCTATGTCAACGAAGCGCTGTTTGCCCTGGAGGGCGGCATCCCTGCCGCCGTCATCGACCATGTCGGCAAGGCATTCGGCATGCCCATGGGGCCGATCGAGTTGACCGACGTGGTCGGCCTGGACGTGTCGCTCCACGTCGGCCGGGTTCTGGCGGACGCGTTCCAGCGGCGCGTGCCCGAGATACTGGTCACACTGGTGGCGCAGAAAAAGCTGGGCCGCAAGACCGGGGAAGGTTTCTACGTGTGGCGGGACGGCAAGCCCGTCATACCGAAGTCGCCGCAATTCGCGGTACCGGCGGACCTGGAGGATCGGCTGCTATTGCCCATGCTGAACGAGGCAGTCGCCTGCCTGCGCGAAGGCATCATAGAAGATGCCGACTTATTGGACGCCGGCGCCATATTTGCGACGGGCTTCGCGCCTTTTCGCGGCGGTCCGCTGCACTATGCGAAGGCCCGAGGCATCGCCAACGTCACCGCGCGGCTCACCGAACTGGCGCAGCGCTATGGCGAGCGCTTTCGACCCGATCCGGGCTGGCAGCACTTCGCTGCTTGACACGTCACTCTCTGTGATCTACATCGTCGGATCTACCGTCGCATATGGTAGGATTTACAGCCAAAATCATAGGGTTGAAACCAGAGGCGCAGGCGAATTGTTAGATGGATGAACGACCTCTCGATCTTGCAGTACTCAAGACCTTCTCGCCGCTCGACGGGTTGAAGGCCGAGAATCTGCACGCGCTCGCCCGCAAGACGCACATCCGCGAATTGGGAGCCGGACGCGTCCTGTTCAAGGAAGGCGATACCGATAAGCGCACCTTCTATCTGGTCGCCGGCAGCGTCGAACTTCGGGCGGACGACCGGCTCATCGGCACCATACGCGCCGGCACTCCCGAGGCGCGGGCGGCTCTCGCTCCGGGCCTGCCGCGAAAATTCACCGCGCGCGCCGCGATCGATCTCGAATACATCATGATCGACAGCGATCTGCTCGACGTGCTGCTGACCTGGGACCAGACCGGCCAGTACGAAGTCGCCGAATTGCGGGGGGACGGCCTCGACGTGACCGGCGACTGGATGACCACACTGCTGCAGACCAAGGCATTTCACCGCATTCCGCCGGCGAATATCCAGGCGATTTTCATGCGCATGCAGCGCATCAACTATCGCCTGGGCGATGTCGTCATCAAGCAGGGCACCGAGGGCGATTATTTCTACGTCGTGGTTGCCGGGAAGTGCGTCGTGACGCGCGAGACGCCGCTCAACAAGGAAGGCATCAAGCTCGCCGAATTGGGTCCGGGCGACAGCTTCGGCGAGGAAGCGCTGATCGCCGAAGCGAAACGCAATGCCACCGTGACCATGTCCACCGAGGGCACGCTCATGCGGCTCGGCAAGACTGACTTTCAGACCCTGCTCAACGAGCCTCTGCTGCAATGGGTGGATCATGATAGGGCCAAGGAAATCGTCGCCGCCGGCGGCAAGTGGCTGGACGTACGTCTGCCCAGTGAATTCCAGAACTTCCGCATCGACGGCGCGGTCAATATTCCGCTGTATTTCATTCGACTGAAGTTGAATGCCCTGGATAAGAACACCCAGTACGTAGTGTGCTGCGACACCGGCCGCCGCAGCTCCGCCGCTGCCTACATCTTGAGCGAACGCGGCTTCGAAGCGTACGTATTGAAAGGTGGCCTCGCCGCCACCGAGGCCGCCCGCTCGCGCAGAGGTTGAAGCCTGTGCCCAGATCGTTTCGTGGCGAGGAATCTCGCGGCTATCCTGAACCTGGCGCCATTCAAGAGTACAAGGCGCGATCCATGCTGCAAGAGTACAAGTGGCTCGCCATTGTGTTCGCAATTCTGGCTTTGGCCTTGGCGGCGTATTTCATCAAGTCGCTGCGTGCAGCCCGCCCACCATCACCGCCGCCGGCTCAGTCGGTTTACATCGAGGTGGTGCCGCAGAACGTACCTCCGGCGCCGCAGAACCCGCCCCCGAATCCTCCTTGAGCCCGTTACCTGCAGACTCGTCACCGGGGAGAGCTACATGGTGTGCGTCGGCTTATCTCCGCCCAAGGCACCGGCGAGATAGTTCTCGATCTTCTTCTGGGTGTTGCCGCGGTCTTGATCGCTGAATTGCACGCCGATGCCGGCGGTACGCTTGCCCTGCGCACCCTTGGGGGTCATCCAGATCACCCGGCCGGCGACCGGGAGTTTCTCTTCTTCGCCCATGAGATTCAGCAGCATGAACACTTCGTCGCCCAAGCGATAATTGCTGTTCGTCGGAATGAACAGGCCGCCGTTCTTCACGAAAGGCATGTAAGCAAGGTATAGCGCGCTCTTGTCCTTGATCGTGAGCGTCAGCAACCCCGGTTTATTACTTGGACTTCGCAATTCTTGACATTCCCACGGAAAGCCTCAATTCGCCAGCGCGGTTCGACCACCGAGCAGCAAGGCCTCCAGCGCCAGTTGTTGATTCATGCCGGTCGACGCAAGACGCCGCAACTCGCGCGCGGCGTCAAGCAGCTCGAATAGGGCTCTTATCTTGGGCTTAAGTAAAGCGGCAGGCAAGCGGACCGGTTCCGCACTTTGACGCGAAGTGCCGCCCCCTAAGGCTGCACGTACTCGCCGTGTGATCCAGTTCTCAAGCCAGGTGATGCGCAGCCCCGGATTGGATCTCATCCAGCGGTCGGCGAGCAAGGTCACGTCCACGGAACCCGTGACCAACTGTCTCAACGACTCCCGCATGTCTTCATCGAGCGCCGCGATCTCTGGTGAATTCAACTCCAGGGCCAGCAGGGGCGCGCCGCCGGCGAGGCTCAAGGCCGCGTCCCAGGATTGCGCGTCCGCAGACGCAGCTGCGGGGGCGGCTGTAGGGGCGGCGGCTTCGCTGCCGGCCTTTGGATGAGCGCGCGCATGGGCCTCGAGCCAGGCGACGGCGACCTCCGCCGGGGGCGGTGTCAAGGTCAGCCGCAAACAGCGGCTGGCGATAGTCGCCGGCAGGCGATGACTCGGCCTCGCAATCATGATCAGCACGGTGTTCGCGGTGGGCTCTTCCAGCGTCTTCAGGAAGGCGTTGGCGCCGTTGACATTGAGCGCCTCGGCGCCCTCGATGACGCCGACCTTGTAACCGCCGCGGTAGCTCTTGAGGGACAAGGACTCGATCAGACCGCGCACCTGGTCGACCTTGATCTGCTGCGCGTCCTCTTCCAGACGTACGATGTAGGAATCCGGATGACTGTCCGATCGAAGCAACAGACAGGATGCGCACACACCGCACGGCCGGGACCCAAGGGACTCGCACAAGACCAGAGCGCTGATCCAATTCGCCAGTTGCTCCGCGCCGAGTCCGGGCGTCGACAGCAGCAACAGCGAATGCGGCAGTCGCTGCGCGGCGAGCGAGGCGCGCAGGCGCTGCCGTGCGCCTTCGAGCCACGGCAGGGAATCGGCGCTCAAGAAATCCATGATCGCGCCACGAGCAGTTCGAGGATCTGCGACGCCACGCGATCGACGGATTGGCTCGCATCGACCACGGCAATCCGGGTGGGCTCGGCGGCTGCGCGTGCGCGATAGGCGTCCCGCACGCGCTCAAAAAATTCGGCGCGTTCGCTTTCGAAGCGATCCGCCGAGCCGGCATTGCGCCGGCGCACACGCTCGAGCGCCTGTCCCACCGGCGCATCCAGCAACACGGTGAGATCAGGACGCCGGGCTCCCACCACCATGGTTTCCAGCTGGCGGATGTGCTCGACGTTCAAGCGGCGGCCGCCTCCCTGATAGGCATAGGTGGCATCGATGAAGCGATCGCACACCACCCACCGCCCGGCGCGCAGGTTCGGTTCCACGAAGTTGGTCAAATGCACCGCTCGCGCCGCGAACATGAGCAGCAGCTCCGCCGTTGGCGGCATGGATTCGCCGCCCGCACTATCCGACAACACCATCTCGCGGATTCTCTCGGCCAGCGGCGTGCCCCCGGGCTCACGCGTCACCACGTGCGCGATCCCGCGCTCGTTGAAGCCTTCGGACAGACGCGCCACCTGCGTCGATTTGCCGACTCCCTCGATTCCCTCGATGGTCAAGAATCGCCCCGGAATCGTGCTCACTTGACCCCCGCCGCCTTCTGCCGCTGATGCGTGAGATAGGACGCGACGGCCGCGTTGTGCTTCTCCAGCGTAGGTGAAAACACATGACTGCCGTCGCCCTTGGGCGAGGCCACGAGATAAATCGCGTCGGTTTTCTGCGGGCGTGCGGTCGCGCGAATTGCCGCGGCGCCGGCCAAGGCAATGGGCGTGGGCGGCAGCCCGACGCGGGTGTAGGTGTTGTATGGTCCATCGGTGCGCAGGTCCACGGTTCGTATGTCGCCCTCGTACCGGTCCCCCATCCCATAGATCACCGTGGGATCGGCCTGCAGCCGCATGCCTATCTGTAAGCGATGCAGGTACAACCCGGCGATGAGCCCGAGTTCTTGCGGCAAGCCGCTCTCCTTTTCGACGATCGAGGCCATGATCAACAACTCATGGGAGTCGCGCAGCGGCAACTCCGGGTCCCGGGCCATCCAAGCTGCGTCCAGCTCTTTCGTGAGCGCGGCGTGCGCCTGGCGCAGCAGATCGATATCGGTGGTGTTCGCGATAAAGCGATAGGTCTCGGGCAGGAATTGACCTTCGGGATCGACGCCCGGGAGCCCAAGCTTGTCCATGAGATTCGGCGCCGCGTCGCCCAGGGTGGAAATGATGTCGGGATTTCGACGCAGGGCGGCAAGCATATCCTGGACTCTCCAGCCGTCAATGATGGTGAACGAATGCAGCAGCACCTGACCGTTGACCATTTTCGTCAACAGCTCACGCGGCGTCGTTCCCGGTTGAATTTCGTACTCTCCCGCTTTGACCGCAGACGCGAGATGCGACCAGCGCGCATAGAAAACCCACGCCCGCGGGTTGACGATCACGCCCTGTGCCGCCAACTCCGCCGCCACCCGGGCAAACCGCGCGCCCGAAGGCACCTTGAACCGCAGCGGCTCCGCGAGCCGCACCGGTTCATCGAGACTGCGCATGCCGAACCAGACCACGGCGGCGGCGCCCGACGCCATCAGGAACACGCCGACGATCAGTGCGTAGCGCCATCCGCGTCTCACAATGCATCCAACCGCTGACGGAGCCGGCTCGCCGTCTCGAACGCCGAGAGCCGCAGCCGCTCTCTGCCGCGCTCGATCACTCCCACCGATCTCAATCCCACGACGGCATTACTCATGAACACCTCCTCGGCTTCGCTCAAGTCTCGCCATCGTATGCGGCGCTCCACCGGGTTCAGGCGGAGCTCGTCCGCCGTTTCCAGGATCCAGCGGCGCATGACCCCCGCCACGCCGCAACGGTCCAGCAGCGGCGTCATCAGGGAGGAGCCACGCCTGAGAAACAAGTTCGACATCGTACCGCAGACAATGTTCTCATCCATGTCCCGCATCAATCCCTCCCAAATGCGCGCGCCGCTCCATTCGGCGCGGGCGAGCACCGATTCCAGACGATTGAGGGTTTTGAGGCCGGCAAGACGAGGGTTCGAGCCCAGCGGCGTCGTACATAGCCGCACCCGCGCCGGTGTCCGTGCGTCCGTCAGAACGGCCTTCGGCAAGGCGTGCAGGGCGAGGATGCGCGTACATCGTTCGCGGCCCGTGGGCCGATAGCCGCGCGGTCCGTGGCCGCGCGTGACGATCAGTTTCAATACGCCTTCCGAACGCCGGGCGGCGGCTCGTGCGAGTTCGCGGCGCAGCCCGGGGAGCGGCGGGCCCGCGATCTTCAGTTGCCGGCATCCCCGGTCGAGCCGTTCGAGGTGATACTCCAGGAGCCGGACTCGGCCGCGGTGTACCCGCATGGTTTCGAAAACGCCGTCGCCATACTGCAACCCGCGATCGCGATAGTCGATCCTCGCGCTTCTCCGGCCATTGATCCAGGCGCTCAACTCCACGTACTCAACTCCACGCGCTCAACGTGGACTCGCCAGCGCGCGCAGCAGCCCCTCGGCCTTGGCGCGCGTCTCGGCCAGTTCCTGCGCCGGATTCGAATCCGCCACGATTCCGGCGCCGGCGCGAAACTTGAACAGTCCGCCCTGCGCGGTGATGGTACGAATCAAGATATTGAGGTCACAGCTGCCGTCGCGGTTCAAGTAGCCGATGGAACCGGTGTAGGCGCCGCGGCCCACTCCTTCGAGCTCCGAAATGATTTCCATGCAGCGAACTTTGGGACACCCCGTGATCGTGCCGCCGGGAAACAGCGCGCGGATCACGCCGATGGGCGACACGTCGTTGCGCAAACGGCCGCTCACATTCGACACGATGTGGTGCACGTGAGCATAGGTCTCTACGCTCATGTACTCGTCGACGCGCACCGATCCGCCGGCGCACACCCGTCCCAGATCGTTGCGTTCCAGGTCGATCAACATCACGTGCTCGGCGCGTTCCTTCTCATTGTCGAGGAGAGATCGGACCAGCGCCGCATCGGCTTCCGGCGTGGCGCCGCGCGGCCTGGTCCCGGCGATGGGGCGAGTGGAGACGGTGCTCCCCCGGATGGACACCAGCCGTTCGGGCGAGGAACTCAAGCAGGCAAAATCGCCATATCGCAGCAGCGCCGCGAACGGACTGGGATTGGTGGTGCGCAGGCGCTGGTAAACGCTGACGGGATCGACCGGAGAGGCCGCCCTGCCCTGCCAACCCCTCGACAAATTGGCTTGATACACATCGCCGGCCGCGATGTACTCGAGGGCCCGGCGCACGGAATCCAGAAACCTCTCGGGCTCGTCCTCTTCCACGCGGAATGCGGCGCCGCTCGGTCCCGCCGGCTCGAGCGATGCCGCGACACGATGCTCGAATTCGTCGAGCAAGGCGTCGAAGCCGGGTTCGGCCACCAGCCACGCCTGCCCGGTCGCGCGGTCGCGAATCCATGCCGCCGGCGCACGGATCGCCAATGCGACCACGGGGTCGGGGCCTGGCGGCAACCGCAGGCGAGGTTCGATTTCCGAAGCCAGCTCATAGCCCAAGTACAGCAGCCAGCCTCCGGTGAACGGCAGGGGGGATCCCGTCTCGGGGAGGCGCAGCTCGGTCCACCAATCCTCGAGCGCGGCGAGAAAGCCCTGCGCACCCGCGTGAGGACCGGTCAACCGGCCGTCCGAGCCGAGCCTCAAGGCTTCGCCGACGGCGATGGGGAGGATATCGAACCGACTGTCGATGCAGCGGCCGCCGCGTGCCGCCGCCATGCCGGCACCGCTCTCGAGAAGTCCCGGGTACTGCGCCGGAAACTTCCCGATGAGAGTCAGCGGCTCAAGATCGGCGGAAAATGAGCGAACCGTTGGTGCCACCGAACCCAAAGGAATTGGAAAGGGCGTATTCGATCGACATCGGACGCGCGGTATTCGGAACGTAATCGAGATCGCAACCCTCGCCCGGCGTATGCAAATTGATGGTCGGAGGTGCGACCTGATCGCGCAACGCAAGCACGCAAAAGATCGCTTCGACGACCCCGGCGGCGCCCAGCAAGTGGCCGGTCATCGATTTGGTGGAACTGACGGCCAGTTTGTCGGCGGCCGGCCCGAAGGCGCGGCGGATCGCGGTGGTCTCCGCGCGATCGCCAAGCTCGGTGGAGGTGGCATGCGCATTGACGTATTGCACTCGGTCCGGACTCAACTGCGCATCGACCAGAGCCTTGGCCATGGCCTTGCGCGCGCCCTCGCCGCTCTCGGGCGGAGCGGTCACATGGAATGCATCGCCGCTCATGCCGAACCCGACGATCTCGGCATAGATCTTCGCCCCGCGGGCCTTTGCCTGATCGTACTCCTCGAGCATCATGGCCCCGGCGCCGTCGCCCATGACGAAACCGTCGCGATCCTTGTCCCAGGGACGGCTGGCGCCTTGGGGATCATCGTTGCGCTGTGACAGCGCCTTGGCCTGGGCAAAGCCGCTCATGCCGGTGACGCAGGTCGACATTTCCGAGCCGCCGGCCAGCATCGCGTCCGCTTCGCCGTACTGAATGAGCCGCATGGCCAAACCCACGGCGTGGGTCGAGGTCGTGCAGGCCGTGGCGACGGCGAGATTCGGCCCGGTGATCTTGAACGCGATCGACAGGTGCCCGCTCACGAGATTGATGATGCTGGCCGGAATGAAAAACGGCGACACTTTCTTCGGCGAGTGAGTCTCGAGATACTTCTCGTAGGTCTGCTCGATCGACTCGAGTCCTCCCATTCCGGAACCCATCAGCACGCCGATGCGATCGGAATTGGCCTCGGTGACCACCAACCCCGAATCGCGCATGGCCTGCATGCCGGCGACGACCCCGTACTGCATGAACGCATCCATGCGGCGCGCGTCCTTCGTGCTCATGTAGGGTTCGAGATTCAGCGCGCGGATCTCGCCGCCGAAATGCGTGGGAAAGTTGGCGGTATCGAAACGCGCCACCACATCGATGCCGCTGCGGCCGGCGAGGATAGTGGCCCACGCGCCCGCCACGTCGTTGCCGACCGGCGAGACGATTCCTAGACCCGTAACAACGACGCGTCGTTTGCTCAACCGCGGCTCCTCACGAGGATTTGCATAGTGGCCTTGCGCCTTCCCAAGCGTCAGGGCATTGCCACGCTACCCAATGGGGGTTCAGGCCTTGCCCTTGTGCGAATTGATATAGTCGATGGCCTGCTGAACGGTGGTGATTTTCTCAGCGTCCTCGTCGGGAATTTCGGTCTCGAATTCTTCCTCGAGCGCCATCACCAGCTCGACCGTATCCAGCGAGTCTGCGCCTAGATCGTCGACGAACGATGCATCATTGGTGACTTCTTCTTCTTTCACGCCCAGCTGTTCGGCCACGATCTTCTTAACTTGCTGCTCAACAGTACTCATCGTTATGGTGTCCTCTCGGAATTGCTATGTATGCACTCAACTGACAAAAGCCCGCGACCAGCCTTAGGGTATCGGGCGCGTATTTTATGTGAACATGGGGGCGGCGGCTACCTGGAACGTATATTTGACCTCTGTTCTCCCGGGTCCGTATTGACAAACCCGCACGAATTAGGGCGCAAAGCGCCTAGGGCATGTACATTCCGCCGTTCACATGCAAGGTTTCGCCGGTGATATAGGCGCCATCGGGAGAGCATAGGAACGACACCGCCGCGGCGACGTCGGCCGGCTGGCCCAGTCGCCCCAAGGGGATCTGGGTGTTCAAGGCGGCGCGCTGCGCCTCGGCCAAGGCTCGCGTCATGTCGGTGTCGATGAAGCCCGGCGCGATCGCATTCACCGTAATGCCGCGCGAGCCCACCTCCCGAGCCAGCGACTTCGTGAAACCGATGATTCCGGCCTTGGCGGCGGCATAGTTGGCCTGTCCGGGATTTCCGGTCAGACCCACGACCGAGGTGATGCTGACGATGCGACCTTTGCGCGCCTTCATCATGCCGCGCAAAACGGCCTTTGACAGCCGGAATACCGAGGCCAGATTCGTATCCAGCACGGCGTCCCAATCCTCTTCCTTCATGCGCAACAGCAAGGTGTCGCGCGTGATCCCGGCATTGTTGCAAAGGATGCCGACGGCCCCTTCCTTGGCTTCGATGTCGTCGAGCACCGCCTCGATCGAGTCCGGTTTGACGACGTCCAAAACCACGCCGCGGCCGCCCTGCGCCGCCAGACTCGCGCTGATCCGGGCGGCCCCGTCCGCCGTCGTGGCGGTTCCGATGACTCGGGCGCCGTCGCGGGCAAGGCGATCGGCGATGGCCGCGCCAATGCCGCGCGTGGCGCCGGTGACCAAGGCAATCTCTCCATTCAACATAGGATCCCCAAATTAGATCGTGGCCGCCGCGAGCGCATCGTCCAGGCTCAGCGGATCCTCCAGCGCCATCATCTTGAGATCGCGGTTCTTGTCCACTCGCCGGTTCAAGCCCGTCAATACCTTGCCCGGACCGCATTCCACGATCTGGGTCGCGCCCGCCGTGACCATCGTGCGCACCGTCGCCGCCCAATACACCGGCGTATACAGCTGTTTGACAAGCCCGGCGCGAATGCCTTCCGCGGTGGTATGCGTTTTGACATCGACTCCATACACGGCAACCCTCGAAAGCGGCGTGAATGCGGTGCTCTCGAGCCGCACACGCAATTGATCCGCCGCCGGCTGCATGAGGGAGCTGTGCGCCGGCACGCTTACGGCTAAGGCCAAGGCTCGGCGCGCACCCTTGGCGGTGGCGATCTCGATGGCGCGCGCAACCGCCGTGGCAACACCCGCAATCACGACTTGTCCGGGCGCGTTGAAGTTGACCGCCTCCACCACCTCACCCTGCGAGGCCTCGCGGCACGCTTCGTCGATATCGATGTCCTCGAGTCCCAGAATGGCGGCCATGGCGCCTTGACCCGGCGGCACGGCCGCCTGCATCAATTCACCGCGATACTTCACCAAGTCGACCGCCGCTCTGAAATCCAAGGTGTTTGCGGCCACCAGCGCCGTGAATTCGCCGAGACTGTGGCCCGCCATCATCTCAGGCTGAGCGCCGCCGCGTTCGCGCCACAGTCGATAGGTGGCGACGCCGGCCGTCAACATCGCGGGCTGAGTGCACTCGGTGGAATTGAGCAATTCGAGCGGTCCTTCCTGGCACCGCCGCCAAAGATCGTAGCCGAGCACGGCCGAGGCTTCGGCAAAGGTCGCCCCGATCGTCGGGGAGATTTTCGCCAACCCGCTCATCATGCCGATGGACTGCGATCCTTGACCCGGAAAAACAAATGCAAGTGACATGGAGTTCAAGCCTCTATCCGCTCGAGCGGTGGCGAATTATAGCGGTCCTTGCGGACAGTGCTGCCCCAACGACAAATCCGGAGCAGGCTCCATACAGATGCGCGTCGACGACGATCAAAGGCGCCCTCGCGCCGCCCCACTGCTCCCATGCCAGCTTGGCGCACAGGCCGGTGACCAGGATCCAACGGTCCCAGAAACGCTCCGCAAGGTGCTTCGCGGCGCCCGCGGCCATCACCGAATGCAGAACGCCGGACGCGCCGACATACCAGGCGACGCGCGGACTCAGCCACCAAAGGCCGGAACTGATCGCCAACGCACCCGCCGACACGATCGCGCACCACTCCACGGCATCATAGTCCTGCGCGAACAGCGACCACATGAGCACCAAGCCCAGCTCGTTCAGGGCCAAGTGGTGGATGTCCAGATGCACGATGTGGGCTGTGAGCAACCGCCACCATCCGCCGGCCGCAATAGCACTGCGATCGTAGCGTAAGAGCTGACCCACGCTGTCGCCAAGACCCAACACCGCATCCAGCACCAGAAGAATGATAAGCAACCAAATCCATCGGCCGCGATCCCACTGTAGCGCGGCGGCGATGTTTGCGAAGCGATTTGCGGCGTCACGAGGCATCGTTGTCCCCTATTTTGGTATCATCCCAGGAATTTTCGAGGTCACCATGCGCAACGCTCAAGGCGGTTTTACTCTTATCGAGATCATGGTCGTGGTCGTCATTCTCGCAGTGCTCGGTGCGCTCGTGGTGCCAAAAATTCTCGAAAATGTCGACAAGGCGCGTGTTACCCGCGCGCAAAGCGATATTCGGGCGATTCAGACGGCCCTGGACCTCTACCGTCTGGACAACTTCAAATACCCGACCACCGAGCAGGGACTGCAGGCTCTGGTCAAACAGCCGGTCGACCCCACGATCACGAACTACCGGTCGGGCGGCTACTTGGGGTCCCTGCCCAAGGATCCGTGGAACAATACGTATCAATACGTGAGCCCGGGCGCCGACGGCCGTGATTACGAGATCACCACGTATGGCCGCGACGGCAAGCCCGGCGGTGAAGGCTACGACGCCGACATCAGCACCTCGACGCTCGAACAGAGGTAGGCAGAGCGCTTGGCAGTGCCTCAGCATGCGCAGCAAGGGCTTCACGCTGGTCGAGATCTTGGTGGTGGTCGTGATCATGGCCATCGTCATCTCGCTCGCCGTGCTGTCGATCGGCACCACGGGACGCGACGCTCAACTTGACGAAGAGAGCCGGCGCATCGAGGGCTTGGTCGGCCTGCTGCATGAGCGCGCGCTGCTGGAGGGCCGGGATTTCGGCATGCGGATCGAACCGGCCGCCTATGAATTCGTCGTCTATGATTCGCGCCGCGACCGCTGGACGGCGCTCGATCAGGAACACGAATTTCGCCGCCGCGACTTGCCCAAAGGCGTGAGCTTCCAGCTCGAGCTCGATTCTCAGGTCGTCGTGATCAAGCCCATGGACCGGAAACTGACCAGCGATACAGCGCCGACGCCCCAGCTGGCCATTGCGGCGAGCGGTGAAGGGACGCCGTTTCGTCTGACGCTGCTGCGGGACGGCACCGCGTCGAGGGCTTCGGTGGATGGAGACGCCCTCGGCAAAATCACTCGCTCGAGTTCGGATCATCCGGGGAAGCGCACGTGACTCGGCCACGTCCGCGCGATATTCACCCCAGCCGAGGCTTCACGCTGATCGAAGTTCTGGTCGCCTTGATGGTCGTCGCAATCGGTCTTGCCGCCTTGATGCTCGCAGTGAGCGGCACCGCACGGACCAGCGGCTATTTGCGCGATAAAACTCTCGCACAGTGGATGGCGCTCAATCGACTCTCCGAGGTCCGCTTGAATCTGACCAAATTCGGGCAAAATACCGACACCGGAGAAATCAACTTCGCCAATCGGACCTGGCACTACGACACCCGCTATTTCGATACCAGCATCGCCACCATGAAGCGCGTGGTGGTGCGCGTCTATGCCGGAGATGCCAAAACCAAGGGCAATCCGCTGGCCGAATCCACGGGATTTCTGGGGAGCGCGATCGCCACACCCGGCAGCTCCAATTCGGCGGACTGGACCGTCGGCAGCACCCTGGCGCCGCCGCCGGGCACGCCCGGCGCCACTCCCATCGGCTCGACGCCGGTCCCCCCGAACGACAACGGCCAGACGCCAGCGCCAACGCCGACGCACCCATGAACTGTCAGCGCAAGCCAACCCGAGACGCGATCGCCGGCTTCACCCTGATCGAAGTTCTGGTGGCATTGCTCATCCTCGGAATCATGTCCGCTCTGGGTTACGGAACTTACCGGGCCGCGCGCATCTCGGCCGAGCGCACCGAGGAGTCGCTGAAGCGCTCGCGCGAAATAGAATTCGGGATGCGCATGATGATGCAGGACTTCGCGGAAGCGGTGC
>Ga0209488_10002262_pt1 | contig 15915 bp, 14 predicted proteins | sample Rivendell_Oct201_8_FD_188349 | JGI IMG/M metagenome (GOLD analysis project Ga0209488, IMG submission 188349) | Vadose zone soil microbial communities from the Eel River Critical Zone Observatory, Northern California, USA -... | ecosystem: Environmental > Terrestrial > Soil > Vadose zone >... | reverse complement strand
TCAGGGCACGTCGATCCAGGTCTCGGATTATCACCAGCAGGTTATTGTGAATACCGTCACCAACAGCTTTCAGACCGTGCATACAAATACTGTCACAAGTACAAAACCGTTTTCCCTGAACGGCAACATGTACAGGTTGGGTCGAATGGGAAGCTCGTTTCGGACCAGTTACTCTGGCCAAGTCAATCCGACCGCTCCCCCAAGCGGCTGGTTTGGGGGCAATGCCGTAGGGATTAAGAGGCAATAAGCGTTGGGCGTCCCCAGTACCGCGCATGTGTCGTGCTGGGGAGTTCCTCCTGGTGCGCGATAAGCCCGCCTAGGGAAACCTAGCTGTTTAACCGGGTAATTTTCGAGGCCTTTACTGCCCTATCGCATTCAGGATCGCCCCATTGATGGCATACACGGTGCCGTCGGTGCCGATCACGGTGGGCGTGTACGCCTCACCGATACCATTCGTAAGCCGAATCGACTCCGACAGCGTGTTGGTTGTCAGGTCCCAACGATAGAGTTTGCCGTCCTCGCTGTTGGCAATCACGGACTTCGTGGCCGGATCGATGGCAGCCGTATTGATGCACCACTCGCGCACTGCACCGGGAAAGCCGTTGCTATCAGGCGTCACGCCGAGGATGGTCAGGACTTCCTTCATCACCAGGGTCGCTGTCAGCACGGGATCGTGCTCGGTCGCATTTGGATCGAGAATGGCGATGCGATTCTTACCGTCGCCCGTACCCGAGCCAGCGTAGTTGTTGTACTTGGTCATCAGCAGGTAACTGGAAGTACCGGTATAACTCGGCACCATCGAGGCGGGGACGATCGAAGCGGTGTCATCCCATCCGAAGCTGCCCGGAGTCTTTTTTTGCGAAAGGTCCCCGCCGAAATGCAGGAGCCAGCCGCGATCGTTGTGATTGGGGAACGGATTCTCAAGCACTCCGAAATACACGTCGCCATCGGGCCCCACGGTGGGAGTAGCGCTGCTCGCATTAAAAATAAGCGCGTCCTGGTTGGAGGATGGATCCTTCAAGAGAACTTTGTTGGCGACCGCCAGCGTAGCGCTATTGAGCGCCACCAAGTAGCCGTATCCCGCATTTGCATTGGTGGTCACGACGTATAAGGTGTTGCCGTCGTGCGAGAGCGCAGGTACGCAACTCATCGCAATGTTGGTGACAGCGGAATCGCCGCTGATCGACGCTGCCGAAACCCAGGTCCCAGTTCCATTGGTAGCAATCCGGGCCAGCCCGCTCTGCAGTCCGATCGGCGTTGGGCCCGTTACCAAGAAACCGAAGTAGAGATTGCCGCTGGCGTCGGTGCTTAGTGGTGTATTTATCAGCACGTTCTGCTGATACACCGCGGGATTCGCGGCATAATTCTTCTTCCCGTAGAAGACCAGGCGGGAAACAGCGCCTCTGAGCTGATCCGGGGTCTGCCGCACGATGACCCTGCCTCCGAAGTCGGGGACGTAGAGTTGACTGTTGGAAATCGTGGGGCCGATCGCCGGTAGAAATGTTGCGCTGGGGATCTGATATTTGGTCTGCTGCGTCCACATTCTCGCTCCGGTAGCGCCGTTGTGCGCTTCGACACGAAAACCCGTCGTGGTCTTTACCGGCACAATTACCGTATTCGCAGGGGTGACCAGCGGCGACCCGTAGTGGATAAAGATCTCTCCTTGCGGCGGCGCCAAATCGACCGGCACATGCCAACGAATCCTGGTGAACGGTTGCGACGCGACCGAGGAGACCCCGGTGTGTTGCTCATCATGCGAATGTGTCAGCCATCCGGTTTGCGCCGCAGCATTTGTCCCAGGCGTAAAAACGAGTACTACTGAAAGCACGAGAATGTAAACTTTGAATGGCTCGAACGTCATAAGTCTCCCCACCGCTACGGGCTCTGGACGCGGAATCCCGCTCACGAAGCGACTAGCAGCATAACAGGGGACCTACAGGACTGGATGTCAACAGAACGTAAAATGGGATGGGCGGTGAAAAACGGAGAACGCAGGAGTCCCTCATAGTTCCTATTGCAACGCTCTCGATTTGCATTACAGTGAACGCCACTGATGAAGCAAACTTTGGGCCATATCGCACTCGTCGTCCGCGACTACGACGAAGCGCTGAAATTCTTTACGCGCACCCTCAACTTTGAACTTATCGAAGATACGCCGCTCAGTGAGGCCAAGCGCTGGGTATTGGTTGCTCCTCCAGGGTCACAGGGCACCAGCCTGCTTTTGGCACAGGCAGCAACGCCGGAACAAGCAAGTCGTATCGGCAATCAGACTGGCGGGCGCGTCTTTCTTTTTCTTCACACCGACGATTTCTGGCGCGACTACAACGAGATGACGGCGCGCAACGTAAAGTTCATCCGGCCGCCCAGCGAAGAACCTTACGGCATCGTCGCTGTCTTTGAAGACCTGTACGGCAATCAATGGGATCTGTTGCAGCGGAAAGCCTGAGCGATTCTTACTTCGCTCGAAGCAGCAGCACTGGCGCACTGATGTTGTGCTGAACGCGAGTAGCCGTCGTGCCGAGAAAGACATCGGCGAGGAAGCGATGCCCGTGCGTGCTCATCGCTACCAGATCGCAACCCTTTTGTTGGACCCACTTGATGATTTCTTTCGACGGTTCCCCGTAGGCAAGTTCCGCATCCGCAGGAATGCCCTCCGATTGGAACTCGGCTCGGACTTTCTCAAGATAGGCAGTGTCTTCGGCGATTTCTGCGCTAACCGCGTCCCGTCCGTAGGTCCTGGCGGCCCATCCGTCGGCTACGTGGAGCAACACCAAACGGCTGTGCGCGAGTTTCGCCAGTTTCTTGACGTGCTCGATAATCGCGCGATCAGTGGGCGTGCCGTCGAGCGTCACTAGAATAGTGCCGTAAATGGTTTCCGTCGTCATTGCATTGCTAGTTATCCACCGGCGATGACATGCCATGCCGCTCTGAGTGATTCCGGCAGGCCGTAAAGGTCCATGGCGGTGATCAGCATAGCACTCGCCCAACCGCCGATGAGCAGGAACCAGCCGTTCTTCCACGCGCCCATTCGTTTGCGCGAACTCGTGAAGTGCAGAAGAGGAAGCATAGCGAATGGAAGCTGCAAGGCAAGTACCACCTGGCTCAGTGTCAGCAGGTCGGTGACGCTACCCTCGCCTCGCAGTCCGATAATGAAGACGGCCGGCAGGATCGCCAGCAGTCGTGTGATGAGCCTCCGTACCCACGGCTTGATGCGCCAATGCATGAAACCTTCCATCACGACTTGCCCGGCGAGGGTGCCCGTGATGGTGCTACTCTGCCCGCTGGCCAGCAGGGCTACCGCAAAGAGCGTGCTCGCGGCAGCTGTGCCGAGCAGGGGGGCGAGTGTTAGATAGGCAACTCGAATCCAATCGCTGTCGCCGCTGAAGGTGATCACCTGCCCGCCCGGGACAGTCACGCTTTCCTTGCCGAAGAATACCGTCGCCGCCAGGACCAGAATTGCTGCGTTGACGAAGAAAGCGATAGCTAGCGCAACGATGGAGTCAATCGTGTTAAAGCGGATCGCACTGCGAATGGATGGTTCGTCCTTCTGCAACTTGCGGCTCTGCACCAGCGCCGAATGCAGGTACAAGTTGTGCGGCATGACGGTCGCGCCAATGATCCCGATCGCAACGTATAACATTCCTGTCTGGCCAAGGTGCGGCATCACCAGCGACCGTCCCATTTCCAGAAAGTCAGGATGCGTCTGGGGCAGCACGAAGATTTCGATGAAGTAGCAAACGGCAATGGTTGCGATCAGCAGCAGGACGATGGCCTCGATGGTGCGCATTCCGAAGCTTTGCAGGGCCAGAAGAAGCAGCACGTCCACACCAGTAATGATGACGGCCCAGAGCAGAGGAATATGGAACAGCAAGTTGAGGGCGACGGCGCTTCCTAATACTTCCGCCAGGTCGCACGCGCCGATGGCGATTTCGCTCATCATCCAGTTGGGCCAGCGTGTCCACTGCGGATACCAGTCGCGGCAGCATTGCGCAAGGTCCTTGCCAGTGACCACTCCCAGGCGAGCGGAGATTACTTGCATGAAGATCGCCATCAGGCTGGCGAGGGCCACCACCCATAATAGGGCGTACTTGAATTTTGCTCCGCCTTGCAGATCGGTGCCCCAGTTGCCGGGGTCCATGTAGCCGACGCTGACCAGAATTGCAGGCCCCACGAAGGCTCGCCACTGCTCCCAAAAGCCCGCCTGATGGTGCGGAACCTTGACAGTGCCGTGTACGCCTTCAAGCGAAACGTGGCCGCCATCAGGGGTGGCGGACGGCGAGGGACGGAGGCTGGGCGGCACGCTACTTCCCGGTCGTTGCTCTGAATCTGTCATTCCTGGTAAAGCGGAAACGCAATCAACTGGAGTATACAACAATAAGTTAATCGTAGTTAATTCGAAGATGAAGGGTAGGGTGAAACCCAGACTTTGTCGGCGGCGGGGAGGCCCAGAACCATCTTGCGAACGCCCGCCCGGATGGAGAGTGTCTTGTCGTAGTTTCGTTCGATCAAGGTAAGCTTTGCCCCAGGCCGGATGCCGCGAGCCTCCAGAAACTCCAGAAGGTCGCGGTCGCGTTCGTAAACTCCGCTGACCCGATACGATCGTCCGGAGTCGGCTTCGGACAGGAGGAGCATCCCGCGCCGGCGCCGGCTCGCCGGGCTCTCTACTTCGCTGAGATTGCCATGGGGACAGGCCGCGTCGCGTCCCAGTCGGGCCAGCAGCTTGGCCTCAAAGCCGGGCGATACCGCATGTTCCAGGCGTTCGGCTTCGTCGTGGACTTTCCACCATTCCATGCCGAACATTTCGCTGAGCATCCGCTCGATCAGGTGATGGCGCAGAGTGAGCTTGCGTGCGATGCGCCGCCCTGCAGCGGACAGAGTAACGTGGCCGTCGCTCTGTACCCGCACCAACCCATCTTTCTTCAGACGGCGCAAAGCCATTGTCACGGCGGGCGGCGATACCTTGAGCCAATGCGCCAAGGTAGCCGAAATGACCGAATCGCCTTCACTCTCGGCCTCGTGGATTGCCTTGAGGTAGTCTTCTTTGGAAACAGTGATCACGTCAGCCGATTATACGACGGGTTAAGTATGGTTAATGACGATTGCAGAGGTTGGGGTCAGATTGGAGAGGTTTAAATCTCGCGCTTCAACCCTGGTTTATAAGTTCGTAAGATTTTCACCTCTGCAACCTGACCTCTAACCTCTGACCTCGCTTTCCCCGTTTGACATCTTCATTCTTCCGCCCCTAACCTTAACTGTTCCGAATTATGAAAGTTCTCGTCATCGGCAGCGGAGGGCGCGAGCATGCGCTGGTTTGGAAACTCCGGCAATCGCCGCGGGTAAGTAAAATCTACTGCGCGCCCGGCAATGGCGGCATTGCCGAAGAAGCGGAGTGCGTCGCCACTGACGTCAAGAGCCTGGATTCGCTCATCGCTGTCGCCAATCAGATCAAGCCTGACCTTACTGTTGTCGGGCCTGAACTGCCTCTGATGCTCGGAGTGGTGGACGAATTTACGCGTCGCGGCTGGCGTACTTTCGGGCCTACCAAGGGAGCTGCTCAGCTGGAGACCAGCAAAAGCTTCGCCAAAGAATTTCTCCAGCGGCATCACATTCCCACGGCCCACTATGCAATCTGTAATTCGATGGACGAAGTGCGAGAGAGTCTGCACCACTTCCATCCCCCGGTGGTAGTGAAGGCCGATGGACTGGCTGCGGGGAAGGGCGTGGTCATCGCTAAGAGTAAGGACGAAGCGTCCGCCGTTGCAAGTGAGATGCTCAGCGGCAAAATGCTGGGCGAAGCTGGGGCCCGAGTGGTGCTGGAAGAATTCCTGCAAGGCGATGAACTTTCCTTTCTCGTTTTCAGCGACGGCGAACGCGTGGCGCCATTGGTCGCCGCGCAGGATCACAAACGGGTAGGCGATAGCGATACTGGCCCGAACACCGGCGGCATGGGCGCTTACACTACGCCCGCGATCATCGACGACCAGATGCGCGACTGGCTCGTGACCCATGTTGCACGTCCGGTCGTGGCCGGCATGAAGGCCGAAGGCTCGGAATATCGCGGCGTACTTTACTGCGGCCTGATGATGACTGCGCGCGGCCCGATGGTGCTAGAGTTCAACTGCCGTTTCGGAGATCCGGAAACGCAGCCTATCCTCATGCGGCTGGAGAGCGATCTGATTGAAGCAATGGAAGCCTCGATTGACGGCCGCACTAGTGATGGAGACTTCAAGTGGTCGGCGGATTCTTCCGTTTGTATTGTGATGGCCTCGGGCGGCTATCCCGGAACGTATGAGGCTGGCAAAAAGATCAACGGACTGCAAGAGGCTGCGAAATCCAACGACGTCAAGGTATTTCACGCGGGAACATCAAGGCGAGACGGCAATTTCTATACCGCAGGGGGGCGTGTGCTGGGCGTAACAGCCCGGGCGGCGGAACTTTCCAAAGCGGTGCACACCGCTTACGAGACCGCGTCCGCAATAGGGTTTGAAGGGGCTCATTATCGCAAGGACATTGCGCACAGAGCTCTGAAAAAGTAAAAGTGTCTGCACGCCATTTGCGTCAAACCTGATCTTGAGTGTTCAGGAGATCAATGAACAGCAAACCACTGGTGTCGATCGTCATGGGCAGCGACTCCGATCTGGAGATCATGCGCGAGGCTGGTAAGGCGCTCGAAGAGTTCGGGATCGAGTACGAGATTGATGTTACATCGGCGCACCGCTCGCCCGACCGAACCGCTGACTACGCTCGGAAGGCGGCCGGCCGCGGTGTTCGCGTGATCATTGCTGGGGCGGGGGGCGCGGCGCATCTGGCGGGAGTGATCGCGGCGCACACTAGTCTGCCGGTGATCGGCGTGCCGATTCCCTCTACTTCACTGCAAGGAATGGATTCTCTTCTCGCAACGGTGCAGATGCCCGCTGGCATTCCCGTTGCGACAGTAGCTATTGGCAAGCCAGGTGCGACGAATGCCGGGATTTTGGCGGCGCAAATGATCGCTCTCGCCGACTCCTCAATCGCAAAAAAGCTGGAAGCTCACAAAGAGAAGTTGGCGCGCGGAGTGGAAGAGAAATCGAAAAAATTGCAGGCCTCGATAAAGCCCTGAACGAGATTGCAACTATCGCCATCGAATCCGCGGGAAGAGTTCCATTCATCCCACGCCTTCCCCGGTCACGATTGATCCTGTATCCTCGAAATCTGCCATGAAGAAACTAGCCTTGATTTTCGTGTCGTTTGCCTGCTTGAGCATTACAGCGTGGCCGCAACCACGGCCCGCAACTACGTTGGTAGCTCCGCCCGCGATGTCCAAGGAACTGATCGGTCAGTTGCAGTCGGTCCGCGATGCGGCGCTTACGAGCGACTATGCCTGGGGCCAGCTTGCTCATCTGACGGAGAACATTGGCCCCCGTCCCGCCGGATCGCCGCAGGCGCAGGCTGCTTCGGAATACGTCGCCGCAGAGATGCGCAAACTCGGGCTCGATGTTCATCTTGAAGAGGCGCACGTTTCTCATTGGGTGCGCGGCGAGGAGAAAGCCGAACTGGTGGAATTTCCCGGACAGCCTCCGCAAGTGACACAGAAAATCATTGTCACCGCGCTCAGCGGAGGCACGGCGACACCGGCGGAAGGCATTACTGCCGACGTGGTAGTCGTGCGTAGCTTTGACGAACTCACCGCATTGGGACGCGACAAAGTTGCCGGCAAGATCGTGCTTTTCTATGTCCGCTATGACAAGCGCAAGGCGCAAGGTGGATTCGCCTTCGAGTCCTATGGAGAAGCGGTGGTCTATCGCGGCCGCGGAGGCAAGGCCGTGGCCGATTTGGGTGGCATTGCTTCATTGGTTCGTTCGGTGGGCAGCGCGGATTATCGCCTGCCGCACACGGGGTTCAGTTTTCCCGCTCCGGTTCCTGCCGCTGCGCTTGCGGCAGAAGATGCCGACCTGATCGAGCGTCTCGCTTCGCAAGGCCGTGTTCGTATGCACCTCACACTCACGCCTCAGAATCTTCCGGACACCATTGGCTACAACGTGGTTGCCGACCTCAAGGGAAGCGAGCATCCGGAACAGATTGTCGTCGTATCGGGACATCTTGACTCGTGGGATCTCGGGCGCGGCGCGATTGATGATGGCGCCGGTGTCGTGATCTCGATGGCCACTGCGGAAATTCTTCAGCGGCTTCATCTGCATCCTCGGCGTACCCTGCGCGTGATCGCCTGGATGGACGAAGAAAACGGTGGAGGAGGGCATGAAGCCTATGGTAAATCGCATGCCGCGGAGATGATGAATCACGTTGCCGCGATTGAGAGCGATGCCGGCGCGGCGCATCCGCTCGGTTTCTCGGCCAAGATGTCGTCGGCTGCTGTGGCTGCATTGCGCCCGGTCCTCGATGTCTTGCTGCCGGTCGGTTCCACGCTGGTGCGTCCAACAACGGTCAGTCCCGGGTCCGACATTGAGCCATTGGTTGATGCAGGAGTTCCCGGCCTCGGCATCATTCAGGACGGACGAAAGTACTTCGATTACCATCACACTGCAGCTGACACTCTCGACAAAGTCGATCCTCAAGAACTGCGCGAAAATGCTGCGGCTATGGCCGTGATGGGATACGCGCTCGCGGCCATGCCCGACCCACTGCCGCGGTAAAGCGAGGCCAGAGGTGAGAGGCCGGATTGTAGAGGTGAAAATCTTCAGGAAGGATCAGTAGGAACCGCACTGTCTACAGCCTCTCCCCCCAGTTGACGACCAATTCATTTGGCGCATACCATATCCGTTTGGCCTAGCCGGCATCTAATGTTTTGAGAGCTGCAATCATGGATAAGAAGAAGTTGGAATACTTCAGAAAAAGGCTGGAGACGCGGCAAAAAGAATTGCGTCACATGGTGACCCGCAACCAGCAGGACGGCCGCAGCGCGGACGATGAAGCGACCCAGGACATCGCCGATCGCGCCGCCAGTTCCTACAACAAGGAGTTTCTTTTCAGTCAGAGCAATAACGACCGTCAGTTACTTCAGATGGTGGATAGCGCTCTCGCGCGCCTGCGCGAGGGGAGTTTCGGCGAATGCGCTTCCTGCGGGAAGGAAATCAACGCCAAGCGACTGGAAGCCGTGCCCTGGACCCGCCATTGCATCGAGTGCCAGGAGAAAGCTGAACAGGGTCTTCTCGAAACTACTCACTAGGAACGGCGTTTTCAGCACTGAGGGCGAGGTTCGGATATTTTCAGTGCTCACTAGTTGATTAGCGTGAGACTTCGGGCAACTTTTCCATCCCCGCAGGGTTAAGACTTCATAAGGTCGTTCAGGAGAATCATGTCATGTCGAAATTCGCAATCCTCGTTGTCGTTGGACTACTGTCAAGTTTGAGTGCCTTTGCCCAGGACTCGAGTCAACCTGCAACGCCTACACCCGCTCCGAAGCATCGTCATATGCAGGGCGACCGTTCCGAGCAGAGGTTGAAAAGACTTAGCAAAAAACTGAACCTCACCGACGATCAAAAAGAGAAGATTAGGCCCATCCTCCAGGATGAAGAGAAACAACTGACGGAAATGGAAGCCGACAGTACCCTGACTGCTCAACAGAAGCATAAAAAGACGAAGGAGATTCGCAGGTCTTCCGGGTCGCAAATCGTTGCCGTTCTGACTCCAGAACAGAAAGAGAAGCTGCCGAGCGCCAGAGCGGGCACGGGAGGACGACGCCACCCGCACCACTCAGACAGCACGCCGGCACCCGATGCGGGTACTCCGCAATAGCGGCGAGCGCTTTATTTCGGCCCATAGCCTGTTTTCCGTTTGGCCCGTCCTGGTCCAACTGTGGCTTGTTCGCCCTGTCTGCTTTTGACGCTCGCAAAATCGCCCTGCTAAACTAAGGGATTGTCATCCCATTCCTAAGCGAAGAAGGAAGCTTGTGCGCGCAGAGACCCGGCATCAATTGAAAGAAGACCGCTTTAGCAAGGCCACACTCCATGCGGCGGAGCAGACCGTTCACTGGACGGCCGAGCACCAGTCCAAGCTCGTCATCGCCGCCATTGTCGTGGCGATGGTAGCTCTGATCGGTTTTGGCGGGTGGTACTACATGAACTCGCTGGACGAGAAGGCGAGCATCGAGCTCGGCAGTGCCACACGCGTTCTGGAGCAGCCCGTACGTCCTGCTGGAGTGCCTGCGCAGCCCGGGTACCCGAGTTTTGCTTCCGCTCAGGAACGCGCCGCCGAAGCGCGCAAACAGTTCCAGGCTATTGTCGATAAATATCCACACACACGCACGGCCGACATGGCGCGTTATTTCGTGGGGCTAACCGCATCGCAAACCGGGGACAATGCCGCGGCAGAACACAATTTGCAGGAAGTCGCCAAGTCGTCCAACAAAGATCTGGCCTCGCTCGCAAAGCTGGCCCTTGCTTCGCTGTACAGGGCGGAGAACAAAGACGCGCAAGCGGTCGACCTCTTCAAGCAGCTCATTGATAAGCCCACCACCGCGGTCAACAAGGTCAGCGCCCAACTGGAACTGGCGAACTTTTACGAGGGGCGGCAGAAGCCTGACGAGGCGAAGCGAATCTACGATCAGATCCAGAAGGAAAATCCCGCGACTGAAGCTGCTTCGGCAGCGCAACAGCGCGCTGGAAAATTAAAATAATCGCGCTGCAACCGGCTAAGGACCGGCAATCTGTCGCAGGCACGCAAGCAATCGCTCCACATCATTCGCCGAGTTGTATAAATGCGGCGTCACTCGAATGGAGCTTCCACGTACGCTGACAAAGACTTTCTGGCTCGCCAAGGTTTCAGACAGCCCCTCCGGAATGCCCGCCTTCCTTCGCAGGCACAGGTAGTGCGGAGCCCGAAGATGCTCCGGCGGTGAAGAAAATCCAATTTCGGCGGCCATCAAAGCGAGTTGCCGGTTGAGTGCGCCCGCTGTCCCCGAAATTTCGGCGATGCCCCAGTCCTGCAACTGCTTCAAGGCGCGGGTCGCGGCAGGCAATAGCGCAAAATTCGAACGCTCGCCCATATCGTAGCGGCGTGCACCGTCATCGTACTTGTCGGTGTACAGAATCAGGGCGGCGAAATCGCGGGCATTCGCGCGCTGGATCCAGTTCTCTTCGACCGGACGTCCACCGTGCCACTTAGGAGCAACGTAAAGCAGGCCGGTAGTGTAAGGCCCCATTAGCCACTTGTAATTGGCCGCGACCGCGAAGTCCGGCTGAACCTCGCGCACGTTGAAGGGCAGGGCGCCGAGCGATTGGGTGAGATCCAGTACCAACGCCGTGCCAAACTTTCGGCAAGCGTCTCCGATCCGCACGAGGTCGAGTCTTCCGCCGCTTGTCCACTGCACGTTGGGAAGGGCCGCGATGGCTACGTCGTCACGCAGCACTTTCAGGGCCGCCACTGTCCAGTCGCCATCCTCGGGCCAGGGGACAATTGAAAGTGTCGCGCCTCGATCTTCAGCCAAACGTTGCCACGGATAGTAATTCGACGGGAATTGCTCATCGAGGACAAGAATGCGTTGTCCCTTGCGGACTGGCAAATTTAATGCTGCCGTCGCGATCCCATAACTCGCTGACGGAACAATCGCCACACAGTCCGCCGTCGCGCCTATGAGTTGCGCTGCGGTCGTCCGAAATTCTTCCGCGCCGGTGAAGAACTTATCGGGAGTAATCTCCCAAGGATGTGCCTTGCGAGCCACGCCCCTGTTTCCCTCTTCGACTACTGATCGCATCAGCGGCGACATGTAGGCGCAATTCAGGTACGCGACGTCTTCGGGAATGTCGAAAAGATGGCGCTGACAGGGAAGCATAGTCTACGCTGTGGAGCTATCAGTGTATCAATCGAGGAAGGGTCGTTGACGATGACAGGTTACATTAAATTACATTGTGGAATTGTTTTGTTTCTTGCTCTTCTGACGATGACACCGTGCGTTGTCGGGCAAAGCGCAACGGGTGCCGGCTCCTCGCCAGCCTTCGCCCGCGCTCAACACTTGCGTCGCGGAATCAACCTCAGCGAGTGGTTCGCTCAAGTCTGGGACCAGCGCGGCTACACACGCGAGCACTTCGAAACCTGGACCACCGCCGAAGACATCGCGCTGATCAAGTCCATGGGCTTCGACCACGTGCGCCTGAGCGTGAATCCACAACCCATGTTCACGATGAACCAGCCGCAGAAGCTTCCACCGGAATATCTCGGCTATCTGGATGCAGCCGTCAAGATGATCCTCGACCGCGGCCTGGTAGTCGTTATCGACATGCATCCCGAAAGCGACTTCAAGCAGCGCCTTACGAAAGACGACAGTTTCGTAGACCAGTTCGCCGACTTCTGGCGTGCGGTCGCGCAGCACTATTCCTCCTGGGATCAGGACCGGGTCATCTTCGAAATCCTGAACGAGCCGGAGTTCACCGACCGTTATCGCTGGCTGGGAGTGCAAGCGAAGCTCGCGGCGGCGATCCGCGAAGGCGCGCCGAGTCACACGATCATCGCCGCCGGAGCGCGCTGGTCGAATGACGACGAGCTGCTGTTCCAGGAACCCCTGCGCGATCCGAATGTCATTTACAACTTCCATTTCTACGAGCCGCACATCTTTACCCACCAGGGCGCAACTTGGGGCGAATACTATTGGCACTGGCTGAAAGGACTGCACTATCCGTCAACACCTGAATCGGCAGAGCGGATTGCGACGCTGGTTCCGAACGAGGTGGATCGTCTGCGCGTCATCCGCTACGGACGCGATCATTGGGACGCTGCCCGCATCGAGGCCGAGATGAAACAAGCCGCGGAATGGGCGAAACGCCGCGGCGTACCCCTCGTCTGCAACGAGTTCGGCGTGTACCGAACCTTCGCCGATCCACAAGATCGTGCCGCTTGGATTCGCGACGTTCGCGCCGCGCTCGAACACAACAACATCGGCTGGACGATGTGGGACTACTCGGGTTCGTTCGGGGTAGTGTCGAAAAAAAATGGCAAGGCCATGCCCGATGAAAGCGTGCTGAGCGCGCTGGGGCTGAAGTGAATGACGAGGGACTTATGGCCTTATCCGGCCGTCGAAGCGGGATTCCCTCCGCTCTCGGACTCAGGTTTCGCCCGGAATTCCAGTCCCAGAGTCCGGGCCACCGCATCGAGATGCTTGGCAAGTGCCAGCCGCCACCTTTCTACAGATTGCTGCGCGAGTTCCTCGATCTCATGCCCAAACGATTGCACAGCATCTTCACCTTGAGATTTCAACGACCCGGAGAACGAGTTCTCAATCCGGTTCTGGATGGTTCTCAGCTGGCCGCATACCTCGTCGAGCCGGGTTGCAGCTTCCTTCGAGCCGCGTATTTGCAGGTCTTTCAACGCGACGCCCACCGTGCTCTCGAGTTGAGTGCGCGTGTCGGAAACGATTTCGGCAGCGACCTTTTCCAGATGCGAGTCAAGTTCCGACTCAAGCCTCCGCACGGACTGGTTGAGCGTAGCGATCCTCCGGCCCAGATCGCCAACTTCTGCCTGAAGAGGAGATAGCTTCGCTGCGAGGTCAGCCTGGACTTGTTCGATCTCGCGGCGGTGAACCTCATGCGTTTCCCCGAGTCGGCGCTCCAACGAGCTTACGAGCTCTGTGCTTTGGGTGGTCAGTTGTGTTCCCGCATCCAGGGCCTGCCGTTGCAGTTTTTCGGTTCCCGCGCGAACCTGCTGCCGCGTCGCGGATGCGAGCTCGTGCGATAACGCCTGCGCCCGCTGTTCAACCGCATGCAGTTCTCCGGCAAGCCGATGGCGGAACTCGGCCTGCGCTTCGCTGATCTTTTGCTCAATGGCCGCTTTCGCCGATCCAAGCGCTTCTTTGGACTGTTCTCGCGTTTCCTGCAGAACCCGCGCCCCCAACTCCTGCCGCAGGCGTTCCCACAATTTCTGTTCCACTTCCGGAGGAATTTGCCCGAGCGATACCTCAAAGCGATTGCGCCTGGCGTCGCGCGAGAGTTTTTCCCGCAGCTCGCTGATCTCCTCCTGCAGGGGCTTAACAAGTTTGGCAAGCATCGGGCGCAAACGGTCTTCGGAGAGTTGCTCCTCGACCTTGTCGAGAATGACTTGCGAAGACGCGGAGCGAGCATGCGGCTTGTGGATGACCACGGATCCGCCTGACGCTTGTCGCGAATGTGGCTGATCGGCAGGCGACGGCATCTCCAGCACTCGCCAGTCTTCCGGGCAAGCTTCCAAACCCCAGAAGTTCTCCGGCCGGTCGAGCCTCGCACCGAGCCTCCAGCTCTGTCCGTCGGAGCCTTCCGGCTCGCAGGCAACCACGTAGGCCGTAGTCTCGCGGCCTTCGTGCGTGTGCAGACGTAGGGCGCTTCCAGCGTGCAACCGAATGGGGAAGCGGAGCGCACAACCGTGCGCACTGACCACTAGGGTCTCGCAGACCTCAGAGAACTGGCCATTCGGCTCCAGGCTTGTGACACGTACAGGAACATTCACCGGTACTCTCGAACTGCGCCTTAATGCGTGACCATTGGAAGCAATCATTGGGGTCCTCGTGTGACGAAGAGGGCTAACAGCAAAGAGTTCTTTGGCTCAGTAATGAGGGTAACGCGAGGTTGGGGATAAAACCTGTCTCCGGAGTGCCGTTCAGAAATGTTCGAGTGGGCAGGCGGGAGACTGCCCGTCCGTCAAGGCAGCGGTGTACTTCGGACCAATCTCGGCTAGTACGGTTGGCGCTTGCCGCTCAAATACTTTGTGCATTGTGAACGAGGTTACGGGCCTCGTTAAATCTTCTGTGTCTTCCACTTCCCGCGCTTGAACAGCACCGCACTCACCGCCGCGATGGAACATTCCGCGACCACAATTGCATAAAAAGCGCCGTCCGACCTCAATCGCATCGGAATCGCCAGCCAGTACGCCAGCGGAATCTCCAGCAACCAGAAGCCGAAGAAATTCACGACGGTCGGCGTGACGGTGTCGCCGGCGCCGTTGAATGCCTGGAGCATCACCATGGCATAGGCGTATCCGATGTTTCCATAACTAACGATGCGCAGACACTTTGCCGCGAGCGGAATGACCGCCGGATCGTGAGTAAAGAGGCGCACGATCGGCTCTGCGAAAAACACGAAGAACACGCCGACCGATCCCAGAAACAGCATGTTGTAGAACCCGGTGCGCCACACGGCCTGCTCGGCGCGCTCAGGCTTCTTCGCTCCCAGGTTTTGTCCTACCAGCGTGGCGGCCGCATTGCTCAGTCCCCAGGAGGGAAGAATGACGAAGACGACGATTCGAATTGCAATCGTGTATCCGGCCAGCGCCGCTGCGCCGAAAATGCTCACGATCCGTACCAGACCAATCCAACTGGTGTGCGCGATCGCAAACTGCAAAATTCCCGTCAGCGAAACGCGCACCAGTCGTAGCAGCACCTTGATATCGACGCGAATCTGGCGGGCCATTATGCGGATTCGTTCGCTCCCGCGCAGCAGGCGATAGAACTGGTATGCAACGCCGATGCTCCTTCCGGTGAATGTCGCCAGCGCGGCGCCGGTTACACCCATGCGCGGAAAGGGTCCCCAACCGAAAATGAGGCAGGGATCGAGAACAAGGTTGATGATGTTCGAAACCCAAAGCAGCCGCATGGCGATGGCCGCGTCGCCCGCGCCACGAAAGATTGCGTTATTCAGAAACAGCATCAGGATCGCACCGCTGCCACCAAGAGCAATGCGAGCGTAGCCGCCGCCGCTCGTCACGATATCGCCCGAAGCGCCCATCAATCGAAGAAGATCCGGCGCATAGATGTAACACGGAATCCCGATCACGACGGAAGTGACTAGTCCCAGCACAATCGCTTGCACCCCGGCCACCGCGGCGCCTTCCGGGTCTTTCTCGCCGATGCGTCGAGCCACCATCGCTGTAGTGGACATGCTCAGTCCAATGCCGACTGCAAAGATCAGGCTCAACAAGGACTCGGTGAGTCCTACCGTTGCGATGGCATTCGCGCCCAGT
>Ga0209488_10002261_pt1 | contig 15916 bp, 10 predicted proteins | sample Rivendell_Oct201_8_FD_188349 | JGI IMG/M metagenome (GOLD analysis project Ga0209488, IMG submission 188349) | Vadose zone soil microbial communities from the Eel River Critical Zone Observatory, Northern California, USA -... | ecosystem: Environmental > Terrestrial > Soil > Vadose zone >... | reverse complement strand
TTTCGATTACCTGCGCAGGCGAAGCGGAATCGTTTACGGTGATTACGCCGCGACAGGTAGTGCAGCCGCCCAGATACGGTTCATGATTCTGATTCAGCGCCAGATTCCACAAGACCACGCTTTTTGCCCAGTTGCGCGTGGATCCGATGATCAGGCGCGTCTGCTCCTCAAGCAGCTTTCCTTTCTGCCAATCGCCTCCGGAACATTCTGTGAGCCAAATATCCTTGTTTGGAAAACGCTCGTGCAGTTCGGTTTGCGCGGTGACGCTTCCGCCGTAGCAATGAATCGCGATGCCTGCGGCAGCGGAAGCGGCGCGGGGATCGCTCAGAACTTTGATTGGAAAATCGATCAGATCCCAATTGTGGTCGAAGATCAGGACTTTGCTCTTGATACCGGCATCGTGGAATTGCGGACCAAGATGATCGCGTAAAAACACGGTTTGCTCAACCGCGGTCATTCCCAATCCCGGATAATTGTTGGGAATGTTGAGCGGTTCATTCTGAATGGTCACGGCGTATATTGGGATTCCGGCGGCTTCATACGATTGAACAAACTTGACGAAGTACTTCGCCAGCGGCGCGTATGCCAAAGGCAACAACGAACCCTGAATCATGGAGCCGGAAGTCTTCATCCATCCCGGAGGACTCCACGGTGACGCGATGATTTTCAGATTCGGATTCAGGGCCAGCGCTTCGCGCAAGATCGGAATGATGTAAGCGCGGTCGCGATCAATCGTAAATTTCTTGAGTTCCGGATCACTCTCCCCAGTGGGACGATCGTCATAACTGTAGTCGTCGATTGCAAAATCGCTTGCCCCCATTGGCTGCCGCAAAACACTGAGCCCGATTCCCTGGGTCGGACTGAAAAGCCTCTCGAGCGCTTCTTTTCGCTGCTGATCGCTAAGTTTGTGCCAGAGCAGCCAGGCAGAAGAGTCCGTCAACGAAGCGCCGAATCCATCCATTTGCTGATATTTTCTGGCGTCGTCGACGGTGATGGTGAGCGCGGGTAAATGGATTGTCCCAAAATACAAAGCTGGTTTTTGCTGCAACGACTCATGGAGATCATCCGAGGACTCGACAACCTCGATTCGAACCGCGTTTTGTCCTTCCGCGCGAGGCGCTGCACGTCCAGATTGTGCTCGCGAGCTAAGGGCGACAAACGCGACGATTGCGCACCATGCAGATGTACGGCGCAAGACAGACATCGAGTTTTCCGCCAGCCAGGACATTTCTCGTTTTCCTTGCCAACTATGGATTTTCCGGGGCGGGAGGCGGTTGCGCGGAATTCGAATTCTGCTGTGCCTGGTAGCGCTTTAAGGCCTTCGCTGAATTGTCCGCCTCTTCGTCCTTGAGCTTCTGGAACGCTGCCATTGCTTTTTGTGCCTCATCAATTCGATGGAGCCGCCGATAGACGATGCCCAGTTGATACCAGGACTGCTCGACGATGTCCGGATCCGATCCAGCGGCGGAGGTAGCGCGCTCGAAGTGCTGCGCGGCGGCGGAATCATTTCCAAGAAGCATTTCCGCTCTGCCGAGATTGTAGTCCGAATGTTGTAAGTCTGGCCTCACCTGCAACGCGGTCTCGATCAAAGATTTCCCGCGCGCAGCATCGCCCTTCTCGATAGCAAGGACACCTAGCTTATATTGCGCAGTGACATTTTCAGGATCGATCTCGAGTTCCTTCAGATAGGCCTGCTCAGCTTCCTGTGTCTTGCCCGCGAGGCGATATTGCGTGCCCAAGTCCTCATGTAGCCGCGGTTCGTTCGGAGCCAGCCTGATTGCCGCTTCATATTCGGCTATGGCATCTATATGGCGTTCGGCGCTGGCGTTGGCCTCCGCCAGAAGCTGGCGGACCCGCCACGATTTCGGATCCGCTTTGAACATCGACGAATAACTCTCATTGGAGACGAAAAGGTGTGCCCGGCCGCGATGGTAAAGAATGTCAACGTTGTCCGGCGACAATTTTGCAGCTCTATCGAGCGCATCCGCAGCACGCTGTCCGTCGCCCTTCTCAAGTTCGACCACTCCCAGCCACATCCAGGCGTTGGCGTCCTTGGGGTAGGCGGCTGTTTCCTTGCGCAGAGCCACGATCGCGGAATCCATCTGGTTCGAGCGGAACTGTGCCACACCGAGGAAGAGGTTTGCCCCCCTTAGACGGGGTTTCAACTCGAGGGCCTTCTTGAAACTCGTAATTGCGTCTGCATGGCGGCCTTGTTCCTCACGAACTAGCCCGAGATTCAGATAAGCCTCAGCGAACTGGGGAGCGTCCTTTACGATGGACGCGAAGCCGTCTCCGGCCTGATCCAGGTTTCCGGCACGCATGGCTTCCGCTGCCTGTTGAAACCGTTCCGTAATCGCAGGCCGGATTTGCGCGGTCTGACCGAGGGCGCCCACGACAGGGACAAGCAGAAGGAAAACCAATAGCATCGCCGCTAACGTCAGCAGTATGGATCGCGAAACAACTTGCGATTCACGCGGAAAGCAATCAGCAATGGTTTGCGTCCGGCTCACAGCTCGATGGTACACCATCCGGTGAAGGCGGAAGTGCTTGGCGATGGCCTTAAGCTCCTTCCGACGCGGAGGCCGCGTCAGGAAGACGTGTTTTTCGTTGAAGTGTGCCTACCTTCAGAACTCGTACCGCAACGTGAGCTGTATCTGGCGAGTCGGGCTCACGACGCCAAGATTATTCTTGGGGGCACCGAAATTACCGTCTGTAACGCCGCCATCAAGCGTGTCAAAAACGTGGCGATTAAAGGCATTTGGAATATCCACCTTAAAAACGATGGCCTGATGCTCGAATATGGTTGTCCGCTTCAAGATGGCAAAGTCTTCGTTGAAGTAGCGTTGACTTCGAACATTGCCCAGAACCAATGGAGCGTTGCCAAAAACGTACCCGCGCTGGGCGACAAGTCCCGAAGCATTGGGATCCATGAACGCAGCACAGTTGAAGAAGTTGTTCGTGCTTTTCGGGGTGAAGGTCCCGTCGGGATTTTCAGTGCAGCCGGTATTGGCTGTAGGGTCAAACGACCCGTGATTAGGAGCCAAAAGGGGTACGCCGGGAACGAGGCTGTAGCGGAAGGCTCCGTCCGTCTGGGGAGCCGATTCGGCGTTAGTGTTCAAGATGGTCGGAGTGCCACTCTGATAGCGTTGCACACCCGCGACCTGCCATCCTCCTAGAATCTTGCTGGCGACACCATGGTTCAGGTACTTTCTCCCTGGTCCTACGGGCAATTCGTATATGTAACTGATCACCAGCGTGTGTGGCGTGTCCTGATAACTCAGAGCCTTCTGTGTTTTCGGGTTGAACGGATCCTGCGCTGCGAACTCGTTCGACTGGAACCCAGAGAACACCGGAATGGCGCTGTCCGCGTTGGTCAAGGTCTTTGAATAGGTATAGGACGCCAGGAGGTTCAAGCCGTTTCGGAATCGCCGTTCCAGCTTTGCCTGAAAAGCATTGTAAGTGGAAATTCCAAGGTTCTCGAGGCAGGAACACATGCTGTTGTTGCTGCCGCCGATGTCGAGATATTGGGGGAAGGGACGAAGTAGCTGGCCAACTGTGTCATGGGGGTTAAGATTCTGGGGGCTTGGACCATAGAGCGGCTCAAACCAACTCGGCACACTCACTCCCAAGCTCGCCAGGGTGGCCTGCCCTTGAGGAGAGGTAACGGAGTCCGTAAGCGCGTTACCGAGACCGTAGAACTGCGGATTCAGAGCATTCACCTGGGCGATATTGGTATGCAGGTGGCTTCCCTTAATCCCGACGTAGCCTAAGCTAAGAATGAGGTCAGGAGCTAGTTGCTTCTGAACCTCAAGGCTCCAGTTCTGGGTCATTGCGGGACGCCCATAGGACGGCGCGATGTAACCGACGTTAGTGCCATTTAGCCGCGACGGATCGGTGCTGGCTACCGGTAACGGGAAACCTGGGAAGCCGGCAGACAGCGCTTGGACGGGAGTGAAGTTGTCGGGAGATGTAAACGTAGGCTGGGCGGTGCCGCCATTGCTGAACTGAATCGTCCCGGTCGGCAGGTCATCATAAAAGAGTGCGGCGTAATAAATCGCATATCCGCCTCTGACGACAATGTTGTGGAGATGTCCGAACAATTCGGATGGAGCGTAGGCGAATCCGACACGGGGTCCAAAATCCTTGAAATAGGTTTCGCCTTGATTCGCCACGGGATTGTAAACCAGCGCACCGAGCTGTCCCGGAGCGCCCGGATTCGGAATGTTTAGGTCTAGGTTCGACTGTGCGCCGTGAGCTTCGCTGCGTGGGTTGTCAATGTCATAACGCAGTCCGAGGTTTAATGTCAGGTCCTTCCGGACCTTGATATCGTCCTGCACATACGCGGCCCAGTAATTCGAGTTCAGCCGGGGATTGACCGAGGTGATGGATACTTGCTCCTGATTGGGTAAACCGAGAAGGAAACTGGCAAACGGATCGCCCGTCGTGTTGTCGTTTACCGTATAGGCGGTCTGAAAGTTGTTGAACCCATAAGCTGGCGAGGTATTCCCATTGGCCGCAAAAGAGTACTGATAGGCTCTCCACTCGAGTCCGAAATTGAAGGAATGGCGGCCGGTGATCCAGCGAACGTTCTCCGCAACAACCAGGCTGTTCGGCACGTGGCCGTTGAAACTCTGCGTGCTGAAACCTGTATACGAACTGACAATCGGACTTCCATTAAAGCTAAACTGCGGAAAAACCGGACCATTTGCATTGCTTATACCCAGCAGAGCCGGCCAATCGGTGCCGTTCACGCTATCTGCTTTGCTGAGATTATTGAGACGATTGAATCCGACGGTGAAAGTGTTGAGCAACTTGGAAGAAATCGTGGAATCCCATCCGGCGCGAAGGTAGTGGGTAAAATTGGAATTGAAAAAATTGTTGTTCAGAGGCCCCGGCAGATCGTCGCTTCCATTGGGCGTCTCCTGATCTCGACTGCTATAGGAAAAAAACAGCTTATTTTTGGCTCCCAAGTTCTGGTCGATGCGGAAGCTCATGGTGGTATCGCGGCGCTGCTGGCTGGAAAGAAAAACAAAATTATTGGCCAAACCATTCTGGGTACCTGGCGCATTGGGGCTGACAGTCAAAAAACCTAGAACCGCTTTTGCAACCGGGTCCCAGAGTGTCGGCGAAACAATATTTCCTGGGAATGCGGTGCGGCATTGTACCGACTTTCCGCCGACTGTGACGGTTTTGGTGGTAGACGGATCAAAAATTTGTCCCGTCCGGACCGCAGTGCCATCGCAAGGGTTGATCACACCTGGTATAGCGGCGCCGAGTAGCGCCGAGAAATCGCCGTTTTGTAACTCGGCTTGCGTTGGAAGCGTATCTACACTCCTAGTGCCTGGATTGTTGCGATACTGCTCCCAGGAAAAGAAGAAAAAGGTTTTGTTGCGACCGTCGTACAACTTCGGGATGCGGACGGGGCCGCCCAGGCTGCCCCCGAAGTTATTTTGATGATCCGCAGGGCGCGGAGTGCTAGTCTGATTGTTGTTCCAGGAATTGGCGTCCAGTGCGGTGTTGCGGAATAAATCGAAAGCGGTCCCATGGTAGTCATTTCCTCCGGACTTTGTGGCAAAGCTTTCGATACCCCCAGAAGTCCTGCCATATTCGGCGTTAAAAGTGGAAGTTAATACCTTGAATTCGCTCAGTGCTTCCACGGAAGGCGCGGTCTGGTCAAATGCGGAACCGCTGTCAGAGCGCGTGGTACTGACTCCATCCAGCAAAACTTCGGTACTGAAGTTCTGTCCGCCACTCAATTTCGATTGAAAAATTCCAGCCGAGGCGTTGCCGTTTTGATTGGTCCCCGGTCCCTGCGTCCCGGGAGCCAAAAACACAAAGGTTTCCGGTGACCGAAGAAAGCTTTGGCCGGTTGCGCTCAACGACAAAGGCAATTCCACAATTTCCTTGGCTCCAACGACTGTTCCCATTTCAGAAGTGCTTGACTCAACAGTGGGCGCATCAGCGAGAACCGTAACCGTTTCCTTGACGTCTCCAGGCTGCAAATTAACGTCCAGCGAAGCAGTGGAGTTAACCTGCACCTCTACTCCCGTCAGGGTGGAGACTTTAAAGCCTTTTGCAGTCACAACGATGTTGTAATGTCCCAAGACAAGGCCTGCAAAACGGTAGGCGCCGGTTGAGGTCGACGTCGTCGTGTACACGGTTCCCGTTTCGACACCAGTTGCGGTAATTGTGGCTCCGTCAACAACTCCACCTGAAGAATCAAGGACGGTGCCTGTAATGGCGCCGCGGTCGGATTGACCGTGGGCCGCTAATACGAAGAATGCGAACAGCAGACTAAAAGAAAGAATTCTCAGCAAGGACAGATTGAAGCGCATATCCCCCCCAAACTTTACGAACCCCTCGAGCGAATCTGTACAAGACCGGCGTTACACTCAAGAACCGCGGTCCAGTTCTAGGCTGGGCGCAGGGTTTCCGGTCGTTCGCTACATTGACGGCAAAGTCGCCCGAATTTTTCGAAGGTTCCAGTCGCCACTGGAGGCGCAGAAAAACCATCGAACATTGGCAAGCTTGCATCTTTGCCAGCAGCCCCTTGTTTGTCGCAATTTCCTACATCCAAGATGTTGTTGTCAAGCATTAAAAAAGCAGATACCGTCAAGACAATCGTTTGTCTTGATGATTTGTAATCCTGAATGCTATATATCGCCGCGGCGGCGACGCTGTCGGAAATGTCAAGTTAGCCCGGAAATCGCAGTTCGCGGTATCCTTATGGAAATTTCGAACGACAAATCGAATGATCCCGGCCGCAGGAGAGCTGAGTCCGGTATGACGTTGCGAAAAAAAGACCGAGAGTTACGGCAAAAGCCCGTCAGCTTAAAAATTCTCGCGGATTACTTGGGCCTCTGTCCGGCCACGGTATCCGTTGTACTAAATAATGTGCCGGGCCGTTCGATTCCTCCCGAGACGCGTGACCGTGTGCGCGCTGCTGCTCAGAAGTTCAACTATCAGCCAAGCCTGTTGGCGCGCTCGCTGCGGAAGCAGCGCACCTTTACCGTGGGCGTGCTGGTTCCGGAATTGAGTGATGGCTACCACACGCTGGTGATGAGTGGCATCGGCAACCACCTGATGAGTGAAGGCTACTTTTATTTCAGCGCGCAGCACCGCCATAAGGCGGACATGGTGGAAGAGTATCCGCGGCTGCTGGTGGGACGCGGCGCTGAAGGCATCATAGCGATCGATACGCTGCTCCAACACGAAATGCCGATTCCGATCGTGGCCGTCGCCGGACACCGGAAAATTACGGGCGTCACGAATGTCACTCTCGATCACCGGCGGGCGGCGGAGCTGACGCTTCGTCACTTGCATCAGTTGGGCCACCGGCAAATCGCGTTCATGCGGGGACAATCGTTCAGTTCGGACTCGGATGACCGTTGGCGGAGTCTGCTCGCGGTCGCTAAGGAACTTGGCATCGAGATTCGTCCAGAATTGACAATCCAACTGGAACGGGATTTAACGTCGCCCGAACTTGGCTATCCGGTGGTTCAGGAATTATTGCAGAACCGCCGCGCGTTCACGGCGATCGTGTCGTTCAACGACATCGCCGCGATTGGAGCAATACGCGCGCTAAGTGACGCAAATCTTCGCGTGCCAGAAGATGTTTCCGTGATCGGGTTTGACGACATTCAGGTGGCGGCGTATCACAATCCGCGGCTCACTACCATCCGTCAGCCACTGCGTGACATGGGAGAAACCGCTGCACGCATCCTGCTGCAGCGCATTCAAGGCTTCAAAGACTATCCCATTGAATTCGCGGTGCCTCCGGAATTGATCATCCGTGAGACCACAGCGCCAGCAAATGCCAAGGCCCTACGGCGGCGAGTTCGGCGTTAGGTTTGATCGACAACGTAGGATTGTTGTTGTGTTCAAAAATTCGCTTGGTCAAATTTTCCGTGTGTCCAACATAGAATCGGCGGGACGTTTTGCTGCGGAGGGCGCACGAAAAAGGGCATTGCGGTTTGGAGCGGCCCTGGTCTCGGAGTGTCATTCTTCGCGCTACCGGATGCGGTCCGGCTCGACAATCCCAAAGTTGATGCTTTAGCGAGAGTTGCAGCAACACGGGCGAGGAGGCGCTTCAAGAGAGCAACAAGCGTTGGCTTGTCTTGGGACTCAGGCCGAAGACCGCGAACCCCGGATGCGATTTTGGAGGGCATGCTTGGACATTCGCGAAATCCAAGTCCAGAGTCATCAACCGGCGATCTTCGACGCGGCAACTCTCGGAGCGCACGCTATTGCTGGCATCCGAGGCCCGCGCGGTATCGGACGAGCGGTTTTCGCGCGAAATCCTGCAGACCGTGGCTCAGCTCTTGAACGATCCGCTTCGTAAAGGGACTTTCGCGACGTCACTGCGCTAACGCGTCGGCGCGGTTATACGTCGGCCTCTCTGAAGGAATCGCCTGTTGGCGAGTTTCGTCCTCTACAGAATCACAGCTGCTTGCTCAAAATTCAGCCGTGGATTGCGTGGGTGGAGCTTGCTTGGGTCTCCATAGCCCAGGTTGCAGAGGAGATTGACCTTCCACTTGCCGTCAGGAAAGAATTCGGCATTCAGTTTGTCCGCATCGAAACCGGACATCGGTCCACAATCTAATCCCAAAGCGCGTGCGGCCAGGATGAAGTACGCGGCTTGCAGTGAACTGTTTCGCAAGGCATTCTCCTCAATGAGAGGTTGATTTCCGACAAAGTAGGAGCGGATATCCGCCTGCGGGAAGAGCTGGGGAAGATTCTCGTGGAATTCTGTGTCCCAGGCGATGATCACTGTTACGGGAGCAGCCATGGTTTTGTCGACATTACCGGGCGCCAGAACTGGCTTGAGAAGCGCCTTGGCTCCTGGGGTGGTTAGAAAAACAAATCTGGCAGGTGAGCCGTTGGCGCTGGTCGGTCCCAGACGCGCCAATTCGTAAGCCTTGCGGAGGAGCTCTACTGGCACGGGTGCAGAAAGCCACGTGGAGTGGGTCCGCGCTTTGCGAAATAGCTGGTCGAGAGACTCCTGTGAGATGGGCATTTTGATGGCCGCCAGACTCGATGATTCAGTTTGAATGTTCATTTTAGTTCTCTCCTCTTATTAGGCGCGTTCAGCGCGAGCGCCGGGCATCCAGGCTGAACGGTCCAGCTCCGAATTGAGAAATCAGCAGGGCGCCGCCGAGCATAGAGACATTTTTCATGAACAGAATCATCTGGATCTGCGCCATCATCGGGTCCTGCACCGTCCAGAATTTGTGCAGCATCAAGGTGACCGGGATCAGGAAAAGTACGATGAGCCAGGCGCCCAGTTTTGCGCGGTAGCCCAGCAAAATGCTGAGGCCGCCGGCGATGGCCACGACACCAGAAAGCGGAACCGCGATCGAAGCCAGGGGCACGCCTTGTGAAGCCGAAAAGGCGATGGTTTGCCTGGTAAAGTGATTAGGGGCAGCGAACAGGAAAATCAGCGCGAAGAAAAACCGTCCTAAGACGACCACTGCGCTCTGCCAAAAGCTTATTGCCTCCACATCTTTGGAAATTGCGATCGAATTTGTTGCCATATACTTCCTCCTTTTGCTTGTTGAATCCGCTTACGAGCAACCGCGTAAATTAAGTTCGTTTGCACCGGCCAAAATCGATTTCCTTCTGTTTTCAATCAGCTTGCTGCTGACTGGGTGTTCTTGGGGGCAGGGAAATTCACTTGAGCCCACACCGAAAACTTGGTTGGCTGCCGGCCTGCTATTTTGTTGGCGAGCGCGATTTGGTCGCGCGAATCCGAACCTAAGTAGGTGTGGGCTTGGAAGTACTTGAAGGTCTCGGCGATCTCCGCGGCCCCGGGAAAAAGACCGGCGTAAACTTCCTGCGGGACTTGTGTGTATGAGAAGTTGTGACCCAGTCGATTCAGCGTATCGATGATTTCGCTGAAGCTCATGAAATCACCTGCGAGGGGCAGATACTCGCCATGGCCTGCCTGATCGGGGTGCGCGAACGCTCCGGCGACGATGGTGCCAAGTTCGGTGATGTCGCCCATGTGTATGCCCCGCACAGTTGGATCAAGGGGGAGGGCCCAGCCCACGGATCCGTCCGCCTGCTTTTGCGGAGCTAAAACGCCGACCAGATTCTGGTAGTACATGGGCGCGATGACGAACGTATGTTTTGGAAATCCCGCTTCTTTGACTATCAGATCAATCTTGGCCTTGCCGGTGAAGTGGGGAACGTGGAACTTGCCGCCACTGATCGCTTCCACATCAGGGAGCGTGGACCAGATAAAGTGTTTGACACCTGCATCCTTGGCGGCGCGTACCGCAGCTGTTGCCTGCTTGACCTCATCGGTACCTTGTTCCCAAAAATTGGTGACGAGAAATACGCCGTGCGCCCCTGCAAATGCAGCCCTAAGGGTTTCGGGGCGGTTTAAATCTGCTTGGACGACTTCGTCGCCGAGTTCGCTATGCTTGGCCGGATTGCGAGTCAGGGCGCGTACTTTGAATTGCTTGTTAGCTTGCAGGGCGCGTATTACGGCGCCTCCCTGCAGTCCCGTTGCGCCGACCACCGCGATCAGCTTCTTATTTGTGCGTTCCATTTGTAAGGTGCCTCCTGATATCTATTGATGCAAATTCTATTGACATAGATACATTGTTCTGGACATCGGTTATATAAAAAGGGCACAATAGTTTCGTCATGGACAAGAACTCACGAGACCCGGTTCACTGCTGGCTGGTATTGGGGAAGGCCTTTCGGGCGGCCGCGAAATATCTTTATGCGGGACTTGAGGAGACGGGAATCGACGATACCGACTTCCGCATACTGGAGGCGCTCTTGAACAAGGGACCTTTGCCGGTGAATACGATCGGCCCAAAGGTGTACCTTACGCCCGGCTCGATCAGTGTGGCCATCGACCGCCTCCTGGATAGAGGATTGGTAAGCCGGGTCGAGAGTCCTGAGGATCGGCGCGTCCGGATCGTATCGCTCACCTCAAAAGGCAAAGAATTGATCGCGCCGATTTTTCGCAAACACGCCGCCGAAATTAGGAAAGTCTTTGCCGATGCGAGCGCGAAAGAGTTGCGAGCTCTTGAGACGACATTGAAAAAGGTTGGCAAGCGCGCCGAGAACCTGGGGACCGGAGTCAATGCAAAGTGTTTAAACCAACGATGACATAGCGGCGCAGTGCGCCGGTCAATCGAAATCAAAGTTGTCCTGGAGAAGTGACGTAAATGCAGATTGGAATCGACAGTTTCGCAGCAGCTATTTCCGACCCGGCCACAGGCATAACGCTCAGCCCCGTGGAGCGCATGCGCCATCTGCTCGAAGAGATTGAGTTCGCCGATCGCGTCGGGCTGGACGTCTTCGGCATTGGCGAACATCACCGTGCGGAATTCCTCGACTCAGCTCCGGTTGTGATCCTCTCCGCTGCCGCCACGCGCACGGAAAATATCCGTCTCACCAGCGCAGTCACCGTTCTGAGTGCCTCCGACCCCGTTCGTGTTTTTCAGGAGTTCGCGACTCTTGACCTCATCTCCCGGGGGCGCGCCGAGATTGTCGCCGGACGCGGTTCCTTCATTGAGTCCTATCCCCTCTTCGGCCTACGTCTTGAAGACTACGACTCGCTCTTTGCAGAAAAACTCGACCTTCTCCTGAAAATCCGGGCAAGCACGAAAGTGCACTGGTCCGGCAAACACCGCGCCGCGCTTACTGGCCAAGCAATCTACCCTCGCCCGCTGCAGGATCCGCTGCCTATCTGGGTCGGTGTCGGCGGCACTCCGGAATCTTTCGTTCGTGCAGGCATGCTCGGACTTCCTCTTATGGTGGCCATTATCGGCGGTGAGCCGAGGCGCTTCCGCCCGCTCATAGACCTCTACCGCGAGGCTGGTCGTCGCGCTGGTCATTCCTCCGAGCGACTTACGGTGGGTCTTCATTCCGTTGGCTTTCTCGCAGACACCACGAAAGAAGCCGCGGATATATTCTTTCCAGGCTATGCGCACACCTTTACCGAAATCGGCAAGGAACGCGGCTGGCCACCCGCCACACGCGCTCAGTTTGACGCCGTCCGCGGACCGACCGGCGCGCTGTTGATCGGTGACGCTGAAACGGTCGCGAAAAAGATCCTGTACGTGAATGAAGTTCTCGGCGGCATCTCCCGCATAACATTCCAAATGGGTGTCGCGACTCTTCCCCACCGGAAGATGTTAGACGCCATAGAGATTCTCGGCACCGTCGTGGCACCTAGAGTCCGGAGCGAACTCAGTGTCACCTCCATCCGCGCCTGATAATTCGAACTCTTCGCTGTCGCGAACTTGGTGCTTTCTTCTCACGGAATTGGGTTCAACTACAACGCAGTGATTGTCTTTTGCGTCCGATTTTTTGGGCTTCGTTTCCCCGAAAGGAGAAAAGTGAGAATAGCCGCGTACATCCCTACGAGGCTAGCAAAGGGTTTGCAGTTGTTTGCAATCGCGGATTTCACGTCGTTGGTATTTAGGACCATGCCTTCGCCCAGTGCAGTCGCACCAATTTCCAGGGAGTGGCAGCGTACAGCGAATCAACACGGCCGCGTGTATGAGGATTTACTCGCCGCTAGCCCTACGCGTCCCATCGCTCCCACAACGGGACTCTGCAACAATTTGGTAATATATGTCGAGGCTCTAGGTATAACTATGAGTGCAGCCCAAATCGAGCTTTTGAAGGGAACTCTCGACATGTTGGTCCTGAAGGTTGTCGCCTTGGGTCCCAGCCACGGCTACGCGATCGCGCAGCGTCTTCAACAGATATCAAGAGACTTCTTCCAGGTCCATCAGGGCTCCCTCTATCCTGCACTCCATCGTTTGGAAGATCGCGGCTGGCTGCAGGCTGAATGGAAAGAATCTGAGACGGGTCGCGAAGCCAAGTTCTATTCGCTTACCAAGAAGGGCCGCAGACAGATGAAGGAGGAGGCCCGCAATTGGGAACGGGTTTGCGATGCCGTCGCCCTGGTTCTGAACGCATCGGAAAAGGAATCCTAGCCATGCGCTGGCTTCGCCGCCTTTTTGGCAAATCCCGCGCCGAAAACGAGCTCGATCGGGAGCTCCGCTTCCATCTCGAACAACAAGTGTCAGAGAACCTCGCCGGGGGCATGCCTGTCGAAGAAGCTCGGCGCGACGCTCTTATCAAGCTTGGTGGTATCGAACGCGTCAAGGAGGAAGTCCGCGATACGCGTTGGGTAACCCACATCGACAATATGATCCGCGACTTCCGCTTCGCTCTCCGAAGTCTTCGCAAGGATCGCCGTTTCTCCTTCATCGCGATTTTCGCCCTTGCCCTTGGCATCGGTGCGACCAGTGTGATGTTCAGCGTTGTCTATAACGTTCTGCTCGACCCTTTGCCATATAAGAGTTTCAATCGATCGGTGGTCATTCGATTGGAGAATCTGGCTAACGCCGGAGGATGGAAGGGCCGTAATAATTTCTCCCCTCCAGAGGTCGCGGCTTTTCGTGAACAGAACCATGTCTTTGAAGATCTCGTGGCCTATGAACAAAGCAGCGTCATTTACGACGACGGCAAATCTCGTCGCGCAGTGAACGGAGTGTCTGTAACCACGAATACGTTCGAATACCTCGGTGTCACTCCGCTCCTTGGCCGTGCGCTGATACCTGTGGATGGAACACCCGCATCGCCGCTGGTGTTCGTGATGAATTACAGACTGTGGCAAGCAGAATTTGCTGGCGACCCAAAGATCCTCGGGACCACCTTCTTCCTGAATGACCAACCAAGGACCCTTGTTGGGATCATGCCTCCGCGATTCAATGCCTATGGCGCGAGTGTTTGGTTGCCGGTAAGACCCGACGAAGGCTGGCTCGCTCTCATGGGGCGTCTCAAACCAGGTGTCAGCGTGCAGGCTGCCGCCGCAGATCTAAATGTCATTGCGCACCGCCTGCAAAGACTGAATCCAGGGGAGAAGGAGACGTATCCCGAGAAATTTGCGATCGAGGCGCAGACGCTCCTAGATAGCCTTATCGGAGGCTTCAAGAAAACGCTCTATGCTCTGCTCGCTGCCGTACTAATGCTGTTGCTGATCGCCTGCAGCAATGTGGCAAACCTCTTGCTGGCTCGCGCCACGGCACGTGAAAGGGAGATGGCCATGCGGGCCACCCTGGGAGCGACGCGCACTCGGTTGATCCGTCAACTTCTTGTGGAGAGTTTCCTGCTCGCCGCGGCAGCTTCTCTCGTAGGTTGCGCCTTGGCCTATTCCAGTTTGCGAGTCGTGCAGGCGCTGATCCCCGCAGGCCTGATTCCAGAGGAAACGTTGATTCGCATGAATGCACCGGTCCTCTTTCTCTCCCTGGGCATCACGGTCATTGTCACGTTCCTTTGTGGCCTCGCGCCCGCGTTCTATGTGGTGCGAGGCGACTTGCAGCCGCGCCTCGCCGGAAGCGGCAGTGGCTGCGGAGATCATTCTCGTCGCGGCAAGCTTCGCGCCGGTCTGGTCATCACCGAAGTAGCGCTCTCGATCGTTCTGCTCATTGCCGCGGGACTCGTGATGCGCAGCTTTCTCATCCTCACGCGCGTCGATCTCGGTTTCAACCCCCGGAATATCCTGTACTTTCGACTCTCTCTTCCAACAACGTACGACCATTCCAGGGAAAAACAGAACATGCTGACACATCAGCTTCTCGACCGGCTTCGAGCGCTGCCGGGCGTGACCTCCGTTGCTGAAACCATGCTGCAACCTCCACTGACGTATGACTGGAGCGAAACCATAATCCCCGGCAAGCCTCACGCCGAGCGTTGGGAGACTCGATTCGGAATCTGTAGCGCAGGTTACTTCCAAACGCTCGGATTGCCATTGCTTCGCGGCCGATTCTTCTCCGAAGACGATGTGAACGCGCAGCGATACCTCATGGTCGTCAGCCAAGCGTTTGCTCGACAGTATTTTCCGGCCGAAGATCCTCTCGGCCAAAAGGTCAAATTACAGGTTCTCGACCGTCCATTTCTAGACGCTCCGCATGACACCTATTTTGAAATCGTCGGCGTCGTCGGCGATTACAAAACTCGCGGCTACGAAGTTCCGTCCTGGCAAAATTTTCCACAAGCTTTTATCCCTTACAGTGTCCAGGGATTCAGTTGGCGCACCTATATGGTGAGAACCGCAGTGGATCCTAATTCACTATTGCAAAGCATTGGCAAGGAAGTCCGGGCCGTCGATCCAAGCGTGGGGATCACCACAAGCGGAACACTTGAAGGTTCGCTGCAAGACTTCTACAGAGGGCCGCAATTTGAACTGGTGACGTTTACGGCCTTCGCTGCCATCGGACTGGTCCTGGTGGTCATCGGGGTCTTCAGTGTGATGGCCTACACGGTCTCACTGCAAACTCACGAGATCGGCATTCGTTTGGCGCTTGGAGCCAAACAGAGAAATATTTTGCTCTTTGCGTTGATCAGGGGTTTCCGCCTGGTCGCTGCGGGTATTTTAACTGGCCTCGCCGCCAGCTTGGCGCTTACGCGCTTCCTCTCCAGCCAATTATCCGGGGTTTCGCCCACGGACCCGTGGACGTTCGCTGTGGTTGTGACAATCGTCGTATCCGTAGGCATGGCCGCTTGCGTGATTCCCGCGCGACGCGCCGCTAACGTCGACCCGCTCGTCGCGCTGCGCTACGAGTGAGCACACCACGGGATCCATGGTTTGTGACGCTACGACGATTTTTCTCGGTTAAGAAGAGGCGGAGAGCGAGCGTGCCGTTAACATGGTTATATTAAATAGCTATCATCGAGAGTATGAAGATTAGCGTGGCGGATGCCAAGAATAAGGTCTCAAGGTCCGAGCGGAGGCCCGCTGAATCAGATTATTGTGCCTTGATGCCTTCTCCCCACATCAATCGCTGCCAGGACGCCGTGGATCGTGGGAAGATGGGGGGAATGTCCGCAACGTTGGAAAACATTCGCGTGAACTTACCCTCGCCAGAAAAATACAGAATAA
>Ga0209488_10002260_pt1 | contig 15928 bp, 15 predicted proteins | sample Rivendell_Oct201_8_FD_188349 | JGI IMG/M metagenome (GOLD analysis project Ga0209488, IMG submission 188349) | Vadose zone soil microbial communities from the Eel River Critical Zone Observatory, Northern California, USA -... | ecosystem: Environmental > Terrestrial > Soil > Vadose zone >... | reverse complement strand
CACGGTGAGGTCGGTGAACAGGCCGGCGTCCTCGGGCGCGTACCCGATGCCCATCCGCGCCCGCTGGTGAGGCGGGAGCCCGCCGATCTGGCGGCCCTGGAAGGCGATCTTCCCCGAGCGCACCGGGAGCAGCCCGATGATGCTGTCGATGGTGGTCGTCTTCCCTGCGCCGTTCCGGCCCACCAGGCACACCGATTCCCGGCTCCGCACCTCGAGCGAGACGCGCCGCAGGATCTGCGCCGGCCCGCGCCAGGTGTCGATGGCCTCGATCTCAAGCATGCGCGGCCCCGAGCAGGTTCGTGGTCACCGCTTCGTTGCGCCGGATCTCGTCGGGCGTGCCGCTGGCCAGGATGCTGCCCTGGTGCATGGCCACGATCCGGTCCGAGTACCTGAAGACCACGTCCATGTCGTGCTCGATGATCACCGCGGTGATCTTGTTCAATCGGACCACCGCGGTGATCACGTCCATGATGGGCGCCTTCTCCCGCGTGCTGACGCCGCTGGTGGGCTCGTCGAGGAACAGGAGCCGCGGGCGGAGCGCGAAGGCGATCGCCACGTCGAGCAGCTTGCGCTCTCCCTGCGAGATCCCGCCGGCGAGCTGGGTCGCGCTGATGGCCAGCCCGAACTGGCGCAGGATCTCGAAGGCCTCCTCCCACACGGCCCGGTGATGGTCGGCGAGCGCGAACAGCTGGCGAGTCAGGTCCTCTCGCGAGAAGATCGAAAGCGCCACGTTGTCGAGCAGAGTGAGCTGGTCGAACAGGTTGACGAGCTGGAAGCTGCGCGCGATCCCCGCGCGGATCCGATCGTGCACCGACAGGCCGGTCACGTCCTCGCCGCGGAAGACGATGGTCCCGCTGTCGGGGCGGAGCAGCCCGCTGACCACGTTCACCAGGCTCGTCTTTCCCGCCCCGTTGGAGCCGATCAGCGCCAGGACCTCGCCTTCGTTCACACCGAAATCGACGCTGTCGACCGCCCGGGTCTCGCCGAAGCGCTTGGTCAGCCTGGTCGTCTGGAGCAGGTTCATCGGGCGAGGCGCTTCTTGAGCAAGGGGAAGAGCTGCACCACCGTTCCCACGATCCCGGCGGGCAGGGCGAGCACCAGGAACACCAGGATCGCGCCGAGCAACGCTTGCCAGTAGGTGGTGAAGCCGACCGCGGAGGTCTTCAGGTAGTTGAAGACGACCGCGCCGAAGATCGGCCCGGAGAAAGTGCGGAAGCCGCCGAGCACGGTCATGAAGACGATCTCGCCCGAGAACGGCCAGTAGAGGATGTCCGGGGTGGTGAGCCCGTTCAGCGGCACCCACAGCGCGCCGGCGATCCCGGTGAACACGCCGGAGACGAGGAAGGCGACGAACCGATAGCGGCGGATGTGGATGCCGACGAACTCGGCGCGGGTCTCGTTGTCGCGGATGGCCTGCAGCGCCTTGCCGAAGGGCGAGTTCACGACGACCCACATCACCAGCGCGCAGGCGACGAAGAACCCGAGCACGTAATAGTAGTAGTTGCGGGCGAGGAAGAGGATCTTGTCCCCCCCGGTGTCGAGCGGAAGGCCGAGGAGCGTGGGCGTCGGGACCCGCAGCCCGTCGGTCCCGCCGGTGATCCCATAGAACTTGAACGCCAGGCTCCACAGCACCTGCGAGAGCGCCAGCGTGAGGATGCCGAAGAAGATGCGCGTATAGCGCACGCAGACGAAGCCGAACAGCGCGCTCACCACCAGCGAGGCGAGGATGGCCCCGAGGAGGAACAGCTCCATCGACCGCACGTGGAAGTACTTGAACATCAGCGCCACCGTGTAGGCGCCGACGCCGAAGTACGCCGAGTGGCCGAAGGACAACAGCCCGGTGTAGCCGAGCAGGAGGTTGAACCCGAGCGCGGCGATCCCCATCACCAGCCCGTACGTGAGCAGGATGGTCTTGTACGGATCGATGGTCTGGGGGAGCGCGAAGAGCAGCACGATGACCGGCACCGCCCACGGCAGCGCTTTCATCGGCGAGCGCGCCCGGAGCGTCAACGGCACCGTGCTCATGCGGTCCGCCCGAACAGCCCCGCGGGGCGCACCAGCAGCACGATCACCGCGATGAGGTAGAGCACCGCCAGCTCGACCTCCGGGAATACCGAGACGCCGAACTCGCGGACGATCCCCACGATGAGGGCGCCGAAGAGCGCGCCCTCCAGGCTGCCCAGCCCGCCCACCACCACCACCACGAAGGCGAGCACCAGCGCGTCGACTCCCATCCCCAGGACCGCCGACTGGCCCGGCACGACGATCGCTCCGCCCAGCCCCGCCATGAAGCAGCCGATGGTGAAGGCCTGGATGTAGACGCGGTTGACGTTCACCCCCATTGCCGACGCCCTGCGCATGTCCTGGGAGGTGGCCCGGAGCACGACGCCGAAGCGGGTCTTGTAGACGAACGCCCAGAGGAACGCCGCCGCCAGGACGCCGATGCCGATCACCAGCAGGTTGTAGCGCGGGTACACCGACTCCCCGATGGCGAGGCTCCCCATTTTCTCGAACAGCGAGGTCGCGGTGAGCGGATACGGACCCCAGAAGAAGCGCATGAGGTCCTCGAGGATCATGAGCAGGCCGAAGGTGACCAGGAGCTGGTACTCCTCCGCCCGCCGGTAGAACGGACGCAGCAGCGTCGGCTCCAGGATCGCTCCCAGGAGCGCCGCTGCCACCGCCCCCACCGGCAACAATAGATAAAGCACCACGGGATGCGCGCCCGCGAGCGCCTGCCCGACCACCCAGGCCGTCACGTAGGCGCCGAAGGCGTACAGGTTCCCGTGCGCGAGGTTCACGATCCTCATCACGCCGTAGATGAGGCTCAGCCCTCCCGCGATGAGGAAGAGCACCGACGCGTAGAGGAGCGCGTTGAAGAGGTGGATGACGAGGATGTCCACGGCGTCCGGAGGTTCATCCAGCCTGCGCGAGATGCCCCACGGCTACGCTTGCTTCACGGTCGGCCAGGTCTGATCGATCCAGGTATAGGTCGACGTCGGGTCACCCTTGGGCCAGCCGGGAGGCGCCGTGATGTTCCGGATCGGGATGGTGATGATCCTGGCCGGGTCGAGGATGGGGAACGGGTACTCCGGCACGTTCTTGCTGAAGCCCGTGATCGCGTCCTTGTAGCCCTGGTGGTTGTCCGGGCGGATGTAGACGTACCCGCCGGGCCCGGCGATCATCATCCCCTCGATCTGCGAGATGATCGCCTCGTCGTCGGGCCACCCGCCGGCGAGCTTGTTCGCCTTCTCCACCGCCGTCCTCAGGATGTGCGTCGCGGTATAGGCGCCTTCCGCCTGGAAGTTCGGGTACTCGTTGAACTTGGCCTTGTACTTCTCGACGAAGGTCTTGTTGAGCGGCCAGCGGTTCCCGGGCGGGTAGCTGAAGTGGTAGTTCGCGTGGACGCCGGCGAGCACGCCTTCCGGATGGTCCTTGCCGATGGCGTGGGGCGCGACGCCCAGCGCGAGCGTCGTGGCGACCCTCATCTTGTCGAACAGCCCGTGCTGCAGCGCTTGCTTGTAGAACGAGATGTAGTCGCCGCCCCACACCGAGGTGACCAGGAGGTCCGGCTTGGCCCCGAGCGTCTTGGTGATGTGCGAGGTGAAATCGGTGGAGAACAGCTTCGGCCACGCCTCGGAGACGTTCTGCGCCTTGGGCAGCAGCTTCTTGGAGACGATGCTGAAGTGCTCGAAGCAGTTGCGGCCGTAGGCATAGTCCGGGTGGATGTGCGCCACCTTCTTTACGTCGGGCCACGTCTGCGCGACGCCGAGCGCGCAGGTCGACCCGTCGGCCGACTGGATGTTGGTGACGCGGAAGATGTAGCGCGGATTCGGAACGGCCTTGTCGAAGAGGTTGTCGGTGCATCCGTCGATGAAGATGGTGAGGAGCTTCAGCTCCTCGGCCGCGGGACCCAGCGCGGGTGTGTTCCCGCTGGAGGTGATCCCCATGAACATGTCGATCTTCTCGGAGAGTCTCAGCCGGCGCATCTCCTTGACGTTCGCGTCCAGGCCGGCAGCCTCGTCCGCCTTGAGGATCTCGATCTTCCTCTTCCCCAGGAGCCCGCCCTGCGCGTTGATCTCCTCGGCGGCCAGGAGGTTGCCCTTGTGCATGGGCTCGCCCAGCACCGCGCCTGGGCCGGTGAAGAAGGTCATATGGCCGATGCGGAACGGTTTGTCGGGGATTGTGCCCTTGGGCTTCTCCTGTGCCCGGGCGATCCCGGCCACCCCGAAGCCGGCGGCGGAAGCCCCGAGCGTGGCGGCGGCGGTAACTCCGAGTTTGGCAAGCAGATCCCTGCGCGTGACTGGGCCTTTCATGTTCTGGCCTCCTGCGACGGCGCGACCGTTCACGATCCCCTGAGACGGGCCGCTTGGGATGCGCCGCGGCGCGGCGTTCGGACGGCCCCTGGATCGGGCCGTAAAACTCCATCCGGGTGCGGTTGCAAGTCCGAACGCGTCATCCGATCGCTCGGACCACGCCCTGCCGCGCGCTTCTACCGCTGGACACGGACCAGCAGCGCAGAAGAGGCACGACGCCCCGCGGCGTGACTCCGCGATTGCCCGGGAATAGAAGCACGCAAACTCCGCGGGCGGCGAAGCAGCGCCGCCCATCGGCGGTGGTCATGGCGCAGCATGACTTTTCTGTCGGGATCGGCGGGGCCGCCGGCCAAGGTGTCGCTACGCCGGGCAGCCTTCTCGCCAAGCTGTTCGTCCGGCGCGGGCTGCACGTCAACGCGTACAACGCGTATCAGTCGATCATCCGGGGCGGGCATACCTTCCTGACCATCCGCACCAGCGAGGCGCCCGTGCGCTGCATGGGCGACGAGCTGGACATGTTGATCCCGCTCAACCAGGACACGATGGATCGCCACGTGCGGCGGATGCGCCCGGGCTCCTCGGTGCTCTTCGACCAGGGCAAGGTGAGGCCCGACGGCGCCGCCGAGGGAGTGCAGCTCTGCCCGCTCCCGCTGGCCGAGCTGGCGAAGACCCCGCTCCACTACAACACCGCCGCGGTCGCCGCCGTGCTCCGCATGGTCGGCGTCGAGTGCCGGCCCTTCGAGGAGATGCTGGCCGAGCAGTTCCAGCGCAAGGGCGACGCCGTCGTGGCCGAGAACGTGGCCGTCGCCCGAGCGGGCTACGAGTACGCCGGCGCGCACTTCCGCTCCTACCCCTTCGCGCTGCCCGACACCGGAAGACCGCTCGCGGTCGCTACCGGCAACGAGTGCCTGGCGATGGGAGGCGTAGCGGCCGGGGTGAAGTTCTACTGCGCGTACCCCATGAGCCCCTCGACAGGCGTGCTGATGTGGATGGCGCGGCACGCACGGCAGCTCGGGATCATGGTGCGGCAGGTGGAGGACGAGATCGGCGTCATCAACATGGCGATCGGCGCCGCGCACACCGGCTGCCGGGCCATGTGCGCCACCTCGGGGGGCGGATTCGCGTTGATGACCGAGGCGCTGGGCGCGGCGGCGATGATGGAGATCCCGGTGGTCTGCATCGACGTGCAGCGCGCCGGGCCGGCCACCGGCGTCCCCACCAAGACGGAGCAGGGCGATCTCTGGCAAGTGCTGGGCGCCGGACAGGGCGACTACCCGCGCCTGATCGCCGCGCCGACCAGCATCGCCGACTGCTTCCACGTCATCCCGCAGATGTTCAACCTGGCCGACCGGTTCCAGTGCCCCGGGATCGTGCTCGCGGACCTGCTCGAGTCGGAGGGGTTCAGCAGCCTCGACCCGGCCGAGCTGAACTTCAATCCGCCGCGAGACCGCGGTGAGGTGATCGGGCTCGACGGGCCGGTCTCCTCCGGGGAGGAGTACGCCCGCTACCGCGAGACGACCAGCGGCGTCGCGCCCCGGGCGCTGCCCGGCACTCCGGGTCACGCTCACGTGGTCGCCACCGACGAGCACGACGAGCGGGGCGTCCTCATCAGCGACGAGTTCACCGACCCGCACAAGCGCCAGGCGATGGTGGAGCGCAGGCAGCGGAAGATGGACGGCGCCCTGGCCCTGATCGATCCGCCCCGGCTGGCGGGCGCAGAGGACGCCGAGGTGACGCTGGTGGGCTGGGGATCCACCTGGGGTGTGATCGACGAGGCGGTGGAGAAGCTGGGGCGGGAAGGGATCCGCGCGAGCCATCTCCAGGTGAAATGGATGGTCCCGCTGCATGTCGAGGCGATCCAGCAGGCCCTGGCGAAGGCGCGGAAGATCGTCATCGTGGAGAACAACTACAGCGGGCAGTTCGCCAGGTACCTGCGCTCGGAGACGGGGGTGGTGGCGGACGCCCATATCCGCAAGTACGACGGCGAGCCGTTCCTGCCCCACCACGTGGTGGACGGCGTGCGCAAGGTGCTCGCCGGCAAGACGAAGAAGTACGTCCCCGTGCACGAGATCCGGGTCTAGAGGGAGAACGCGATGGGCGAGCCGGCAGTCACCGATACGAGGAGTGCGCTGGTCAAGCGGCCCGCGCGGGCGCCGCTGCCGGTGAAGGAGTTCAAGGGCAAGGCGGATCCGGACTGGTGCCCGGGCTGCGGCGACTTCGGCGTCCTGAACGCGCTCAAGACCGCGGTGTCCGAGCTGGGCCTCCGCCCGGAAGAGGTGCTGACCATCAGCGGCATCGGCTGCTCCTCCAACCTGCCGGGCTACATCAACACGTACGGGATGCACACGCTGCACGGCCGCGCCCTGGCGGTCGCCACCGGCGCCCAGCTGGGCAACCATGGCCTGACGGTGGTGGTCACCGGCGGCGACGGCGACGGGTTCGGCATCGGCGGGAACCACTTCGTGCACGCCATGCGCCGCAACGTCGATCTCACGTACATCGTGATGGACAACCAGATCTACGGGCTCACCACGGGCCAGGTCTCACCGACCAGCCGCAAGGGCATGAAAACCAAGTCGACCCCCCACGGCAGCGTGGAGAACCCGGTCAACGCCATCCCGCTGGCCGTCGTCTGCGGAGCGACCTACGTCGCGCGAGGCTTCTCCGGGCAGCAGAAGCACCTCATCGAGCTGATCAAGGGCGCCATCGAGCACAAGGGGTTCTCGTTCGTGGACGTGTTCAGCCCGTGCGTGACCTACAACCAGGAGAACACGCACGAGTTCTTCAAGCAGCGCACGCGGAAGCTGGAGGAGATGGGCCACGATCCCTCCGACTTCCAGGCCGCGATCGAGAAGGGCGGCATGTGGGGAGAGGACATCCCCATCGGGCTCTTCTACCGGAACGAGGACGCGCCGGCGCTGGACGAGATGGAGCCGGTGCTGGCCGACGGCAGTCCGCTCTCGCACCGCCCGCTGGACGTCTCGGTCGAAAACGCCCGGGCTGTGATCGCCGAACTGATGTGATTCGCGCTCAGTGCAGTAGGCGCAACGACAGGGCGACGGTCAGCGCCGAGACGAACACCATGCTGGCGGCGACCGTCGAGGCGGTCTTCGAGTTGTCGCGCATCCACGCCAGCGCGGCGCAGACGGCGATCGCCGCCCACACCACCGTTCGCGCGTAGCGCATGTGCAGCGAGATCACGTTCAGCTGCAGGAGCAGCCCGAAGGAAGAGACCGCCAAGGCGGCGATGGCGACCTTGCGGTCTCCTCGCTCCGTAAACAGCAGGTACGCGGAGCCCAGGACCGTGACCAGTACGAAGAACAGCCGCATTGCCATTCGCGCACCTCCAACCCCCGACGATAGCCGAGCGGCGGAGCCGGACAAGTAAACGCCAGACGTCAGCTATCAGCCCGAGATAACTTGTGAATCCGCTGGACCTCGATCCCGTCCCCTGGACCCGCGAAGCAAACGAGGCTAGAAATCCAGCCACTGTGGCTCGATTTCGAGCCCGAAGGGGACCGGGTGCCCGCAAATCATCGGTTATCGACGCTCCTCGACCGTTTCGTGGATCAGCTCGCCGGTGAGATCGCGACGCGGGCACGGCGCCAGATCGGCGCCCCAGGGGGGTTGGGGAAGCGCGGCGGGCAAAAGCTCGACATGCGGTGCCGCGTCGATGGGTGCAAGAACCGGTCGCGCGGACCGCGGTTCGGCTACATCTGCGACGTCCACCTGGCCAAGCTGAGCAAGCGCGAGCAGCAGGCGGCCCGCGACGCCTATAACGAGAAGCGGTCCCGGAGCGCGTGATCGGCGCTCCGGCCGCGGCCGCAAGGTCCGGCGTCGGCTGAGCGGGGAACCCATGCGCAGAACGACGGACGCCGGCCCGCGCGGCCGATGTACCTTTGCGTGCACCGGCGAAAGGAGCACCCGATGACCCCCATCCGCGCAGTGCAGGATCTCATCCATCTCGACATGGACGCCATCAAGGCCTACGAGCAGGCGATCAAGGCCGCCGAGCACGAGAACGTGAAGTCCCAGCTCCGCTCGTTCCAAGGCGACCACCAGCGGCACGTGCAGGACCTGAGCGAAGAGATGCGCAAGCTCGGGGAGCAGCCCGACGTGCGCACGGACGTGAAGGGCTTCTTCATCGAGGCGTTCACCGCCATCACCGCCCACGGGACCAAGAGCGCGCTGATGGCGATGCGGGGCAACGAGCAGCTCACCACGGCCCGCTACAAGGCGGCGCTCGACCTGCAGGATCTCCCCGAGTCGGCCAAGGAAGTGATCCGCAAGAACTACGCGGACGAGCAGCGCCACCTGGAATGGATCAAGATGGCGCTCGACCAGGAGATCTGGAAGCAGGAGCAGCCCGGGCAGCCCGCCCAGCCCGGCCAATCCTGAAACGCGGCGGCCGCGTGACGAGCTTTTCGTCCAGCTCGTCCCGCAGGTACCAGGGGCAGTCGATGACGACGATCTGCGGGCCGCCTTCGAGCAGCAGCAGCGCCTTGAGGATCGTCGTCCGCGACTCCAGGAAGAACTGGTACCAGCGGCGGCGCACCAGCTCGGGCACCAGGACGGCGATGGACCGCTCCGGCTCGAGGGCGGCCAGCCCGCGCAGGTAACCCAGGAACGGGCCGAAGAACTCCCTGTACTCGGAGGGGATGACCACCAGCTGGGGGACGGGCAGCCCGGCCGCCCGCGCCGGACGCTCGACCAGGTCGGGCCAGCGGTTGCGCAGATCGTACTCGACCATCATTTCCTCGGTGAGGACCTGGACGGCCCGCACGTCGTCCGTCAACGAGAGCGCCAACCTGAGCCCCTTCCGCGCGACGCGATCGAGCCGCAGCAGCGGGACCACCACGATCGGGCGGGCCAGATGGCTCAGATCGAGCGGAGACGGGGCGCCCAACTCGCCCCACAGCCGGTCGTAGTAGCGCCGGATGTACGTGAAGCCCAGGACCAGGAGCGGGACGACGATCACGGTCAGCCACGCGCCCTCGGTGAACTTGGAGACGACGATGACGCCCAGCGTGACGGTGGTCGCCGATGCGCCGGCGGCATTCATCCAGAGCGAACGGCGGGCGCCGGGGCCGCCCGTGCGGCGCCAGTGCATCACCATGCCGAGCTGCGATAGGGTGAAGGCGAGGAATGCGCCCACCGCGAAGAGCGGGATGAGGCGGTCGGTGATGCCGCCGAAGGCGATGAGGAGCGCCCCGGCGATCGCCGCCAGGGAGATGATGCCGCGCGAATAGACGAGGCGCCGGCCGCGGTGGGCGAAGGCAGGAGGAAGGTACTCGTCGAGCGCGAGCAGCCTGCAGACGCGCGGAAAGTCCGCGAAGCTCGTGTTGGCGGACAGCGTGAGCACGCTGAAGACCGCGCCCATGGTCAGGAAGTAGAACCATCCCCGTCCAGCAACTGCGCCGACGATCTGCGAGATCACGCTCTGGTAGCCCGGCTTGCCTGGCTCGGTCGCGCCGATGCCGTAGGCCTGCGAGACCACCGAGATGCCGAGCAGCAGCACGGCCAGGATCACCGCGAGGGCGGCGAGCGTCCGCCGGGCCCGATGCACTCTCGGCTCGCGAAAGATGGGCACGGCGTTGCTGACCGCTTCGACGCCGGTGAGCGCGGTGCAACCGCTGGCGAAGGCCCGCAAGAGGAGCCACAGGCTCGCGGCGGCCACCGTCGGCGGCAGGTGCGGTGGCGGCACCACGGGCGTCGGATGGCCGTGCGCCACCACCGTCTTCCAGACGCCGAGCGCCAGCGTGAAGAGCAGCGAGGCGACGAAGAGATAAGTCGGGACCAGGAAGGCGAGCCCTGACTCCCGGACACCGCGCAGATTGACGATCATCAGCAGCGCCAGGACGCCGAGGCAGAGCGGAAGGGTGTAGGGGAGCAGGCGCGGCTCCGCCGAAGAGATGGCCCCGATGCCCGCGGAGATCCCGACCGCCACGTTGAGCACGTAGTCGGTGCACAGCGCGGCCGCTGCCAGGAGCCCGGGCGTGCGACCCAGGTTCTCCTTGGCCACCGTGAAAGATCCGCCGCCGTTGGGGTACGCGGGGAGGGTCTGCGCATAGGAGAGCGCGACGACCGTCAAGACGCCGACGATGGCCAGCGTGATCGGTCGCACCCAGATCGTCGCCGCCCCGCCGAGCGGGAGCAGGACCGTCATGGCGGCTTCCGGACCGTAGGAGGCGGACCCCAGCGCGTCCAGCCCGAGCACCGGGATCGCCGTCAGGACGCCGATGCGCTGCACCGACTCCTCGTCCGAGCGAAGCGGGCGTCCGAGGAGCAATTCGAGCAGACGCATGCCAGCAACGTACTCACGGCGGCGCGCCGCGAAATTCCCCCGGCCGCAAGGCGTACGAGATAGGATCGGCTCGCCGACTCCTCCCTGGATGGATCATGACCTCTCCCGCCCGTTGCCGGACGACCGCCGCGCTCGCGCCGGCCCTCGCCCTCCTTTGCGCCTGCGCCGCCTCTTCGAAAAAACCCGATGAAGCCTCTGCTCGCTCCAGCGAGAAGCCGGCGGTCGCCGAAGTGAGCCCGCTGCTCGCGCCCTGGCAAGGTCCCTGGGGCGGCGTGCCGCCGTTCGGCCGCTTCAAGCCCGCCGACCTGAAGCCGGCGCTCGAAGCCGCAATGGCCGAGAACCTGGCCGAGATCGATCGCATCGCGGCCGACTCCGCCGCTCCGACCTTCGACAACACCATCGCGGCGATGGAGCGCTCGGGGCACACGCTCGATCGGGTGAGCGCGGTCTACGGCATCTACACCTCGACCATGAACGACAGCGAGGTGCAGGGCATCGAGCGCGAGATGTCGCCCAAGCTGGCCGAGTTCAACGACCGGATCATCCAGAACGGAAAGCTGTTTGCGCGCATCGCCGCGGTCTATGCGGCCCGCGATCGGCTCCAGCTCACGCCCGAGCAGCAGCGGCTCCTGTGGCTCGACTACACCACCTTCGTGCGCGCCGGCGCGCAGCTCGACGCGGCGGCGAAGGGCAAGCTGTCCGACCTGAACCAGCGGCTCGCCGGGCTCTACACGAAGTTCAGCCAGAACGTGCTCGCCGAGGAGGGCTCGCAGATGGTGCTGCTGGCGTCGGAAGCGGACCTCGCCGGCCTCCCGGGCGCGGTGCGCGACGGCGCGGCGCTCGCGGCTGCCGCCCGCGGGAAGCCGGGCCAGTGGGCCATCACCAATACCCGGTCGAGCGTGGATCCGTTCCTCACCTATTCGACCCACCGCGACCTGCGCGAGAAGGTGTGGCGCATGTTCGTCATGCGCGGCGACAACGGCGACGAGCACGACAACAACCGGACCATCACCGAGATCCTGCAGCTCCGGGCCGGGCGGGCGAAGCTCCTCGGCTACCCGACGCACGCCCACTGGCGCCTCGAGGACCAGATGGCGAAGACGCCGGAGCGCGCGGTGGCCTTGATGGAAGCGGTGTGGAAGCCCGCCGTGGCGCGCGTCCACGAAGAGGTGGCCGACATGCAGGCCATCGCCGACCGGGAGAAGGCCGGCATCCGCATCGCTCCCTGGGACTACCGCTTCTATGCCGAGAAGGTGCGCAAGGCGAGGTACGACCTCGACCAGAACGACGTGAAGCCGTATCTCCAGCTGGAGAAGCTGCGCGAGGGCATGTTCTGGGTGGCGGGCGAGCTGTTCGGGCTGCGCTTCTCGCCGGTCGCCGACGGGTCGATCCCGGTCTACCACCCCGACGTGCGTGTCTGGGAGGTAACCGACGCGCAGGGCAAGCACGTCGGCCTCTGGTACTTCGACCCGTACGCCCGCCCCGGCAAGAACTCCGGCGCGTGGATGAACGAGTACCGGCGGCAGTCGCGGCTGGAAGGAGATGTCCCGGTCATCGTCTCCAACAACGCCAACTTCGTGAAGGGGAAGCCGGGCGAGCCGATCCTGATCAGCTGGGACGACGCGCGGACGCTCTTCCACGAGTTCGGCCACGCGCTGCACGGGCTCAATTCCAGCGTCTTCTATCCCTCGCTGGCGGGGACGGCGGTCGCCCGCGATTACGTCGAGTTCCCCTCGCAGCTCCTCGAGCATTGGCTGGAGACGCGGGCGGTGCTCGACCGATTCGCGCTTCACTTCCAGACGGGCAAGCCCATCCCGGCCGCGCTGGTGGAGAAGATCGAGCGGAGCAAGACCTTCAACCAGGGTTTCGCCACGGTCGAGTACCTCTCCGCAGCGCTGGTCGACATGAAGCTCCACCTCGCCGGTGGCGCGCCGATCGATCCGCGGCGATTCGAGAAGGACACGCTGGCTGCGCTGGGGATGCCGGCCGAGCTGGTCATGCGGCACCGCACTGCGCACTTCCAGCACGTCTTCTCCGGAGACGGCTACTCCGCCGGCTACTACAGCTATCTGTGGTCCGACACGCTCTCGGCCGACGCCTGGGAGGCGTTCATCGAGCAGGGCGGACCGTACGACAAGGCCGTGGCCAGGCGGCTGCAGGACAACGTGTTCAGGGCGGGCAATACGGTGGACCCTGCCGACGGGTACCGGAACTTCCGCGGCCGCGACCCGGGCATCGCTGCCTTGATGCGCAAGCGCGGCTTCCCGGTACCGGTGGCGGCCTCCGAGCCGAGAGCGGGCCCCACCGGTTCGCGCTGACCTCGAACTGCGGCGCGCCGGGCGCTTTGCCGCCCGGCGGCATCCGGCGCGCGATCCGAAATAGCTGAGCCACAATTTCGTAAGAACGGCGGTAGCACGCCGTCATCTGGCCTTTAAGCCCCGGAGGACATGCCATGAAATGGATGGGAGCAGTGTTCCTGGTCTCTGCGCTCGCGTGCGCGAGCACGTCGTCTTCTTCCCCGGGCAGCTCGATGAGCGCCCAGCGCTCGGACCGGCAGTCGTGTCAGTCCGGGCAGGTCCCGGCGGTCGTCGAGCGGGACACCGACGTCTACGCGAGTCCCGATTCCACCTCGCGCGTGATCGGCAACCTGGGCACCCGGGCGCGGGTCTGCGCCGACGCGAGCGCGAGCGGCTACGGGTTCCGCCGCGTCAAGCTGCCCGACGGGCACGACGGGTTCGTGGAGGAGTCGAACGTTTCGGTGATGTAGCGCCGGGTTTCGGGGAGCGCGTACAGTTCCGCGATGCCCGCGCTCCTGGCCGCGGCGGCTGCCGCGGCGCTCGCCGCGGCGAACGGTCCGTCGCGTGCTCTGCCGTACGAGTCCATCCGCGATCCCATCGTTACCGGGACCGCCGGGGCGGGCTGGCTCCTCCTGCATTTCTTCGAGGACCGGCTCGCCTCCGGCGGCTGCCGCTGGTGCGAGCCGCCGCCCTTCGACGTTTCCGCGCGCGACGCGCTGCGCTTGGGAAACTCGCAGGTCCCCGCGATCGCCAGCGACGTGCTGGCCTATGGCGCAGTGCCCGTCGCGGGGGTGGCGGTGGACTTCTTCGTCGCGGGCCGCGATGGGAAGGCGGCCGGGACCGACGCGCTCATCGCCGCCGAGACGGTGGCGCTGGCGGGGCTCGCCGGCCAGGCGGTGAAGCTGGCCGTCGCGCGCCGGCGGCCCGCTGCGTACGCAAGCGGCGGGCGCCGCGCGTCGAGCGACGATGACGCGTCCTTCTATTCGGGCCACACCAACGCCGCGTTCGCGATGGCGACGTCCCTAGCCACCTGCGCGTCGCTGCGAGGGGATCGCGATGCATGGGTGGTTTGGGCAACGGGGCTCCCGCTGGCCGCCGCCACCGGGTACCTGCGGATCGCCGCCGATCGGCACTATCTCTCCGACGTGCTTGCTGGAGCGGGGGCGGGTGCGCTGTTCGGCGTCCTGGTGCCGCGCCTGCTCCACTCTCCGGACGCAGCCGTGACGCCCCAGGCGCGAGCTGTGACCCGCCCCGTGCTGACCTTCAGCGGCCGCTTCTGAGCGGGGGGCAGCGGGTGCGCTGCCCCCGATTGCTCAGGCCTTGGCCTTGCGGGCGCGCTTCAGCGCCTTGCGTGCCGCCAGCGCGCTGTTGCAAGAGCTCGACCTGCGCTTCTTCTTTCCGCGCTCGTCGGCGAACCGCGCTCGCTTCAGCTCCTGGAGCGCGCGGACGCCGCGGGTGTCGCGCACGCTGCCCAGTGCGGAGGCAGCGGCCGCGCGCGCTGGGCAGGCCGGCGCGCGGGTCATGTCGATCAGGCGCTCCAGTCCGCGGTCGTCGCCCTGGCGCATGGCCGCGAGGTAGCTCACGGTGGCGAGCCGGAAGGCGCCTTGCGCCTCCGCGATGCGTCCCGCGTCGTAGCTGCGGGCGCCCGCGTCGGCCACCTTGCGCTGCATGAGCTCGGTCTTGGCCGCGTGCAGATCGCCACGCGCCACGGCCCGTTCGACCGGGTCGCCGCGGAATGCGGCAAAGGTGCAGAGGCCGGCGACCGCCACCACCGCGCAAACTCCCATCGCGCGGGCTCGCGGGGACAGGGCCAGCCACTTGGAGCGGAGGGTGAAGTAGATGGGCGGTGGCTGCATAGTGACAACAGCAAAGCACGGTCGGTAGGTGGGCTTGCAGGCCTGCGCTGTCGTAGGTTTCGGCAGCTACGCCCAGAACGGCGCGCGGAAGGAGAGCAACAGCGCACCTGTGGGTCCTGCCATCCGGTGACCGGGCCGCGCGGCCGCAGCTCGAATCCTGTCTCGATCAGTCCAGGACGCCCAGCTCGTCCAGCCAGTTGTCCAGCTCCGCGGTGTCCCGATAGACGCGGTAGGCGCCGGCGCGGATCAGCTCGTCCTCCCCGTACCCGCCGCTGAGCACTCCGACGCTCAGCATTTCGGCGCGGCGGGCCGCGAGCAGGTCCCACACCGCGTCGCCGACCACGTAGCAGTCGTGGACGGAGACCCCCAGGCGCTGCTGGCAGGCGAGGAAGAGATCCGGGGCAGGCTTCGCCCGGCTCACCTCGCCTCGGTCCACCACCACGGTGCTCGAAGGGACTTCCAGGGCGGCGAGCGAGCCGTCGATCTCCGGCCGCCGGCCCGAAGTGGCGATGCCGTGCGGCACCTTGGCCTCTCGCAGACGCCGGAGCAGGGCGACCGCGCCGGGCAGCGGCCTGCGGTCCGGCAGGAGCTGCCGGAACAGCTCGCCGTGCCGGCGCTGGAGCGCTTGCGCCTGCTCCGGCGTCAGATCGTGGCCGACCTCGCGCGCTACCGCGCGGGTGAACAGGCCGCCGCTCATGCCGATGCGGCGGTGGATGCGCCAGCCGTCGATGGGCATGCCGGCTTCGTCGAGCGCCTTCTGCCAGGCGAACACGTGTGCATACACCGTGTCGACCAGCGTGCCGTCGAGATCGAAGATGAGCGCGCGCATGGCCCCTTCCCTTTGCGTCAGGCCGGATTTTGGGGCGCCGACGGCTGCTCCGCACGCCGCCGCGTGGGAATGTACTCGACCGCGGGCTGGCGCCGCACCGGCTGTGGAAAGAGGCTCATCAGCTGCAGGAACTCAGGGGGCATGTCGGACCGCACCTTGAGGCCGAGCTTTTGCGCCACGTCGACGGTGATGGGGAAGTCGTGTGTCCAGGTCCCCGTGGCGAGAAGCTCGGCGAGCTCCTGCGCCTTCTCCGTCGGCTGGCTGCGGGTCAGGAGCTCGCGGGTGCTTTCCCGGAGCTGGACGAGCGCCTTCTCGCCGACGTCCGCCAG